>Ga0129336_10001716_pt1 | contig 13377 bp, 13 predicted proteins | sample CPB6_02_DNA_FD_96878 | JGI IMG/M metagenome (GOLD analysis project Ga0129336, IMG submission 96878) | Freshwater to marine salinity gradient microbial communities from Chesapeake Bay, USA - CPBay_Sum_0.6_0.2_DNA | ecosystem: Environmental > Aquatic > Marine > Coastal | place: USA: Chesapeake...
CCTAAATTAAACAATGGCGCCATCCTTAACAATGTTAAAGATAGCGCCATAGTCACAATCAATAAGGTCCGCTACGCGGTGACCTCGATTTCTAAAAAGTTAGTTCTTGTAAAACTCTAAGAATTACTTCTTATTTCTGCGCTGAATACGAGTCTTCTTTAGAAGCTTTTTATGCTTCTTCTTAGCCATGCGCTTGCGGCGCTTTTTGACTACTGAACCCATTATTACTCCTCACTAATGATATCTTTTCCTTTCTTATCGTACCCTCTCATAGCGAATTAAACAGTGCTTTGAATCCACTCCAAAAGTCTTGGCTTAATTCCTTCATCCTTGGCCCAATTCATAAGTCTTTCAACGCCCTCCTCTAAACCAGTAAATTTCAAATCCCCGAGGATTGACTTGAGATAAGAGTTGTCTGCCATTGTAATAAGCGAATCTAGTTTATTTTCCTTCATTTTATTGATATCTATTCGAAAATCACCCTTCTGAGAAATTACATCAATTAAGTAATTCATTTCTAAGGGTCGGCTTCCTCCTATATTTACAATATCATTGAAACCCTCTTTTCTAAACGAAAGATCCTCTAGAAGGGCCAAGCTATTATTTACTACATCATCAATGAAGGTAAAATCTCTTTTGATCGTTCCATCGCCAAAGAGGGTGAAGGTGCCTTGTCCAAGAGCTGCTGCCGCTATCCGGAAGTAGGCCATGTCTGGTCTACCCCAGGGTCCATAAACTGTGAAGTATCTCAACCCTCTGAAACGTAGTTTGCTTGACTTTGCCTGAATCTCGGCAAATAACTCGTTGGCTAGTTTTGTCGTCCCGTAAATACTCTTAGGTCTTAGTGAAATTGAGTTTTCTTTGTATGGAGTTGGCGTAGCGTCCCCATAAACGCTGGAAGAGGAGGCATACAGAATGCCCTCGACATCATTTTCAATACAAGAACGGATTATGTTTTGAAATCCTTTTACATTTGATTCAATATACGAATCTGAGTGCGCGAGATCTATCCTAACTCCTGCTTGTGCAGCCAAATTGAGCACATAACTGGGCTTAAATTTAGTGATAACTCCATTTATTTGTTCAAAATTAGAAATGTCACAAAGTTCCATGCAATTTTCTAATTTAAGGGCGCTCAGTCTTATCTTTTTGTAATCTAATGAATAATAATTTGAGAAGCTGTCAATCCCAAGAAATTGGACACTAAGTTCAGCTAGTTTTTTACATACGTGGCTACCTACAAAACCTGCTGCTCCCGTAACAAGTACTTTCAACTTAGAGTTCCTACACTCTTGTAGCAATTCTCCACTATTGGGAAATTGTCTGTCTTCAATATTCACACCTTCCGCTTCAGATTCTCAATTACCCTAGATTAACATCAGTAGGAAGTTTTGCTCTGGCTTAAACTGCCTTTTAGGCATGGTGCCATCACTAAATTATTCAGCCAAACGCTATACATCACGTCTTACCCTAGACTACAACCCGTGCGTTCCCTGACTACTCTCAGTTTTCTTTGGCGATTAATTATTTCCAGGGAACGTTTTGGAATTCTGTGGGCAAGAGGTGGATTAGGAAATCAACTTTTTCAAATTGCTGCCCTTTCTTTTTTTTCCAAAACTTTGGATTTTTCTCCTTTGATTCATCCCTATAATTCAAGGCAAGATAGAGACTTTTCTAAGCCACAATATCGAGCTTTAGGAGTTGAGGCACTTTTTGTGGCAGGAAAGCAAAAAATTGACCCATCGCCTACGCTAGAACTAATTCTTCGAATTATCTATAGGGTCTACTCCAAATACTTTTTTTCTGCAATTTATACCGAGAGTAAATTGCTAAACTCCTCTTCTTCTTCGATGCCGAGACTTTTTTTTATTCAAGATTACTTTCAAAGCCAAGAATACCCAGATCAGTTAAACGATAAATCCCTTAAAAATCTGGTAAGAAATTTCCCCGACAGTAAATCCCAGAGAACGCTCTACAACAACAACTCCGGTAGAAACCCTGCCATGATACACATCAGGCTTACTGACTCACACTCCAAGGCTACTGATAAGAGTCGTTTCCTAAAAATGGAAATAATCTTAAATAAACTCAAATTTACAAAGAAAATTTCGGAGCTTCATATCTACTCAGACGATCTTACTGTGGCGAAAGAATTACTAAAAGATTTTTTTGCTCTCATTCCAAAGCACTATCCTGAAGAATTTGAAACGTTTTCATCCTCTGTTCTACTTGCAAGGTTCATTCAATACGATTGCATTATGGGATCAAATAGTACCCTTAGCTGGTGGGCATGTTACTTGCGTACAAGATTATCATCTACAGAGGCCATAATTTTAGCGGATTTTGACCAAAAGTTAATGAGAGGTAATTGGCACTCAATCAAAACATAAAACCACGTTTTTTGCGCCTACGCAGTCATGTAGTTCGAGGCTTGTTTGGTTAAAGACCCATCAAACTAGCTTGTTCTGAGAATTCTGGGTGAGCAGCTTTTAATTCAGAAAACGTTCCTACTCCCTTTAAGGTTCCAGAGTTAATAAAGTAGATTCGATCTGCATTTACTATTGTGGAAAGTCGATGGGCAATTACAATCAAAGTCACTTCTCCCTTTAGATTCCTCAACTCCTCTGATATCTCAGATTCAGTTATTCCATCAAGTGAACTTGTGGCCTCATCTAGAATTAAGAGTTTGGGGTTTGTAATGAGGGCTCTTGCAATGCCAAGCCTTTGTTTTTGACCACCACTTAGTCGCGTTCCACGATCTCCGACATAAGTATCTAGTTGATTTGGTAGGGATTTAACAAAATCATCTAAATGCGCCTGTTTTAAACTTTCCCAGCAATACTCATCGAGCACTTCTTTAGCTGGATAACCAAGGGCTAAATTCTCTCGAATAGTTCCATTGATGACTGGACTATCTTGAGGGACATATGCGACTGCTCCTGGCCATTTCGCAAAAGCAACCTTTGGGAATAACCCAGAGATTTTTACTTCGCCAGTCTGCGGTTCAAGGGCACCGAGCATTACGTCCACAAGTGTAGTTTTTCCCGCTCCAGAACCACCAACAATTGCCACAAACTCTCCAGAGTTTGCTTCAAAATTCATTTCCTTTAAAACCTCGGCAGAGTCTTCATAAGCAAACGACACATTTAAGACCTGTGCTACAGGAAAAAAGCCAATATGGCTTCTTGATAGTTCTTGGATTTGAATGTTTTCAAGAGGGATTGTAGAAAGTTCTTCTATTAGGGAAATAGTCGGTTTTGCGTGAGCAAGGGAACCTTTCATCCCCAATAATCCTTGTTGAAGTCTTAAGATAGCGGGAATGATTCTTGTGCTGGCAGCAATAAAAATTGTTATAGTCGCGATTGCACGAAAAGCTGTGCTAGTTGAGAATTGATAGAAGGCCAATAATAAAGCGCTTACAACTAAAGTTATCTCCAGTATGTATTTGGTTAGATTTGCCATAAAACTTATAGTCACACCACCATCAGCTAACTTGTATCTCAAATTACCAATTTGCCTTGCGTAGTATCCTCGTCGATCCCTAACAAGTAGTTCTCTGTAAGAATTTATTGCCTCATATATTCTTTGAGAACTCTCTATCTCTAGTAGCCCTTGCCGTTCTCCCAATTTTCGCATTTTTTCATGCATATTTTGATATAGGACAAAGGCGAGAAGTCCAAAAATAATAGCGGTGCTAAATGCTGTAATTGGGTCTACGAGAGACAAGCCGATGCCCATTACTAACAACAGCGTAATGTCTGAAATCAACGCAATGGATGCCCCCACAACGCCTACCATCACTGAATTTACCCCAGTTGTGAGTGCATAGATTGAGGTTTGTGCAGAGCGCCTGTTAAGCCTGGAGACGGAAATGGTGAAATACCTCGTTATCAAATCAGCTGACATAGAAGCAGCTCGTCGAGCCATGAAGAACATGGTTCTTCTTACAAGAAAAAGTGAAAGCAATGTTTTGGAAATTAAAAGAACTGCAGCAGCAAGTCCGACTACAATAACTTGATTTTCAAAATCTAGAGTATCTATTCGCAAAAACTCAAGGACTGCAGATACCCGATTACCGGTCTGACCTGTGCTCAGACCAGTAATTGAGAGCGATCCAATTACTCCAATCAACAAGATGCCAACCAGGTCTAGTACAGCCAAAAAAAGAGTAATTAATATGACCAATATCAACAGTAAGCGGTCCCTTTTTGATAACAATTTGAGGGGAAGTGCAATTGATCTCTTCTTAAGGTACAACATTGGCCAAAGACTATGAATTCGCACTACTACCCCATCCTAAACCACAAATTACCTTGCGCTATTGTACAGTTCTTTTCTGTGAACCTGATCATATTGAATTATTCGATGAGTCCTGACAGTTTGGTATTTTCTCATCAGAGAGAAACTGTTATTTCTCTCGCCCCGCTTTTTGATTCAATCACAGTTTTCACGCTTGAAACTAGTACACATCCACTGCCCAAAAACGTTAGAACCATAGAAATCCCCGGGGATGAAAAATGTAGACTATTAAAATTTTTTAGGATTATTCGAATAACATTTCCATTTATAATTAAGAATCGAAAATCAATTCTTTTTAATCATATGACAGATGTTCATGCTGCAATTTTGGCTCCTTTGGCCATGCTTTTGAGAATGAGACATGTGCTTTGGTATGCCCACGCACATAACTCAATTTATCTTATTTGGTCTTCCTTTTTTCTTTCTTGCATTGTCTCGTCTACACCTGGATCTTGTAATTTGAAAACTAATAGAAGGAAAATTGTATTTATTAATCAAGGAATTAGACAAACAGATTTTCCGTTTAAAGTTAGAAATCTTGATAAATTAAATAGACTTTTTTACTACGGAAGATTAGATCGCTCTAAGAATATTCACTTGTTTAACGAATTAGTCATTACGCTGAATCAAATTACTAAATCCTACACACTTGATATCTTTGGAAAGCCCACCAGTTTAGAATCAGACTCTTACCTGCGGGACTTAAATTCTTCAATCAGATTAAATCCGATGATTAGAATTCATGGAGCAATTGAGAGAAAAGCCATACCAGAAATATCTGAAGCGTTTGGAATCTTCATTAATCTCTTTACTGGATCGTTAGATAAAACATTAATCGAGAACACTTTAATGGGTTTACCAGTCGTAACTTGGAACCGAGAGTACTGTACAGAATTTGGAACTTGGAGTGGCGTAAAGTCATCTGAATCTATTGATTTCATAATCCACGAAATATCTTTTCTAAATTCTTTGGATCATGCTGTAATTCATGAGGAAGTAATCAGAAGGTTGAGAATTGCCAAAAAAAACCACTCCTTCGACAGTTGGATAGAAAGACTCGTATTATCCTTGAAAGAAGGTAAAAAAGGGTGAACCTGCCAATTATTCACGTAATTACAACAATTGAACTAGGTGGAGCAGAAAAACAGCTTTTAACGCTCGCTGAATGCCAAAAGATGGGGTTACAAGACGTTGAGGTCCTCTACTTAAAGGGCAATCCTTTACTTTTAGAACAATTTAGACAGGCACAAATTGAAGTATCTACCAAGTTTTCAGAATTGAATTTTTTTCAGCAAGTACTGGAGTTGAAAAATAAATCGAAGAATTCTCAAGTGATTTTTCATGCTCATCTTCCACGGTCTGAACTGCTTTGCGCATTAGCACTCAAATCAAAATCCTTTGTTGTGACTCGACACAATGCAGAAGCTTTCTTTCCACGTGCTCCAAAGTTTATTTCAAGAATACTATCGCGCTTTGTTTTAAAGAGAGCGAGCGCCTGCATTGCAATATCTCAAGCGGTATCTGACTATTTAAAGGATTCAAGAGAGTTAGCTAAATCAACTAAAGTATTTATTATTCACTACGGGTTAAAAAACACACGCAGAAATAAAAGTGAAAAAGTCCAAATTTTAACCCGTGGGATTTACCAAATAGGTACCGTGGCTAGGCTCGTACCGCAGAAGAATATTCCTCTTTTATTAAATGCAATTCAATTACTCAAAACAAATAATTCATCAGATTTTTACTTAACTATTGTTGGTAATGGCCCATTAAGGCAACAACTTCATTCATTATCAGTTGAACTTGGAATTGATAGAAGGGTTGCCTGGAAAGGAAAAATATCTCAGGTTGGAGAATTTTATAAAGAAATAGACTTATTCGTCCTACCTTCTAATTATGAGGGGTTTGGGCTAGTTCTGTTAGAGGCGATGTCCTATGGAGTTCCCGTTGTAGCCAGAAGGATTTCGGCTATACCAGAAGTTTTAGGAGCTAGTCATCCGGGACTCATTGAGTCACAAAGTTCAGAAGAGTTGGCTTCAAAGATCGAAGAGCTCCTGACAAATTCTAAAGCTAGAGAGATATGTTTGAACTTTCAAGCACAGCAATTATTAAAATTCGAAATCAAGAATACAGAATTGGCACACAGATCTTTATACGAGTATCTTTTGGAGAGAAAACTTTGAATTTTCTACAGAAAAGACTAACTAGATGTTTGCCAATCATAACGGTGCACTCATGGGGAGGATTTGGGTCTCAACTTTTTACTGCCCATTTTGTTTTAAGACTCAAAAAGAAGTTTCCTAATCGAAGAATCCAAGTAGCAATACATACTGCTGGAGTAACGCAAAGACATGCCGAGATTAACTTTGAAGATTTTGGAGTCAAGGTTTTTGAGATTGATGATTATCACCTAAGCTCTGAAACAAAACTTAAGTCTGAGACTTGTGTTTATTTAAATAAGTTAACGAACCAGACAATAGCATTTTTTAAAGCTTTGGTTTTGAAAATACGCTTAATTGGACAGTGCAACACAGAAGCTTCATTCAAATCAATAAAACCGTGGACATTACAGTTCAGAGGACACTACACTAGACTTCATTTAGATGCAGGAGTGGTACAATCCTTATTCTGGTTAATCTTTAATGATTATGTCTTTAATACTCAGTCCTTACATTCCCTGATTTTACATTATCGCCTAGGCGACCTTTTACATTTAGATTCTAAATCTCCGGTTAATCCAATGAAAATAGAGACTTTACTGCAGAATTTGAAGGTGCAGATTGAATCGGCTGTGGCCTTAACTGATGGTGATGAAACAGAATATAGAGATTTTGTATTGGGTTATAGCATTCTTTCCTCTTTACATGTTCAAAATTTTGATCCCACGAATTCGCTTTACCTCTGCATTTCCTCTCAGGAATTCATTGGAACAGAAGCAAAATTATCTCTATGGGCAGCAATTTTTAGAAAAATGATATTCAAAAAACCTAGCTTCCTCCCTTTTGGTCTAGACTGGGCCGAAGAAATTGGCTTAGCAGCAAATTGGTATTAGTCTCTCACACATGTATATTCACAACTAGTAAATTGATATATAAATAACAAGAATAACAGCAACTAAATCACAATTTGATTATCATTAATTCTCATTATTACGCGTCACTAGCCTTTTATAAGCTGGAATTTAGTGGCATCTACTCCAATTTCATTCGAGGAGATCCAGTTTCTAAGTTTTGAATGCCCATGATTATTCGGCCAAATCACTGTATTTGGATTATAAATCCCGGAAAGGTATGAGTAAGCGGATCTAGCCATTAAAAGTATTTGAGCTTCTGCCATATCTTCAAAGGTTTCAATCCAATCTGCTCCGTACTTAATTTCTAAGTTAAATTCAGAAAACAGTGACTTTATACTTGAGAGATCAGGAGGCTGAAGAATCACATCGGCAGTCCCATTAGTTACACCTTGGGAGGTTAATTCGTTAAGAGTATGTTCCGATATTATTCTAAAAGTTGTCGATTTTTCTGGAGCATCAGTGTGAATAATTACTTTACTGTCCCTTGATAAATTACGTCTAATAAAAACTGTTCGCAAAACGTCAACAAAGTATTGAATTGGAAGATGCCTTGGTGTACCATTGTTTGTCACGAGATTACCGTAGCCAATTCTTAAATGGACAACTAAATTATTGTCTGAGACGGAAACCTTTCTTTGCCTAGATCTTTGATAGATTCCTGGCAAATGCTTTAAACAATTAGGAAATCGGTGCAACAAATAAAATGGAAAACCAATTTCTAACAGCACATCTGATCTAGAGAATTTATATCTCGCTAATAACTCAAGGAACTCAAAAGGCATTAAGTCCTTTATCTTTAGTCGCTTGTCGAACTTCCTTGGTAAGGAGGATTCATAATTGAAGTTAAAATAGTCACTAACAGTACGACTTTGCTCTTTAATTTCTTCAATAGTATTAAAATTTGAGGAAAAGTGTTGCTGAGGGGAAAATATCTGCGTATAAATGAATTTACATCCAAAGTATTGAGCCACCCCAGAAATTACCGATTGCCGAAGAGCCTGCGCTCCTAAACCGTCTTGTAGGAATTTGTTGTCATACTTGAGCCATAAGGTCATAAGGACATAATAAGCCATTTAAATGCTACAAGCGATTTAATCCGATTATTCAAACGATAAACGTTTGTACAGGTTAGAATACACCAACCATTAGAGAAGAATATTCGATTATTTGTGCGAGATACTTGATTGGAATTACTCATTTGTCAATCTTTTGCAAAAACTGAAGTCTTCCCGATAAATGGCATAGTCTTAATTTTATAGCCAAACCAATCTTCCTTTATTTTTTTTGACTCTCATTCAGTCTGAATTGAAACTACTCTTAACTTTAAATGATCACTCTCCAGGAATTTAACTGCTCAACATGCTTTTATACACCACCTTCAAACTGGAGTTCAAATCGAGTAAGGGTAATTGTAGTTTTTCAAGCTGAGATCCATCTCCGTAATAGTCATTCCCTTTTTCACATGAATCTATTTCTATGGGAACAACATGTGAGTCCAAAGTATTAATCATATTACAAATATCAAGAAGGGTATATTTCTTGCCAAAGACCATGTTAATTTCCTTTGGCAAATTTTCATTATTAATCCATTTTTGTAACACAGGTAAAGTATTTTTTGAAAAGAAGAAGTCCATATAGAAATTCTTAAAAACTTTCATAGGGGCTCTATTTATATACTGATTGAGGTTGTATGAAATAAATCGATCTAGTCCCTCGCTTTGACCAAACACATTAAAAAAACGGAGAAACGTTGCGCGTGGGTCGCTGATTAAAATCTCTCTGGTTAAATATTTAGATTGTCCATAGTAGTCCTCGGGATATCTTTCGCTGGCACGATTCTCTGAGTATCCATTTATCGAAGTTTGTCGACCGTAGATCGCGCCACTGCAAAAATAAATGGTTGGAAGCCCAAAACTACTGATATTAATAGAAACTGCAAAATTTTCTGCCAATATTCTAGGAGAGTCTTCCTTTATCCGTCTACCACCCCTCGCGGCGGCGTGCAATATTCTATCAATTGAATTGACTTTGATGAAACTTTCAACTTTTTTAATATCCAACAAATCGCCCGTAAACTTGTGAATCTTCACTACTTTCTCTAATTCAGGAATCAGTTCCCTTCCAAGAAAACCTTTATGGCCAGTAAAAAAAATATTCATCTCTTTAGGGACAGAAATCCTGGATGACCGGACGTAAGGAAACTACTAACTCCCGATTGTAAATCTTCAATACTTGCAGGAAAGTATACTTCTATATTCTTTAATTCCTGTAAAATTGAGTTTGCCTCAAATGCATGATGAGTAAAACCTGCCTCTTCATAATCTGCATCTCTGCCGCTTCCTACTAATTTGATTGGTATGAGTTCCTCATTCATAAAATTACGAATAAACTCGAATGGTCTGTACAGTAAAAAGGGAGTGATCGAATAACAAACAGGAATCTTGCCTTCCATAGCCATTCCAGCCGCTGCGCCGAGCATAAATTGCTCTGATGATCCCATGTTAAAAAATCTACTAGGATGTTTCCTCTTTATAGAGTCAAAAATACCAAAACCTACATCGCCTACCATGAGAATAATCGATTTATCCCTGTCCATAGATTCTTCAAGCGCTATTGCAAATTCTCTTCGCAAATTCTCCTCCTTGCAGATAAATAGACATCTTCGCTCATTTTCAAATAATGTGCGGCTAATCCTTCTTCATCAAAAGGAAAGAGATTAGTAAATCGCAAATTTGCATTAGGGAAAAAGGAGATTATCTGGTCAGCCAGAATCCTTGTGTCTACTTCATCATAAGCTGACCAACCGTTTAGATTGAAATAGACATGAAAATTTCTTAAATTCCTTTTCCCCATGAACCTAAGTGTCTCCCAAACTGAGCCCTCAGCACACTCGCCGTCTGATACTAAACAATAAACATTAATATTTTCATTTCCGATAGCCATCCCCGCTGCAGCCGTGATGCCCATTCCTAAACTGCCTGTAGAGCAATCGATTGCTAATTCTTTATTTCTCTTTGGGTGATCTCCCATGGTTTCAAAGTAAATTGAAGAATCTATATTTTTATATTTTTCTAGAACTACAAATAGAGCAGCTGCTGCATGCCCGTTAGATAATACAAAACGATCCCCAGCCTTCATCCTGGCATATACCTCATTAATGATTTCTAGGCTAGAAAACGCACTACCGAGATGAGTTCTAGAATATTTGAAACATTGATCAAGTAAGCGTAAGCGTAAGTTTGATTTTGAGTTTATAGACAAAATATCTTTCTCCACATAAAAACCCTACCATATTGACTGCGAAACAGACGAGATAAAAGCATTATTGGGTTGCATTGAGTGTATTAAATCTATATTTCAAAGACGAATTGACCCTATCAAATAAGTTTGTAGAAATTCTACTTCCTCGAATTTCGCAATCTTTGCAGAATACGAATTCATCAACTTGCTGCTGGACGAAAATATGTTCTGCTATATTTTTACTTTTTATGCGTTGGTTCATGCCTCTATGATCCTGATAGCTAATATCGTAAACTGTTCTGTTCACAGAGGAATACACGTACAGGTCTTGAGTCCATAAGGCATAAAGAGCTAGAGCATCCCACCTATTTGGATTACTGAATCCCCAACTCATATATTTCACCCAGTATTTCTCAATTGACCTCAAATGGATACGAGACTTTAATGAATTTCTTAAAAAGACTCGTCGTATTGATTTCTCAACGACGCTTGGATTATATCGTTGTTGTTTCCAAACACTCTCAACCAATTCCACTAGGCTAGCGTTCAAAGTTAGTCCCCAAACCGGTACAAAAAGTGAAGATTTGATGATTTGTTTTGTAGTTTCCTCATGATTGAATTCTGAGAATCCCGAAAATAACATTGGTCGACTTGCTTCTACTCTATTCTCAATATCGATTGCTGTATAGGCGTCGAAATCTATTTCCATGTCTTCCTCTAGCCAGATACCAAATTCTTCTATCTCCAAGGCCCTCTTCTGAATTCTAATTTGGTGTTGGGTAATTCCTATATTTGTTCCATAAACCCAAAGCTCTACTTTCGGTTGGTCGCAATACGATTCTACTGCACTTATGGTTTCCCTACGCCAGTTTTTCTCATCTAAGGATGCGGTATTTCTCAAACCATCTATTATTACTATTAGTTTATTTAGTCCATCCCATTTAAGAATCCTATCAATTGAGCGACGTGTTAACTCCGGCCTCATATATGAAGTAAGAAACACAGTTTTTTTCTTCATGTGAGTTAATTTAGCGCTAAACTAACAAATCAACGATCTGGGAATACATACAAAACAGTATCAGCAATGGCTCGACTATGTCGGCGTAAATAAAGTTGGCATGACCCTAAGGTCTCTATGATAAAGCTCGGTATTTGCCAAATGTCATTAGTTTTGTGATAAACCGAAATCGCCAGGTTGGGACGATATCTCTTGAGCAGCTTTGTAGCACCCTTTAGCGCAGATAACTCCCCCCCTTCTATATCCATTTTAATTAGATTAATGTCAGAACCAGCCATAAAATCATCTATGGCTACACATTGAATCCAAGAATCCCCTTGATCCAATAGTCTGCTACCGGTAGATTGCTGCGAACTAAATGACAATATGGCGGTAGAGTCGCTCACCCCTAGAGGTAAACAAAATACATTCGTCAATTCCATAAGGTTAAGTTTCAATTTACGAAAACTTATTGGATCTGGTTCAAAACAAAAAGCTTGCTTAATAAGGTATCCCGAATCCATAGCTTGTTTAACAGTATCCCCGTCATAAGCTCCACAGTCGATAAATTTCAATTCTTTTTGCCATCCTGGAATGTCTTTTGGGAAATAAGGTGTTTCAGAAATTTCCGGGAATTCTATTTCGTCAAGAGACTCAATAAAGTGAGCAAAACCATCTAAAGTGGCAACACTTTTACTATCAGAGAGCTGGCTCCTTAATTTGGAGATTTCTTCGTTGCGCTTGCCAAAGTCGCGTGGATCGAGCATGCAAATATTCACTGACTTTACGGCAAGTAAAAGTTTTGCATACTCATCAAAGTCCATTATCGTTTTCCAGCCACTATCAACTAACTCAGACTTCATGGCTTCAACATCTACTTTGGGATTCATAACTCCCATTACAACAAGATAATCGGTTTGTTTAAGGGGCAATCTTTCCCAAGTTTCATACTTCCACACTGGTAATCCAACACACGTATCCTCAGCTTCGTACTTTGGATTACTAACAATGAATGCTTTAACATCTATTTTTTCTCGAGTGAAACCTTCTAGAATCCACCAGGCTGCGCCACCTGTACCAGCAATTACCACAGGTAGCTCAAGTAGAGCTTTTTTACTTAAGGTTTTCATAACTACTCCTAATCATACACACTCCAAAACACATTTTCCTCTGAATGCTCCATCTCTGGTATTAGAAATATCTCGCAGCCACCTACATCTATAATCATGTGAAAAATACTGCCTCACTTGTCACTTTGCTGCGGATGAAATTCTCGTTTTAAGAGTTTTTCTTAAAGCGTAGTTTAATTCAGCTTAATTCTGACTTGTTTGAAGGCATCGAGTTGATTTCCTATTTGTCATTAAATTGGTTCCTCTGAGCCGCCCATGAGAATCGAACTCATGACCTTCGCTTTACGAGAGCGACGCTCTACCGACTGAGCTAGGGCGGCGATGCTTTAAAGCTTCAAGCTTTGTGGGAATTAATCCAAGCGTACAACGCCATTAGGCGTTGCTAGGTGAACAGCTACAAGTCCGGTTTCTCCATCATTTACCGATGGGTCAACCCACTGAATTTCAACACCATCGAAAGCTTTTGATAGGTCTGAGCCAAGCCACTCTTCAATTGTCTTTTCATCGCCGGAAATTTCAATTTTTACAATCTCAGCAACTGCCTTGCCATCTGTTGATGGGTGATCACTGGACATCCATTGAATGAAAAATGGGAGCTGAGAGTCATTAAGAGTTCCAAGAACTCCAAGTTGCTTCCA
>Ga0129336_10001721_pt1 | contig 13357 bp, 12 predicted proteins | sample CPB6_02_DNA_FD_96878 | JGI IMG/M metagenome (GOLD analysis project Ga0129336, IMG submission 96878) | Freshwater to marine salinity gradient microbial communities from Chesapeake Bay, USA - CPBay_Sum_0.6_0.2_DNA | ecosystem: Environmental > Aquatic > Marine > Coastal | place: USA: Chesapeake...
CAGGTCATTCGTATTCGTACCGGCGAAACCGGCAAGGAGGCCCTATGAAATCCTTTGTTCTCTCCCTGGTGTTCGGTCTGGGCCTGATATTGGGAACCCACACCGCCATGGCACAGACTGCCCCCGCGCCAACCTCTGCTGTCGCAGAGGCCAAGGCGGATGCCCCTGCTGCGCCTGCCGCGGCCGCACCCGCTGCGGCCACCGCTCAGGCGGAGGCCACCAAGGCACCTGAGCCCAACAAGGGCGACACCACCTGGATGATGGTCGCCACGCTGCTGGTAATCATGATGGCCATCCCTGGCCTGGCCCTGTTCTATGGCGGCCTGGTGCGCAGCAAGAACATGCTGTCGGTGCTGATGCAGGTGATGGTGACCTTCTCCCTGATTGTGGTGCTGTGGTTTCTGTATGGCTACAGCCTGGCATTCACAGAAGGCGGCTCTTTCTTTGGCGGTCTGGACCGACTGTTCATGAAAGGGGTCTGGGACAACGCGGCCGGCACTTTTGCCAGTGCTGCCACCTTCAGCAAGGGTGTGGTGATTCCTGAAATCGTGTTTGCTGGCTTCCAGGCCACCTTTGCGGGCATCACCTGCGCCCTGATCGTGGGCGCCTTTGCCGAGCGCATCAAGTTCTCTGCGGTGCTGCTGTTCATGGTGCTGTGGTTCAGCTTCAGCTACCTGCCGATTGCGCACATGGTTTGGTTCTGGATGGGGCCGGACGCCTACACCGGCAAGGAAGTGGTCGACGCCATGAACGCCAAAGCCGGTTACATCTGGCAGATGGGCGCGCTTGATTTTGCCGGCGGTACTGTGGTGCACATCAATGCCGCCGTCGCAGGCCTGGTGGGCGCTTTCATGGTGGGCAAGCGCATTGGCTACGGTCGTGAGTCGATGGCGCCGCACAGCCTGGCGCTGACCATGGTGGGCGCATCCCTTCTGTGGGTGGGCTGGTTTGGCTTCAATGCCGGCTCCGCCCTGGAGGCCAATGGTTTTGCTGCGCTGGCCTTTGTCAACACCTTCGTGGCCACCGCCGCTGCCGTGCTGTCGTGGTCGATGGGTGAGGCACTGCACCGGGGCAAGGCTTCCATGCTGGGCGCCGCCTCCGGCGCGGTGGCCGGCCTGGTCGCGATCACACCCGCCGCTGGCAATGTGGGCATCGGTGGTGCGCTGGCCATCGGACTGATTGCCGGATTTGTCTGCCTGTGGGGCGTCAATGGCTTGAAGCGCATGCTGGGCGCTGACGACACTCTGGACGTGTTTGGCGTGCATGGGGTGGGCGGCATTCTGGGCGCCCTGCTGACCGGCGTATTCAATTCGCCCGCGCTGGGCGGCCCGGGCTTCGTGGCCGACTGGGTCACCGCCACCGGTGTCGCCGCCGCCGACTACTCGATCGCTGCCCAGGTCTGGGTGCAGTTGAAAGCGGTACTGATCACGGTGGTCTGGTCGGGTGTGGTGTCCTATCTCGCGTACAAGATCGTGGACATGACCATCGGCCTGCGTGTGAGCGAGGAAGAGGAACGCGAAGGACTGGACATCAGCGCCCACGGCGAAAGCGCATACGGCCGCTGATTCCGATCAGCAGCAACAGTGCTCTGATCGCCCGCATGTGCCACCCGGCCATGCGGGCTTTTTCTTTGCCGTTAACATTCACCCTCATGGATTCAGCCTTGCAGTCAATGGTCGAGCGCATTCGCGCCGCTGCCGCCGAAAAAAAACTCTTGCGTATCTGCGGTGGTGCCAGCAAAGATTTTTACGGCCAGACACTCCAGGGCGAGGTTTTGAACACCCAAGACCTTCAAGGAATTGTCAGCCATGAGCCCAGTGAACTGGTCGTCACTGTGCGCGCAGGCACACCCTTGGCAGAGCTGGAGTCTGTGCTGGCAGCCCAGGGGCAGTGTCTGCCCTTCGAGCCGCCCCACTTTGGCTCGGGTGCGACGGTGGGCGGCATGGTGGCCTCGGGCCTGGCCGGCCCCGCCCGCGCCAGCGTGGGAACGGTACGCGACTATGTGCTGGGTGCGCGCCTGCTCAATGGCAAGGCTGAAGACCTGTATTTTGGCGGCCAGGTGATGAAGAATGTGGCCGGCTATGACGTCAGCCGCTTGCTGGCGGGCAGCTGGGGCACGCTGGGCCTGATCACCGAAGTCAGCCTGAAGGTGCTGCCCAAGGCGCCGGCCGAGGCCACATTGGTGTGCGCGGGCATTGCCCAGCAAACCGCGCTGGATCTGTTGCACCACTGGGGCGGCCAGCCCCTGCCGCTGAACGCCAGCGCCTGGGTGCATGACACCAGCGCCAGCCCGAGCGAAGATTTTTTGTTTGTGCGTTTGCGCGGCGCGGTGGCCGCGGTCGAATCGGCGGTGTCCCGCATGAGCACCGATGCGCAGGCGCAGGGCGCGCGCGTCAGCCGCATGGATAACGCCCAAGCCGGCGCCGATTGGCGTGCCAGCGGGGAGCAGACCCTGCCGTTTTTCAAGCCGCCCAGCGACCAATCCTGCCTGTGGCGCCTGTCGCTGCCGCAGACTGCACCTGCGTTGGAACTGACCTACGCCCAATACATCGAGTGGCAGGGCGCGCAACGCTGGTTATGGGCGCCGGCCAGTGCAGCCGACGCATTGCGCGAGGCGGCGCAACGCGCGGGCGGTCACGCCACGCTGTTTCGCGCCAGCCGGCAGGGCGGCGAGCAGGACAAGACGGTTGGTGTGCATACACCTCTCAACCCGGTCCAGCTGGGAATCCAGCGCGCGCTGCAACAACAATTTGACCCGCATGGCGTCTTTGCCTCCGGCCGCATGGGGTTCTGACATGCAAACCACCCTCGCCCCCGAATACGCTGGCACCGCCGATGGATTGGCCGCCGAGGCCATTCTGCGCAAATGCGTGCATTGCGGCTTCTGCACCGCCACCTGCCCCACCTACCAGTTGCTGGGCGATGAGCTCGACGGCCCGCGCGGCCGCATCTACCTGATGAAGCAGCTGCTCGAGGGTCACGCGCCCTCGCGCAAGACCCAGCTACACCTGGATCGCTGCCTGACCTGCCGCAACTGCGAAAGCACCTGCCCAAGCGGGGTGAAATATGGACAGCTGGTCGACATCGGACGCCGGCTGGTCGACGCCAAGGTGGATCGCCCGGCCAGCGAACGTTTCCTGCGTTGGTCGCTGAAGGAGGGACTGACCTCTGCCCTGTTTGCACCGGCCATGAAGCTGGGCCAGCTGGTGCGCAGCCTGTTGCCGCCATCTCTGAAAAACAAAGTGCCCACTGCGCAGAACGCAGGGGCCTGGCCGACTCGCCGCCATGGCAGCAAGGTGCTGCTGCTGGCTGGCTGTGTGCAGCCGGCCATGTTGCCCAACATCAACTTCGCCACCGCGCGCGTACTCGACGCCTGCGGCATTGAAACCCTGATTGCACCCAAGGCGGGGTGTTGCGGCGCCATCAAGTTTCATCTCAACGACCAGGGCGGCGGCATGGATGAGATGCGAGCCAATATCGATGCCTGGTGGCCGCTGGTGATCTCGGGGGTGGATGCCATCGTGACCAATGCCTCGGGCTGTGGCGTGATGGTCAAAGACTATGCACACCTGCTCCAGGATGACCCCGCCTACGCCACCAAGGCCCGGCGTATCAGCGAGCTGGCCAGGGACCTGAGCGAGTTGCTGCCCGAGATCGCGCCTAAGTTACGCGGCAAGGTGGCCGCGCAGGCCGGACAGATTGCCTTTCACCCACCCTGTACCTTGCAGCACGGCCAGCAACTGCGTGGCGGCGTGGAGCAGCACCTAGCGGATCTGGGCTTTCAGATCAAGACTTGCAGGGTCGAACCGCACTTGTGCTGCGGCTCGGCTGGCACTTATTCGGTGCTGCAGCCCACGCTGGCCTATCAGCTGCGCGACCGCAAGCTTACCCACCTGAGCGAAATGCAGCCCGCGCAGATCGCCTCGGCCAATATCGGTTGCATCACCCACCTGCAAAGCGGCACCGACACCCCGGTGCGTCACTGGATCGAGTTGCTGGACGAGGCCCTGCCCACCCGTCAGCCCTGACCTGCCGTCCTCAGTTGGTGGGCCAGTATGTTGGTGCTATGGGGCCCCATCAAGCGCAGCCCATAAGGCCACCCCCAAAATTAACAGGCCGCCGGCCAGGGTTTGCGGGTTGAGCTGTGCCGCGCCCAGCGCCACCGATGACAAACTGGCAAAGACCACTTCGGTCAGCATCACCAGCGCGGTGGTGGCTGCAGCCAGCCGGGCTGCACCATACTGCAGGCCCCAGTTGGCCAGCAGCAGCGCCAGGCCGGTCAACAGGGCCAGCATCAGGGCCTCTGCGCCGAGCCTGACGGGCGCTTCCACAAGATCCACGCTGGCGCCCAACAACCCAGCCACCACGGCCGTCGCCAGGCCGCCGCCAAACATGGCCAGCATGCGGGCCGACTCGGCTGTCTGGCGCAGCTTGCGCAGCAAAATATTGGTTAAGGCAAAACACGCACCGCCAGCAATCGCCAATCCATCGGCCAGGCTCGCTGGCAGGGGCCAGTCTGAGTCAGGGGTCTTCAACACCAGGCTGACACCCAGCAAGGCCAACCCCAGGCGAGCCAGGGCGGCCGGGCTGGGCCGCTCACCCAGCATTGGCCAGGCCAGCAAGGTGGCCCAGACCGGCATCAGGTAGAACAGCAACACGACGCGCACCACATCGCCCACTGTCACGGCCCAGTTGAAACCCACATTGGTCAAGCCTGCAGCCAGCGCCAGGCCCCAGAGCAAAGGCTGTCGCCGCCAGACAGACCCATCCTGCCGCCACAGCAGCAGGGGCAGGGCCAGCAGGTAAATCAGGGCGGTCGACCACAGCGGGTGCAAGCCCTGAGCCTGCAGCTCACGCAAGGGCCACCAGGACAGCCCCCAGACCAAGGCATTGAACACCAGGGCCGCAGCGGGCAAGGCATCATGTACCCGCTTCATCATTCGTGCCCCTATGGGGTTCGGCCAAGCACGGGCCCTTTGAACACCATCCTTAACCATGCATATGGTCGTTGCGTGCGATATCCAGAAGATGTTCCACTTCGTCCGGATACTTGCGGCAGTTGTGTTCATGCCAACGCTTGATCAGCCACATAAAGCCCGCCACCACCAGGCCAAACATGGTGATGGCGCCAAAGGCCGACAGGCCCAGGCCAGTGGACAGGCTGTACAAGGCACCAAGCCCAAGAATGCAGGCCTGCTCGTTGAAGTTCTGCACGGCGATCGAGCGCCCCGCACCCATCAGGTTATGGCCGCGGTGTTGCAGCAGGGCGTTCATGGGCACCACCAGAAACCCGCCCAGGCCGCCCAGCAACACCAGGAAGGGAGCAGCCAGCCAGACGTTGTTGATGAAATTGAGCAGGATGACCAGCACGCCCATGGCAATGCCCAGCGGCATCACGCTGGTGGCGTGCTCCAGCTTCATGCGCATGGAGGCCACCACCGCGCCCACTGCGGTGCCAATGGCCACCACGCCCACCAGCGAGGAAGCCTGGGTGACGCTGTAGCCCAGTGCGGCCGCCGCCCAGGCCAGCACGATATAGCGCAGATTGCCACTCACGCCCCAGAACAGGGTGGTGGTGGCTAAGGAAATCTGGCCCAGCCGGTCATGCCAGAGGCGCAGGTTACAGCTCCAGAAGTCGGGCAACAGGGACAGTGGATTGGCCGGCATGGGCCGCATTTCGACACCGGTGTGTGGAATGCGGGTGTTGAACCAGGCCGCCAGTATGTACACAAAGACCAGGGTAAGAATGGCAGCCTCAGGCGGGGTGTCGATGCCGGTGGTGAGGAAGGGAAAATCAAAAGACAGCAACTCCGCCGACACCGCTGGCCCCACCAGCTGGCCTCCGAGCAGTACGCCCAGGATGATCGATGCAATCGTCAGGCCTTCTATCCAGCCGTTGGCCTTGACCAGCTGCGAGGCTGGCAAAAGCTCGGTCAGGATGCCGTACTTGGCCGGTGAGTAGGCTGCAGCGCCCAGGCCCACCACCGCATAGGCGGCCAGCGGATGCAGCCCCACCAACATGAGAAGACAGCCCACAATCTTGATGCTGTTGCTGATCAGCATGACCTGGCCCTTGGGCTTGGCGTCGGCGTAGGCGCCGACGAACGGGGCCAGCACCACATAGAACAAAGCAAACATCGGCACCAGCGCCGCCTGCTGCCATTCGGGGGCAGCGCTGCTGCGCAGTAGCTGGACCGCTCCGACGAACAAGGCGTTGTCTGCCAGCGAGCTGAAAAACTGCGCCGACATGATGGTGTAAAAACCGCGTTTCATTAACTTGTGGCGCTGTGGGCGTCGATACGCCGAACTTTTCCTGACTGCTTCTGGTGACAGTCGGGTTATAGCATGCCCTCTCATGCCAAAATCAGACGCATCCCGCTTTAGTCCACAGATCCATGCCGCGCCCTATTCAGGCCACGATACATACCGACGCCTTGCGCCATAACCTGGCCAGAGTGCGTCAATTGGCCCCGGATGCCCGTGTATGGTCCGTGGTCAAGGCTAATGCGTACGGCCACGGACTCGAACGGGTCTTCGAGGCTTTGCGCGGCAGCGATGGCTTTGCCTTGCTCGACCTGGAGGAAGCCAGCCGCCTGCGCGCGCTGGGCTGGCGGGGTCCGATCCTGTTGCTCGAAGGTGTGTTCGAGCCGCGCGACCTGGAGCATTGCTCGCGCATGAGCCTCTGGCATGTGGTGCACTGCAATGAGCAAATCGACATGCTGGCCGCACACAAGACGCATGCGCCGCATCGTGTTTTTCTCAAGATGAACAGCGGCATGAATCGGCTGGGCTTTGTACCCGACGCGTTTCGTAGCGCCTGGCAGCGCCTGAACGCACTGACTCAGGTTGACGAGATTTCGCTCATGACCCACTTCAGCGACGCCGAGGGCCCGCACGGCATTGCGGCCCAGCTGGACCGCTTTGAGAACGCCACACGTGATCTGCCCGGCGAGCGCTCGCTGTGCAACAGCGCGGCCATTCTGCGCCATATGGGTGGCAATGCACCTCGCCCGCTGCACTCCGACTGGGTGCGCGCCGGCCTGATGCTCTACGGTGCAGCACCGGATTTTCCGCAACATGGCGCGCATGACTGGCAGCTTCAACCCACCATGACCCTGTCCACGCGGCTGGTGGCGCTGCAGGACTTGCGCGCCGGTGACACAGTTGGCTACGGGTCGAGCTTCACGGCGCCTGGGGCCATGCGCATCGGCATTGCTGCCTGTGGTTACGCCGATGGCTACCTGCGTGCCAGCACCCAGGCTCCCGTGCTGGTGAATGGCGTTCGCACCGTCACCGTGGGTCGGGTCAGCATGGACTTGCTGGCCGTCGATTTGACTCCCGTGCCCTCGGCCGCCATGGGCAGCGAGGTCACGCTATGGGGGCGGGCCAGCGATGGCGCGCAGCTGGCCATTGATGCGGTGGCCCAAGCGGGCGCCAGCATTGCCTACGAGCTGATGTGCGGTCTGGCCGCACGCGTGCCGGTGCGCGTCGAATGAGGCTTTAGGCGGCGTCCGAGTCTGTGTCGCGCTTTATGCGCTCGCTGTTCCAGTAGACATCGTCGCCGCCGTGCATGCGATTGAGCACGCGCGCCAGCACAAACATCAGGTCGCTCAGCCGGTTCAGGTACTGGCGTGGCGCTTCACGTAAAGTTTCAGCCAGCCCCAGGGCCACCACCGCACGTTCGGCGCGCCGCGCCACCGTGCGGCAGACATGCGCCTGGGCGGCCGCCCGGGTGCCTGCTGGCAATATGAATTCCTTGAGACGGGGCAGCGCAGCATTGTGGTTTTCCAGCGCTTGGTCCAGCGCCAGCACCGCGTCGGGCTTGAGCAGCTCAAAGCCCGGGATGGACAGCTCGCCGCCCAGATTGAACAGCTGGTGCTGGACCTCCACCAGCAGCTCGCGCACCGCTTGGGGCATCTCCTCGCACAGCAACAGGCCAATGTGCGAATTGAGCTCATCCACCTCGCCCATGGCATGGACCCGCTGGCTGTGCTTGGGCACCCGGGTGTTGTCGCCCAGGCTGGTGCTGCCATCGTCTCCGGTGCGGGTGGCAATTTGTGTCAGGCGGTTTCCCATGGTTTCTGTCCTTGGTGGAAAATAGGCGTTATCCAGCCATTGTGCCTTTCCTGTGGAGATCCCATGAACGCCCCAACTTCCCCCTTGAATCTGATTCCCGAAGTCCACCAACGCGAGGTGCCCGCGGTGCTGATCAGCGCACTCAAGGAACGGTTTGGCGAGCGCTGCTCCACCGCGCAAGCGGTACGCGAGCAGCACGGGCGCGACGAGTCCGCCTACACCACCGTGCCCCCACCGGCTGCGGTGGTGTTTGCCGAAAGCACCGCCGATGTGGCTGATGCGGTCAAGCAGGCCAGCGCGCACAACGTGCCCATCATTCCCTTTGGGGTGGGCTCCTCATTGGAGGGCCATTTGCTGGCGGTGCAAGGTGGCATCAGCGTGGATGTGTCGCGCATGAACAAGGTGCTGGCCGTCAACCCGGAAGACCTCACTGTCACGGTACAGGCCGGTGTCACCCGCAAGCAGCTCAATGAAGAGATCAAGAGCACCGGCCTGTTTTTCCCGATCGACCCAGGCGCCGATGCCTCGATCGGCGGCATGTCTGCCACCCGCGCCTCGGGCACGAATGCGGTACGTTACGGCACCATGCGCGAAAACGTGCTTGGACTGGAAGTGGTCACCGCCAGCGGCGAGGTGATCCGTACCGGCACCCGCGCCAAAAAGTCTTCGGCGGGCTATGACCTGACCCGCCTGATGGTCGGCTCCGAGGGCACCCTGGGCGTGATCACTGAAATCACCCTCAAGCTCTACCCGCTGCCTGAAGCGATCTCGGCCGCCATCTGCTCCTTCCCCAGCATCGAGGCAGCGGTACGTACCACCATCCAGATCATCCAGATGGGCATCCCGATTGCGCGAGTGGAGTTGTTAGACCACCACACCGTGCGCATGGTCAACGCTTATGCCAAGCTGGGTCTGCGCGAAGAGGCTCTGCTGCTGATGGAGTTCCATGGCTCGCCAGCCAGTGTGAAGGAGCAGGCTGAAACCGTGCAGGAGATTTCTCATGAACATGGCGGCCAGGACTTTGAATGGGCCAGCACGCCAGAGGAGCGCACCCGCCTGTGGACTGCGCGTCACAACGCCTATTTCGCCGCCATCCAGAGCAAGCCGGGCTGCCGCGCCATCTCCACCGACACTTGCGTGCCGATCAGCCGACTGGCCGACTGCCTGCTGGATTCGGTGGACGAAGCCGAAGCCAGCGGCATTCCCTACTTTCTGGTGGGCCACGTCGGTGATGGCAACTTCCACTTTGGCTACCTGCTTGACCCGGCCAAGCCTCAAGAATACGAGGCCGCAGAGCGCCTCAATCACGCATTGGTCGCTCGCGCCCTGCGCCTGGGCGGCACCTGCACCGGCGAGCATGGCGTGGGGCTGCACAAGATGGATTTTCTGGTCACCGAGGCCGGTGATGGTGCGGTCGAGATGATGCGCAACATCAAACGCGCGCTCGACCCGAAGAACATCATGAACCCGGGCAAAATTTTCGTGCTTTAAAGGCCAACAAGCGGGGGCGCCCCCCGCTCATCGCGATCGGATCACCAGCCCGATGCCGCCCAAAATGGCCAGGGCGGCCAGCAACAGGCGCAGGGTGGGCGGCTCGCCCAATAGCACAATGCCGCCCACAGCAGCAATCACCGGCACACTCAGTTGCAAGGTGGCCGCCGTGCTCGAACGCAATGCAGGCAGCGCGCCATACCAGAGCGCATAACCAAGGCCTGAGGTGATGGCGCCCGAGGCCACCGCATAGGCCGTGCCGGCCGCATCGACCCGGGCCTGGCTCAGGGTCAGCGCAGAAAGCAGCAGGGCCATGGGTACGGTGCGCAGGAAATTGCCTGCGGTCACACGGGTCGGATCGCCTGCCCCCTTGCCGCGCAGGGAATAGGCGCCCCAGGCCACCCCTGCGCCGATCATCAAGAGCGAGCCCACCAGGGGCGGGGCGGACAGGCCCGGCAGCAGCAGCCCGACCAGGCCGCCAATGGCCAGGGTCAGTCCGGCCAGTTGAAGTCCGCGCAAGCGCTCGCCCTTGATATAGCCCCAGGCAATCATGCTGGCCTGGACCGCGCCAAACAAGAGCAAGGCGCCCGTGCCCGCGGGTAGGCTGAGATAGGCAAAGGAAAACGCAGCTGCATAGGCAAACAGAGCCAGCGCCGATGCCCAGCTGCCTTGGCCTGCGGGCAATCCTGGACGGGCACGCACCAGCAAGTACAACACCAGCGCACCGGAGCACAGGCGCATCGCCGTGAAGCTGGCCGCATCGATCTGCGACTCACGCAAGGCCGCCCGACAGAGGAGGGAGTTGCCAGCAAACGCGAGCAAGGCCAGCCCGGTCAACAGCGCCAGCTTGCGTCGCGTCATGGCGCGCTCAGGTGCTTCGACCACGCAGGCGATCGATCAGGCCGTTGAGCTCCTCCAGCGAGCCAAACTGGATGCTCAGCTCACCCATGTCTTCAATGCGGCCGGAGCGCTTGACGCGTTTTTTCAAGCGCACCTCCACTGCAGCGGCCAGCAGGTCTGACAGCTCCTCCTCCACCCGTCGCAAGTCACGAGACTTTTCCTTCTTGGGTTTTTGTGGGGTCAGGGTGAACTCGGCGCTCAGCTTTTTGACCAGCCGCTCGGCCTCGCGCACCGACATCATTTTGGCGCTGATCTGATTGGCTGCAGTGATCTGCGCCGCCCGCTCCAGCGCCAGCAGGGCGCGGGCATGGCCCATATCCAGGTCGCCGGCCATCAACATGGTCTGCACCGGGTCGGCCAGATTGAGCAGGCGCAAGAGGTTGGAGGCCGCGCTGCGCGAGCGGCCCACCGCCTGCGCGGCCTGTTCATGCGTCAGTCCAAAATCTCGGATCAGCCTTTGCAGGCCTTGCGCTTCTTCCAGCGGGTTCAGGTTTTCCCGCTGGATGTTTTCAATCAATGCCATGGCGGCGGCGGCCTCGTTGGGCACATCACGCACCAGCACCGGCACGCTGTCCAGCCCGGCCAGCTTGGCCGCACGGAAACGACGCTCCCCCGCAATGATTTCATACTTGCCCTGATTGGGGCCTTCGCTCAGGCGGCGCACAAGGATAGGCTGCATGATGCCTTGAGACTTGATCGATTCGGCCAGCTCGTACAGCGCGCCCTCATCCATTCGGGTGCGTGGCTGATAGATGCCGGGCATCAGGTCGCTCAGCAGCAGGCTGGCCGGCTGGCCCGGGCTGCTGGCTGATGTTGCCTCTGCCTCCAACACCTTGGGTCCGAGCAAGGCCTCCAGTCCACGTCCTAGCCCTTTGGGTTTTTTGGTCACCATAGTTTTCTCTTCTTTCATTCAATCCAATTGCATGAGCTGCTGCAAAAGTTGCTTTCCCTGGGGCCAATCCTCCAGACCTGATTCAGCATTGATATGGCCGGCGCTGCCCAGATCGACCAGTTGCGCCTGCCAGTCTTTGGCCAGTGCGGCTGCCAGTTTGAAGTGGCAGCGCGTGTCGTTGCGACTGGCCACCAGAATGCTGGTAAAGGGCAGCGGCTGGCGCTCAATCGGCCACCAGCTGGGCAGTACGGCGCGGGTTTCTTCGCGCGCCACATCACCCGGTGCCACCAACAGTGCGCCTTTGACACGATGAACATTGCGGGAGTGCGCCGCCCAGGCGGCCACCAGAATCACACCCAGGCTGTGTGCCACCAGGACCACGCGCTCATCACAGCGCAGGATGGCCTCCTCCAGCTGGATTTGCCAGTCCCCCCGCAGTGGGCGCGACCAGTCGTGTTGGTTCACCCGGGTGTAGCCATGGGCCAACTCCCAGCGGCTCTGCCAATGCGCGGGGCCGGAGTTGTGCCAACCCGGAAGGATCAAAACATTTGCTGATTTCATGGTTGCGCCGGCGCAGCGTTCTGAGGCTGCGCCCGTCTTACATTCGCTTGATGCGCTCCACCATTTCTTGCGCAAAGCTCAGATAGGCTTGCGCACCACGCGAGGAGGGATCAAACACCACTCCGGGCAAGCCATAACTCGGCGCTTCTGCCAGGCGCACATTGCGCGGAATGACCGTGTTGAAGACTTTGTCGCCAAAGTGACTTTTTAATTGGTCGCTCACCTGTTGCTGCAGGGTGATACGTGGGTCAAACATCACCCTGAGCAGGCCGATGATTTGCAGGTCACGGTTCAAATTGGCATGCACCTGCTTGATGGTATTGACCAGATCGGTCAGGCCCTCCAGGGCAAAGTACTCACACTGCATGGGCACAATCACCCCGTGCGCACTGCACAGGCCGTTGAGGGTGAGCATCGACAGTGACGGCGGACAGTCAATCAGCACAAAATCGTAATCACCGTCCACCTCGGCCAAGGCCTGCTTGAGCCGGCGCTCGCGCCGTTCCACCTCGACCAGCTCCACCTCGGCGCCAGCCAGCTCCCGGTTGGAGCCCAGGATGTCGTAGCTCAGCCCCGCCTCGACCAGCTTGTCGCTTTGGGCGCGCGCCTCGGCAATCGAGGCCGACTCGAGCAACACATCGTAGACGCTGAGGGCCAGCTGGCGCTTGTCCAGCCCCGAACCCATGGTGGCATTGCCTTGCGGGTCGAGGTCGACCATCAGCACACGTTGGCCAATGCTGGCCAGGCCGGCGGCCAGATTCACGGTGGTGGTGGTCTTGCCCACACCCCCCTTTTGATTGGCCACACAGAAAATTTTTGCCATCAGCAGATACCCTTTATTTTGTCAAAGCCAGCCGCAGGCCAAACCCAATCAGGCACAGGCCAGCCAGCTTCTCCAGCACCCTACCGATCAGCGGGCTGGCATGCAGGCGTGCCGCCAGGCGGTGGGTGATCACGGTGGCAGCCAGGCCATAGAGAAAGGTAAGCGCCGCAATCGTCACCGCCATCACCGCAAAGGTCAGCAGCCCCCGATGCCGGGCCGGATCGACAAAGAGCGGGAAAAAAGCCATGTAAAACACAATGGCCTTGGGGTTGAGCAGGGTGATCATCATCGACTGGCGAAAGTAGTGGCCGGCCCGGATATTCAATACAGGCGCGGATCCCGGCTTGGCCAGCAACATCCGCAGCCCCAGCCAGGCCAGGTACACCGCGCCCAGCCACTGAACTGCCACGAAGGCGGTAGGCGAAGCCAGCAACAATGCGGCCACACCAGCGACTGCCGCCCACATCAGGACCTGGTCGCCGGCAATGATGCCCAGGGTGGCCGCCAGCCCACCCACCACCCCGCCCTTGCCGGTGGAGGTGATGAGGGCCAGATTGCCAGGGCCGGGAATCAGCCGAAAAATGATGACAGCGGCGACACAAGCACCATAGTCA
>Ga0129336_10001722_pt1 | contig 13355 bp, 18 predicted proteins | sample CPB6_02_DNA_FD_96878 | JGI IMG/M metagenome (GOLD analysis project Ga0129336, IMG submission 96878) | Freshwater to marine salinity gradient microbial communities from Chesapeake Bay, USA - CPBay_Sum_0.6_0.2_DNA | ecosystem: Environmental > Aquatic > Marine > Coastal | place: USA: Chesapeake...
CTCTGCGGTTGACCCAGAGATGAAGCCGGGCCAGTACTTCCCCATGAAGCCAGCCGCCAAGAAGTTGAAGGGCACCCGGCAGGGGCTTGGTATTGCTGCGCAGTTGCGCGTTGCGAAGGAGAAGCAGAACAAGGGGAAGGTTCTCCGTTCGGGTAGTGCGTCGTTCGCCCCCGATGTTGTACTCGGTGCGCTGAAGGACGCAACCGACGTGAGGCTGCGTAGCGACACCCTCTCGATGATCTTCGCTCGTTATGCGGTGAAGGACGGAGACGGCATCCCGATCTCCGAGGACGCAGCGGTAAACCTTGTGAGGGCTCACCCCGAACTCTACGTTGCCATGTCTAAGCGTGACCTTGTTGAACTGATCCCGTCGCAGGAGGGCCGCGTTGCCCAGAAGGGGCTCACCGAACTCGCTGACGACATCGACGGGACGAGGTACCTGCTTCCGAAGAGTGTCGTCAACGAGTGGCAGGGGATACTCGGGGCGCGTAGCGGTGTAGGTAAGGCGATCGACGACATAAACGCCATGTGGAAGGCTGGCGTCCTCGCGCTTTCCCCACGCTGGTACACGCAGAACATCTTCGGTAACAGCCTCATGTTCGCTCTCGGGGCGGGCATAGACATACAGGCGATCAGGATGGCGTTCAACCCGAAGTACCGAGACTCGGTGCTTGCTGACCTTGCTGCTCACGGTGTGTCGTCTGACCTCGGTGAGTTGGCAAGGAAGTACGGGATGAAGCCGGACAGGAACCTGATAAAGCGCGTCGTCGTTGCCGGTTACAAGATAAACAACCGCTTCGAGTCCCTGTTCCGCCGTGCCATCTTCCACCACGTTGCGAAGAAGAAGTTGAAGGCAGAGGGGATGGTGAAGAACTGGGGCAACAACTCCGCAGTTCTCGCAGACGCTTGGCTCACCGTCGCTACCGCAGCGAAGAACGGAGAGCCGTGGGCTATGAAACTCGCCGATCAGGTGCGCATCGAAAGCACGCGCTTCCTCGGCGAGTACGTCAGGTACAACAGTTTCGAGCGGGCAATCCTTCGTCGTGCGTACCCGTTCTATGGATGGATGCGGACTGTCATGCGCCTCGCGTTCGCGCTGCCCGTCAAGCACCCGAAGCGTGCTGGGCTGATCGTCGTCTCGTCTCAGATGGCGTACCACATGTACAACGACGAAGAGTCAGAGGCGCTCAACCCGTACTCCGGTCTGGTCGATGAGGACATGTTCATCCAGACCAGCATCCTTATGCCGCAGGAGACGGCTACCCCCATTATCGGTGGACTTGGCAGGCTGCTCGGTATGGCTCAGCGTGGTGATTACGCTGCTATGCCTGTCGCCTTCGCTCAGGAAGCGTTGAAGCAGGCTGGCCCCCTCGTGTCCCTCCCGTCCGTCCTTCTGACTGGACGCTCTGCGCTGAACATCGCCCCGCAGTTGAGTGGCGATCCCGAGTACGGGACCGACCCTGCATCTGGACGCACTTACGAGATGGACCCGATAACCGGGAGCCCCGTCGATGTCGTGCGTCCGCTCCCGATAGACGCAATGGCCGAGAGTTACTTCCCGATCCTCTCGCCGATAAAGAATCTTTTTGCTGGTACGAGAAGCAACGAACGCCTTGCTGCCGATGCGTCGTTCCTTGACATCGCTGCGAACCGTTTTGGTGGTGGCGACAGGGAGGACATCTTCCTGCCGAGGGGTCTTTACGGGCAGCCGATCGAGCGCTCGTGGGTAACCGAACTAACTGGGACACTGTTCGGCGGGCCGGTCTATAAGTACAATCCGGAAAGCGCAGCAGCGCAGAAAATCCTCACGGACCAGAGGGCAGCGGACGCTTACGTTGCTTCGTTCAAGCGTCGCCTTCGTAACCGGGCTCTGCTGACAAGAGACTAATGGCAACGGGCATCCCGACATACGAGCAGTTCCGCCGCTCACTCGCTGGCACACCGATGGCGGGCGAGGCGAAGGGCATCTACAACGCTGCGATCGGAAGCGGCATCAACCCCGCTTTCGTTGCCGGGCTTGCTTCAGCGGAGTCGAGTTACGGGACAAAGGGTTACGCGAGGGGGACGTACAACCCGTACGGTCTTGGCGTTCACCTCGGGTGGACTTTCAAGAACTACAGCGAGGCTACAAGGCGGCTCGGAAAGACTCTGAACTCGCTTGGGTATCCCGGCCTTTACCGCGACCGGGGTCTTGCCGGGATCATCAGTAGGTACACGCCTGCGTCAGACGGTAACGACGAGGGCGCCCACTTCAGGAACATCATGTCTGGCGGGCGGAGGACCGGCGGCAACCCCGGGCAGGTTTATGTGCGCGGAGGAGTTGTTCCATCTTCCTCTGGCGCAGAGCCGAGCGTTGGGCCACCCCCCCCGTCAATGGGGGTAACCCGGCCGATGGTCGGGCAGGGAGGCGGAGCGGGTAGCGCGACGTTGCTAAAGCAACTCGTGAACCAGTACGTTCTGTCTAAGGCAGGCACGCTCACTCCAGAAGTCGCTAGGAAAACGACGTTGCAGATGGCGCGTGCCGCGGGAAGCGCCTTCGGGAAGTCCATGATGCCGCAGGCGTCAATGCCGGGCATCACGGATACCCCCCCTGATTATGGTGGCGGAGGGTCTATCGACGAACGCAGCCCGTCGCCCACTGAGTCTACGTCTACGCCGATACTCCGCATCCCGGGGCAGCCGAGGCTTAGGGCTAGCGGCGGACCCGGTGGAGGAACCCACAGTTTCACGGAACGTGGGTACAGTTGGTTCGACGACATGGCGTACGATCTTTTCGCTGGCTCGGGTACGCCGATCACCACGCCTCTGACGGGACGAGTGAAGAACATCAGCGGCCAGCCGGGGGGGGACGCGAGGTTCGCCGGGTATGGCGTGACCGTCGATTACGGCGGAGGAAGGCAAGCGTTCTTCAAGCATCTTGGCGCACTGGGGCCAAAGATCAAGATCGGCGCCACCATCCCGCGCGGGACTCTTGTCGGCGGGCTCGACAAGGCGACGGCAGGCGGACCCCACCTCCACCTCGGCGCGACTAACCGTAGTTTTCTCGAACAGATTCTGAGTTACTACAAGTGAGTCCCGAGAGCATCATCGGGATCATGCGTCGCCTTGACGAGATCAAGGGGGACGTTGATGAGGTCAAGGCGCTCGCCAAGGAAACGAACGGGCGCATCAGGGAACTCGAACTCTGGCGGGCGAGGATGCAGGGGGCTGCGTCTAGCGCAAGGATTTTCTGGGTAGTCGTCGGCGGTGTCGTCACTGCCATTGCGATAAGACTGTTTACTAACTTCACCTTTTAGGGGGCGGCAATGAAAGTGAACCCTGCATGGGTTGTGCGCAAGAAGCGCATGAAGGTGTGGGCAGAGGCTAACGGCGTCATCGTTCCGAGGGGGCTCCGCATGACCCCCTACTGCGGGACTGCCTGCCGCGACCTCATCCGGCGCATCCAGATCAAGGGTGGCCTGACGTACAAGGATGGCAAGTGGCGGAACGACATCAAGCGTCTCGTCGCACCGCGCCCAACCATCCAGTCAAAGGCCGTCCGCATCGCCTTTACGCAGGAGGGGGTGAAGGAGCACCCGGCAGGTTCCAACTCTGGGCCGAGGGTCAGGGAGTATCAGGCTTCGACATCGCTCGGCGGGACGGGGTGGCCTTGGTGCGCAGCGTTTTGTTGCTGGGTGTATCGCGGTGCAGGAAAGCGGTTTGTCGGGTGGAACACGGCTTACGTGCCTGAGTACGTGAGCACGGCTAAGTCTCGCAAGCACGGGCTTTCTGTGGTTAGCGCGGCGAACGTGATACCGGGTGACCTTGCCTGCTTCGATTGGCAGGGTGATGGAGAGTGCGACCACATCGGCATCGTGGTTACGAAGGTACGCAGCGGTGGTTTCCAGTGCATCGAGGGCAACACCTCGTATAGCAATGACAGCAACGGCGGACAGGTGATGCTGCGCGACCGGAACATCAACTCGGTCGGCTGCTTCATCCGCGTCAGTTAGGGGATGGCATGAGGGTTTCTTTTGGCTGGGCGTCGTGGATCGGCGTCATCAGCGCAGCGGTGGCAGCGGTGATCCCAATCATCGGTGAACTCTCCGACACGGTTGAGCCGCTCGGCGTATCGCCGTCGGTGTTCGTGTACGTGAGTACGGTCCTCACTGCCGTCACTGTCATCGGGCGCATGGCGCAGGCTGCGGTTATCGCAGCGAAGGAAGCGTCTACTACAAGCGACCAGTAGATGAGGGTCGTCCATGTAGAGGAGGAGTACTCGCCCGGTGACGAGTTCATCCTCGTGCCTACCGGCGACTGGCACCTCGGCGCTATGGACAGCGTTGAGCAGAAAATCCGTGACGACGTAAAGTCGTGGGCGAAGAACCCCAAGACCCGGGTCATCCTGATGGGTGACCTGATGGAGTGCATCGACTACCGGGACAAGAGGTTCTTCCCTCACGGTTTGCCAGAGCGATACGCAGACGCCATGCTCAACTCGGACGGAGGAATCCCAACCGAGTCTGTCGCGCACGCCCTAGAGATTCTCGACCCCCTCGTTGGGAAGCAGAAAATCTGGGGCATCGCAACGGGTAACCACGAAAGAAAGTTGGAGGTAACCCAGTCTCGGAACCTCACGGCGGAGGTTGCTCGTGGGCTGAACATCTCCCACCGACAGTTGGGTTACTCGGGCTATATCCACGTTTCGTTCAGGGACCGAGAGACTCGCAAGACGAACGGTTCCGTGGTTATCTCCGTGCATCACGGGTGGCAGACAGCAGGACGCGCCGGTTCCGGCAACCTGCTCAACGGGATGGAGCGCGAGTGCGGGTACTCGAACGCCGACATCATCCTGCGCGGTCACTCTCACGCACCGCGTGTCGGTCAGGTAATCCCCAGTGTCGCTGTCACCAAGAGCATGGTGCGCGAGTGGCCCCGAGTGGTTGCTTCGACCGGTACCTATAAGCGCGGTTCCGTGGAGCAGCGTGCAGGTGATCCTCCGCACGACACGTACGAGACATTCAAGGGCTTTCGCGGAAGGCTTGACGGATCGCTTGGTCCGCCGCGTATAGTCATCCGTCCCATGCGTACCGATGGCACGCGAGGACAGGCAAACTTTGAATACGAGGTAATCATCTAGTGGATGCCAGAGTGAAAGACGACCCGTGGCCCTTCATCCTCATGGAACTGGACGCGGCATGGCGAGAGATCAGGGCGGAGATGGAGACGCTTGCAGTCCGAGGATTCCTCAACGCAGCAGAGGCGAGGTACCGCAACGGAGAGCGCCTCTACAACAAGGAGTGGCTCGACTGGCCGCTCGATCGCTTCGAGGACGAGGCGATGCAGGAACTCGTTGACCTCGTGCTGTACAAGGCCATGAGGCGCGTCAAGTTCCCGCTACCGGTGGCCTGATCGCCGTGGACATACGAGACTTCATCGACGGGACGCCCGAGCAGAAGAACCAGTTCGGTGCGATGGTTCTCCAAGCATCATTTGCTTTTTCGGCGCAACTCATTATGCTGTGCCACCACCACGCGGACGGGATGAGCGACGAGATGAAGAGCGACCTGATCGGGTTGCTCGACTCGTTCCACATGTACGTCAGTGAGTTCATCGACTTCGAGGAACTCCAGAACGCGATGGAAGCAGAAGCGGAGGAAAGGGACACATGAAACTTTGTATGAGGGGTGACGGATGACACCGCCCCGTAACGCAGTCCAGCGCAGGGGAGGGGGTAGGTTCTACCCGTACCCACTCCATGCAAGCGAGGACGAGCAGAAGCAGTACCCGTCATCGACGTCGGCGACGAGCATGTGGCCGAAGCCGTGGGCTATGCCGTGGGCGTCCAAGATGGCAGCAGAACGTGCCATCGAACTCCACAAGAGCGGTGGCCTTGAAGCCCTGCTTCAGCAGGACGACAAGGTTGCGCTTGACGCGATCAAGGGTGCGTTCCGCCACGCCCGTGACGACGCCGCAATACAGGGGTCGAAGGTTCACGAGGCGTGGGAGGAGTACCTGAAGGACCGGAGCAGGCTCGACGCCATCCGCAAGGGGCTTCCGGAACTGGCGCTTCTCATGTTCGACGGCATCATGGAACTGACGCTGAAGTACAACGTGGAGTGGGAGCGGTCGGAGCAGACCGCGTACAACCATGACCACGAGTACGCTGGCACGTTCGATGGCATCGTGACTATGGACACGCCGAACGGCAGGCGTCGCCTGCTCGTTGACATAAAGACTTCAAAGGGTGCAACGCGGGACGAGTATGCCGCGCAGTTGTCGTCATACCGCCACGCGACGCACATCATCCATGACGACGGCACCGAAGAGCCTATGCCTTCGGTCGGGATGCGTAATCTTTCACGTGCGACCGGACGAGGCGCACGTGATTCCCGTGAACACCGACGAAGAGGTGTTCGCTGGGTTCCTCGTCTGCTTGCAAATGCTCCGAGTGAGCAAGAGCGACAGGCAACTTTTCTGGCCTCCACTTCCGGAGCCAGAGGCAGAGACAGGAGACAGGTAGAATGGGTATCAGTGATGAGCAGTTGGCCGCTATGCAGGCAGAGGCGCGTGCCTCGTCTGGCGGCGGCACCTACGTCATCCTTGACGACGAGGGTGACTTCGTGGCAGGCACCGTGACCGGCATCTTCGAGGAGGAGACTTCCTTCGGAGAGGTGGAGGAGGTCGGGCTCACCGACATCCGCACCCGGTACGGTGCGCTTGACGGAGAGCGCAGGCTTCGCCTGTCCCGCTCCGTGCTGAAGCGCGAACTCGGTTCCGAGTGCGAGAACGGCGCAGTCAAGGCAGGGCAGTCGGTCTACGTGGAGTACCACGGAGAGGCCACGTCCAAGCAGGGGCGTCAGTTCCACCGGTACACGGTCAAGAAGTTCGACGCAATCCCCGAGGCAGCAAGCGTTCCCTCCCCGACGCCTGATGACGTCAAGGAGAAGATCAAGGCTGAACTCGGCGGAGAGGAAATCCCTTTCTAGGGTGACCCCGTTCGGGTGGACACCCGAGGGGACGGCTACGTGGCAGGTAGCGAACCAAGCGCTGCGTGACTACATAGCCAGTACTGCAAACCCCCCCTGTCCGTGGTGCTACGGGCAGGGGGGGTTCTTTCGTAGGAGCGAGATAACTTCCGGGCACCTGTTCGTACTGTGCGAGGGATGCTTCGGGAAGGGGACGTGGGTGAGCGGAGATGCCGCACCTTGATGTGATCGACGAACTGAACCGTGTCAGAGACGCTCTTCTGAAGCAGATCACGAGCCACGCCGGAAAGCGCGGCTCGTCTCTTCTTACAGACTTCGTGTCAAGAGAGTTCGCAGAACTCATCGCGCACGTTGACGAAGAGCGGCGCGAATGGGAGAGTGTCCTGAACTTTCTCATGGAGCGTGAAAACGAGGAGGACGACAAGCGTGAACGACCAGCATGAGACTTGGGGCATAGATGTATCGCCGACGCGCATCGCAATCGCCGTCTATTCGGAGAGCGGTAAGCGTTGGGCCAAGACGTACCCGCTGAACAAGAGCGACGACCAGTACGGCGCGATACGCGACGCACTACTTGACGCCCGCAACCACAACGAAGAGCCAACCGATGTGTGCATCGAGCAGCCAGCGCTTCCGTTCGTACGCGCTGCGTACATGGCCGGTGCTGTATGCGCACGGACGCAGGACGCAGTGTTCGGTCGCTGGCCCCACGTGATTATCCGCTGGATGCAGCCGTCGGAGTGGCGCAAGATCGCGGGTATCGGAGGGCGTGCGACGAAGGATGAAGTGATGGCGTGGTCTTTCGACGAGGGGTTCACGCCAGACGACCAAGACCAAGCAGACGCATCGGCAATCGCATACGCGAGGCACGTAGAGATACATGAGGTGTAGAGGTGGACGACGTAAGAGAATGGGCCTTGCGCTACGCAGGGCGGGGATGGAAGGTCATCCCGCTTCACGGGATAGATGACGACAACAACTGCACGTGCAGGCTGAAGGGCGAGTGTGACAGCCCGGGTAAGCACCCGTACTGGCGCGACTGGCCGAACAAGGCGAGCGACGACCCAGAGCAGATTGCTATGTGGTTCGACGGGACTACGCCGAGGAACATCGGCATCGTGTGCGGAGCGTCGAACCTCGTGGTGATCGACATCGACGACGAGGGCGGCGAGGCGATGGTTCTCCCGCTCATGGAGGTCGGGATAATCCCCGCCTGCCCGCAGGTTCGTACTCGCAGGGGCGTTCACCTGTACCTGACAGGGAGCGTACCCGCTGCGAAGTTGCGTGGCATCGACATCAAGAGCGGTAACGGTTTCGTGGTGGCACCGCCGTCACGACGTGTGGATGGCGGGTACTACGAATGGGTGTGACCGACCACGCTGTTCCGTGGGACAGCGGAACACCAGACGTGACAGACGAACTCGCCCGTTGGATTTGGGCAGAGTCGGGGACGGAGAGGCAGACACGCGACCGCGTTGACGGGGCGACCATCACGTACCCCGGGAGGAACAACGCGCTCGCATCGCTCGGCGGCTCGATGCGTAGGCGTGGCATGAGCCAGCCGGAGATTGAGGCTGCGTTGATAACTGTCAACGCGACACGTGTTGAGCCGCCGCTTGACGAGTCAGACGTTCGGCGCATCGCAAAGTCGGTGTCCCGCTATCAGGCTGGCGATGACGTCCTGAAGATGGTTGAGCGTGGGCAACACGACCCCGTGTTCGACGACGGAGAGACAGGCGGAACGTCGCTCAGGACGGTGACGCTGAAGGAGATAGCGGACCTTCCCGACCCGGGATACAAGGAGATACTCGGGCCGCTTGTCTACCGTGGGCTACGAACGCTGGTCGGAGCAGCGACGGGAGAAGGAAAGACAACGCTCGTCATGTGGATGATCCGCGCAATCGTGAAGGGCGAGGTTTTCCTTGACTGGCAAGGGCTCGGGCCTGACGAGGAGGGCAAGCCGCCAAGCATCCTCATCGTCGATGCGGAGCAGTCGATACCTGACATCCAGCGCCTTGCCGACGAGACGGGGCTGGAGGACTGCGAGGACATCCACTACCTGCACGTGCCCGATGGGCTCCACCTCGGAGACTCGTCAGACGATGCTCTCCAACTGGAGCGCATCATCGAGCAGATGCGACCGGACGTTGTTGTTGTTGACCCCGCCTATAAGGTCGCTTCGATCGACAGCAACAACGAGCGTGAGGTCGTGGACTTGATGCGCCTCTTCGACAGGTGGAGGGACGAGTACGGGTTCGCGTTCATCATGCCCGTGCATACGCGCAAGGGTGACAAGAAGAACCCGAGCGGGCAGCCCACGCTTGACGACATCTTCGGGAGCGGAGCGTTCAGCCGTGGCGCGGAGGTTATCCTCGGACTAAGGATGGGTGACCCCGGCTACTCACGTATGTACGTATGGAAGCACAGGCCCGGCGGGTTGCAGAAGAACACGTTTGTGGACATGGCTTTCGACAGGGATGTGGGCTTCACTCGCATCATGCGAGAGGAAGCATCGACGACACTCGGTGTTGTCGAGGCGTTCCTTCAGCGGCAACACGGGCAGGGTCTACCCGGAGTCACGTATCAGACTGTCGCCGACGCAACTGGCTACGCAATCGGGAACCTCCGCAAGGTTGTCTCGCAGAGCGGTGGCCGCGTAAGGGCAGACAAGGTTCCCGGTTTCGGGAACAAGAAGTTGGTGATGCTACGCGAGGACTTGCGCGTTGCGGACGACGAGTACGATAGGTACCAATCTCTCGTATTGGAGGTGAACGAGACAGATGCCACGGAAACGAACGAGCCCGAGCAAGACTGACCTTCCCGCCGAGAGGGCGGTGAAGGCGATGACCGTGAGCGAGGCGTACCGGATGCGCTGCGAAGGTCAGGACTACGTTGAGATCGCAAAGGCGCTGAAGATACGCGGCGGCTGGGGCGAGGCTCATCGCCTTGGGATGGAGCACTACGGTGAACTCGGCGCCAACACGGACAAGCAGGCGCTACGTGAGCGTGAGGCAGGTCGCATGATGGAGTTACGCGCAGCGATCGAGGCTGACGTTCGCAGGGGTGAGAAGTGGGCGATCGAGACTGACCTGAAACTGACCGAGCAGATCGGGAAGTTCATGGGGCTGTCAGAGGGGAGCGGCGGCGGTGGTGCCACTGCTGCGATACAGGTGAACATCACCCCGCCGTGGGGGCAGGAACCCCACGTTGACGTCGAGATAGACGAAACGTAACCCGCGTTCCCGCGTAGGGAAAAGGGCAAAAAAGGGCAAAAAAAAGGGGCGACGCCGGATGGGATCGGCGTCGCCCCTATGTGTGTCAGGTCCGTCGATGCCCGGCCACCCTGACTGCGGCCGGAAGTACCGTATGTACCCGCCGGGCTATGTAACCGGCGGACGGCTAGGCGTTGGGAGTCGAACGGCTGCTCCCGGCACTCGGGGCACTACTGCCCGGTGCCAACTGCGAGGCTAGGTGGAACCGCCACCGTTGTCAAGCGACTGCCGTTCCTCCACGATGAAGGCGTCGTCCCTGCGCTCACGCCTCCACTCGGGCTCGGGGTTCTACACCTCGCGCTTGAACTTCGACCGCTCCTTCACGGTCATGGAAGCCCAGCACGGGTTGCAGAACTCGCCCCGGTTGAAGCGTGACATCGGGCCACGGCACCGCCAGCACTTACGACTTTCGCTCACGTAGATCCTCTATGCGTACACGTGTAGTCCACGTCGGGAGGTCACCGCCCCCCGTCTCTACCGTTGCCCACTTCGCGGCAACACCGATGAGGCGAGCGTAACGCCAGCGTGAGTGCTTGTCACGCCAGCGAACGACGGGATCATCCGATCCCATCGCAGCGATAGCCTCATCACGGGTCACGGCGATACCGGCCATACGTACGGGAGGTTGTCCGGTACGTCAGGAAACTTGGGTCCGTAATACGTGGGGTCTTTGCGGATGAGGTTCGACTGGTGCGAACGGTGGAACTCGGGGTTGCCGATCCACGGGGGCACGACAGCCGGACCATCGGGCAAAGCCTCCACGAATCGGTCAAGCATCGTGTCGTTGTACCCACGCTGCATCCATGCCACGCAGCATGTGATCCCGTAAAGAATGAGCGCATGGTCGTACCCCCTCCACATGTTGACTGCCGGATGGTGCTGCCACCCGTAACTCGGGTCGCTTATCGCACGCATAATCTGAAAAGCCTCGACTCGCTGCTTGCCCAGTCGCTTGTTGTCCAGTGACGTAACGCTGCTAGTGAAGTCGTCGAACGGGAGAAACGTCTGCATCTCTCCTCCTAACCGTTGATGTAGCACGAGGCTGCGCCCCATGCGTGGATACCGTAACGAAGCCGAACTCTCTCCGCAACAAGGGTCTGCTCCTGCCACGTCATGCTCCCGGCGTCGCTCCCGTAGGGGTGGCCGACGCTCTGGTGCGTCGTGTAGTAGAGGCCGTACGCACCCTGCCACTTCCATCCGCTCGGGGTGCTGAAGCGCACCCCCGCATACCCCCCGCCGTATCCTGCCTCGCACCTACCGAGGGCGAGGAACTTGCGGATGTTGACTCCACGCACACGGAGGTCACGCGCTGTCGGGTTGGTCGGCCACGCCTGCGCGTCCCTCCTCCCCCTTTCTTTGTGCGCCCTTAGGCATTGCGCCTTAGACACTGACGTTGCCGATGTGTGGTTCTCGCACGGCTTCGCATCTGCGAATCCATACGACACGAAACCCGACGCGCATACCGCTGCGACTGCGATGAACTTCTTCACGACTTGCCCTCCTCGCTCTTGACCGGGAACCCTGACAGCACCAGCACCCCTACGTATGGGAGGCAGGCTTCGTGCGCCACCTGATCTGGCGTCATCCCGCTTTCGATTGCGTCACGAACTGCACGAATCAACTCCCCTCTCGCCGACATAACCGCTCCGTGCACCACGTACGGGTCGCACCCCTCGTGCGTGTTGGCCAGCGTGCCCCACATCTCGTTAGCCGCGCTCGCCTTACGGAGTCGCGCAATGTGCTCGTTGTTCATCGTTATCTCCAATCGTTCGTCGATACCGGGGCTCGGGACAGGGTGTCCCGAGCCCCGCTTTCCGTTGCTATCCCTAATGAGCCCGCATCATCGAGCGAATCAGGTCGCCGAGGACGCGCGGGATTGCGGCGAGATCACGCGCCGTCGAGTAGAACTCGTGGTAGTCAGGGACGACGGGCTGAAGCCCGACCCTCCGTGAGATACCGATCCCGCCCGTGATGATGCCGTACTTACGGGCGAGGTCGATCTCCTCGGCCACCGTGTGCCTGTTGTTCGTGTGCCCGTCCGTGAGTACCACGATGAGAGGCTGCTCCGCACCACGGTTGAGCGATGCGTTACGTGCCCAGATGATGCCGCTCGTCTCGTCCGTGCCACCCCCCGAACCCATCGACACGTGGTCGAGCAGCCGGTGGAATGAACCGTGCTGACGCGCTGTCGCGTCGAACGGGATAGCGGCGATCGGGCCGTGCCCCCCATACGCCGCAACCGCAACGTCCAGCCCGTGTATGCCCTCGCTGGCTCGCTTGATCGAAAGACCGGCGTTGGCAATCGCGTTACCGCATGCGCCACGTACGGAACTTGACGCATCGAGCAGAAGCACGAGAGAGAAGTCTCGTGCGCCACGTGGACCCTGCTTGGTGCGGAACACACGTGTGTCGCCGAGCGCAAGCCTGCTCGAACTCTTGACGTCGAACGAACCGCGCCGCCTGCGGCCAGCGTACGAACCGTCTGCGTTGTGCTGAAGCACACGGTTCAGTTGCGATCGGACAACGCGAGACGTCGTTACGACAGCGTTCTCACGCCCGTTGACGTCGTATGACTGGCCCTCATGGCCGATGAAGGAACCGTCCATGAAGGCGTCGTGCATGTCATGCAGTGCACGCTCGGTGTCCTGCCGCTCCTTATCCCACTCACCACGGGGGCGGTCGGGGCGCATGGGCTCGTCGTCATCGTCGTCCAACACGCCGTCGCCACCCTCAACGCCGCCGTGGCTGGTGCCGCTCTCCGTTGAGTCGCCGCCACCCTCGCCGCCGCCACCGTCGTCGCCACCGTTGCCACCCTCCTGCTCGCTGTCGCCTTCCTCCTGCTGCTCCTCTCCGTCCTCTCCGTCGCCCTCCTCGTCGTCGTTACCCTCCTGCTCGTCGCCGCCGACGCCAGCCTGCTCGTCGCCGTCGTCGTCCTGCTCCTGCTCACCCCCGTTACCGCCCTGCTCGCCACCCTCCTGCTCGCCACCCTCCTGCTCGCCACCCTCCTGCTCGTCGCCGTCCTCCTTACGCTCGTCGTCATCCGGCTCGCCGCCACCGCCACCGCCTCCGCCAACGGGCGGGAAGAGCGGCTGCATCGCTACGTAGACGGGCTCCA
>Ga0129336_10001723_pt1 | contig 13353 bp, 23 predicted proteins | sample CPB6_02_DNA_FD_96878 | JGI IMG/M metagenome (GOLD analysis project Ga0129336, IMG submission 96878) | Freshwater to marine salinity gradient microbial communities from Chesapeake Bay, USA - CPBay_Sum_0.6_0.2_DNA | ecosystem: Environmental > Aquatic > Marine > Coastal | place: USA: Chesapeake...
AGGTCAAAAGCCAATAAAAGTAAAAACTGGAATTAAAAAGGAAATCATACTGAGGGAATATACACCTAGTAATCCTGCTGATATAGATAAGGCTATACGGGATATTGAAAAGTTAGGCGTACGTAATCCGATCAATCCTAAAGAAATTGTAATTGACGATAGTGTAGTGATAGAAGTACAAAATTGGGACAAACGTTTATGGTTTTCTAGTTTATATTCAATTGAAAAGGGCAAGGGAAACGCATCTCGTATAATGAAAAAGATTACGGATATTGCTGATAAGTATAAGGTTACGATTGCATTAGACCCGCATCCTTTCAGTTCTGATTCCGGAAAATTAAATCGATCGCAGTTAGTTAACTTCTATAAAAAGTTTGGCTTTAATTTTGAAGATGGAGAAGAAGATTTCGGCGATATGGAACGTATATCTGAAGTCTTAGCCAATAAGAAATTACAAAATAAACCCGGAAAATGATAAAGTTAAAATCAATCCTTAAAGAAGATCATCTAGATCCTTCAGTAATGGCAATGCCATTTTTCAATGAATTCTATACACAATTCAATTGTAAACCTATGTTCAAATACTTAGGATTAAAAGACAAAGAATACGTGTTTACTGCACCATTAACTGATTTAGGTCAAATGAGTCAAATTATTTCCGATGCTAGTTATATGGCGAGAGTAACTGATAAATATGCTTACTTTGGTATCATATATATGCTCAATGGATTGGAACAATTTGATGCTACGGTTTGTTTGATTGAAAAGACTGGAGGAACGTTTGAAACTAAATACTTCGATGATAAGGATCCGGACTTTTCTGATAGTAAAACGAATTTTATAAAAATGATAAAAATAATGGTATAATGGTATCATTCGATTATCAGTGTAATATATTGCCGACAATAGAAACCCAGGTAGTATGTAATCCATTACCTGATGATATTGCTGAAGAATTGTTACTTAACGGTGCCTGTCACATTGACCATGAGGGATTTGATTTGAATGAGATAGAACAGGCCTACTACCTACATAACGGTATACAATTAAATAAAGACAATACTTGGTATAAAGATGGTGGTCAGACTGCAGGTACAAATGCGATGCTGTATACTTGGTTCGAGCAGTTAAATAAGGATAATAGTTCTTTGGTATTAGATCATAGTCACTTCGTATTTAAGTTTACTATAGTAGGTGCTGCTAGAGAGCAATTAAGTTCATATGCACAACGACGTCCGGAATTATTCAGAATATTATCTGTAAACTTTAAATGTGGTTTGGATCTATGTATAGATTTCTATAACAACAATCGAGTAGAACCTATTGTTCATATTGAATGGGATTATGATTCTATTGAAGAAATGCTGCAGGCTACGAGATGTGTAGAATCGATAATGCACTCGAGTGAATGGTTAGCCTGCATTCCTACCATAGTACGTTATAATGATCTTGCAAGAAAAAATAAGATTGATGCATTTAAACAGGCAGATACAAGATCGATGATTTTGTTCGGAGAACAATCATACAAACTAATTCCAACTATATAATTATTAATATGAAACTTACCTCATTAAAAAATATCGCAAAGGATATTGTTTTAGAATCAAAAAATCTAGCTGATTTTCCTGGGTATATTACTCCAGCTGCTATTGAAAAAGAAAAAGAAATCGGTAACAAACCAGTGAATCCTGAAGATGCGATAGAAGATTTGGATCTTAATACCTTAAATAGAAATCATACTATAAAAGAATATGGTTACGGTCCATTGAATCCTAGGGACGAGGCTACGTCGGAAGAATTTTGGGAACAGAAGGCGCAATTATGGAATACCACTGTTGAGCACGCAAAGACTAGTAGGTGTAAAAATTGTGCTGCGTTCGATCAAAGTAAAACTACTCTTGCAAAGATAGAAAAGGCTTTGGGTGATGATGGTAAACAAATAAATGAACTCGCTAACTTAGGATTTTGCGAGTTGTTTTGGTTTAAATGTGCCGGCGATCGTACATGTGACGCTTGGTTAATGGGCGGACCCTTAAAATAAATAATTTAAATGAAAAAAGAAAATTTAGATCCAAAAACATATACCGATACTGGCAAATCAGCGCCATATGGTTCAGGTTACGATAAGGTGACCCTCAAAAAATTAACGGAAAGGTTAAATTTATTCTTAGAAAAGAATATACCTACAGATCCCTCAAAGTGGTCTTACTATAAGGGTCAAGCCAAAAAGAAATTTGATGTTTACCCGTCAGCGTATGCAAATGCATGGGCAGCTAAAATGTATAAGAAAGCCGGTGGCGGTTGGAGAAAAGGAAAATAATTCTTATATTAGGTTATGGTTCAGATTAAAGTAAAACGTTTAGCGGCTGCCGCAGTAATGCCATCCAAGGCACATCCCACAGATGCAGGTTTTGACTTGTATGTAAGTAAGATAATTGAAAACACTGATAAAAAAGTAATTTACGGTACGGATATTGCATTAGAAATTCCTCCCGGGTATGTAGGGTTAGTGTTTCCTAGAAGTAGTATACGTAATTATGATATACGCCTAACAAACTCTGTTGGTGTTATAGATGCAGATTATCGTGGGGAGATTCAGATATCATTTACAAAGATAAATAACATCTTCTCTAAACGTTATATGATAGGCGACAAAGCCGCACAGTTGGTAATTATGCCAGTACCGCAAACAGAATTGGTAGAAACAGATTCATTGGGAGAGACTGCACGTGGAACCGGCGGTCACGGAAGTACCGGTGTTTGATTTGTAGTTTTCAAACTGTTTCATTATATTTATAATAGACCTTAGGGCAGTACAAATAGATTAATTGATTCAAGTAACAATTAAAAAAAGGAGTTTTTATGGATAGCTTTGACATCCTATTTCGTGATTTCTTTAACACGACAAACAATACTTTCGGTACATTAACGAACACAGTATCTAGAGTACATCCCGTAGACATTTATGAAACCGAAGAGACACTATCAATTGAGGTGGCTTGTGTTGGTTTAACAAAAGATGATGTGGATGTAACCTTAGAGGATGCATGTGTACATATCAGTTATAACAAACAAACAAACGCCGATACCAGAAAAACGTTATATCGTGGTATCAAACGTAGTTCTTTTAACTTAGGCTACAAAATTTCTGCTAAATATGATGTTACAAAGGCAACGGCCAAATTAGAAAATGGTCTGTTGGTTGTGACAATTCCAGTAGCCAAGAATAAGATTAAAAAATTAAGTATTCAATAAATTTGTTTGCCCTAAGGTTTTTTCTTATCTTTTAAAAAAGTAAATCGTTATGCCAATAACATTAATACAACAGAAACCTACCTTCACCAAAAAAGTAAATGGTACGGATAAATTAGCAATCGCCGAAATGTTTTCAGATACTATACAAGGCGAAGGCCCGCATGCGGGTGTGATATCTACATTTATACGGCTTCAAGGCTGCACATTGAAATGTGTGTGGTGTGACACGTTAGATGTCTGGCCTGAGGGCAATGAATATTCCTTCGATGAGATTTTCGATATGTTTGAATCTATCGGACTAGTAGAAAGATTCAAAGCCGGCCAGCATTTGATATTGACCGGTGGGTCTCCATTAAAACAGGAGAAGGAATGTATTGCCTTCTTAACAGCATTTAAGGATAAATATGGATTTAAACCGTATGTTGAGGTAGAAAACGAGGCAGTTCTTATGCCAACAACTGAGTTCGTAGAATTGGTAGATTGGTGGAACAATAGCCCGAAATTAAACAATTCCGGGATGAAAGAAAAAGTTAGGATCAAGCCACTTGTTCTTGCATATATGGGAAGTTTACCGAATTCTATCTTTAAGTTCGTGGTTAACAGTGGAGCTGATTGGAATGAAATACAAAACGATTATATAACTCCTGGTTTTATTACAAAAGATAAAATCGTAATTATGCCTGAAGGGCAGACGCAGGAAGAATTAAACAATACTAGAGAATTAGCTGCTGACCTAGCTATCAGAGAAGGTGTCAGATTTACAGATAGGTTACATGTAACTATTTGGAATAAAAAGACGGGCGTATAACTTATGAAGGAAACGAACAACTCTGATAAAGAAACATATTCCATCCCGATTTATGAAAATGGAATAAAGACTGAATGGACTGTTGATGGTGTTGTTGGGGACGAAAAATATTTTAAATTATTAGAATTAGGTAATGGTAAAGATTTACCTGATATAATTAATACAAATACAAGACAACAAAAACCATGAAAGATAAAAGTAAAACAATATACGCAGAGCTGTTACTCTCATCAGGAACAACTCAGCAAACAACAGATTACAAGATCACAGATGTAATTAGCTGGTGTAGTTATCAAAGCGGTTACTACGAAATCAAAACTAAAAGCGGTAGCTACTGCTTTCCAATATCAAGAACTGTATTAAAAATAATAACGGAATGAACTCATTAGATAAACAATACCAAGCACTCTTACAAGACATTCTTGATAATGGTACCAAAAAACAAACCAGAAATGGTGATACACTATCTGTATTCGGTAGACAGATAAGACATAGAATGAGTGCAGGGTTTCCGTTGATCACTACAAAGAAGATGTATTGGAAAGGAATAGTTACAGAGCTCATATGGTTTCTCCGTGGCGACACAAACATCAAATTCCTTGTTGATAACGATTGTCATATTTGGGACGGTGACGCGTACAAGAACTTTAAGAGTAGATTTAGTCAAATGCCTGGCATTCAATCTTCGCTTCCTACAAAAGAAGAGTTTATTGATAAAATAAAAAATCAAGATGGATATGCAGAGAAGTGGGGTGACTTAGGACCAATCTATGGTAAGCAATGGAGAAGTTGGGGTTACAATTCAGATAAATGGATAGAAGAGTATAGTAAGTTACAATATGGTTCTAAAGAAGAAATTGAACATTTAGGTAAAAGAGGTATAGACCAAATCCAAAACCTAATCAACGACCTTAAAACAAATCCAGACTCAAGACGACTAATGGTTTCTGCTTGGAATGTAGGTGAATTAGACCAAATGGTACTTCCACCCTGTCATTATGGATTTCAAGTTTATACAAGAGAGTTGAGTTTGGATGAGAAAATAGATTTACTACCAGAGAAAAAAGGTTGGGATGATTTAGACACTTTAACTTTCAAAGAAAAACTTGAAAAGGGACCGCAACGAGCAATCTCTTTAATGTTCAATATGCGTTCCGTTGACACTTTTCTTGGTTTGCCATTCAATATTGCTTCTTATGGTTTATTACTTGAAATTATTGCTAAAGAAGTTAATATGGTTCCTGATGAATTGATTGGTAACCTTGGTGATGTACATTTGTATAGTAACCATGTTGAACAAGCTAAGGAACAAATTGGTAGAGAAATTACAGAAGAAGAAATCTTAGAACATTTACAACAGTCTGGTATGGATGCTGCTAATTATGAATATAGGATGGAATATGTTTCTAAATTACCAAAACGAACAAGACAACCGTATCCATTACCTACTTTGAAAATCGAGGATGAAGTAAAATGGAAAGAAGGAGATTGTTTACCGTCATATTCAATTACTGACTTTACATTAGAAAACTATCAATCACACCCAGCAATTAAAGCACCTTTATCAAATTAAGTTATGAAAAAGAAAAAAAGAAATATAATCACCATTGATGTAAGTGGTTGTAAAAACATGAATGAAGTTGGTAAAGTAATAGAATTAGTTTCATCAGGACGTGTTAAAATAACAGTAGAATCAAATTAAATTATATGAGAACCGAAAAAGAAATCAGAGAAAAGTATGATGAAATGTTAAAACATACCGAATTATTGGTAGATAAACTTAACAATCCAGATAAATATGATGATGTTAATATTGAAAATATACAAGAACACATAAATGGTACGTATGAACAACATCATTTGAATGCGTTGATGAAATGGATTTTAAACGATTAAAAATAAAATATAAATTATGGAAAATTACAAATCAGACTACTACAATCCAGAAACATTTGAAAAATTAGAAATTGAAACTAAAATACCTGTTAATTTAGTTAATGAGATAAACCAAACATTAAATAATATAGAAGGTTATATGATAACACCTACTATGATTAACCCAGAAGATAATTCTGTTGTATTTGGTATTATGGATATGACTGATAGAACACTAAAATATAAACTATCAATCACACCCAGCAATTAAAGCACCGCTTTCCAATTAATGAAACTCACAAAAATAAAATTAGATAAAAGTAATAGAATGTTACGATTTGGTTTTGGGAAACATGATGGTATTTGGTTTTTTAGAGTTGATTTTTGGTTTTTTGGTTTTAGATTAACATAATAATGAAAAAACCGGATAATGTTGCCGACAATCCAGGCTTACTCCCATACGCGAGTAACGTTGGTGCACCCGCAATTAAAATTGAAAATATTTCTGGATGGAAGCAATTAAATGCAAAAAAAGTAAATAAACAATTTTTTCAAAAATTTGAAGAGTTAAAGGAAGAATATCAAAAACTTATTGACGAATTTAAATTAAATGAACTTATTTATTCTGCAAAATACAATTTTGAACCAATAATTGGTGAATCTTACTATTTATATTATGATAAAAAAGGTGATGTTTTTTTATCAATTATAAACCCTAATGAATGGGATTATGAATTTATAGGAACATTTAAAATGGATTCAAATAATAAATGGCTAAAAATATAAACCATGAAAAAAAAGTTTTTTTTAATCACAATTGTTGGTATTTGGGTTTTATTATCTTCTTATTTTGTCACAAAAGCTCAATCCTATGTTATTGCAAAAAATAATCCCTGGTCAAATCATTGGGTTATAGTTTGGGGTGGCATGCCCAGTTCACAATATGGTGCAAGATTTATGAGAAATCAAGTTGGTAATCATTTGGGTTATATAAATGTTTTGTATGCTGATTACCAGATTGACGGTAAAAAATGTAGACAAATAATAAGAAAGGTGGACCCTAATGCTGACATAAAAGCAGCTTACGGTTTTTCCAGAGGTGGTTATAATGCTTTTCTTGAAATTGGTAAATTAACTTATGTTTGTTTACTAGACCCATTGATTCCTAAAAATATAAACCCTAATATTGGTAATAAAGAAGTTTATATGGTTTATAATTTAAGTGTTTGGGGGTCAGGTAACCGAAGTAGACTTAAAAAAGTTGCAAAAATTTTGGGTCCTAATAAGGTAAAATCGGTTAATATCCACCACTTAAAAGTACCTAAACATTTTTTTGAATACAAATATCATTAATTAAAAACTAAAAGTTATGTCTAAAAAAAAGAAACAAACAGAAGAAAACGTAGAAAAAGTTGAGCAGGTAAAAACTATTACCGTTAGAATGTGTGAAGCACAAAATTTATGGGTTGTTCGTGATTCTATTGAGTTAGAAATCAGTGAATACCCAGAATTAGAAGGTAAATCACTTGAAGAGATTAAAGAATACATTGAAGAAAATTGGTATGAAATGAAAGCCCCTTCAGGTATTGATTACGCCGATACTTTGTCAGAAGCTCTTGAACAACAAGATATAGTTCGTGAAAAAGATACTGGTAGTGACATTTCTATTCGTTTCGATTAAAAATGAATTTTTTCGTTAAACTCAATAATTTTTTATCTTTTGTTGAAGATTACCGAATTAAATGTTTGATGTTTTCTGGTTGGGGAAAATTTTAAGAAATTATTTCATTCGAAATAATATTTATTAATAAAATTAGTACCCATATGAAACTCACACAAACACAGTTTTCTGCATCACAGTATTTTGCGGAAGAACATCCGAAAACTCAAATTTATTTACATCACACAGCAGGTAATCCCAATCCATTTGGGGTTTTTAATTGGTGGTCAAACACACCAGAAAGGGTTGCAACTTGTGTCACGGTAGGTGGCACACCAAATCTTGGTCAAAACTGGGAAGACGGTGAAGTTGTACAAGGTTTTTCGTCCAAATTTTGGGCATACCATCTTGGTTTGAAACAAGATGTATTTTCTTATAATGGTTTACCGTATAAGTCACTAGACAAAATTTCTATAGGAATTGAAATTTGTAATTGGGGTCAACTTTCTTACAAAGATGGCAAGTATTACAATTATGTAGGTGGAGTAGTACCAGCCAGTGAAGTCTGTGAACTACCAACACCTTTTAAGGGTTACAAATTTTTCCACAACTATACTGATGCTCAAATTGCCGCAGTAAAAGATTTGTTAGTTTTGTGGAAAGGTAAATACAATATACCTTTAACTTACAATGAAGATATTTGGGACGTTACAAAACGTGCTCTTAAAGGTGAACCTGGTGTTTACACACATAACAGTGTTCGTAAAGATAAAATGGATGTTTATCCACACCCAAATTTGATTACAATGTTAAAAAGTTTGTAAAAAAATACTTTTTTCATTAAACAAAAATTGAGAAAAGTAAATCCTAATTTATTAAAAACTCATGATATTTATTAGTAAAAAAATACTATGAGTTATACAAGAGAACAAATTGAAAAAGCTGTAAAAGCTAAAGGTCATGTTTGGTTCGATGATCCAAACAACAAAGGTTACGATGTTAATATTGTCGGAATCAGAAATTCAGCCCCTGGTAATAAGGTAACAAACGTTTTTGACGATTGGTTAACTGTTTCCTACAAAGAAGGAGGTCAATGGAAATTTCATTCTTGGCCTGCAACCACTGACCCAGGAAAAAAAGGTGTTATGGAGTATCATAACGCAGCTGGTGTTGCCAGATTAGTAGAAGGTCAATATCGTGGTTCACACGGAATTGGTTTGCATCAAGGTAAATATGAAGCTTTGAAACAAGCTAAAAATGTTAAAGTTTACCGTGACCCAAACAGAGATATGATTTATGATACTAACAAAATTCAAGAAGGTGTTTTTGGAATTAACATTCACAAAGCAGGTGCAGACTCTACTTATGTAGAAAACTGGTCTGAAGGTTGTCAAGTTTTCAAAAAAGCTGCAGATTTTGAAGAATTTATGAAAATTTGTCGTAAATCAAGGGATATTCACGGTAATTCATTTACTTACACTTTGATTGAATCCAAAGATATTGCTTAATGAGTTTACGTTTTAGTATAAAATTGGGCATCGCAATATTTGTGATGTCCATATTTTTTATTGTTAAAACCGCGGTATTGTTGGAAACAATATCTTCAACATCCATAACACGTGGTACAGAATATTCTTGTTTTTTATTATTCTCAATTATTTTTTGGTTCTTAATCAAAGAATATACAGAAAAAAATAAAAAAAGCATTCAACTGGGTAAATATGCTAAAAAATTAAATGAAAATTTAATTAGACAATCTCATAACACTTTGTTTTATGAAGGTAACGTTAATGAAGGTGCTAAAATTTTAACTAAAGAAGTTACCGAATCAATTAATACGGATAGATGTTCGGTTTGGTTATATAATAAAGAAAAAACATCAATAGTTTGTCAACAACTTTATATAAAAGCAGAAGATAGCTGGTATCAAGATATTGAATTACATGAAAAAGATTTTAAACCTTATTTTGATTCTTTAAAAAAGAACCCAATTATTGTTGCAAACGATGCTTCAAAACATGAAGCAACTTCATGTTTTACAGAAACATATTTAAAACCTTTAGGTGTTAAATCTATGTTGGATGTTCCTGTAATATATAAAGGTGAGATGATTGGTGTTATATGTGTTGAAAGTTTAACTTTAAGAGAATGGAACAATGTTGAGGTTAATTTTGCCCAAATGTTGTCTTCACTTTATTCTTTCGCTTATTCAATCAAGGACGGTGAAATTTTAACCAAAAAAATAAAAGACATTGAAAATTTTATTAACACCGCAGCTTTAGTTTCTATAACAGATAAGAATGGAAAAATAATTTACGCTAACGAAAAATTTACTAAAGTTTCAGGGTATTCTTTAGAAGAAATTTTAGGTAAAGACCACAGTATAGTTAATTCTGGTCAACAAAGTAAGGATTATTGGGTAAATATGTATAAAACTGTTCTTAAAGGTGAGGTTTGGAATGATGTTGTTGTTAATAAAGCTAAAGATGGTTCTCTTTATTATGTTGATACATACATTAGGGCGATTTTTGATGAAAAAAATAAGTTAGAAGGGTTTGCTTCAATTCGTCAAGATGTTACAGATATAGTAGAAAGTGGTAAGGAAATAGAAAAGAAAAATACCTATTTAGAACATGCAGCTAAAATTTTAAGACACGACATGCATTCTGGTATTAATACTTATATGCCTCGCGGTCTGAGTTCTTTAGAAAGAAGATTAAATGAAGATCAAATAAAAGATTTAAAAATAGAAGCCCCACTTAAGATGATTAAAGAAGGTCTAAGACATTCACAAAAAGTTTATAAGGGAGTTTATGAATTCACAAATTTAGTAAAAAAAGACACAGTACTTAATCGAGAGGTTTTAGATTTAAAAAAAATACTTGATGATTATTTGTCTGCGACAGCTTATACACAACAAGTAGATATTGAAAATTTAGGGATATTTTCTGTCAATGAGGCACTTTTTTGTACAGCAATAGATAATTTAATACGAAATGGTCTTAAATACAATGATAGTGATAATAAAAAAGTAAAAATATACAGAGATGAAGATTTTATTTACGTCGAGGATAATGGTAGGGGTATGAGTGCAAAAGATTTTGCAAACCTTTCAAAACCTTATGTGAGAAAAGAAGGTCAAAAAGAAAACGGTACAGGTTTAGGTTTAAATATATGTATAGCCATTTTAGAAGAACACGGTTTTAGTGTTTATTGTGATAAAATGGATAAGGGTGGAACCCAATTAAAAATAAAATTAAAATAAAAAATTATGATAGATTCTATTTTATTAGTTGATGATGAAAATTTATTTCATTTGGTTTTTGAAGACGCTTGTTCTTTATTAGATATTAGTTTGTCTTTAAAATCTGTGAACAGTGCTGACAATGCTGAAAATATGTTTAAAAAGTGGTTTAATGATAACACACCAAACGAAAAACCTGAATGTGTTTTTGTTGATTTGAACATAATCGGTTCTTCCTTTGATGGAATAGAACTAATTCGAAGAATTAATTTCCAATACGGTAATCACGTTGTTATCGGAATTATTTCTTCTTCTAATGAACCTGAAGAGCAAACAAAAGCTTTACAAGCTGGAGCTCAATTTTGGATTATAAAATCCGATGATATCGAACCTAGATTAGAAGAGTTTAGAAAAGATTATGAAGGTTATAAAAATAGAACAGCCCCATTTAAAGTTTACAAATGATTAAATTAGACAAAACAACAAAAAAGGCCTTAATTGATTTGTTTCAAAAAAAAGGTATAGGTCTGGAAGGTAATATCATAAAAATGGTAGACCATGACGGAGATGAAGACTTTCAAAAATACCTAACTGAATGTAAACAAAAAGATATTGAATTAAGAAAAAAACGTTTGGACGTAACAAAACAGGTCCAAGAAAAAAACAATGAATTACTTAAACTAAACGAAGAGAATCAAAAAATAATGGAAAATCTTCAAAATAGTTTAAAAGAAACCGAAGAACAAAGAATAAAAATTGAAGCTCAAAACGGTGAACTTATATTGTGGAAAGACGAGAATGAAAAAATTCAAGTCGATTTACAAGATGCAATGGCCAAAGCTGAACAAGCTAGAATTGAAGCGGAATCCGCGAAAGAAAACGCTGAAAACGACCTTGATTTGTTACAAAAAAGAACTCAAAGTGAATTAATATCGACAATTGTTAAAGTAGCTTTATGGGTAATTATCGGTGTTGGTATTACGACAACCGCTATGTATGGAATTGCTCTAATATCCAAACAAGATACTCAAATAATAGGTTCAACCTGGTCAAATATGTTTGGTATTTTATTAACAAATGCGTTTTCAATTGTTGGTACCATCATGGGTATTAAATACGCTACCGAAAATAAAGAAAGTCAAAATTGATTTTTATCCCATTTTTATTATTTTTAATATAAAATGGAATTAGTAACCACTTATATATGTAAAGGTTCAGACATTGGTATACACTCCAACATGTTTGGAGGGACTATTCTTGGCTTAATTGATTTAAGCTCTGCCGCATACGCTTCACAAATATGTGATACACCAAGAGTTGTTACAATAAAAATAGATGAACTTGTTTTTAAAAATCCAGTCAAAGTAGGAAACATTTTAAAAATTTATGCTTCCGTAGAAAGTTTTGGAAATACTTCAATAACACTTTATGTTGAAGTAAGGAAACACAATGTTTACACCGGAAAACAAGAAGTGGTTGTACACACAAATATTAAGTTTGTAAGGATAGATGACGACGGTAATCCAATACCAATTTCAAAAAGGGTAAAAGAGAGATATTATGAACGTCTCAATGAATACGGAAAAGGACTTTTGAATTATGAAGAAAAAAATCTAGGTGACTAAATTTCTTGGTAAGCTTTAACGTCGTATATTGTTAAACAAGGCTTATCTTCCATTGAAACTTCTGATTTTGTTTTATAAATAAAAATAGGACCTTCTGTATATGCAATATATTTTAAATTTTTAGTTTCTTCTTCACGACCTAAAAATATAACCGAAACATCCTCATAACCATATTCGTATAAAATTTTTCTAACTAGATATTTTAAATCTGCACCACTACATTCAATAGATTCCAATTTTTCAACAATTTCTTCCAAGTTAAAATCATTAACTCTAGCTTCAACTATTTTTTTAAGTTGACTTTCTTTTAAAATAATCTTTTTTTTCATACCTAATAAATAAATATCACACCATTTCTGAATATTTATTTAATATATGAAAAATTATCTAACTATAAATGAAATAAAAAAAGTAACTGATAGTGATCGTTCAATCGATTTATCTGGTTTTCAGATGCAAGAAAGGTTAAACCCTAAAGTTTGGGATGGTGAGGAGTTAAAACCAGAAATCAGGAAAAATTTACTTAAAATAGCTGATGACTATTTTGAAAGTTTGGAGATACCCGATGTAGACATAGAAGATGTCACTTTTACAGGTAGTTTGGCTAATTACAATTGGTCACAATATTCAGACATTGATTTACATATACTTATTGATTACAAAGAAGTTCCAGTTGACGAGTCTTTAGTACAAGATTTTTTAAGAACCAAAAGTTCTAGTTGGAACCAAAATCACGATGTTAAAATATACGGGTATGATGTTGAGTTATATGTTCAAGATGTTTCAGAAGAACATGTTTCCAGTGGTGTGTACTCTATTTTAAAAAATAAATGGTTAGTTAAACCAGAAAAAAAACCTATAAAAATAGACAACATCAACGTTAAAT
>Ga0129336_10001724_pt1 | contig 13351 bp, 10 predicted proteins | sample CPB6_02_DNA_FD_96878 | JGI IMG/M metagenome (GOLD analysis project Ga0129336, IMG submission 96878) | Freshwater to marine salinity gradient microbial communities from Chesapeake Bay, USA - CPBay_Sum_0.6_0.2_DNA | ecosystem: Environmental > Aquatic > Marine > Coastal | place: USA: Chesapeake...
CCCTCGCAAGTGGGACAGCTGGTTCTACCTCGGTAGCGGCTAAGTAAAACTCGAAATTGTACTTTGTATAAATGCGCCTCCACATCTTTAAAAAAGTCATTAATACCATATACGCCTTCGCCCCCTTGCCATAATAAGTTAAGTTGACGTGTCGTGAGATCCTGAATAGATTTATGAATAGGGAAATCCAATTTTTTTGCGCCACGCACAAACTGCTGACGCCACCAATCCATTTTTTCACCTTTCCAGGGAGCTACGGCCCCCTCGTATACACTCAACTTTTTATTGGGAATAACCAGCTCTGCGTCTATTCCAAGAACTTGAGAAAATCCTTCACAGGTTGGACAGGCTCCAAAGGGATTGTTGAAAGAAAATAAATGAGGTACAGGTTCCTCAAAACAAATACCGTCCTTTTCAAATCGATTACTAAAAAAAAGTGACTTGCTCTCATTGACTATAAGCGTGCATTCTCCATCCCCTTCATAAAATGCAGTACCCACTGAATCACTGAGCCGATGTAAATCATCTTCATCAAAATCTTTTACCACTATGCGGTCTACCACCAAGCGATCAGGTCTATCTGCAACTAAAGCTTTATCTGTTTTTTCCAACAACGTTTCAATCGTATTCAATTCTCCTTTTACTAAAACGCGAGAAAAACCTTTTTGCTGCAAGAGCGAAAGCTCCTCGCGTACAGAGCGTTTTTCTTTACGAATTAAAGGCGCGGTGATATAAACACGATCTCCTTTTTTAAGCTGAGCAATCTTTTCAACAACATCAGTCACCTCATCTTTTTTTATTTCCTCACCCGAAACAGGAGAGATGGTTCTACCGACTCTCGCATATAATAATCGTAAATAATCATAGATCTCCGTCAAGCTACCCACTGTACTTCGGGGTGTTCGCGTAATTACTTTTTGTTCAATAGCGATCGCAGGACTCAATCCTTTGATCGTATCCACATCTGGCTTATCCATTCGATTTAAAAATTGACGAGCATAAGAGTTCAAACTCTCTGCATAGCGTCGCTGCCCCTCCGCATACAATGTATCGATCGCCAGTGAAGATTTACCAGAACCCGAAACGCCGGTAATAACAACCAATTTTCGACGGGGAATTTCCACCGTGACATTTTTCAGGTTGTGCATTCGTGCACCCTTAATAACTATAGGAGAAAGGTCCATTTTGAATGATAAGGGGCAAAGTTACTGGCAATTAACATTTTTTTGGGGCTTTGTTGCTGGCAATCGGACCCTTTCTGATGTACTTTCGAAAAAATCGGGTATATTTATCTTCTGTTTTTAACAGAACAATCAAACAAACGCCTATCGAAGCATTTCTACGCAATCCGATCACCCCTGGTGGTCTTTATTGAAAACAGCTGTTGTTAAAACAGCATAAAGCGTAGAAACTATGCAAGCGCTATCCAAATTCGCTGATATTGAATTGATTCGTCTTTTTTGTGACGGAAACCAACAGGCTATGGAAACCTTGGTTCTCCGACATAAAGACAAGCTATATACCTCAATCTTTTTTCTTGTCAAAGACAAGTATTTAGCAGAAGACATATTCCAAGATGTATTTATCAAGATTATCGATACGGTTCGTGCGGGTCGGTATACCGAAGAAGGAAAGTTTCTTCCATGGGCCATGCGCATTGCGCACAACTGCTGTGTGGATCATTTTAGAAAAGTAAAACGAACTCCAGTTATCCGTAATGGAGAAAATCAAGACGTTTTTGAAATGATCAGCTTCACAGAAGAGAACGCTGAAACAACGTTGATCAGACAACAAAGTCATGACCGTGTTCAACAATTACTATTTCAATTACCCGAAGATCAACGTGAGGTTATCATTCTTCGTCACTATGCAGATATGAGTTTTAAAGACATCGCACAACTTACCAATTGCAGTATTAACACCGCACTGGGAAGAATGCGCTACGGCCTTATTAATTTGCGAAAAATGATGACACAGCGACAAATATCGCTGTAAAGAAAATTATTTTTTCAGTTGATACGCATCAAGCCCGCATTGCAACCAATCTAGAAATTCATTAGGATCGGGGGTGTAGAACTTAGGGCGATTGAGTAATTTTTCCTGGGAATTTAAAATGACATACTGAGGCTGTGAGGTGGCGCCAAAGTTTTGAATTTGAAAACTGGCCCACTTATCACCTACTGTTTCCAATACTTTTTTCGAACTGTCTGGAAGTAGTACCGATTGACGCTCAGTCAATGGTAACCTTACTTTTTCATCCACATAAAGAGAGACCACTACAAATGCATTTCGAAGCAAACTATCTACGCGAGGATCAGTCCACACCTTTTCTTCCATCCGGCGGCAATTGACACAAGCCCACCCCGTAAAATCAATTAGCACAGGTTTGTTTTGCTCTTTTGCTAGCGCTAACGCCTTTTCATACTCATTATGCAAAGGCTTAAATACAGTTTTGTTGGCTTGCTTCCCGCCATATATGCTATAGGTGAGTGGAGGAGGAAATCCACTTATCAAGGTGAGCTCAGCCCACTTCGATTTTGTTAAACCTGGAATCAAATAAAGGGTAAATGAAGCAAAAAGTACTATGAAAGAAATACGGGTCCATCCAAACTTAAGGGGAGAAGCCTCGTTTCCAATCTTCAATTTGCCAAGTAAATAAAGGGTAGTCAAAACTCCAATGATTATCCAGCTTGCCAGAAAAACTTCTCTTTTTAATAATCCCCACTGTTCTACCAAATCGGCATTTGATAAAAATTTTATAGCAAGTGCCAACTCTAAAAATCCCAGTACAACTTTGACATCAGTCATCCAACCACCAGAGCGAGGCAACGATTGAAGCCAGTGCGGGAAAAGCGCAAACAATCCAAATGGCAAACCAAGAGCTAATCCAAAACCGGCTGCACCTACTGTCAAAGGCCATGCTCCTTGTTCTGCCACACCCACCAATAATGTACCTAGTATGGGCCCGGTACAAGAAAAGGAAACAATCGCAAGCGTAGAAGCCATAAAAAATATTCCACCCACATTGCCCAAACCAGATTTGGAATCCATCTTGTTAGCAAATCCGGCTGGTAATCCAATTTCAAAAAGTCCAAAAAATGATAATGCAAAAACAATAAAAACTAGAAAGAATAATAAGTTCAACCATACATTAGTAGAAATATTATTAAAGATTTCGGGGCTAATGGCTTTTCCGGCAATATGAAAAGGAAGTGTCAAAAGAATATAAATCAGAAAAATGAATCCGCCATATAGAGTTGCATTCAAGATACCTTTTGACTTACTAGTTGATTTTTTTGTAAAAAAAGTAACGGTAACAGGTACCATAGGAAAAACACAAGGTGTCAATAATGCAATCAATCCTCCCAGAATTCCCAATAAAAATATTTGCCACATGCTTTGCTGTGAAGTACCAGCATCTCCACAATCCAGCACTGGATTTTTCAAATCAATCGTTTCTTTTTTTAAGGAGGCTTGTTGTTGTCCTCCCACTAATGGAACCGTAAATATATAAGGAGTTAAAGGATAGATTTCCTCGTCTTTACCGTAGGTATAGAAAAGAGTTCCCTGCAACTCAGCAGGCAGGGGACCCTCAATTTGTATACTTGCATTCCAACGAATAGAACCAGTTTGGGTTTCTACTTCTTGGCCTAATAATTCGCTGGAAACCCGACTACCTACACCAACCTGTATCAAGGTTTTTGTGATTCGGATTAAAGAATCACCAAACTGTATAAATCCTGCGGGCTGATCAAATAATATTTGTCCAGGCGTGTAAAGTTCCCAACCTTTTGCGAGCGTAGTCTGAAATTGTAAATCAAATTGACCCGCAGTTGATCCTTTTTTTACCTCAACATTCCAAATGGGAGCAGTCGTATTCTCTTGTCCTGCAACAAACAGGGTCAAGAATAAAAGAAAAGAGCCGGCAATAAAATTAAGTTGACGACGCATGAATTATTTTAAAGGTATAGTAAAAGGAATTTTTTTAGGAGGCAGGCACTTCTCATCATCACAGGTTTGGTATTCGACTGTTCCAGAAAGAGCAGTCTTAACTTTGGCTTTTAATTCTACTGTTTGCACGAAACTAACCTGCCCAGAATATTGATATGCCGTTACACCCAACGTGGCGTCTTTGAATTTTTCCATTTTTCCAACTTCTCTGATTTTACCCTTCAAATTAAGTAATGGATTTTGATTCAATACAAATTCAGTTGGAATGGCAATAGCATCTTCGGGTTGCTGTTGAGAATACAAATGCCATCCTTGAATAATCGAAGCTTTCATCTCCACTTCATATTGCTTATCAGCAATTTTTTTAGCGGAAAAAGTCCAACTAACTGGATTGGGTTGAGCCTGGAGTGCGCCAACGATAAACAATGCAAAAAACAAAGCGATTGTTCTCATGTTAATTTGTTTGGTGAGACACTAATTCAGATTGAATCAAAAGCGTTTGAATGATACTGCGCCCATCCGTATTGCTTAGCGCCAGTGAACAAGCGCGCTCTGGATGCGGCATCATGCCAAATACGTTTCTGTTTTCATTACAAATACCAGCAATATTTCGAGCAGACCCGTTGGGATTTGCTTCTTCGGAAACCTGCCCCTGCTCATTACAATAGCGGAAAATGATTTGATTATTTTTTTCTAATTGATCTAACAAAGAAGTAGAACCATGATAGCGACCTTCACCATGCGCAATAGGAATTTTATAAACAGAGCCAGCAGGATCAGTTATGAACGTGTTTTGACAAATAAATTGCTGATTGGCATTACGAAGTAACGCCCCGGGAAGCAAATTAGATTCACACAATATTTGAAATCCATTACACACCCCAAATACCTTTCCTCCGTTTTGAGCAAATTCAATAACAGATTGCATCATAGGACTAAACCGGGCAATGGCACCACAACGCAAATAGTCGCCATAGGAAAATCCACCTGGTAAAACAATACAATCTTCTTTAGTAAAAGCTGATAGATCTTTATCCTTATGCCAAAGCATTAAAACTTCCTGCCCCAAATCATCTTGTAAAGCATCACGCATATCTGCATCACAATTAGATCCCGGAAATACAACAATGCCAAATTTCATAACAGGTCAATTAAGGCACAAAGATAACCTTTCCCCAGGAGCCTGAAAATTGGTTTAGAAGAATAAAAAAGAAAGTGATCCAAAAAAATAAAAGCGGAAAAATGCGAAACGAGGTATAATAATAGAAGGAGGCGTGGTAGGCAGAAAGCGGCATCAATAAAATAACCCAACCAACATATGGTTTAACAGAAAAAAGTGGAATAAAGATACCCGCCAATAGGAGTAGGAAAAATACGGTCCACCCGCTTCTAACTTGTATTAACATTTTTCGCACCTGATCCTGTATATGATAGAACCCTATTAAAAAAGGAATCGCAAGTAAAAATACGACCCCGCCTAACCAAACAACAGGCAATGAGTTGGGAATTGAGAAGGAGAAATGCGGTTTTAGTATCGTCCAAATCAATTGGTCGTTCCAAAATAACCAAATACCCATAAAATAGAAAGGAGTCAGTACACCCAAGAGTGAAATGGTAATCTCTTGTAAACGTACCGGACGAATAATAACTAAAGAGAGCAAAAACCAACCTGTGAGCAATAAGGCAGGAGGGTACATAAAAATACCCAGCCCCATTGCTAATCCCATGTTGTAAAGCATTTTACGTGTATCAGCGCTGTGATAACTGTCAAACAAAGAGGTCAGCAAGAACAGGATCAAAAAATTTATTATTAATGGAGCCGAAAATTGAGACCACTCAGGTAATAAAGAAGTAATTAGCAAATAAGACATACCCGGCAAGTCGGAATTCCGACTTGTCATTTTGTTTCTATTAAAAAAATAATTGAGGTAAAGGGCCTGTGCAAAAAGGATAAAAAACGCCAGAACTGAAAACACAAAATCCGGCTTACTTGAAAAAGTCAGCACCCATTGCGCAAAATAAAAAAGAGGAGTTCCATTAAATAGGGCAACTTCTATAGACTGAGGATAAATAAAAAGTGGAAGCTTTACCGCAATGGCAAAAAAGAATAATAGGATCGAATTGAAAGGACTTCGCTTGTAAAATAGGGCAACCAAAAACTAGAATTTAATTGTACTCAACCTTTGCAAAGCAAATATACCCTCTGTAAACAGTTGGAACAATCAAAATTCTAGAACTCACTTGCTTACCTCTAGCGGGCATAAATTGGTGACCTGCATCTAGGTTTTTCAGGCCTGGATTACGTGCCGATTGTCCCCCCGGTTGAATTGTAAAATCGTTGAGCATCTTATCTCTTCTCTCCTGCTGATTAAATAAAACATGAATTTCACCACCCGTAATCATGAGTTGAAAAGAAAGTAACTCATCACTCTCATCATCAAATTGCGATTTTGCAATCACCTTGCTCCACTCCAGCTCCCCTTTTGGACTGTAGGATTGAATCATAATGTTGTCTGCATGATAACGGACCGCTTGTGAAGTTCTTGGAAAATTACCCCACCAAAGTCGGCTGGAGTAAGGAGACATATAATACATGCTATTCATTCCCATAAAAGGAGAACCGTACAAATAATCCCACCTATTCCAGTTGTTGGCCCGTGAGGTAGTGTAATAAGCCTCACTTCCTATTAGAAAACCACCATCTTTTCTGGTAACGACCTGTCTGATGAAATAGTCATTGAAAGCAGTTTTATTAGTGGCGTTACCTTTAGCTTCTTGTCTTAAATCATCTAAAAAAAGAACGGTACGCTCCACTGCGGCCATGGCAGCGTTTTTATCAAAAACTAAGAGATAATAACCCTCTATTCCTCCTCTCCTTTCCTTAGCATAAAATGAACTTAAGATATAGCGCTTATTACTATTATCAATTTTAAGCCGGATATCATCCAACCAGCTACCTTCAAAAGAAAGAGGGTATTCCATCAAACCATCTTCACCAAGACGCTGATAAAGCAACGAAGCCTTGCTGATATTATCATTAAAGGTTCTATGAAATCGGGTAAAAACTATGGTTCCTTCATTATCAATCATCATTTCACCTAGCTGGGTTGTACGGTCTTCCATGACAATTTTAGCCTGTGCACTACGAATCAGTTCCATTTTATCATTAAATACAAATGAAGTCATATGGTATAAGTCACGATCCCGGCTATTTACTTTTACTACAGCAATTTTTTTACGATCCTCACTCCCCGTAACCGCATAGAGTCGATTATCCGATGCAAATCCAAGATGTGTCGTATCTAGCTCTATCAATTCTCCCACTCTTCTTCCCATCTTGTCAATCTTTGCTGCAATACAATACACTACATTTCGGCGCTGGTACTGGTAAATCATCCAAGCAAAATCCGCGTAAGGGAAAAAGTCGATATTAATCGTTCGGTCAGCATTAGGAAGATATCCTAGCTCTTCACGGCTGGTGATCTGCATTTCTTCATCCATCACAGAGATCCAACTTCGAGAGCGATTATTTTTAAAAATCAAAAAATTACCCCCTATGCGGCCGACAATTTCAAAACTTAACCGTCGGTTATCTTCTTTTTCCGGGTCAGAATATATAATACGCTGAGCTGAACCGGTAAAAGGAATCAATTGAAGGAAGCCCAGTAAGGCCAAACCGATAAAAAAAATACGCTTTCCCATAACGCTATAAAGTTACCTTTAAAAATTTAAGTTTTTTGCCTATACCTTTGTCGGGTGAAAGTTTCGACCAACAAGGTAACCGGTGCGGGACTACTTGTCGCACTGGGAATTATATTCGGAGACATAGGCACCTCCCCTCTTTACGTCTTTAACGCAATTATAGACAATAGAATTATTAGCGAAGAGTTAATTCTAGGTACCCTCTCTTGCATTATTTGGACAATAACCCTACAAACAACCCTTAAATATGTCTTAATGGTTTTAAGGGCAGATAATAGGGGCGAAGGTGGAACCTTTGCGCTGTATGCCTTGGTTAGAAGAAGAAGAAAATGGCTGGTATTTCCTGCCATGGTAGGAGGTGCTGCATTATTAGCCGATGGAATCATTACTCCCCCGATTTCAATTACCTCTGCCATAGAAGGATTAAAGGAACTCCCCTCTTTAGGTATAAAAGAGGGAAGCAATACGGTGGTTATTATAGTGATTTCAATTCTCGTATTATTTTTCTTTTTACAACAGTTTGGAACAGCTTCCATAGGACAACTTTTTGGTCCTATCATGTTCGTTTGGTTCACTATGCTATTAGTGCTGGGTGCCATACATGTTTTTGATGATTTGTCTATTTTCAAGGCTATCTCACCGCACTATGCAATATCATTTCTAAAAACATATCCTGAAGGATTCTGGCTTCTGGGTGCTGTTTTTTTATGTACCACAGGTGCCGAGGCATTATACAGTGATCTGGGACATTGCGGAAGAGGAAATATTCGTCTTTCCTGGATCTATGTAAAGATCTGTTTACTCTTTAATTACTTTGGCCAAGGCGCCGCTTTGCTTGCTCAGAAATACACCCTAAATGGGGAGCAGGTTACGTTAAGTAGTATCAACCAACCTATCACTACATTAGTTAAAAGTCAACTTCGCATTAATGCTTTTTATGACTTAATGCCACAATGGTTTATTATACCAGGTGTAATTATTGCTACCTCTGCGGCAGTCATTGCAAGTCAAGCGATGGTTTCCGGTGCTTATACGTTAGTCAGTGAAGCGATGCGACTTAATTTATGGCCCAAAATGAAAATCCGCTATCCCTCTGAGGAAAAGGGACAGCTATTTATTCCCGCGATTAATTTACTCATGTTTTTAGGCTGTGTAGGGGTGGTTCTATATTTTAGAAAATCCTCTGACATGGAAGCAGCCTACGGCTTGGCTATTATTGTAACCATGTTAAGCACTACCATTTTATTTGCCAATTACCTGGTTTTACACCGAATTAAATCAACATGGATTTACCTCTTTTTAGTAGGCTATCTCATCGTTGAAACCTCCTTCCTTATTGCACTTTTAGTAAAATTCATGCACGGGGGGTATATAACTTTATTAATCGGGCTTATCATATTTGTCATCATGTTCGTTTGGTATAGAGCAAGAAAAATTAAAAACCGATACATAGAATTTGTCAGACTTGATCATTATATCAACAAAATTCAAGAATTAAGTGTAGACGTATCTGTACCTAAATATGCTACCCACCTTGTTTACATGACAAGTGCAAATAACCCAAAAGAAATTGAGCACAAAATTATTTACTCCATACTCAACCGTAAACCGAAACGGGCAGACATTTACTGGTTTGTACATATTGATACGGTTGATGACCCTTACACTTGTGAATATAAAGTGACGCATATAATTCCGAATGATATTATTCGTATTGATATCAGACTAGGATTTCGTATGGAACCGCGCGTCAACTTGATGTTTCGAAAAGTAGTAGAGGAGCTCGTTGCTAATCAAGAAGTAGAAATCAGCAGCCGTTATGAGAGTTTATCACAAAGCAAAGTAGTTGGTGACTTCCAGTTTATGGTAATGGAAAAATATTTAAGTCAAGACAATGAACTTCCTTTTATAGAGAGATTGGTCATGAAATTTTATTTCTGGCTAAAAGATCACAGCCTCTCTGAAGAAAAAGGATTTGGATTAGACCAAGCAAATGTAACTGTCGAAAAATTCCCACTTATTGTCGCACCGGTTACAAATCTCCGTTTGAAAAGAGTCGAAAACTAATTTACGGTGCCTGTTATTTTCTGGTACATAGCAGGTGTGGTGGCGCTTCTCAGTCTTCTTGCTTTTTTATTTCAGGAAAAATTTATTTTTCGACCCGAGGTACTTGCTGCCGATTTTGAATTCAAATACGAGGCCCCTTTCAAAGAGTATTTTTTTGATAGCGCCCCTGGTGTACGAATCAACGCCCTTCACTTTTATAGGGAGCAACCCAAAGGATTGATTTTATATTTTCATGGCAATACACGCAGTATCAAAGGATGGGCACGCTACGCAAAAGATTTTTATCGGTACAACTACGATGTAGTACTAGTCGATTACCGAGGCTTTGGAAAAAGTACAGGCAAGCGAAGTGAAAAAGAGATGCTTGGAGATATGCAACATGTCTACGAAAGACTAAAAGAAAAATATCCTGAAGACCATCTCATAGTATACGGTCGAAGTTTAGGAAGTGGGTTTGCTACCAAATTAGCTTCAGACAATAACCCTCGCTATTTGATTTTGGATGCCCCCTATTTTAATTTTAAAAAAGTCATTGAACGTTTTCTGCCAATTCTTCCTGTTCGTTTAGTATTGCGCTATCATCTCCGTTCTGACCAATGGCTTCCTAATGTTCGTTGCCATACCTACATTATTCATGGCACAAAAGATCGATTAATCCCCTTTCGGCAAAGTGTTGCTTTACAGCAAAAAAATCCTCACAAAACTACGTTGATACGTATTGAAGGGGGAGGTCACAATAATTTACCTTCTTTTGATGAGTATCATAATTTTATACGAGATATTCTCAAATACTGATAAAAATGGCTAACCCAAAAATAAAATGGCGTAAAATAATTGGAGGAATCATTTTGATTTATTTGTTAGCAGGGTGGATATTTTATGCAAATCAGGAACGATTGCTATTTAGACCGGTCGTTATTTCTACAGAGACAGCATTAAAAATAAATCAACCACATCAAGAGATAAGTATTCCTATCAATAATGAGGACACTCTTCATCTCACACGGTTTACTACAGTGAGTTCAGCCAAAGGAGCGGTACTTTATTTTCATGGTAATCGTCAAAACGTTGAGAGGTATGCGCGATTTGCAACAATTTTTACTGAAAATGGATATGAGGTATTGATGATGGATTATCCAGGATATGGAAAAAGCAGAGGTGTGATAACAGAAAGTAAAATGTATGAATGGAGTCAAATCGTCTACTCTATCGCTCGAAAAAGCTATGCTCCATCACAGCTCATCATCTATGGAAAAAGCTTGGGCTCAGGTATCGCAGCTCAATTGGCTGCCAAAAGAGACTGCCGTTATCTAATTGCAGAAACACCTTACTATGATTTACCCTCTGTATTGTCGCATTATGCGCCTATCTATCCCTTTAACTTACTTATGCATTTCCAGTTTCCTACGTACACTTACTTACAGCAAGTAACTGCTCCGGTTCTACTATTACATGGCACAACTGATGGTGTTGTTGCCTATAAAAATTCTATTCGGTTATCCAAAGTATTCAAAAAAGGAGATCAGTTGATTACCATTGAGAAAGGAAGTCATAACGACCTCTATAATTTTCCAATTACTATTACTGCAATAAAAAAAGTACTCTAGATTATTTTCACTCTGCAAGTAGTGAACCTGTTACGTCTACACGTAATTCGTAGGTAGCGCCCACTTTAAGTGCATAATTCCTTTCCGTATGACTCACAGGGAAATCAAAACATACGGGATAATCATACTCTGCAACAGCATCTTTAATTATTTCATAGGCCGTGCGCCCAAAGGGACGCTCGGTGTCTTTACAATCAGTAAAACCCCCAACGATTAAGCCTGCTAATTGGGAGAGCTTACCACTACGCTTGTATTGCATCAACATTCGATCAATATTATACAGATGCTCTCCCACATCTTCAATAAATAATATCTTACCCGTTGTATCTAAATCAGAAGATGTTCCTACTAAATGCGCTAATAAAGCAAGATTACCTCCTACTAGTGGTGCTGTTGTAAAACCTTGGCGATTAAAAAAATGCTCAGGACCGGAACAGGCCGAAGTAACCCCTTCGAGTGCTTCCCGCAAAGATTGCACATATTCATTTTTCCAACCCTCTCCATTAAATGCAGTGGCCATTGGTGCATGCAAGGTGGCGATTTGATATTGTTGGTAAATATGTGCATGCAAAACAGTAATATCACTATACCCAATGATCCATTTTGGGTTTTTCAAAAAACTAGAAAAATTGATTTGCTCTATAATACGCCCCGTTCCATATCCTCCCCGTCCACATAAAATGGCTTTCACTGTCGTATCATCCAACATCCGCTGAAAATCTATTAAACGCTCCTGATCAGTTCCGGAAAAATAAGTTGAAGATGATCCGCCAACAGTAGTTCCTTGTATCACGCGGTAACCCCATTGGTTTAAAACAGTCACACAGGTTTGCACATTTGCAGCGGGCAGGTAACCGGCAGGGCAAACAATCGCAATCGTGTCTCCAGGCTTCAAATATTCAGGTGTAATCATAGGGTTTAGTCGCATAAAGGTAACAACGAAAGGCATTTTGGGCTTGCCTTCCTTTCCGGTATTTTTGCATCAGCATGAATACGCCTAAAAGATATCTGGTTACATCAGCACTACCTTATGCGAATGGATTAAAACACATTGGGCATTTGGCCGGCGCATATATTCCAGCCGATATCTATGTTCGATATTTGCGTGCCCAAAAAAGAGAGGTGGTTTTTGTATGTGGAAGTGACGAGCATGGAACAGCTATCCCTATTCAAGCAAAAAAAGAAGATACTACACCTCGTGCAATCATTGATAAATATCACCAGGCCTTAAAAGAGGACTTTGAAACACTCTCCATCAGTTTTGATATTTATCATCGTACCAGCGAGCCCCTTCACCACGAAACAGCCGCTGCTTTTTTTACAAAACTTTATAATGACAAAGCACTGATCACAAAAGAATCAGAACAGTATTTTGATGAAGCAGCCAATACTTTTTTAGCAGATCGATTTATAAAAGGAACTTGTCCGCACTGTCATAGTGATCGTGCGTATGGAGACCAATGTGAGTCCTGCGGTCGTACCTTAAGCCCAGATGAATTAGTAAACCCACTTAGTACACTAAGTGGTAATACACCACTAAAAAAGAAGACTTCCCACTGGTACTTACCACTGGATCAGCATGAATCATTTTTGAGAAAATGGATCTTAGAAGATCATGGGCAAGACTGGCGATCAACAGTGTTTGGCCAATGTAAAAGTTGGATTGACGGTGGTCTTCAACCACGTGCAGTTACGCGTGATTTGGATTGGGGTGTGCAAGTGCCCTCTACCATTACTGGGTCGGCTGGTAAAGTATTATATGTTTGGTTTGATGCCCCTATCGGCTATATCAGTGCCACCAAACAATGGGCAATAGACCAGGGTAAAGATTGGAAGCCGTATTGGGAAGATAAAGACACCAAACTGGTTCATTTTATAGGAAAAGACAATATTGTTTTTCATTGTATCATATTCCCCATCATGCTCCGCTTGCATGGGTATATTCTTCCCGATCAAGTTCCGGCCAATGAGTTTCTGAATTTGGAAGGAGATAAAATGAGCACCAGCCGAAATTGGAAGCTAGA
>Ga0129336_10001725_pt1 | contig 13349 bp, 10 predicted proteins | sample CPB6_02_DNA_FD_96878 | JGI IMG/M metagenome (GOLD analysis project Ga0129336, IMG submission 96878) | Freshwater to marine salinity gradient microbial communities from Chesapeake Bay, USA - CPBay_Sum_0.6_0.2_DNA | ecosystem: Environmental > Aquatic > Marine > Coastal | place: USA: Chesapeake...
CGGTATTGGGTTGCTTGGTGCAGTTCAGATCGTCTGTTCTGGTGAAGATTCTGGAGATGATTAAGCGCTTGGTGTTAACTGCCATGAATTGGCTGATTTCAGGCGGGAGAATTTTAAACCAGTGACGTTGAAGTGATTGGCAATGAGCAGGGCCACCAGCTCTAATGAGCGCAGGGCCAGAAGAGGAATTGGGCACACATTTATCCGTTAAAGTTGCACCAAGCAAATTTCCAACCAGGGAAATTTTTTTGAGGGTCTGGTCGAATGCGCCGGCCCTAGCTCATATTTTTTTGTGGAGACATCGATGAATTCGCTATCGCTTGCACAGGCGCAACAAATCATTGCAGGGGCCCTGGCTCATTCCAAGGCGTCTGGCTTCAAGCCCATGGGGGTGGTTGTGCTGGATGACTCGGGGCAGATCAAGGCCTTTGCCCGTGAAGACGGCGCCAGCATGTTTCGTTTTGATGTTGCGCGTGGCAAGGCCTGGGGTGCGGTGGGCATGAGTGTCTCCAGCCGCGTGTTGGCGCAGCGTGCCAAAGAAAACCAGAATTTTTTCCTGACGCTGGCAGCAACCGCTGAAGGCAAGTTTTTGCCTCAGCCGGGTGCAGTGCTGATCAAAAATGCTGAGGGCCAGATTCTGGGCGCGGTGGGCGCCAGCGGAGGAACGGGCGATGAGGATGAAGAAATTTGCATGGCTGGGGTTAAAAGTGCCGGCTTGATAGCGGGGTAGGCCATGCCAACCGCTAGTTGCCAGGCTTCTAACAGCGAGGCCTTATGCCAGTTGGCGGTCGGGTGATTCCATTCAACATTTGTCAGTTGCCTACAAAAAACTCACATGACCCATGCCTCCTCACGCGTCACCGGCTTGCGTAGCGTTGCCCTTAGCGTACCTGACCTGCAGGTGGCCGAAAAGTTTTTTACTGAAATCTGGCATCTGGATGTAGCGGCTCGCACCCATGGCGTCCTCTATCTGCGTGGGACGGGCGCTGACCACCACCTGCTGGCGCTGCATCACGCGCCGGGGCCCGCGCAGATCCTCAACGTCACACTGCGGGCCAACTCGCTCAGTGCATTGGATGAGGTGGCGCGCTTGGCAGTGCAGGCGCACGGACGGGTGGTGCGGCCTGTAGAAAAGCTTGATGAACCGGGTGGCGGCATGGCCCTTACCGTGTGCGACCCGGATGGACGAATTTTCCGCCTGGTGTTTGGTGATGCCCGACATGCTGATGCCAGCGAGGTGCCCGATCGCCCAGTGCGACTGGCGCATGCGGTACTTAACAGCCATGATGTTGAATCCACCCGCGGTTTTCTGGAACAGGTGTTTGATTTCAGCCTGTCAGACCGTACCCGGATCATGGCCTTTATGCGTTGCAACCAGGATCACCACAGCCTGGCACTGGGCGACACCGACAACGATGCCCTCAACCACATCGCTTTTCTAATGCCGGATCTGGAATCGGTCATGCGGGGGGGTGGGCGCATGAAAGACGCCGGCTATGGTATCGAGTGGGGGCCGGGCCGGCATGGTCCCGGCAATAACGCCTTCAACTATTTTGTCGGGCCTTTCGATGTAGTGATTGAATACACCGCGGAGGTGGAGCAGGTTGATGACAGCTACCAGGCAGGCCAGCCCACTGACTGGAGCTGGCCACCAGGCCGGGTGGACCAATGGGGCATTTCTGCGCCCCCCAGTGCTCGGTTGAAAGAGGCGCAAAAGGCCATCCTGTTTTCCAAGGTAACTGATCATCCATGAAAAATAAGGACGTTCGGTACGACGTGGCCATCGTGGGGTTTGGGCCCACCGGCGCCGTAGCGGCGGGATTGCTGGGGGCGATGGGGATTCGCACCTTTGTCTGTGACAAGCAATCCCGGGTGTACGACAAGCCCCGGGCCATTTCGCTTGACCATGAAATCATCCGGCTGTTTCAGCAGATGGGTGTGGCCAAGCGTATCAAGCCCTTTGTCGAGCCTTTCACCGATTCGGTGTACTACGGCGTGGATGGACAGGTTATCAAGCGCATGTCCACAGTGGCGCCCCCTTACCCCTTGGCCCACACCCCCTCGATTGTGTTTACCCAACCACCCGCCGAACGGGTGTTGCGAGAGCACGCCCAGTCGTTTGATTGCGTCACCATCCAACTCAACTGCACGCTGAAGAGGCTCACACAGGACGAAGAGGGGGCCACCCTTTTTCTGAATCAGGCGGGCAAGCAACCGTTCACGGTTCGGGCTCGCTACGTGATCGGCTGCGATGGGGCTTCCAGCACGGTTCGCGCTCAAGCAGGCATCGAACTGGAAGATCTGGATTTTGATGAGGCCTGGCTGGTGGTGGATGCGCTGATCAATGATCGCGGCAAGGCCAAATTGCCAACGACCAGCGTGCAATATTGCAATCCAGAGCGACCCAGCACCTACCTGATTTGCCCCGGTAGCCACAGACGCTGGGAAATTTCCATCAATCCGGGTGAAGATCCCCAAGAATTGGCAAGCCCGGCTGGGACCTGGAAATTGCTGGCCCCATGGATCAGCCGTCGGGACGGCAAGTTATGGCGACAGGCCAGTTACCGTTTTCATGCGCTGGTAGCGTCCCAGTGGTGCAAGGGATGTGTTTTTCTGGCCGGTGATGCGGCCCACCAGCAACCGCCTTTTTTGGGGCAGGGTATGTGCCAGGGTCTGCGCGATGTGGCCAACCTGAGCTGGAAATTGCAGGCTGTGCTCAAGGGATTTGCCCCTGAGCGTTTGCTGCACAGTTATGAGCCTGAGCGCAAACATCATGTGATTGACCTGACCACACGGATCAAGGCGATCGGACAAATCATCAGTGAACGCGATCCCGAAAAAGCCCGGGCGCGCGATGCCAAACTGTTGCAGGAGTGCGGGGGGGTGGTCAAGCCAACACCCCGGCAGGATGTGCAACCCGCCTTGCGAGCCGGATTGTTGTCGCCGGGGCTCATGACTGGCGTTGGCAAAATTTTCCCCCAGCCCTGGTTTTACGGACCGGAGGGTGCTGAAGCGCAACGCATGGACGATGTGATGGGCTACGGCTGGCGCTTGATTTTGAGTCGCGGTGCCGATGCCAAACTGGCAAGCTATGCGCGGTCACTCAAACTGCCAGGTCTGACCGTGGTGCAGATGGGAAAGCCAGGTTCTATTGAGTTGAATCAGGTGGCGCAGGGCTGGTTCAAGCAAAATGGATGCAGTTATGCATGGGTCAGGCCTGATCATTATGTGTACGGTGTAGGATCAACCATGGCTGATCTGACGGATCACTTGAAGGCTTTATGCGCTTTCTGAGGACTCAAGACAAATTTGCCGGAACGTCAGAGGCCTAAGAGGCATCTTTCAAATGTCCCGCTCAGAAATGTCACCCTCGGCCATTTCAAAGCAAACACCCATTACCCAAGGAGACCAAAGATGAAAAGAAGACATATCGTCCAGATCGGTTTACTCGCAACTACCTTGCCATCGGCCTGGGCCCAAAGCAGTGCCAGTTGGCCTGACAGACCGGTTAAGTTCATCTTGTCTCAGCCGCCTGGCTCCGGACCTGACAATGTGGCCCGACTGGTTGGCGACAGGTTGAGTCGCGGTTTGGGGCAAGCTGTCGTGATTGAAAACAAGCCGGGCGGGCAGAACATCATCGGCGCGCAGACCGCCGCACGATCGCCCGCAGATGGCTATGCCTTTTATTTCGCAACCACCGCGGCACTGGTAACGAACAAATACCTGTTCAAGTCCATGCCCTATGACCCGCAAAAAGATTTCACCCCGGTGGCCTTTGTTGCCAAGAGTCCTTTTGCGCTGGTCGTCAAGGCAGATTCACCGATCACCTCCGTGCAGGATCTGGTGGCGCGCTCCAAAGCCAATCCGGGAAAAATCTCCCTGGCCAATGAGGGCGCCCGAGCCTTTGGGGGGATCATTGCCCGCCTGATCAACACGCGCACCCAGATGCAGGCCAATCTGGTGGGATATGCCTCAGTGGGTGTGTCAGTGCAGAACGTAATTGGTGGCCATGCCGATGTGGCCATGGTCGACATGGCCTCGACTGCTCAATTGGTCAGGCAAGGGCGTTTGCGTTATCTGGCCGTAACCTCCGAAAAGCGGGTGGCTGGCTGGGAACAGATTCCGGCCTTGTCTGAACTTCTGCCGGGCTTTGACATGGTGGGCTGGTTCTGTGTGGTGGCACCAACTGGCACACCCCCTGCGGTGGTGCAGCGCATGGGCAAGGAAATTGATGCTGTGTTGTCAGATTCAGAGGTGGCACAGCGTATTGCCGCGATCGGGCCCTTGGCCGAACCGTTGGGAGGCGTTGAAAAAACGGCCGCTTTCCTGCAGCGTGAACATGCCCGCTGGAGTGCAGTGGCCAAGGAAATTGACCTGTTGCCTGAATAAGCTGGCCGAGCCAATCACCCTCAATCTAAACCTCCTTCCCAATACGAGCCCATCCATCACCTTAAATCACATCACTGCAACATTTAGTTAGGAATTTAATCGATGCCTGAGCGCCCCCCGCCATTGCGAATTGGTCTTTCGGCCCGAATTTTTCATCCTGAGCCCGGTGCTACCGGAATCAAGACCAAGACCCTGCTGGTGCTGGAGCAATCGGTAGCGCAATGGGCGATGACCCGTGACCTGCTGTTATTGATGGTGCCCACGGTGGTACGCGATGGTGAGCTGATGCGTAGCAATATCCGCTTGCGTGATTACGCAAAATACCTGGACGGCCTGATCTTGCAGGGAGGGGCCGATATCAGCCCGCGCATTTATGGCGAAGAGCCTTTGAAGCCAGAATGGGAGGGCGACTCGGTTCGCGACGCCTACGAGATTGAACTGGTGCATGAGTTCATGGAGGCTGGCAAGCCAATTCTGGGTATCTGTCGTGGCATGCAGTTGCTCAATGTCGCCTTGGGTGGATCCCTGTACCAGGACTTGCCCACACAACGCCCTGATGCCGCCCACCATGAGAGCGGGCACTACGACCGCAATTCGCACCCGGTCAGGTTTGTGCAGGGCGGGGTGATGGCTGACTGGTTTGCCCAATCAAATACCGGCAAGGTGGTATCGATCCACCACCAGGCGGTGAACCGGCTTGGCCGTGGGATGCGGGTTGAAGCGGTTTCCGCCGAAGATGAGGTGATTGAAGCCATCAGCTGGGAGGGGAACAGCTTTGTCTGTGGTGTTCAATGGCACCCAGAGTTTCATACCCAGCTGCCTGTCGGGGAGGGTCTGCTCGATTGCAGCCCCTTGCTGGAAAACTTTCTGGAAGCAGCCCGACAAAAGGCCTGATTTCAAGCCCGGTACTTAGACTGGTACCTAGCCTAGGTACAAGCCTGGCAACAAGACTTTCATGCAGCCCTCTGTTCATATGAGTGAAAATCGGGCTATTGCGGCCTGACTTTCACTTTTTCCTGACCCCGCTGACTTCGGTTGGGCCCACGTCAATTTCAATCTGATTCATGAATACTGAAACCCGGACCCCCAAGGTCGGCTTTGTCAGCCTGGGCTGCCCCAAGGCACTGACTGATTCCGAACTCATCCTCACACAACTGAGCGCTGAGGGCTACCAGACCTCCAAGACTTTTGCCGGGGCCGACTTGGTCATTGTGAATACCTGTGGTTTCATTGATGACGCCGTCAAGGAAAGCCTGGACACGATTGGTGAGGCGCTGGCCGAAAACGGCAAGGTCATCGTGACCGGTTGCTTGGGCGCAAAGTCTGGCCAGAGCGGCGACAACCTGGTCAAAGAAGTACACCCCAGCGTCCTGGCGGTGACCGGCCCGCATGCCACCCAGGAAGTGATGGATGCGGTGCATACCCATTTGCCCAAGCCCCATGACCCTCTGCTCGATCTGGTGCCTGGCGCCTTTGGGCAGGCCGGGCTCAAGCTGACGCCGCGCCACTATGCCTACCTGAAGATCAGCGAAGGGTGCAATCATCGTTGTACCTTTTGCATCATTCCTTCCATGCGCGGAGATCTGGTGAGCCGACCCGTGGGTGATGTCCTTGCTGAAGCGAGTGCTCTATTTGAGGGTGGCGTCAAAGAATTGCTGGTGATCAGCCAGGATACCTCGGCCTACGGGGTGGATGTGAAATACCGTACCGGCTTCTGGGACGGACGTCCTGTGAAAACCCGTCTCCTGGAGTTGGTGGCTGCCCTGGCAGATCTGGCCCAGGCCCATGATGCCTGGGTTCGATTGCACTATGTCTATCCCTATCCGCATGTGGATGAGGTGATTCCCTTGATGGCTACGGGTCGGGTGCTGCCCTATCTGGATGTGCCGTTTCAGCACAGCCATCCCGATGTGTTGAAGCGCATGAAGCGACCTGCCAGTGGCGAAAAAAATCTGGAGCGCCTGCAGCGCTGGCGAGAGATGTGCCCGCAACTGGTTGTGCGCAGCACTTTCATTGCTGGGTTTCCCGGGGAGACCGAGGCAGAGTTCGACCATCTGCTTGAGTTTGTACGGCTGGCCCAGATTGACCATGCCGGCTGCTTTGCCTACAGCCCGGTGCAGGGGGCAACAGCCAACAACCTGCCAGGAATGTTGCCTGAATCAGTGCGGGAAGAGCGGCGCGCGTCATTCATGGCGGTGGCAGAAGCCGTCTCCGTGGCCAAATTACGTCAGCGAATTGGCAGCACCATGCAGGTGCTGGTCGATTCGGCACCATCGATGGGCCGCAAGGGTGGAGTGGGGCGAAGCTACGCCGATGCGCCCGAGGTGGATGGCCTGGTGCACCTGTTGGCGCCGGAAAAAATCAGCAAGACCTTGAAGGTTGGCGAGTTTACCAAGGCCCGGATTGTGGATACGCGGGGTCACGACCTGGTGGCGCTGCCAATCTGATGCACAGCCAAGGACAAAGAAAAAAGCCGCTGGCTTATCAGCGGCTTTTAGGGCGGGACCTTGTGGGTTTTGCCTTATATTCATGGTGCCCAGAAGAGGACTCGAACCTCCACGCCGTTAAGCGCTAGTACCTGAAACTAGTGCGTCTACCAATTCCGCCATCTGGGCTATTCAGGAAAGCGAGCATCATATCAGAAACGCAGAAAAAACCAGCGGCTTGCTGGAGGAAATTGAGGGTAGTGTTCAGGGTCATCGGGACGGACACGGGTTTGTGGTGCGCGATGATGGACAAGCTGACATCTACCTGGCACCCAACGAAATGCGGGCGGTCTTGCACCAAGACCGGGTCAAGGTACGGTTGGTGCGTTTTGATCGCAAGGGACGGCCTGAAGGTCGCGTGCTTGAGATCGTTGCCCGTCCGCCGCAACCGATCATTGGACGCTTGTTGCTGGAAAACGGTGTCTGGCTGGTTGTCCCGGAAGACAAACGGTATGGCCAGGATGTCTTGATTCCAAAAAACGCCACCGGGCAGGCCAAGGTGGGCCAGGTTGTCGTGGTGGAGTTGGTCGAGCCGCCAGCCTTGTTCGGTCAGCCGGTTGGGCGCATCAAGGAAGTCCTTGGTGAAGTTGATGACCCGGGGATGGAGATCGAGATTGCGGTGCGCAAGTACAGCGTGCCGCATGAATTTTCCGAGGCCTGCATTGCCCAGGCCCGTGGCCTGCCCGACAAGGTGCTGGCACCAGACCGACAGAACCGTATTGACCTGACTGACATCGCGCTGGTCACCATTGACGGGGAAGACGCCCGCGATTTTGATGATGCCGTCTATTGCGAGCCTGCCCGACATGGGCGAGGAAAAAGCGCTGCAAGGGGATGGCGCTTGCTGGTGGCCATTGCGGATGTCAGCCACTATGTTCAGACCGGATCGCCGATCGATGTCGATGCCTACGATCGAGCGACCAGCGTTTACTTTCCACGGCGTGTCATCCCGATGTTGCCGGAAAAGTTGTCCAACGGGCTGTGCTCCCTCAATCCGAATGTGGACCGGCTGTGCATGGTGTGTGACATGTTCATCAGCACGGAAGGTGACATTCAGGCCTACCAGTTTTACCCTGCGGTGATGCACAGCCACGCCCGCTTCACCTACACCGAGGTGGCCGCCATCCTGGCCAATACCCGTGGCATTGAGGCGCAAAAGCGCAAGGAGCGGATCCAGGATTTGCTCAACCTGCACGATGTCTATCGCGCCCTGTTATCGGCGCGGGGCAGACGGGGCGCTGTAGATTTTGAAACCACCGAGACCCAGATTGTTTGTGACGAAAGCGGGCGGATTGAAAAAATAGTGCCGCGGGTGCGCAATGACGCGCATCGTCTCATTGAAGAAGCGATGCTGGCGGCCAACGTTTGCAGTGCTGATTTCATTGCCCATAGCAAACATGCCGGACTGTTTCGGGTGCATGAAGGCCCCACCCCGGAAAAGGGGGAACTGCTGCGCAATTACCTGAAGGCCATTGGGGTAGGCATGACGATTGGCGACAACCCGAGTCCGGCCGAGTTTCAGGCCATTGCCCTGGCAACCCGGGAGAGGCCGGACGCACAACAGATTCACTCCATGCTGTTGCGCTCAATGCAGCAGGCCATCTATACCCCACATGACAGTGGTCACTTTGGCCTGGCGTTTGAGTCCTACACCCATTTCACCAGCCCGATTCGCCGCTATCCTGACTTATTGGTGCATCGGGTGATCAAAGCCATTCTTGGCAAGACCCGGTACCAGCTGCCCGCTCTGCCCACGCCCGGTGAGGCGCATGCCAAGCTCTCGCGCCGTCTGGATAAAAAGGGCCAGGCCAAACCCGTTGCAACGGATAGGCCTAAAAATAACAGCCCTGAAATGTTGGCCTGGCAGGCGGCAGGACTGCACTGCAGTGCCAACGAGCGGCGTGCCGATGAGGCCAGCCGGGATGTCGAGGCATGGCTCAAGTGCAAGTACATGCGTGATCGCCTGGGGGAGGAGTTTAGTGGCGTTGTCACCGCAGCAACTGGCTTTGGCATCTTCGTGACACTGGACGAAATGTATGTCGAGGGACTGGTACACATCACTGAGCTAGGCAGTGAGTATTTCCGGTTTGACGAGACCCGGCAGGAACTGCGTGGTGAACGCACCGGTATCCGCTATGCCATCGGCACGCGGGTCAGGGTGCAAGTCAGCCGGGTTGATCTGGACGGGCGTCGGATTGATTTTCGACTGATACATGAAGGCGAAGACAGGGTCCTGCGTACCGCGCGAGAGCGTGATCGAGGGAGTGCCCAGGATATCTCGCCAACAGGCATAAGCCCTAAGCTCGGTAAACAGTCGCGACTCAAACCCGCCACCAAAAAGGCCGCCAAAGGCGTGTCCAAGAAGGGTGCTGTCAAGACAGGCAAAACAGGCAAGAAAGTTTCTGCCAAAGCTGAAACAAGTGCTGGCGCCAGGGGCCGTAAGGCGCAGCGTTGAAATTAACAGTTAGAACAGGAGTAATTCAATGAAACAAGACAATCGCATCGCCATCGTTACCGGCGCAGGTTCGGGCGTGGGACGTGCTGCGGCGCTGGCACTGCTCAATGACGGCTACCGGGTTGCCCTGGTCGGGCGTCGGGTTGAGCCTTTGCAGGAGACTGCCGGCATGGCCATCTCCAGTGAGCACGCCCTGATCGTGTCGGCCGATGTGTCTGACGAGCAGTCTGTTGAGGCCATGTTCGCTCAGGTTGTGAAGAAATGGGGCAGGGTGGATGTGTTGTTCAATAACGCGGGTGTCAACGCGCCAGGCATTCCACTGGAAGAACTCAGCCTGGCCCAATGGAAAAATGTCATTGATATCAACCTGACAGGCATGTTTTTGTGCATTCAGCATGCTTTCCGTGTCATGAAGGCCCAGAACCCACAGGGGGGTCGCATTATCAACAACGGGTCGATTTCGGCGCACGCACCCCGCCCCAATTCAATTGCCTACACCTCGGCCAAGCATGGTGTCATGGGTTTGACAAAGACCGCAGCGCTTGATGGGCGCAAATATGACATCGCGGTCGGACAGATTGATATCGGCAATGCCGCCACCGAGATGGCAGCGCGCATGGCCAAAGGTGTGATGCAGGCCAATGGCGAGATTGCGATCGAACCTTTGATGGATGTGAACATCGTAGGCCAGTCGGTGCTCTATATGGCTAATCTTCCGCCCGAGGCGAATGTGCTGTTTCATACCGTGATGGCCACCAAAATGCCTTTTGTGGGGCGCGGCTGATACCTCAGGACAGTTCAGCGGCCAGGGCGCTGGCGGTGAGTGCCTGGCCCGAGGGCCATTGGTCAGCAGCCAGACCGTGCAGCCAGACGGCGGCGCAGGCAGCTGCAAAAGCCTGTTCACTCTGGGCCATTCGGGCACCTACCATGCCGGCTAGTACATCGCCGGTACCGGCCGTGGCTAAACGGGCGTTGCCGGTGAGGTTGATGACAGAGGTGTTGTCTGGAGCGGCGATCACCGTGCCAGAACCTTTGAGCACTATGACGCAGCCCCAGGATTCGGCCAGCCGGGTTGCTGCCTCAAGGCGCTTGCCCTGAACTTCTGCGACTGAACAGTTCAACAACCTGGCCGCTTCGAGCGGGTGCGGGGTAAGCACGGTCTGATAGTGCCGGCCCTGGCGGGCCCGAAGCAGGGACTGTAGTTGGCTGTCGCTGGCAATCGCATTGAGGGCGTCAGCATCCAGCACCAGTTGTTTGGCACGGGACAGGATGCGCGGCAAATGCCCGGCAATGGCCTGGCCAGCGCCACAGCCACAAACCACAGTCATGTCTCCAAGCTCCAGGGCGTCCACAGGGCGCAGCATCAGATCCGGCCGAACCCCGCCTGGCGTTTGTCCCTCAGGGCTTAGCAGGCCAACAAAAACCCGACCTGGGCCCTGTGCAAGCGCGGCGGTTGCTGCAAGAATCGCCGCGCCGGTCATGCCCGGCGCCCCTCCTACGACGGCAAGGTCACCGAAGTTGCCTTTGTGCGATGCGTGAGGACGGGCCAGCGGGATTGGCTTGGGATTTAGGCGGGCATGCTCCATCAGTCCTTTGGTGGAGACTTCCAGATCATCGAACCACACCTGCCCGCTTAAATCGCGCCCCTGCGCTGTGAACAGGCCCGGCTTCAAGGTGAGCAGACTCAGGGTGTGTGTCGCTCGCACCCCGGCCCCGGCACAGGTGCCAGTATCGCCGTGCAAGCCGCTGGGAAGGTCCACCGCCAGGATGGGAACTGCCAAGGCATTGATCTGTTCGATTTGTTGGGCCAGGGGTCCGCTTGCAGCGCGGGATACTCCCAGGCCCAACAGGGCATCAATGCACAAATCGCAATCTGCGGGGGGTACTGGGCTGATGGTCACACCAGCGGCAGTGGCCCGATCCAAGGCGGTGCGGGCATCCTCGGGAGCATCCTGAGGTCGGCCCAGCCAGGTCACCAGCGGCTGTTTGCCCCAACGCTTGAGTTGCCCGGCAGCCTCCAGACCGTCTCCGCCGTTGTTGCCAGGCCCGCAGGCAATCCAGATTTTGTTGGCATGTGGGGCAATCGCCAGTGCCAGTCTGGCCGTTGCCAAGCCAGCCCGTTGCATCAAGGCCGATGGCGGCAACTGGTTGCGCAAAGTGTTTTCTAGAGCCCGAGTTTGTTCACCGGAAAACAATGGCCAAGCCGGGCCGGGTGAGACTTTCAGCATGGCGCTTTGGGAGCTCAGAATTCGAAGTACTCCCCTTCACGGGCCAGACGGATATCGGTTGAGCCCGTAAAGGCAGACTGTTCGGCCAACGTCTGTTGAAAGGCGGCCTCTAGTGCGTCGTCAGAGCGGCTGGGCTCATGATGGGTGCAGAAGAGAACCTTGGCGCTGGCTTCATGGGCCAGGCGAATGCTGCTGGACTGGGTGCCATGGCCCCAGCCTTTTTTCTCGACATACTCCTTGTCGGTGTAAGAGCTGTCGGCGATCAAAACATCGACGCCGCGCACAGCCTCTAGCACGGATTGATACATACGGTCCACCGAATGCTGGTAGTCCTTGAAGGCAGGGTGGTCAGGTTGGTGAATATTGAAGTGTGGCTCGTGGTCACCGGTAAAGAAAATTGACTTGCCATTGGATTCGATGCGATAGCCGAAATCAATGACTGGGTGGTTGAGTTGATAGGGCGTCACCAGCGCGCTGCCAATTTTGACCTGCTCGTTAGGGCTCAGATTTACATATTCGACCCTGGCGCGAACCTCGGATTCGTTGACTGGGAAAAAACTGTGCTGAAGTTGAACGGTCATGGCCTGCTCAACCCCATTGCCGGTCACCGGGTCAAAGGGGCCATGCAGGCGAAGCAGGTTTCCAGGAATGAAGTTGGGGGCAAAAAAGGGCAAACCCTGAATGTGGTCCCAGTGTGTATGGGTCAGCAGGAGGTTGACGCGTAGTGGCAGTTCAGACATGAGCGTCTGCGACAGCGGGTACAGACCGGTCCCGGCATCAAGGATGATGAGTTCGTTGTTGTCAGTCCGGACTTCAATGCAAGTGGTATTGCCCCCGTAGCGAACCGTATTGGGTCCGGGAGAAGGAATGGAGCCGCGTACACCCCAGAACTTAATTTTCATAGATGGCTATGAGGGATTTCAAAAGCATTCTAATTTCTGATTGGTCTAGAAAGACTCCACCAGATAACCAACATTTCTAAGCCTGCGCGCTAGATATTAAACCTCTCTATGCCCAGGCCCTCCAGATCCATTTGCGGTTTCTTGCTCGAGATCAGATCAGCGGTAAGCCGGGCTGAGCCGCAGCTCAGTGCCCAGCCGCTGGATCCATGTCCCAGGTTGAGCCATACGCCGGGTATGCCGCTCGTCCCCAGAACGGGTGGTCCATCGGGCAACATCGGGCGTGCGCCCTTCCACACCTGAACAGACTGACGCTGACTGGAGGCCGCAGGAAACCAGTCGTCCAGGACCTTGTAGAGGGTGGCAATGGCGTCCTGTCGATGGATTTCAGGGTTTCCGCCGAGCTGGGCGCCCCCGGCAACCCGGATTCGGTTGCCCAGCCGGGAGATCGCCACCTTGTAGCGCTCATCCATGACAGCGCCCACGGGGGCTAGATGTGTTTCGCGCAAGGCAGCGCTGATGGAATAGCCATAAACGCTTGCTAGCGGGAGCTTTAGCCCCAGAGGGCGCAGCAGATGGGCAGATTCAGCCCCAGCGCATATGACCACGCCGTCAAAGGGATGCAAATTCGAGTCGCCTAAAAGGTTGAGGCCGAGAGATGAATTGGCTGCAATGGATTGCACACTGGTGCCAAATACAAAACGTACGCCAAGATGCTGTGCCTGGGTTTTCAGAAGTTGGGCAAACTGGCGGCAATTTCCCACCTCGTCATCTGGCAGATGGATGGCTTGGGCCAAGGGAGTCAGCGGATTGAGCGCCGGCTCGATTTGACGGGCAGCCTCAGCAGAAAGCTCTTGGTGTTTGATTCCGTTATCTCGTAAAACCTGAAGAC
>Ga0129336_10001728_pt1 | contig 13339 bp, 9 predicted proteins | sample CPB6_02_DNA_FD_96878 | JGI IMG/M metagenome (GOLD analysis project Ga0129336, IMG submission 96878) | Freshwater to marine salinity gradient microbial communities from Chesapeake Bay, USA - CPBay_Sum_0.6_0.2_DNA | ecosystem: Environmental > Aquatic > Marine > Coastal | place: USA: Chesapeake Bay...
CCCACACCCAGCAGAAACATCGACAGCAGGAATTCATGCAGGTCAATGCCAGACAGGGCAATGGCAATGCACAGAAAAAGAAGAACCACACCAACGCTCATGATGGTCAGGGTGCCATAGCGTTTGATCAGATGGCCCGTGAAAAAGCCAGGGGCAAACATGCCAATCACATGCCATTCCAGTACCAGGGCGATTTTGTCAAAAGAAAAGCTGCAGACCTGCATGGCCAATGGGGTGGCCGCCATTAGGAGGTTCATGACACCGTAGCCCAAGGCGGCGCCCACCGTGGCCACCAAAAAAACCGGCTGACGCATCAACGCCAGGGTGGAGCGCCCTCCTTCGACATGCTTGCTGGTGGTGGTTACAGCAGGAAAACGCACAAAAGACATCACGCCGATACCTATCAGCGCAACAACGGCCAGCGCCAGATAGGCCCCCAGATAAGGCTGGGCAAAGAGGTTGCGTGTCTGGGCGGCCAGATTAGGGCCGATGATGGCGCCGATCAGGCCGCCGGCCAACACCAAAGAGACCGCCTTTTCCCTGAATGAGGGGGCACTCAATTCGGCCGCAGCAAAACGGTAAAGCTGGCCATTGGCGCTGTAATAGCCCGCCACCAGGGTGGCCAGTACCAGCATCCAGAAATTTTGAATCCAAGCCGCCAGCGCACAAAGCAAGGCCGAACCCAGGGCGACCAGCAAACCAATTTGAAATGAGCGCTGGCGTCCATAGCGGCCCTGGGCTTTTGCAACCAGCCCGGTGCTCAATGCGCCGCCGACCACATACCCCATCACCGGCAGGGTGGCCATCCATCCCAGGGGCGCCAGACTCAAGCCAACCAGGCCATTGATCGCTATGAAAATGATGTTGTTGGTCAGGAAAAGACCCTGGCAAAGGGCCAGCAATATTAGGTGACGATTCATGTCAGCAGTGTAAGGGTTGCCAGGGCCGCCAAAGCTGCGGTCTCGGCCCGCAAAGTTCGCGCGCCCAGGCTTACGGCTGAAAAGCCAGCAAGTAGCGCGGTTTGCTGCTCCGCCTCAGTCAACCCGCCTTCGGGCCCCGATAACAGGCAAAAGGACTGGGACCGGGAAATATCATCAAGCGCTGTAACGCCATTGACGCTCATCACGTCCCTCAAAGGCACGGCATGGTTTTGCTGTGAGAGCAACAGGCGATGGTCGCCAGCAGGCCTCGCCAGCCACGCCGACAGGTTCTGCACAGGGTGGATGACGGCAATCCGGTTGCCGCCGCATTGCTCACTGGCGGCGACTGCAATCCCCTGCCAGTGCGCGCGTTTTTTGGCTGCGCGTTCCCCGCTCAAGCGCAATACACTGCGCTCGGTATGCAGGGGTTGAATGCTGGCTACGCCCAGTTCGCAGGCCTTCTCCACCAGCCAGTCCATTCGTTCGTTGGCTGGCATGCCCAAGGCAAGATGAATGCGATGGCCGGGTTCACGTTCGATAGCTATGTATTGCCCGACCATCACCTGTACATCGCTGCGCCCCATCCGAACAATGGTGGATTCATATTCGCCGCCCGTCCCGTCAAAGAGGCAGACCGGGCTGCCCGGCTGTAGCCGCAACACCTGCGCATGCCGCGCGGCTGTGGCGGGCAAGTCCAGGTGCTGGCCGCTGACAAGGGGCTGGTCACTGAAAAAACGCGGGGTGCTGGCCATCATTCAGACCCGGCCAATGGCATAGCCACTGGTCGCGGTAATTCCCTCAACCTGATCAACCAGGCGCAACAGGGGTTTGAGTTCGTTGTAACGTGAACAGGTGGCGCGGATATAGCCAATAAAGCGTGGCGCATCGGCTAGGTACTGGGGTTTGCCATCACGCAGGGTCAGGCGGGCAAAAATACCCGCCACCTTGAGGTGGCGCTGCAAGCCCATCCATTCCACACCCCGGTAGAACTCACCAAAGTCCTCGCCCACCGGCAGACCCGCAGCGCGTGCCTGGCTCCAATAGCGAATGGTCAGATCCAGCACATGCTCTTCGTCCCAACTGATGAAGGCGTCCCGCATCAAGCTGGCGATGTCGTAGGTAATGGGCCCATAGACAGCATCCTGAAAATCAAGAACGCCCAAGCGATTTTCATGAGGGTCTGCGGCCAGCATCAGGTTGCGCGGCATGAAATCACGGTGGACATAAACCTGAGGCCAGGCCAGGTTGCGCGTAACAATCAGCTCGAACATCGTGTCAAGGGTCTTGCGGATCTCGCCTTCTACCGCGATGTTGCGAAAGTGCCCCAGGTACCACTCAGGAAACAGTTCCAACTCCCGTCGAAGCAGGGCTTTGTCATAAGGCGGCAGCACTTCGGGCCGCGAGGCCTTCTGCCAGGTCAGCAGGGCATCTACCGCTTGCAAGTAGCGCGGCTGGTTGGGTGAGAAGTTTTCACGATCGGGAAAAGCCTGCATCATGGTTTGAGCTCCGAGGTCGCTCAGCAGCATGAAGCCCTGCGCTTGCTCCCAATGCAGTACCTGCGGCACAAGTAAACCGGCGTCAAGCATCAGCCGGGCAACTTGGACAAAGGGAGCGCAATTCTCCTTATCGGGCGGAGCGTCCATGATGATTCGGCTGCCATCAGCCGAGTCGATGCGCAAATAGCGGCGAAAGCTTGCGTCTGCAGAAGCAGCCCGCAAGCTCGCGGGCAGAAGATGATGCGGTTTGACAAGAGCGTCAAGCCATCGATGAAAGGCCAGCTCGCGCGAGGGGTCTTGCCAGAGAATGGCAGCAGTGGGTGGGCTTGGTGTCATGGATAATCGATTCTACAAACCACCCGAGTTGCCGCGATTGATTTCCCGCCCTTTGTTTTGCTTTGTTTTGCTGGTTTGCCAGTTGGGACTGGTGGCTCAGGTGTCAGCGCAATCCAGCGATCAGATCAACGGCCTTGATCTGCGCAGCAGCCCCAAGCTGATTGAAAGCATATCCCCCTCGGCCCGCCCGGCCATGCCCACCTACATGTGGGGGGAAGAAATGAGCGGCCGTCCGGACCTGGACATGGTGCTGCAGGGCAATGCGCAGATTCGGCGCGCAGACAGCGTGATCCGCGCGGACCGGGTGGAGTATTTTCAGCCGGATGACCTGGCCAAGGCTATAGGCAGTGTGCACCTGAACCGTTCCGGCAATTTGTACCAAGGGCCTCGGCTTGAGCTCAAGGTTGACGCCAACCAGGGGTTCTTTCTCCAACCCAAGTACCAGTTTTTGGCCAATCAGGCCCATGGCCAGGCCAGCCGAGTTGACTTTCTGGATGAAAAACGGGCGCTGATCCATGACGCCACCTACACCACCTGCCGTCGTGAGCCGGGCCCGAGCTGGTTGCCGGACTGGCTATTGCGCGCCGCCTCACTCGATGTTGACAGTGATGAAGAAGTTGCCGTGGCCAAAAATGTGAAGCTTGACTTCAAGGGCGCGACGATCATGGCCTTGCCGGCCATGAGCTTTGCACTGTCCGACAAGCGCCGTTCCGGATTTTTATCGCCCACGTTTGCTGCTGACACGGTCAGCGGCACGGAAGTCACGGTGCCTTATTACCTGAACATCGCCCCCAACCGAGACCTGACGCTCTACCCTACCCTGATGAGCAAGCGCGGCGTTAACCTGGGCGGGGAGTTTCGCTATCTGGAGCAGGGCTACAACGGGCGGTTACGCGCCGACTACCTGCCCCAGGACCCACTGCGCGAAAGGGATCGATGGGGAACATCCTTCTTGCACCAGGGAATGATCACGACTGGGGTGTCGGGCGTGGGCAACCTTGGCTTGAATCTGAACCTCAATCAGGTCAGCGACGATGATTATTGGCGAGACTTTCCGCGCGGCTCGCCATCGCTGATACAGCGCTTGTTGCCCAGCACGGCGGCGCTGTCGTGGGGGCGAGGGCAATTTTCTTCCACGCTCACGGCTCAAAGGTGGCAGACCCTGCAGGACCCCACCGCCCCGATCGTCCCCCCTTATGACCGCCTGCCCCAGTGGATGGTGCGCTACAAGCAGCCCGAAGCGGGTAACTTTGATGTCGACGTTGTGGGCGACTACACCCAGTTCCAGTCAGACCGCTTGCGCACGGGTCAGCCCAACGCCCAGCGCAGCTTCATGCTGGCCCAGATCAGCCGACCTTGGCTGGCGGCCGCAGGCTATATCACCCCAACCCTCAAGCTGCACAGCCGGACCTACAGTTTTGATGCGCCACTGGATCCGTCGGCTGCTGATAGCCAGACCTCGGCCACCCGTAGCGTGCCCACATTCAGTCTGGATGGCGGCCTGGTGTTTGAACGCAATGCGGGGCTGTTCGGGCGCAACTTCACCCAGACCCTGGAGCCGCGGCTCTACTATGTGAACACCCCATACGTTGAGCAGAACTATCTACCCAACTATGACGCGGGCGCCAATGATTTCAACTTTGCCAGCATCTTCAGCGACAACTCCTTTGTCGGTAACGATCGAATTGCGGACAACAATCTTCTGACCGCGGGGGTCACCACCCGATTACTAAACCCCAACTCGGGCGCTGAGAGCGCCCGCTTTGCCATTGCCCAGCGTTACCGATTTGCTGACCAGAAGGTCACGCTTCCGGGTGGCTTACCGGCACAGAGCGGGCTGAGCGACCTTTTGCTGGGGGCGGGCTTCAACTGGGATCAACGCTGGGCGTTCGAATCCTTGCTGCAATACAACCTGAATGAGCAGCGATCGGTGCGCTCCACCGTCAATGCGCGTTACCAGCCGGGAAATTACCGTGTGTTGAACATGGCGTACCGCTTTCAGAACCTCAGCGAGCTGGTCGATGTGGGTTGGCAATGGCCTATCAATGACCTGTGGGGCGACAAGGGGCGGGACCTCGGGCCGGGGCGGGGACAAGGGGCCGGCCGGTGGTATGGGGTCGGGCGGCTCAACTACAGCTTGCAGACCAGTCAGCTGATCGATTCAATCGTTGGCTTCGAGTACGATGCGGGCTGCTGGCTGGGTCGGGTGGTGATGCAGCGCCTGCAGACCGGGTTGGTCACGAGCAATCAAAGCATCATGTTCCAGCTCGAGTTGGTGGGCTTTTCCCGCCTTGGCATAGACCCGCTGTCCGCCCTGAAAAACAATATTCCGCGTTACCAGTACCTGCGCGAGCAAATCAGCTCGACTCCAAGCCGTTTCAGCCAGTACGATTGAGCCATGAGTATTTATCGGTTTCCCATTGCATTGCTGGCCAGTCTGGCGCTGGCAGGCGCCCTATCTGCCCATGCGCAAGGGCTGAGGCTTTCACCACGAGATACGCCAGCCGTACCCCCGGGCGCGCAGGCAGTCAGCCAGGCGGCAGACTTTATTGTTGCGGTTGTTAATTCCGAACCCATCACCAATCGCGAAGTGGCGCTGGAAGTGCAGCGTGTCACGCAGCAGGCGCTGTTGCAACGGCAAAGCCTGCCCAGCCCGGATGAGTTGAGCCGTCAGGTGCTCGAGCGCATGATCAATGAGCGAGCCCAATTGCACCTGGCCCGTGAAACGGGTGTGCGCGTTGAAGAAAGCTCGGTCGATCAGGCCGAGCAAACCGTGGCCCTGCAAAACCAGATTGGTGTGGCTGAGCTGGAGCGACGGCTGGCCGCCGATGGGATTGAGAAGAAAACATTTCGCAAGCAGCTGCGCGACCAGCTGACCTTGCAAAGACTGCGTGAGCGTGAAGTTGAGCCCAGGGTGCAAGTCGGGGAGCTCGAGCTTGACCAGTTCCTGCAGACTCAGCAGGCCCAGGCCAGCCAGGCCGCCACCCGTCAGATCAACCTGGCCCAGCTGCTGATAGCGGTTCCTGAGGATGCAAACCAGGAGCTGGTGGCCCAACTTTTGAACAAGGCACTTCAAGCCCAAAAAAGGGCCAAGGCGGGTGAGGATTTTGCGACGCTGGTGCGCGAGTTGTCTGATGCGTCCGATAAAGCCAATGGGGGCGAATTCGGACTGCGCAATGAAGATCGCGTTGCCCAACTGTTTCTTGATGCGGCCCAGAGCTTGCCGGTGGGCGGTATTTCAGAGGTAGTGCGATCCGGCGCCGGCTTTCATGTGCTCAAGCTGATTGAGCGCCGATCCAGCAGTGGTCTGCCCCCGGCCGTGGTGACACAAAGCCTGGCCCGGCATATTCTTATCAAGCCCAACTCGCAAGTAAGCGAAGCGCAAGCCAAGGAGCGCCTGCTTGATTTCAAGCGTCGCATTGAAACCGGGCAAAGTACGTTTGCCACGCTGGCACGTGAATATTCGCAGGATGGTAGCGCCGCACAAGGCGGAGACCTGGGCTGGGCCAGCCCGGGCATGTTTGTGCCGGAATTCGAAGCGGTCATGAACCGGCTGGCGCCCGGCCAAATCAGTGAACCCCTGATCTCACGCTTTGGGGTACATCTGATTCAACTGCTGGAGCGTCGTAATACTGAGCTAAGCCAGGCCGAGCAGCGGGAGATGGCGCGCAGGGCATTGCGTGAGCGTAAATTCGAGGAGGCCTTTGTCAGTTGGGCGCGCGAAGTGCGCGCCCGGGCCTATGTCGAAATGCGTGAGCCACCGCAGTAAAGATGCAGCGCCTGGCCCCATCCTCCCAAGTACCTGACTGTCACTAAACGCCACCAAAACCATGCAAACAAGACGGGCGTCATGAGAGATTGTTGTGGCCTTAATAAGGGTTGATGGGTGAGAGCCCCGCACATTGCGCGCAAGCGGTTTGGGCAGCACTTCCTGGCTGACCACGCAATCATTGACTCGATCGTGCGAGCGATTGACCCTCGCCCCGGCCAGCAGATGGTTGAAATCGGGCCAGGTCTAGCGGCACTAACCCAACCACTGGTTGAGCGCCTGGGTCAGCTGACGGTTATCGAGTTGGACCGGGATCTGGCCGCCCGACTACGACAGCACCCGCAACTTGAGGTGATAGAAGCGGATGTACTTAAGGTGGATTTCACCGAGTTGGCGCGCCAGGTAAAAACTCGGGCGACACTCGATGCAAGTGCTGCTGTAAATCACGGGCCCGGTGCGGCCGCAGGAAAATTCAGGGTCGTAGGCAATCTGCCCTACAACATCTCAACCCCGATCCTGTTTCACTTGCTCGATCATGTGGAGGTCATCCAGGACCAGCACTTCATGTTGCAGAAAGAGGTGGTGGAGCGCATGGTGGCGCAACCGGCGACCGCGGCCTACGGTCGGCTGAGCGTGATGCTGCAGTGGCGCTATGAAATGGAAAGTGTGCTGTTGGTGCCACCTCAGAGCTTTGATCCCCCCCCGCGGGTAGACAGTGCGGTGGTCCGGATGGTGCCCATGAAGATGCCGCCGGCCCTGGACCTTGGGCGATTGCAGGAGTTGGTCCAGGTGGCCTTCAGCCAAAGACGCAAGTTGTTGCGCCACACTTTGGGGCCATGGCTGGAAAAAAACGGCCTCCGTACCGACTTTGATCTGCAGCGCCGTGCCGAAGAGGTTCCGGTGGCTCAATATGTTGCACTGGCCGAACACCCTAAAGGCTAGGGATCATGCGCCATGAAAAAAGCCCGCCGGCAAGCGGGCTTTGGTAGGTTGTGACTTCGCTGAAGCTCAGGCAGCGTTAAGCCAATAGCCTGCATTGAAGGGGCTGCTCATGCGCAGCGCCAGTGGGGAGACGTCGAGCAATTTGTCTGTCGGCATCTTTTCGCCCGCCTCTTCACCCACCTCGACGCCAGAGATGGCCGGTCCGTTGTCAGGTGTTTGAGCCTTGGCTTCATTAAGCCGATCTGCCACGCTGGCCTGAGCCGAGCGCGCCACAGAGAAAGAGTAAAAACAGCGAAATGGAATTTTCCGCTCGTTCCAGTAATCGGCAGCATCGCGGAAGATATCCAGCAGCTGTTCACGAACCTCTTTGTCGAACTTGGCATTGGTCGGAATATGTTCAAGAACCACAATGAATCCGGGCTGAGGCCCAGATTTGTGCAGAGGGTCTGTCAGGCAGTCGTACAGTGCGTCAAAGTTTTTGCCGACATTAACCGGCAACATGAATTGCTGAACCAACAGGTCCAACACATCCTGCTTGGACTGCGCAGCGGCCAGATTGGCGTACAGAAAATGCTGCCCTAGGCCTTGGGCAGCCTCCTGCAGATCTTGCACCCGAAAGGCGCGAATTGACTGAACAATGTTTGTTCTTACATTACGAAGTGGCATTTCCATCCCCGCTCTCTCTCCAAAATTACAAAAGCCAAATTACGGCTCAATACGACGAAAGCTCGTGTAGTGATCGGCCGTGTAGTAACAAGCATCCGGGGCGCGTGGAGCGCCGCCACACACAATTCGCTGCACTCCTCGCGTACGCGCCCCAGGCGTCGTTACGGTGTATTCTCTGTAATAACCCCTCTTTTCGGCAGGAAGCAGTCTCTCCCGATTGCCAAAAACCGTACCATCCTTTTCATAAGGAAACGGCCCGCCCAATTGGATCAGCCGGTATGTTTCCCGAGCCGGTTTGGGCAACTCTGCCAGGGGCACAGCTGCCATTCCTGTTGCTGGACCTGTCTCCCTTGCCTGGACCGGTGCATTAACCGCCAGCCCTACTAATAGCAAAAGGCCGGTAAGTACTAACTTTACTTCCGAGCCCCGTAACATGAATTGCTTTCCAACCGCTACTGCAGATTTCAAATATCTGCGATGGCTAGAGTGTCGCTGATCTGCCCAAAAAAAGCAAGTGAGGCCTGCGAAAAAGAGCCTAAGGGAAACCGGGAATTGGCAAAGAAGTTAGTGCATGCTTATAGCCAAATGGCTTTATCGCTTGGCGTTGGCATCAGCCACGGTCAGGGCGGTCATGTTGACAATGCGTCTGACCGTGGTGCTGGGTGTGAGAATATGCACCGGCTTGGCCGGCCCCAGCAAAATCGGTCCGATGGCGATATTGCCGCCGGCGGCTGTCTTCAACAGGTTGTAGGCGATGTTGGCAGCATCAATGTTGGGCAAAACCAGCAAATTGGCAGAACCAACCAGATTGTTGTTGGGCATCAGCTCTTTGCGAGCGCCTTCATCCAGGGCGACATCACCATTCATTTCACCTTCAACCTCTAGCCAGGGCGCTTCGGCGCGCAGCAGCTCCAGGGTCTGGCGCATTTTGACGGCGCTGGGCCAGTTGCTGGTGCCAAAGTTGGAGTGACTGAGCAAGGCCGCCTTGGGTAACAGGCCAAAGCGGCGCATTTCTTCAGCCGCCATGATGGTGATTTCGGCCAGCTGTTCGGCTGTCGGATCGTAATTCACATGGGTATCGACCAGAAAAACTTGTCTATCTGGCAGCATCAGGCCGTTCATGGCGGCAAAATTGTTGACGCCAGCGCGCTTGCCGACCACCTGATCAATGTATTGAAGATGCATGGCGGTGTTGCCCCAAGTACCACAAATCATGCCGTCCACATCACCCTTGTGCAGCAGCATGGCGGCAATCAACACCAGCCGGCGGCGCATCTCGATCTTGGCCATGGGTATGGTGACCCCACTACGCTCGGTCATGCGGTGGTAGGTCTGCCAGAAATCACGGTAACGGGGGTCATCTTCGACATTGACCACGTCGTAATCCTGCCCCTCTCTCAGACGTAGCCCAAAACGGGAAATACGTTGGGATATCACTTCAGGCCGACCAATCAGGGTAGGCCGGGCCAGGTTTTCATCGGCCACAATCTGGGTGGCGCGCAGTACGCGCTCATCCTCGCCTTCGGCATAGGCCACGCGCTTTTTGGCGGCGCGCTTCACGGCGGCAAAGATCGGCTTCATGATGGTGCCCGAAGCGTAGACAAAGCTTTGCAGCCGCTCGCAGTAGGCCACCATGTCGGTGATTGGACTTTGCGCCACGCCACTGTCCGCAGCGGCTTGCGCCACGGCCGGCGCAATCTTCATCATCAGGCGTGGGTCAAACGGTTTGGGGATCAGGTAATCGGGGCCAAAGGTGAGTTGCTCACCGGCATAAGCTGCCGCCACCACCTCACTCTGCTCGGCCTGGGCAAGCTCGGCCATCGCTCGCACCGCGGCAATCTCCATTTCATCGGTAATGGTGGAGGCGCGAGCATCCAGGGCGCCACGGAAAATGTAAGGAAAACACAGAACGTTGTTGATCTGGTTGGGGTAATCGGTACGCCCGGTGGCCATGATGATGTCGCTGCGCACCGCGCGCGCCTCGGCCGGATCGATTTCCGGGTTGGGGTTGGCCAAGGCAAATACGATAGGCTTGGCCGCCATGCGTTTGACCATCTCGGCTTTGAGCACCCCGCCGGCAGACAAGCCCAGGAAAATGTCGGCACCCTCGATCACCTCGCCCAGTGTGCGGGCCTGGGTGGGCTGGCTGAACAGGCGTTTGGCGTCGTCCATCAGCTCGGTGCGGCCTTCATAGACCACGCCAGCCAGATCGGTCACCCAGACGTTCTTGCGTGGCAGGCCCATCTTGACCAGCAGGTTCAGGCAGGCCAGCGCCGCCGCACCTGCGCCGGACGTGACCAGCTTGACATCCTGCAGCGATTTGCCAGCCACTTTCAGGCCGTTGATCAGTCCGGCCGCCACCACGATGGCCGTGCCGTGCTGGTCGTCGTGGAAGACCGGAATCTTCATGCGCTCGCGCAGCTTGCGCTCGACATAGAAGCAGTCGGGCGCCTTGATGTCCTCCAGGTTGATGCCGCCGAAGGTGGGTTCCAACGCGGCAATGATGTCCACCAGCTTGTCCAGATCCTTCTTTTCGTCGATCTCAATGTCAAATACATCAATGCCGGCAAATTTCTTGAACAGCACGCCCTTGCCTTCCATCACCGGCTTGGAAGCCAGAGGGCCGATATCGCCCAGGCCAAGTACCGCCGTGCCATTGGTGATCACGGCCACCAGGTTGCCGCGGCTGGTGTACTTATAAGCTGCCGCAGGATCCTTGGCGATCTCTTCGCAAGGGACAGCTACGCCAGGCGTGTAGGCTAGCGACAGGTCATGCTGATTGGACAGCTGCTTGGTGGCCGCGATGGCGATCTTACCGGGGGTGGGAAATTCGTGGTAGTCGAGTGCCGCACGGCGCAGCTCGGCGCGCTTATCGTTGGGGGTTGTCATCGAAACTTTCCTGCGTGAAACAGTCGTTTGGCCGGGGCGCACCAAGTGCCAGTTTCCGTCAGCCATCTAAGGGGAGCTATTCTAGGCGTGTCTGGCTGAAATCACGTCTTGGCAAGGGGGTAAAAATCGGTTTTGCGTTTGACTTTTTACTTTTAGTCAAAAATCCCAGGATCAAATCAGGCTCGCATCAGGGATTCGATCGCATCCGGGTCAACCGGAACTCCCCGGGTGATCAGCTCGCAGCCTTGTTCTGTGACCAGCGCATCATCTTCGATGCGAATACCGATGTTCCAGAATTCGGGGGCAATGCTGTCGCTGGGTCGAACGTATAGGCCGGGCTCGATCGTCAAGGCCATTCCCGGGCGCAGTATTCGGCTTGGGCGGTTCTGCACCAGCTCAGCGCTCAGGGGGTCTCTGCGCTGGCTGAGCAGTCCAGCTTCGCTGGGCTCGACATAGCTGCCACAGTCATGCACATCCATGCCCAGCCAATGCCCGGTGCGATGCATGTAGTGGGCGAAGTAGTGGCGATTTTCAATAGCGTCTTCCAGCGTGCCGTGCCGGTCCTTGTTGAGCAGCTTGAGATCAAACATGCCCTGAGTCAGCACCCGCACTGCCTGCTCATGAGCATCGGTAAATCGAGCGCCCGGCCGGGTTGCATCAACGGCGGCCTGCTGGGCGGCCAGCACCAGCTCATACAGGGCGCGCTGGGGGCCGCTGTAGCGACCATTGGCCGGGAAGGTGCGGGTGATGTCGCTGGCATAGCCATCGAGTTCGCAGCCCGCATCAATCAGCACCAGTTCGCCAGTCCGGATCGGCGCGTTGTCGGCGCGGTAGTGCAAGACACAAGCGTTGGCGCCGGCGGCCACGATCGACCCATACGCCGGGTATTGCGACCCCTGCAGGCGAAACTCATGCAGCAACTCGGCATCCAGGTGGTACTCGCGCACATCCATTCCCTCACGGAGCATGCGTGCAGACAGCTGCATGGCCCGTATGTGCGCCTTGGCGCTGATCTGCGCGGCGCGGCGCATGACATCTTGCTCATGGGCATCCTTGATCAAGCGCATCTCATCAAGGAGGCTGCACAAATCGCGTTGGGTGTCCGGGCAGAGGGCGCCAAAGCGAACCCGGGCGCGCACCCGCTTCAGCCAATCGTCGATGCGGCCCTCCAGCCCGGGGTGGGTGGCAAACGGGTACCAGACCGTGGCCTTGTTTTCCAGCAGTCGAGGCAGGCGCTGATCAAGTTCATTGACCGAAAAAGCCTCATCGATCCCTAGTCGCTGGGGCGCAGCATCGGGCCCGAGCCGGATTCCGTCCCAGATTTCCCGCTCCAGGTCCTTGGGGTTGCAAAAAAGGGTGGTGTGACCTTCGCTGGTGATCACCAGCCAGGCCTGTGGCTCGCCAAAGCCACTGAGGTAATGAAAGTAACTGTCAAAACGAAACAGAAACTCACTGTCGCGGTTGCGCAGGCGCTCAGGGGCGGTAGGCACGATGGCCACAGCATCGGGGCCGAGTTGGGCCGCCAGACGGGCGCGGCGATCAGCATAAAGGGCGGTGTTCATGGGTCGGCAGTTTGGTTCAATTGCGCCAACCGCGCGGGCGTACCGACGTCGGTCCAGGCGCCGGTGTACAACTCGGCACTTACCATTTTATGGTCCATGGCTTGTCGCAGCATAGGGGCCAGCGCAGCGCGCTCCCCTCTGGGGTTGCCCGGCTCGATTGGGCATAGCGGTGAGGCAAAAAAACTGCGTCGATAAAGGCCGATGGTGCTGTAGGTAAATCGCTCGCCCGACTGACCTTTGCCAAGATTTAGCGCGAGCCCATCGTCACCCAGGCCGAAATCACCATGTGGGTTGTGCGCCGGATTGGGTACCAGCCAGAGATGGGCCAGAAATTTGCTGGCAGCAAAACTTTGCAGCGCGCGGGGCTCAAAGCGGAAACCTGGCATGTAAACATCTCCGGCCAACAGCCAGAAAACATCCTGCAGCAGTGGCAGCGCGCGGACAACCCCGCCCGCCGTTTCAAGGGCGCCACCAAAATCCCGCCCCTCCATGGAATAGTGCAGCGCCATGTGCTGGTGTTGATTGCCAAAGCGTTGTGGAATTTGCTCTCCCAGCCAGGCCGTATTGATGACGGTCTCGCCAATGCCCGACATCACCAGGGCATCGAGATGCCACCCCAGCAGGGACTTGCCGTGTACCTTGAGCAGGGGCTTGGGGGTGTGATCGGTCAGCGGTCGCATGCGCTCGCCGCGTCCGGCTGCCAGAACAAGGGCCTGGGCGCGATGGGAGGCGGTTGGCGTCGGGTTCATGGGGGATGGC
>Ga0129336_10001730_pt1 | contig 13336 bp, 14 predicted proteins | sample CPB6_02_DNA_FD_96878 | JGI IMG/M metagenome (GOLD analysis project Ga0129336, IMG submission 96878) | Freshwater to marine salinity gradient microbial communities from Chesapeake Bay, USA - CPBay_Sum_0.6_0.2_DNA | ecosystem: Environmental > Aquatic > Marine > Coastal | place: USA: Chesapeake...
GATTTGCTATTGACTGAGCACCTAAATTATAGTATGCTATTCAATACGGATGTCAATGTGCATGTGATGGAATTGGAAAACTATCTTTCCGTTTTTCCGTGCAGTTGGAAAAATACAGAAGAGCAAAGAAAGTTTATTTTAGAATATAGATGAAAATTTTTGTAACCGGATGTGCTGGTTTGTTGGGTGCAAACTACACTAGACACTTACTTTCTAATGGTCATCAAGTAATTGGAATTGATGATTTATCTGGCGGATATAAAGCTTTTGTTCCAAAAGCAGAACACTTTACCTTTGTCAAATTTGATTTGGAAAGGAGAAAAAAAGTAGTAGAACTTTTTGAAGAACATAAACCCGATGTGCTTCTTCATTTTGCTGCTTATGCTGCAGAAGGATTGTCTCCATTCATTCGTAATTTTAATTATAGAAATAATCTAATTTGTTCTGCCAACTTGATTAACGAATGTATTACGCATAATACAAAGTTTATCTTCACTTCAAGTATGGCAGTTTATGGTGAACAAGAACCACCTTTCACTGAAGACAAGCGACCTCAACCGATTGATCCATATGGTATCGCTAAGTATGCTGTTGAGTGTGATTTAAAACTTGCCCACGAACAATTTGGACTTAGGTATAATATTGTTAGACCGCATAACGTTCTTGGTATCTATCAAAATATCTGGGACAAGTACCGTAATGTAATTGGTATTTTTATTAGAAAAACTTTGAATGGTGAACCAATTTTGGTTTATGGTGATGGAGAACAGACCCGTGCTTTCTCAGATATCAAATATTATATGGAACCATTTGATAAACTTCTAACAGATTATGATGGAGAAATTTTTAACATTGGTGCTGATAGATATTTTACCTTGAATGAAGTTGCAGAAGCAGTTCAAAGAATTGGTAAAAAATATGGTTACAATGTTCCAATCCAACACGGTGAACCAAGACACGAAGTTAAACATGCATATTGCGATCATACAAAAGCAAAAACTATGCTAGACTTTAAAGATGAAACTAATCTTGAGGAGTTAATTGATAGTATGTTTGTTTGGGCAATGAAGCAACCGAATAGAAAAGTTAAAAGAATGGATTATGAGGTCACAAAAGACATTTACGATTATTGGAGAAATTGATGTTACTAAGTTTTAATTCCTTGATTAAAAAGTATAATGTAAATATTACTGGAGTAATCCATGTTGGTGGGCATATTGGAGATGAACTTCACGAATATAAAAATTGTGGTGTAGAGAATATCATTATTTTTGAGCCTCAACTTCACTGTTTTGAAAAACTTTCTAAAAGAGCTAGTGAAGTTGAATTGCCTGCTAAACTTGTTAATAAAGCACTCGGCAATAAAAATGGTAGAGTGGAAATGACATCAGATCCTACTGGTCTATGCGGTTCCATTCTTAAACCTAAACTTCATCTAGAGTTGTCTCCTGACGTTATTTTTTCTGAAACTTTGGATGTTGAAATTTCCAGACTTGATGATGAAATTCCAAAAAATCATACTTATAATTTTTTGAATATGGATACTCAAGGGTATGAGTTGGAAGTTCTAAAGGGGGGAGTAAAGACTTTAGAAAAAATTGATTATGTTTATACCGAAGTAAATCAGGCAGAGGTTTATGAAAATAATGCAATGATTGATGAGTTAGATGAATTTCTTTTAGACTATAATATTGAACGAGTTGATACTGGTTGGCACGGATCTCAAACTTGGGGAGATGCTTTTTACGTTAGAAGGGGTTTGATTTGATGAAAGTATTCGATTCTTTTATTTTTTTCAATGAACTTGAACTGTTGGAAATGAGACTCAACATCTTAAATGATGTTGTGGATTACTTTGTTTTAACAGAGTCTCCTTTTACAGTTAGTGGAAATGAAAAACCACTTTATTATTTGGAAAACAAAGATAAATTTTCTAAGTGGAATGATAAAATTGTCCATTACGTGACTGAAGAAATACCCAATGATTTCAGTCATATGCTGGATAAGACTAAGCATCACGTTGCATATAATGATGTTGATCCTTATGAAACTAAGTTCATAAATCTTCCAATACGTTTCCAGAGAGCTTTGTACAACAGAAACAATAGTGCTTTTGGAATTGAAAAGGCGGGGGTAACAGATGATGATTTAGTTATCACCAGCGATGCTGATGAAATTATTAATCCATATGTTCTAGAGGATCTTTCTTGGTTTGATCCTAACAATCATTATCTTGCTGTTTGTAATGCATATTACTACAAGTTAAATTTCTTGTATCAGGATGATTGGATGGGATCTAGACTTTGTACTTGGAAACATTTAAAAAATACTACGATTGATCAACTTCGACAAGATCATTCTAATGCTTATAAGATTGAGAATGCTGGGTGGCATTTTAGTTTCCTTGGCAATGCCGAGAATTTTAAACTAAAACTAGCGTCTTATGAGCACACCGAAAATAACACAGCAGAAGTTTTATCTAACGCTGAAGAAAAAGTGGAAAATGGTCTTGATCCTCTCAACAGGGGAATGACATACAGAGCCGTTCCAATAGATGATACATACCCAGAATACATTCAAAATAATCAAGAGAAATATTCAGAGTTTATTAAAAAATGGAACTGATTGAAGGTGTAGCATTATCGCAGTTATGTGATTATTCTTTTGGCGATCAATCTGGTCAGCGGGGTAATATCTACACTTCTTTTATGAAAGATGCAAATCTGACAAATACTGAGTTTGTGTCTAAATTATTTGAAGTAAAAAAAAGTCGTAATTATATGACTTTGTTTATTGATAATATTCGTTTATATAAAAGATATATTGTAGAAGCAAGTGAAAGTGATAGGGGGTATATAAATTCTCTTCACGATAAGAATGATCTTTTAAATCTTTGCTCTTCATTTCCCGAGATCAAGTTTATTATTTTTACCAACCTTGAGGATACTCCTACTGACGATTATATTTTTGATTTGATCCCTGATAATGTAGTTTGTATATGTGCCGTTAATGCAGTTTCATTTGGGGGTAAAGTAGTCCCTGCACCTTATGGAGTACAAAGAAGAATGACTCCAACTGATATGAGAATTGAAGATTTGAAATCTTATATGAAAAATCTTCCACGAAATCCTTCAGGACTTTTATATGTAAGTCATAATGAAAGTTCTCATTCTGAAAGAATGGGAATTAAAGATTTTTTTGTTGGTAAAGATTGGGTTGAAGTTCATGAGAAAAGAGTTACCTACTCCGTCTTTCTTTATAATTTAAGTCAATCTAAGTTTATGATTTGTCCTAGAGGAAATGCCATAGACTGTCATCGTAATTGGGAAGTCCTTTACATGAGAAGAATTCCTATTATGAAAAAGCATCCATATCTACTTGAAATGTATAAAGATTATCCCGTTTTATTTGTTGATGAATATTCAGAAGTTACTAAAGAACTTCTAATTGAGAATGATCATTTATTTCAACAAGCTCAGACTATAGATTTGAGTAGACTTGATTTGAATAACTTTTTTAATAAAACATTGGAGAGTTGTTTATGAATTTTTTGTGTATCTCCAACTATAATAATGATTTGGATTGGGTATCAGATTATCCCAATCCACATTTAATATATGATAAGACTTGGGCAGGTGGAGTAATTGATAATGATAACTCTGGTCTTATTCCACCTTCTAATTTAAAAGAGAAATATCCAAGTTATAATATTACTAATGGCGATCCTAATGGTTATAATATTAGTGATTATATGACTTTTATTATTGACCATTATGATAATCTTCCTGAAGTAGTTTGTTTTGTTAAAGGAAACACCATTGTTAGACACGTAAGTAAAGAAGTCTTTGATAGATTAATCAACAATAAGTGCTTTACTCCCATTGAGGATTGGAGGTCTCACGATCCAAATCAGCAGGCATTACTGAATGGATATGCAATGATATCTTGTGATGGTGGGTGGATGGAAACAAACGATAGTTGGTATTTGAATCATCCTAAACATCCAACAAGGTATTTTCAAAATTATAACGATTTTCTTAAATTTTGTTTTAAAGATCCTGTACTTCCAAAGTATGTAAGATTTCCTCCTGGAGGGAATTTTGTTGTACCAAAAGAATATATTCTAAAGTATGATAAAATCTTCTATCAAAACCTAAGAACATTTACCAGGCATACAAGAGTCTCTGGTGAAGGTCAAATGATAGAGAGAGCATTATTTACTATTTGGATTGGTAATTTTGAAGTGGCAAATACTATGAGGGAATTTGTATGCTAGCAACTGAATTTATTCACGGACAAGGATTAGGAAACCAATTATTTTGTTATGTAACAACTAGGATGTTGGCACATAAACTTGGATATGATTTTGGTATTGGTGGACTTAGAAACGCTGGAGATTCTAGAGTAAACAAAAAAGGTTTTTACTTTATGGATCTAGATTATGGTAAGGAAGTTCCTGAGGGATTGGCGAGATATGATGAGTATCGCCACGGCGCTTTTACTGATTCTTGGATAAAAACTGATATTAGACTTACTGATAAAAATCTTTTTGCCTTACCTGATAATACTATAATATATGGTAACCTCCAGTCTGAAGAATATTTTTGTAATAGACTTGACCTTGTTAAGGAGTGGTTGAAGGTTAGAGAAGAATATGAACATATGGATACTAACGGAAAAAATATCTGTGTTATGAATTTCCGTGGTGGTGATATGGTTGGAAATCCTGGTGGATTTGTTCCTAGATCTTACTGGTTAAAAGCAATTGATAATATGTTGAAGTACAATCCAAATATGGAATTTTGTATTGTTACTGATGATGTTAAAACTGCAAACATAATTCTTCCCGAGTACCCAGCTTATCACGAAGATGTTGCTTGGGATTATGTTGCCATTAAGAATGCTAGAAATGTAATTTGCACAACTTCAACTTTTGCTTGTTTTCCTCTTTGGACTAGTGAAACATTAGAGTATTGTATTGCTCCCAAGTATTGGTTTCATCATAACTTATCTCAAGGATGGTGGAGTCTTGGTTGCAGCATATATAGTTTCCCTACTCACTATATGGATAGAGATGGAAAACTATTTACATCTGAAGAATGTGTGATAGAATGGGAAGAGTATAAAAAAACTTCAAACATATATGACGGCGATTTATGATAGAATTACCTGATGTGACATTAGTTTCTATTGATACCACTTCAAACTTGGATGGCACTCTTCGTGCTTTATACACTAGTATGAGTGGTATTAAATACGGTTCTGTTAAATTAATAACAACCGAAGAGCAGATAGAAAGATATCAATCTCAATTAGAAGGTGAAGGAATAACTTTAGAAGTTCCTGTAGCAGAAATTAAAGATTATAATGATTACAATTATTATGTGATCTATAATCTTGGAAAGCACGTAGATACATCTCATTGTTTATTGGTACAACCAGATGGATTTGTTCTATTCCCAGAAAAGTGGGACAACTCTTGGTTGGAATATGATTATATTGGAGCTCCTTGGGCATATGTAGAAGATGCTTATATCGATCCCTTTGGTAATCATCATCGTGTTGGTAATGGTGGTTTCTCTTTAAGAAGCAAAAAATTTCTTGATGTACCAACAAAAGTAGAAGTTCCTTGGGAAACCAATAATAGCGACTTCTATTGGATGCCAGAAGGTGTGTTAAATTATCACGAAGATGGAAATGTATGTGTTCATAATAGACATATCTTTATCGAACAAGGGTGTAAATATGCACCAGTAGAAGTTGCAGTTAGATTTTCACAAGAGACAAGAGTTCCCGAGTGTGAGGGAATAACACCATTTGGATTTCATTATCGTTTACCCCCAGGAGTTGAATTGGAATGATCGGACATAATCACATTGGTAAGAATGGAAGATTTGGTAATCAAATGTTCCAATACGCAGCAACAAGAGGTATTGCTGCTGCTCGCGGATATGACTTTATTATTCCAGATGGACCTAAAACTGATGATGAGTTTTATGATGAGGAGCAGCAACATAAACTCTTTATGGCGTTTAAGATGTCTGGTCTTAAAAATGTTGGTATGCTAGATGCTGGATATAAACAAGAAAGTTCTTTTAGGTATGATGATAATCTTGTGAATACCTGTCAAGACAATGTAAATCTATATGGATACTTTCAGTCAGCAAAGTATTTTAATCATATAGAAGATGAAATCCGTCAAGACTTTACTTGGCGTGATGATGTTTGGAATATGTGCAAAGAAATTTTTGATAGTATTATTCCAGAAGGTAATAGTATTTCACTGCACGTTCGTAGAACAGATCATCTTGTAAAACCTTCATTTCACCCTGTTCTTCCTCTGAGTTATTATGAAGAGGCACTATCTAAATTTGATAAGTCTCTTCCTGTTCTTGTTTTTTCGGATGATCCTAAATGGTGTAATGAACAAGAGTTCTTTAGTGATGATAGGTTTTTGATTTCTGAAGGTGGTGATAATATTACTGATATGTGTATGATGAGTATGTGTCAGCATCAGATTATTGCAAATTCTACTTTCTCTTGGTGGGGTGCTTGGTTATCCAAATCTGATAATGTAATTGCGCCCAAACTTTGGTTTGGTTCTGATGGAGAAGATCCGACAGATATTTACGTTGATCGTTGGGAGTATTTAAATGTCTGAAATTTCAATATGCATTCCTACGTATGAATACAAAGGAGAGGGTGTAAAATACCTTGATGAATTGTTCAAGTCAATATCAACACAAACATTTCAGGATTTTGATATTGTGATATCTGATCATAGTCAAGATCAATCTATTATGGACTATTGTAGAGATACTGAATATGATTTTGACATTACGTATATTCAAAATCCAAATGGTAGAGGATATCAATCACCAAATACCAATTGTGCTTTAGAAAATGCTGAGGGCAAAATTCTAAAGTTAATCTATCAAGATGATTTGTTCGTTGATGATCAAGCTCTGGAAAAAATAAAAAATACATTTGATGAAACAAATTGTAAGTGGTTGTTTCATGGATTTACGCATACGACTGATGGAATAGAAACTCATAGAGATTGTGTTCCCAGATGGTCTGATATGATGCTTGAAGGTAGAAATTTATTGGGAAGTCCATCTTGTGTTGCGATGCTGAATGAATTTAAAATGTATATGGATGAAAATATAAAACTCTTAATTGATACTGAGTTATATCATCGAATGAGAATAGAGCACGGATTTCCTGAAATAATTTCTGATGTTCTGATTGCAAATAGAGAGCATTCTGGAAGAATGAGCTCCAGTGCTATTAATTATGATGTTCAAATAGATCATCCTGAGGGTGGATGGTTAGTTAATAAGGCAGAATTAGAATATGTAGAAGCAAAACATAAAGATTTTTGTAGAGGTGGGAGAAAATATCCAGATGAGACTTGATTTATCGGAAGCAACTTTTATAATTCCTATTCGTATTGAGTCTCAAGACAGACTGCGTAATGTTATTACAACAACAGCGTTCTTACTAGAAAACTTTGATACAAACATTATCATCAAAGAAGTAGATTCTGAATCTATCTTTATTAGGGATGTTATTCCTGCATTAAAAGATTTTTATGATATTGATACTCATATCTCACATATCTTTGAAAAAAGTGATGTACCTCTTTTTCATCGACAAAGAGTTTTAAATGAAATGCTTGTTGAAACAAAAACTGAGATCGTAGTTAATTATGATTGCGATGTTCTTCTTCCTCTAGACTCTTATCATGAAGCATATCAATCTATCTTACATCACACTCACGATGTGATTTATCCTTATGGTCAGGGGATGTATCAGCAACAAGTAGAAGCAACGGATGAAATTGTTTCTCATTTTTTACAGACGGGAGATTTTGATTATCTTGAGAAGCATTCAAAACTCCATACCTCAGATTTTGGATGGGTTCAATTCTTCAATAAAAAAGTTTATATTGAAGGTGGTATGGAAAATGAAAACTTCAAAGCATATGCTCCTGAAGATAAAGAGAGATTTTACAGATTCACTACATTGGATTATAATGTAGGACGTATCAATAATTACGTTTATCATCTAGAACATTCAAGAGGACAGAATTCTTGGTTCAACAATCCATATATGAAGAGTAATATGGAGGAATGGGAAAAGATTCAAAAGATGAATAAAGAACAACTATTAGAATATTATTCAAATCAAGGTTATCTTAAAAAATATGCTGGCATTTAATCAAATTGGAAATCTTGGTAGACTCGGAAATCAAATGTTCGAGTATGCTGCTTTGCGAGGAATTGCTTCCCATCACGGATATGATTGGTGCATTCCTCCTTATAGTAAAAAGGGTATTGAAAATTACAGTCTTCATTACTGTTTTAAGTTAGAATCTGTACAGGAAGGTAATCTAAATTATCTTGATCATTATCAGTATGTGCAAGAAAGGTTCTTTCATTTTGATGAAGAACTTTTTGAAAACTGTCCAGACAACGTAAGTCTTCATGGATTCTTTCAATCAGAAAAATACTTTAAACATATTTCTGATGAGATTCGTAAAGACTTTACCTTTCATGATGAGCATTTGGGACCATGTAAAGAAATGATGGATACCCTAGAAGGACAAGAACCAATTATGCTTCATGTTCGTCGTGGTGATCCAAATCTAGTTGACCCTCGTGGATTTAAATGGAGCTACACTCAATGTAGCGATCAGCATCCTGTCCAACCCCTTGAGTATTATGAAAAAGCTTTGTCTGAGTTTGACAACGATCAACCTGTAGTTGTGTTTTCAGATTCTCCAGAATGGGTAAAGGAACAGGAATTCTTTTCAAGCGATAGGTTTTTAATTTCAGAACCACAAGAAAAATATGAGGATGGATCATACACACCTTATGCTGACTTGTGCTTGATGTCTTTGTGTTCTCATGCTATTATTGCCAACAGTAGTTTAAGTTGGTGGGGTGCTTGGTTAATTTCGAATCCTAATAAAAAAGTCATTGCGCCAAAAATGTGGTTTGGTCCTGCATACGCTGATAAGAATACAAAAGATCTTTATTGTCCTGATTGGAAAGTGTTATGAATAGAATTTTAAATTATGAAACAGTTAAAACTGAAATTGTTAAATGGTTGGGGGATTATGTTCTAGAAAACCCAAGTATTAAATCTTTTGTTGTTGGTGTTTCTGGTGGTATTGATTCTGCAGTAGTTTCCACTCTTTGTGCGGAGACTGGACTACCTACTTACGTCTTGTCTATGCCTCTTCATTCCAGTTCTAAGAATGATTCTCTATCTGATGATTATACTGATTACCTTGAAAAAAAGTATGATAACGTAACAAAGATTAGAATTGACCTTACCTCAATTTATGATCAATTCATCGGTTCTTTTGATTTCTGGACTGGTGGTGGAAAATTCACGTCTAACAATCTGGCAAATGCAAATACAAAATCACGTATTCGTATGGTAACGTTGTATCAAGTTGCTGGTAATGTTAGTGGTATTGTTGTAGGTACTGGTAATAAAGTTGAAGATTATGGTGTAGGATTTTATACTAAATATGGTGATGGTGGAGTTGATATTGCTCCTATCGCAGATCTCTATAAAACTGAAGTATGGGAACTTGGAAAATATCTTGGTGTAGATCAACGTATTATTGATGCACCACCTACAGACGGACTCTGGGAAGATAGTCGAACTGATGAGGATCAGATTGGTGCTTCTTATGAACTTCTTGAATGGGTTATGGAATCTGGTATTGTTGATTCTTCTTATGATTCTGAAACATTGACTATGTGGATGGGTAAAGAATTAACAGAAGAGCAGAAGACTGCGATTAAGCAATACAAAAAATTCAACACACAAAACAAACATAAAATGCTATCTATTCCTACATTTAAACTATGAAAATTGGAGTAATCGGAGCTGGGAGACTTGGAATTTGTTTTGCTCTCCTTTGCGAACAAGCGGGTTATGAAGTATTAGTATCTGATATTAGAGACGACTACGTTCAAGATCTCAAAAATAAAAAGATTTTTACTAATGAACCCGAAGTTGAAGAACTTCTTTCTTTAAGTACAAAACTCACAGCAACTACAAGTAATCTAGATGTAATCAACGAGTGTGATTTAATTTACACTTTAGTTGCTACTCCATCTCTTCCATCTGGAGATTATGATGTTAGTGCTGTTTGGCAAGTTGTAACTGATATTCAAGAAGCACAGAATACTAAAGGTAAAACTTTTGTTGTTGGATGCACGACTAATCCAGGTGATTGTGAGTTGTTCCAAAAACAGCTAGAACCACATGGAGTTGATGTTTTTTACAATCCAGAGTTCATTGCACAGGGATCTATTATCCGAGATCTGAGACGTGCCGATATGGTCTTGATTGGTGGAAAGAGAAATGAAGTTTATGATGAACTTTGTGAGTTTTATAATAAGATTCAAGAAACCCAACCAAGAATTAATATCATGTCCACCACTGCAGCAGAGTTGGTAAAACTTGCTGTTAATTGTTTCCTCACCACAAAAATTAGTTATGCTAATATGGTTGGTGAAGTTATGACTCTTGCTGGACTTGAGGATGAGATCTCTACAGTTCTTGGTGCAATTGGAGATGATACTAGAGTTGGTAGAAAATATCTTAATTATGGATATGGATTTGGTGGACCTTGTTTGCCTAGAGATAATCGATCCTTTGCTGCTTATGCAAGAAATCTTGGACTTGAATATGATTTAGGATCTACCACAGATAATTTTAATCAAGAACATTCAAAGTTTCTTTTCAATTATCTTGTAAAGAATAACACCAGGAATCTTCCATTTTATTTTGATTATATCTCATATAAAAAAGGAACAGATATTTTGACAGAGAGTCAGCAGTTTAGACTTTGTTGTACCTTGCTCGATTCTGGATATATTGTTTACGTATCTGATAATGATGCTATTATTAGCACTGTGGAAAATGATTTGAAATCCACTTTTGGAGATAATATCAAATTTGTAAAATCCTATTCGGACATTCAAGAAGAAGTATATAAAGTTGATTTCTAATGGAACTACTAGACAAAAACAAATCCACCTATAAACTGAAGAATATTGGTCCGATATATTATCTAAATCTTGACGGTCAACCGGAAAGAAAGGAATATATGGAAGATCAATTTAAGTATTGGGAGATTGAAAATTATACTCGCATCTCTGCTTATGATGGACGTGAAGATGATCTGAGTGATATCATCACGGGAAGATACCCTGAGATGATGACTTCGGGTGAGATTGGATGTGTAACCTCACATCTTAAAGCCATTAAACATTGGTATGAAACCTCTGATAGTCCATATGCAATCATTATGGAAGATGATTGTAATTTAGACTTGGTAAAATATTGGAATTTTACCTGGACCGATTTCTACGCTCATATTCCATATGATTGGGATATTGTACAGATTGCTATTATTTGTACTGGAGATATTCACGTAAAACTTCATAAAAGATTTGTAAATGATTTTTCAACTGCGTGTTACTTAATTACACGTCATCACGCAGAAAAACTACTTAAGTTTCATGTAAAGGGAAATAAGTATCGTCTTGATAATGGTGCCAAACCTCGTCCTGTTGCCGATGATTTGATTTACAATTCAGGTAATACTTATTCAATTCCACTTTTACTTTATAGAATTGAACTTGGTTCATCTATTCACCCAGAGCATATTGATGCTTTTCATAGAGGAAATTATAATGCGCTGTCTCAATTCTGGGAGCAAAATGGATCTCAAATTGATATTAAAGATTATATGAATTATGATCCTTTTCTGGGTAGAATAACTGAAAACTCATCTGCTCAGCAATCCACTTGACAAAGCTGGAAAACCTCAGTACACTAAATAAGTACTTAAGAATTCAGTTGCAATTCTTAACATTTGTCCTATAGTACATAAACACTTTTATGAAACTCAAACAACTGATGCTCGCACCTGTTGCTCTGGGAATGGTTGCTCCTGCTGCGATGGCAGCGGATCTTAATATGAATGGAGTCAACCAATATGCATCCGTAGAGCAGGTCACAAGCGTCACCCAATTCTCTGATGTTCGTCCTACCGATTGGGCGTATCAAGCACTCAGCAACCTTGTAGAGCGTTATGGTTGCGTTGCTGGTTATCCTAACGGAACCTTTGCTGGTGGTCGTTCTCTGAGTCGTTATGAGGCAGCAGCACTACTGAATGCTTGCCTGGATCGTGTAACTGAAGTTACCGATGAACTCAAGCGTCTTCAGGCGGAGTTTGCTACTGAACTCGCAACCCTTCGTGGTCGTGTGGATACTCTAGAGACACAAGTTGCTGAACTTGAAGCAACTCAGTTCTCTACAACTACCAAACTGCGTGGTGAAGCAAACTTTGTTCTTGGTGGTGTTGATAATTACCAAACCAAAGGTGGTGATGTAACTCATACCGCATTCAATTATGATCTTCGACTGAACCTGGACACTTCGTTCACTGGTAAGGATCTGCTTCGTACTCGTCTGCGTTCCTCTAACTTCAGTAATGATCCCTTTGGTTCTAGTTCCTCAATCTTCAAACTGGACAAAGCAGATAACACCACTAGTGAAGTTGGTAACAACGTAGTTATTGATCGTCTGTATTATTCATTCCCTGCTTTCAATAATACTACCACTATTACTGCTGGTGCTCTGGTACGTAATACTGAAATTGCCTGGATTCCTTCTGCATATGAATCCAAGATCCTTGACTTCTTCCAGGTAGCAGGTGCTCCTGGTGTTTATAATAAGGCAACTGGTTCTGGTTTTGGTATCCAGTATGGTAATAAAGGTCTCGTTGCTGGTGTAAACTATGTAGCACAAAACGGTTCTGATAGTTCCACTGGTGAGTTTGATAAGTCTGGTGCTCTGAACACCCTGGCACAAATTGGTTATCGTGGTACTAACTGGGGTGCTGCATTTGGTTATCGTTATGGTACAGAAGGTACTCGTGGTCGCACTTATAATGGTCTGAATGGTGCTTCTGGTTCTCTTGTTCCAGGTCAAACTTCCAATGGTTATGCTATTAACGCATATTGGGAACCAACCCAATCTGGTTGGATTCCTTCTATCTCTGGTGGTTATGGTTGGAATACCGTAAGTGGCACTCAAAGTGCTGCTACCAACAGTCAGTCCTGGTTTGCTGGTCTGACCTGGGATGATGTGTTTGTTGATGGTAACTCTGCTGGTGTTGCTATCGGTCAGGCACCTACTGGCGAAAACCTTGAGAAGTCCACGATGCTTGAAATCTTCTACAAGTATCAAGTGTCTGATAACATCAGTATCACTCCTGCTATCATCTACGGAAGTGATA
>Ga0129336_10001733_pt1 | contig 13330 bp, 12 predicted proteins | sample CPB6_02_DNA_FD_96878 | JGI IMG/M metagenome (GOLD analysis project Ga0129336, IMG submission 96878) | Freshwater to marine salinity gradient microbial communities from Chesapeake Bay, USA - CPBay_Sum_0.6_0.2_DNA | ecosystem: Environmental > Aquatic > Marine > Coastal | place: USA: Chesapeake...
CGCCTCTACGATTAGGACATCCGACGCGGGGTGGAGCAGCTCGGTAGCTCGCTGGGCTCATAACCCAGAGGTCGTAGGTTCAAATCCTGCCCCCGCTACTAGTCCAAAGAAAAAGCGCCTAGAAAAATCTAGGCGCTTTTTTATTTAACGATTTACCCTTACTGCTTTTTCTCCTTTTTCGGATCTGACATACGTCCGGCATGTGCCTTTGCGGTCGGATCCTTCTTGGATTTAATCAAACTGGCGACTGTGGAGATCAGCAGAATGCTGGCGATAACTATTAGTGACCAGTTGGTCGAAATCTTTGGCACGTTATCAAAGGTCTCATAACCCCAAACCAAGAAGAGCTTGATGCCGATAAAGATCAATATAAAGGAAAGTCCCATCGATAGGTAGATGAGCTTGTTTACCAGGTTCTTAATCAAGAAATACAAAGCTCTTAATCCAAGTAGAGCAAAGGCATTAGCAGCGAAAACCAAAAAAGGCTCCTGAGTCACACCAAAGGTTGCAGGGATTGAATCTAAAGCGAAAAGAAGATCGGTGGCACCGATTGCCAACATTACAAGTAGCAATGGGGTGGCGAAGCGCTTGCCATTTTCAAGAATGAAAATCTTTCCACCGTGATACTCGTTGGTGAAAGGGATTCTCTTTTGAGCAAACTTAACAATTGGGTTGTTTGCCGGATCGGGGTCCTCATCCCAGTGCTGGAACAGTTTGATGCCGGTCCAAAGCAAAATCGCACCGAAGATGACAAAGGTAAAGGAGAATGCTTCAAGTGCTGCGGCGCCAAGGGCGATAAATATGGCGCGCATAATTAGAGCCAGGACAATTCCAACCATTAATACCCTCTGGTGGTAAATGGAGGGAACAGCGAAATTGGAAAGGATTATCAAGAATACGAAAAGGTTGTCCATTGATAGTGATTTCTCAACAATGTATGCTGCAAAATACTCTTTTCCAAACTGATCACCGAACTCACTCCATACCCAAGCTCCGAAGATGATTGCTACCGCAATGTAAAAGATGGACCAAAAGCTAGCTTCTTTAAATGAAACATCGTGGGCCTTGCGGGTAGAGGTTAGGAGGTCAAAAAGTAATATACCTAGAATCAATCCGACGGTTATTAACCAAAGTTCAGTAGTTACATTCACGCGGCGAGCGTAGTGGTGCGGTTCAACCTAAGCGAATTTAAAACCACGAACAAACTTGAGGCCGCCATCGCGCCGCCGGCATACATTGGGTTTAGCAAACCTAACGCAGCAATTGGAATTCCAACAACGTTATAAATAAAGGCCCAGCCGAGATTTCCTCGGATAATTCTCAGGGTATTTTTCGAGAGATTTATGGCGGAAATCGATGTCCCTAGAGTGTTTCGCAACAGTGTGATGTCAGCACTAGCGATAGCGGTATCAGTTCCAGTTCCAAGTGCCATACTTAAATCCGCTTCTGTAATTGCAGCCGCATCATTGATACCATCGCCAATCATCAATACTTTTTCACCGCTAGCACGCAACTCTTTAATCTTTGCAATCTTTCGCTCTGGGCTGGCCAGCGCAATAACATTTTTGGTTGGGATGCCAACTTCGAGAGCTATCTGATGAGCAGCGGCTTCATTGTCGCCGGTGATTAGCCAAATCTGAATTTTGCGATCTTGGAACGTTTTGATTGTTGCAGCTGAATCGGTGCGTAAACTGTCTCCAACTTCAAATACCGCGACAGCAACTCCATCCACTGCAACAACCGCAATCGAGTTACCACGCAATCTCGCTGCTGCAATGGCGGACTCAATCTCTGGGTGCAGTGTGACAGTGGCGCGGCGAATTGATTCTGGAGTTCCTATCAAAACTGGCAAGGAGTTTTCTCCAAAGCTGACACGAGCCGCCACCCCTTGACCAGGTGAATCTACAAACTCCGAAATAATTTTTCTTCCAACCCCTTGATCAGATAAATAGCGTGTAATTGCACCTGCAATTGGATGTGAACTTTCATTCTCAAGCGAATGTACCGCCATCAGTAGATCATGCTGAGTAATATCAGGAGAGTACTTTCCTAAATCAGGAATTGTGATGTTCTGAACTTTCATTACTCCAGTTGTTAAGGTGCCGGTTTTATCTAAGACCACCGTGGTGATCTTGGGAGCGATCTCTAGAGATGCGGTCTTGCGCAAAACAATTCCATGGGAAGCTCCTTTACCGGTTGCAACCAGCAAGGCAACTGGCGTGGCTAGTCCCAGGGCACAGGGGCAGGCAATGACTAGGACCGCGACCGCTGCACGTACCGCATCTTGAACTGGGTTATCTAAGAAATACCAAACAGCGAAGGTGGCTATGGATAAAGCAATAACAATAGGGACGAAAACACTGCTGATTCGATCAACTAGTTTTTGAATCGGAGCCTTTTCGCCCTGTGCGGTAAGAACCATTTTGGTGATGCGCGCCAGCTCTGTGTCATTGCCAACTCGGCGGGCTTCAACAACCAACCTTCCAGAGGTATTGATTGCTCCGGCAATTACATTAGAGCCGGGATGTACATCAACCGGAAGTGATTCACCGGTGAGAAGTGAGTTATCTACCGCACTTACTCCTTCAATGATTACCCCATCAGTTGGAATTCGATCTCCGGGACGTACAACGCAACGATCTCCAATTTGCAGGTTAGCAATCGGAGCCTTTACTTCTTCACCACCGCGGAAGATGGTGACCTCCCTAGGATTTAAGGAAAGTAAATGCGCCAGAGCAGATCCTGCTCTCTTCTTCGCTCTAGATTCGAGATAGCGACCCAATACGATAAAAGTTACAACAGAGGCAGCAACCTCAGCATAGATATCTCCAGCACCTGTTGAGTTGGCGTAAATGGACCAACTAAAAGCACTTAGCGCGCCAAGTGAAATTAAGTTATCCATCGTTGGATGAGTTATGTTGCGTAGAGCTGCTCGATGTATTGGCCAGGCAATAATTAATACGACCGGTGCGGTTAAACCAATTACCAACCATCCAGTTGCAGAGTAAAGCGGCTCTGGAATATTTAGATTGCGCAGTTGTTCAAGAATGAAATCATCAACTTTGAAATGTATCGAGTCCCACATGGAAAGCACCAAAACAGGAATAGTTAGCAGTGCAGATATCAAGACTCTTATTCCCATGCCTCTTGACCTAGAGAAACTCTCAGTTTCATCTGTGCGTACCTTTGCGGTGTATCCAGCTTTGGTGACCGCTTCAATCAAACTCTTGGAAGAGGTGCCCTCGGGGACCAAAATATGAGCGGTTTCAGTAGCTAAATTGACGGTGGCCTTGGCTCCCGGCACCTTATTTAATGATTTCTCCACAGTTGCTACACAAGAGGAACAGGTCATGCCCGAGATGTTTAAATCAATCTGTTCTAGAGCCTCTCTCTGCATCACGATCTCAAAGCTCCCAGGAATTGATCATGTAAATGTCCATTTGTTGAAACTCCACTTTTACCAAATGGTCCAGCGTTATTTTCCAAATCTGAGAAACGGCCGCCAGCTTCGGTCACAACAATAGCGACCGCAGCCATGTCCCACAAAGCCAATACAGGTTCTGCGGCAATATCAACTGCGCCCTCTGCAACCAACATATGCGACCAGAAGTCACCGATACCGCGCACCCGCCACACCTTTTCCATAAAGTTTAAGTAAGAACCTTTGCGGTCTCCCCAGCCAAATAGATCAGAGAAAGAGATTGAAGCATCGGAGAGAGTTTTTACCTGCGATACAGAAATCTGTGTAGTTGGTCCACCATTTACTTCAGTGAAAGCTCCAAAATCAGAGGCCGCATACCAGCGTCTAAACAATGCCGGTGAACTAACCATTCCAGCAATTACTTGGTCAACACCATTTTCATCTCTGTTTACTAAACCAATAAGGGTTGCCCAAATAGGAACTCCCCGCAAGAAGTTTTTAGTTCCATCGATAGGATCGACAACCCAATAGCGAGTACCGGGCTTAATGTCATCTGGCGAGCCAAACTCCTCACCCACGATTAAATCCGCAGGGCGCTCCTTAGCGAGCAAATCTCTGATAGCTCTTTCAACAGCTCTATCAGCATCGGTTACTGGAGTGGTATCAGGTTTTGTTTCGATTACTAAATCTTGAGCATGAAAGCGATCCATGGATATTGAATCACTTAAATCTGCAAGTTGCTTTAATAGTTCAACATCTCTGAACAAATCACCCGGGTAACTCATAAGGTGCTTAGGTTATCGGTTGCGAAGTTGTATTGAGGAGGCGACGAAGCCCTAAAACCCGTTGCTGTGATTCTGGGTGCTGGGAAACATAGTCATTTAAGCCACATTTTTCTTCATCATGTGAGCAGTTTTTTGGGCAGCTCGATATTGCCTCGGCAAGTTCGGAGAAGGAACTGATGACTCTAGAGCGATCAATATGCTCGAGACCAAAGGAGCGGACACCAGGGGTATCGATTATGGTTCCTGAATCATTGGGAATATCAAGAGCAATGGCACTTGAAGAGGTGTGACGTCCACGCCCAGTTGCATCGTTTACATCTCCAGTAGCACGGAGATCGACTCCAGTTAGGGCATTAACTAAGGTTGATTTACCTACACCTGAGTGTCCAATCAAGACCGAATCTTTACCAGACAGCACGGATAGTAGGGCGCTTAATTCACCGTCTCTTTGCACCGAAAAACTCTTAACTTCTAACACATCATAACTTTGGAGAAAATCACTTGGATCAGCTAAATCTCTTTTGGTCATAAGAATTATGGGGGCGATGCCTTGATCGTAAGCAACTGCTAGACAACGATCTATAAATCCATGACGGGGCTCAGGATTGGCGCAGGCGGCAACAATCAACATCTGGTCAACATTGGCGGCAATAGTTTTTTCGAAAGCTCCTGCATCATCAATTGTGCGGGAGAGTGAATTGCGACGAGGTTGCACCATGACAATTCGAGCCAAAGAACCAGCTTTTCCTGATACATCACCAACAAGATTTACTACATCGCCAACCACAACTGAGTTTTTTCCTAATTCGCGAGCCTTCATCGCGCTAACGAGTACACCTGAATAAAGGCGACAAAGTGTGCGGCCGCGATCTACAGTTAAAACCTTGGCGGCAACTGAGTCTTGGTGGCTAGGCCTATCTTTACTACGCGGTCTAGTTGATCTAGCGGGCCGAATTCGCACATCGCTTTCATCGAGACGCCTTCTAGCCATTTAGTAATTTGCTCCAAAGCCCAGGAAAATCAGGCAGAGTTTTTCGAGTAGTTGCAATGTTTTCTACCTCAACACCTTCTACAACAAGACCAATAACCGCTCCCGCAGTGGCTAAGCGATGGTCTTCATAGGTATGAAATACCCCGCCATGAAGGGGCTTGGGTTGGATGTGTAGGGCGGTTTCCTCTTCAGTAACCGAACCACCGAGATTATTAATCTCAGAGCGCAAGGCAACTAGTCGATCAGTTTCGTGAAGTCTTAAATGGCCGATTCCTCGCAACGAAGTTGGAGATTCTGCGAGCGTAGCAACCGCCGCGATTGAAGGCGTTAATTCGCCAACATCATGTAGATCAATATCAATGCCTGAAATTTTCTCGCCGCCCTTAATTGTCAATCCCGCATCAGTAAAGGAAATCTCTGCTCCCATTCGGGCAAAGATCTCGCGGAGTTGATCACCGGGTTGAGTAGTTGATTTAGGCCAATCTCTAATTGTTACCGAACCACCGCAAACCATTGCAACAGACATAAATGGCGCAGCATTTGATAGATCTGGTTCAACAACTAAATCCTGACCAATTAATGAACATGGCTTTACATTCCATTGCGCAGGCACAGAGTCATCAACCTCAGCACCAAATTGTCGCAACATGGCAATTGTCATATCGATGTGGGGCTGTGAGGGAAGGTTGCCGCCCACATGCTTAATCATTAAACCTTCTTGCATCGCAGGTGCGACTAACATCAAGGCAGAAACAAATTGACTAGAGGCTGAGGCGTCAATCTCAATGACACCACCTTTAATAGAACCAGATGCATTAATAGTCAGTGGTAAAGCAAAACGATTTTTGTGATCGATTAAAACACCAAGCTGCTCTAAAGCATTTATAACTGGGCCCAAAGGTCTTTCATAAGACCTTGGATCGCCATCGAAATTTATTAAACCTTTGGCGAGTGCGGCTAAAGGTGGCAAGAAACGCATAACCGTACCGGCATTTCCAACATCAATTGAGGCTGGACCATAAAGTTGTTGCGCTGGATCAATACTCCAAATCTCGTCCCCATTGGGGGTTAGAGATTGTGTAATCTGGACACCTAAAGCCTGCAAACCCTTCATCATTAACTCGGTATCCCGAGAACGAAGAGGTTTGATCAAACGAGAGGGCGTCTTTGCAAGTGCGCTGAGAATAAGCGCGCGGTTAGTGACTGATTTTGATCCCGGAATAGAGATGGTCGCGGCGACGGGTTGCCTGCCCCGAAAAGGAGCACTCCAAAGTTCCTGCGACATATGGTGAAGTCTAGGACATAGATTAGGAGCGTGTGCGGTCGATTTGCGCTCTCAGCGATGCTGACAGATATCGCTGAGGAGTTTTCTACTAAAGCGATGCCAGAGCGCACCCTTCCGGTGGATTGGAATATCAAACCCACGCAAGATATCTACATAATCAAGAATGAGAATATTGAAATTGCGTCTTGGGGAATTATTGCACCGTGGAGCAAGAATCTTTCTGAAGCTTTGCGCAGTCAATCGCAAGCAATCAACGCCAGATCAGAGACGGTTCATGAGAAACCAACATTTCGTCACGCCTTTAGAAGAAATAGATGTCTTATTCCTGCAAGTGGTTATTTTGAATGGGCCACCGAATTAGGAAAATACAAGACCAAACAACCAATTTATATTTCTCATGACGAGGGAAGGTTGTTGGCTTTTTCTGGAATCTATGAAAAATGGATTTCTCCATCAGGTGAAGAAAGAGAAAGTGTGGCGATTATTACCCGCGATGCAGTAAACGAATTAGCAACTATTCATAATCGGATGCCGCTATTTTTGCCGCGAGATAGATGGGACGCATGGATGGATCCCGAGTTACAAGATATTGAAAAGGTACGCACTTTGATGCAGGTTTCAAATCCCGATGCCAACCTGCGGTTCTGGCCAGTTGCCGATTTAGTTAACTCCATCCGTAACAATGGAGCGGAGCTAATAGCGCCAATCGAGACTCAGCCCGAGACTCTCTTTTAGAGGGAATAATCCAATCAAGGTGCGGGTTAGAGGGGTGTGGCGATAACCTTGGAATCGATGCCTACAGAGATTTCAACACCGGACTCCAGCAGCGCTGGAGAGTTGGTCCGTGTCGATCGCGATAAAGAAACTGCAGCAGAACGCACTAAGAGATTTGAAAGAGATGCGCTGCAATACATGAACCAGCTTTATGCAGCGGCATTGAGATACACAAAGAATCCAGAGGATGCCCAGGATCTAGTACAGGATACATACGCAAAGGCCTACACCTCATTTCACCAATTTGAACCGGGAACAAATTTAAAGGCTTGGCTTTATCGTGTCTTGACTACCACCTTCATCAATACTTATCGCAAAGATCAACGTCGGCCACAAACTTCAGATTCTGAACTTGAAGATTGGCAGATTGCAGAAGCCTCCTCTCACACTAGTGATCAAGGTAAATCAACTGAAGATGTTGTTTTAGAGAACTTACCTGACAGCGACATCAAAAAAGCTTTGGCAGAAATCCCAGAAGAGTTCCGCATGGTGGTTTATTTGGCTGATGTTGAAGGTTTCTCTTACAAAGAGATTGCAGAGATTGTTGGAGTTCCAACCGGAACTGTTATGTCCCGTTTGCATCGCGGTCGCAAGCAACTTCGCGAAAAGTTGAGTGACTATGCCCGCGAGCGGGGATATGTGAAAGGGGGAGCAAAGTGAGCCAGATTAACTGCGCCGCCTGCCAGGACTCCCTATTTCTATTTATCGATAATGAGATTGAAGATAGCGCAGTCTTTAATCAAATCGCTTTCCACTTACAAGATTGCGCGCCATGCCGTAACCAATTAGAGATTGAGAGAAAAGCTCTGCAGTTGGTTCGTGAGCTATTAACTAGATCCTGTTGCGAGACCGCTCCTTCGACACTACAGGAACGTATCGCTCACCAACTTTACGAACTGCAACTTCAGGAGCTATCCGGCTACATCCAAACTGAAATTATCACTCAATACCGTCGCACCGAGATAACTATTGATGGAGAAACCCAGATTGAAATTGAAACTTCCCATGAAATCAGAAGGGATTTTCCCTTTTAGTTGACCGGCTCCTGCTAAGTTATTAACTGATGCAAAATGAATCGGTAGTTGGCGCGGTCGGCATATCCCAGATGGTGGTGCGGCCCGGCGATACCTCTTTGGCTCATGGCAGTGGTGATATGCCAATACTCTCGAATAGTTTTCTTATTACTTTGATGGAAAGCGCCTGCAACTCAGCGATTGCTGAGTTTCTCGATAATGGCGAATCTACAACTCTTATCGAGCTAAAACTTCAACTTCACCAATCGGTTGGAATTGGAACTGAGATACAGGGCTCTGCGACCTGTGTGGCATTTGAAGATAATGAATTGACTTTCTTGTGCGAAATACATGACGGCCCGCGCCTAGTTGCTGCATCACTGATGCGTCGCAACCTCGTGGAAAGGGTTTCTTTCCTGGCACGGACCGCCGCGCTTGCCCTCATGTCTCAACAAGAGGGCGAATAGCTTTACTTCTTTGTTGCCCAGAAAATATCGGCAATCTCATCAATCTTGCCAATTAACTTATCGGCAACTGCAACATCAACTGTGCCCTTGGTTCCAGCTGCTCCAGCTAACTTGGTCGCTTCGTTGAAAAGGCCATGGAGTTGTGGGTAAGCCTCAAAATGATTTGGCTTGAAGTAATCGGTCCACAAAACCCAAAGATGTTCCTTAACCATATTGGAGCGAGCTTCCTTGATTGAGACTGCACGGGACTTGAAATCTGGATCAGATGAAGCCGCGTACTTCTCCATGCAAGCCTTTACCGATTGAGCTTCAATTTTGGCTTGAGCTGGATCGTAAACACCGCAAGGTAGATCGCAATGTGCATAAACGGTAAGCATTTTGACCTCACTTCTAAAAGAGTTCATATTTACTGCAATTGAGTGCAAGACTACCCGCCATGTCGCGGTTTGGCTCATCAAAGTTGGGATTGAAGCTGGTGAAGGTTTCCGGCTCCTCAATGAAGCCCACTTTCAGTGACGGGGATGTCCTTTTAGTGCGCTGGTTTTCACAGCTACCCTCGGAATTGGCTCTGGGCACCGTTGTTGTGATTGAAAGAGATGAAATGCCCGGTGTTTTCCTAATAAAGAGGGTTCAAAAATCTCATAGTGGTTTGTATTGGGTAGAAGGCGATAATCGAGAGAGTGATGTGCAGGAGTTCATGAATGACTCAAGAAAATGGGGCTATATAAAAGCACATGAAGTGCGCGGCAAAGTTTTGTTTAGATTAAAGAAACCTAACGGGCAAAAACTTCAGCGATAAGAGCTTTCTGCTCTTCTTCGTGAACATAAATGCTGCCAGTCGCTGGACTTGCTGCTGCGCGGCGTGAAATGCGACGCATCTCGCGTCCATTCAAATGCTCGGCAAGGTTTACCGAAACAAATGGCCATGGACCTTGATTTGCTGGTTCATCCTGTACCCAAACAACTTGTGCGTTTGGATTTTTGTTGATTTCAGCCACAATTTCATTAAATGGAAGTGGATATAACTGCTCTACTCGAGCGATTGCAACTGAGTTATCTCCAGATTTCGCGCGTTCTGCTACTAACTCCCAATAGATCTTGCCGCTGCAAAGTACTAACTTGCTGGCGTTGCTTACCGATTCATCACCAATAAATGGTCGGAAAGTTCCGGAGGTAACGTCGGAGAGTTTTGAAGCTGCCGCCTTCAAACGTAACATTGATTTAGGTTCGAAAACAATCAACGGCCTGCGCGCCGGATTCATTACATGCCAACGCAACAAGTGGAAATAGGAGGCAGGAGATGAAGGCTGTGCGACCGTCATATTATTTTCAGCGCACAAAGTTAGGAATCGTTCGATGCGGCCAGATGAGTGATCTGGACCTTGGCCCTCGTAACCATGAGGCAAGAGCAATACGATTGAGGAGCGCTCTCCCCATTTCTGCAGGGAAGAGGAGATGAACTCATCAATTATGGTCTGGGCACCATTTGCGAAGTCACCAAACTGCGCCTCCCAAAGTACTAAAGCATTTTCCCGTTCAACTGAATACCCATACTCAAAGCCCATTGCGGCATATTCCGACAGCAGAGAGTCAACTACAAAGAACTGGTTTTCATTATCAAGAAGAGCGCGAAGTGGAATCCATTCGCTGCCATCTTCATGATCTCTGATTACGGCGTGACGGTTAGAGAAAGTTCCTCTTCCAACATCCTGTCCCGCAATACGAACAGGATGACCTTCAAGTAATAGTGAGCCTAAAGCTAGCATTTCACCGCCGGACCAATCGATAGTTCCATCATCCAACATGGTGACACGACGTTGTAATTGTGGCATCAACTTTGGATGAACTTTGAAGCTTTCTGGCACGGCGACTTGAGTAGCTGCAATCTGTCTAGCAACAGATTCAGCGATTGCGGTATTGGTCTTAAGTGGATCAAAGGTTTCTAGCTTGTTAAAGGCTTGCTGCTCAGGTAGTTTGTCATGAACAATGTTGAAGATGCCTTCCAATTGAGCTTGGAACTCACGAGCAATTTGATCAGATTCTTCTTGAGTGATATCGCCACGACCAACCAATGCTTCTGCATATAGAACTCGAGTGGTGCGCTTTGCATCAATTAACTTGTACATGCGTGGTTGTGTGAAACTTGGTTCATCACCTTCATTGTGTCCACGGCGGCGATAGCAAACCATGTCGATAACAACATCTTTGTTAAATGTTTGACGGTACTCGAACGCTACTCGCGCTACACGTACACATGCTTCGGGATCATCTCCATTTACATGGAATACCGGAGCTTGAATCAACTTTGCAATATCGGTGGAGTAACGAGAGGAGCGGGCTGACTCAGGTGATGTTGTAAAGCCAACTTGATTGTTAATAACAACATGAATTGTGCCGCCAGTGCGATAGCCGCGCAGCTGCGACATGTTGAGGGTTTCAGCAACTACGCCTTGACCAGCAAAAGCCGCATCTCCGTGAATCAAGATCGGAAGTACTGAAAAAGCACTCTTTACATTCTTTCGATCCTGTTTGGCTCGAACGATTCCCTCTAGAACGGGGTTAACCGCCTCTAAGTGTGAAGGGTTGGCGGCAAGATAAATCTTGGTCTTATCACCTGATTCGGTAACGAAATCACCATAGGTCCCAAGGTGATACTTAACATCACCAGAACCTTGGACTTCATTCTTTTGGTAGTGACCTTCAAACTCCTGGAATATTTGTCCGTAGGATTTTCCAGCAACATTCGCCAACACATTTAGACGACCACGGTGCGGCATTCCAATGCAAACCTCATCAAGCTCAGCTTTCGCAGCATAACGGGCAATCGCATCAAGAAGAGGAATAACAGACTCTCCACCTTCTAGTGAGAAGCGCTTCTGTCCTACGAACTTAGTGTGCAGGAAGGTTTCAAAAGCTTCTGCTGAATTTAATTTGCGGAGAATTCTTAGCTGCTCTTCACGTGGGAAGAATGGTGAACCAACTTCAACCTGACTCTGAATCCATTTACGCTCTTCAGGAGAATCGATATACATGTATTCGATTCCAATTGAACGGCAGTATGAGTCACGAAGAGTGCCGAGAATATTCCTTAACTTTGCGTAAGGACGACCACCGAAACCACCGGTCGCAACCTCTCGATCTAAATCCCAAAGTGTTAAACCATGCGTAACAACATCAAGATCTTGATGGCTACGCTGTTTGTATTCAAGTGGATCTATGTCAGCCATTAAATGTCCGCTTGTGCGGTAGGCCTGAATCAATTGCTGAACACGAGCCGCCTTATTGAGCTGATCTTTTCCTTCTGGAATATCTGCATGCCAATGAATAGGAACATAAGGGATTCGCAAAGCAGCAAAAATCTCACCGTAGAAATCTTCGGCTCCCAAGAGAATTTCATGTATCCGGCGCAGGAAATCACCTGATTGAGCACCTTGAATGATGCGGTGGTCATACGTAGAGGTAAGGGTGACAACTTTGGAAATCGCTAACTCAGCAATGGTTTCCTCGCTGGCCCCTTGGAACTCAGCTGGATAATCCATCGCTCCAACGCCGAGAATTAATCCCTGTCCCTGAACCAAGCGCGGAACTGAGTGAACCGTTCCGATCGTTCCTGGATTTGTGAGTGAAACAGTTGTCCCAGCAAAATCTTCAACAGTGAGAGCACCTTTGCGTGCTTTCTTTACTAAAGCTTCATACTCGGACCAGAACTGGCCAAAATCTAGATTCTCGCATCCCTTAATTGATGGAACTAATAATTGGCGAGAGCCATCCTCTTTAGCCAAGTCAATTGCGATTCCCAAATTGATGTGATCAGGAAATCCGATTGCTGGTTTGCCATCTTGATCGGTAAAGAATGCATTCATCTCAGGCATCTCGCGCATCGCTTTAATCATCGCGTAACCGATTAGATGAGTGAAAGATACTTTTCCGCCACGTGCTCGCTTCAAATGATTATTAATAACAGTTCGATTATCAATCATTAATTTGGCTGGAACAGCTCTGACGCTGGTAGCGGTAGGAACAGTCAAAGAGGCTTCCATGCTCTGCACAACTCGATTAGCAACTCCGCGAAGTGGTTCTACCCGTGCAGATGTGGGCGCTGTAACTTGAGGGGCGGGTTTAGCAACAACTTGTGCCGGTGTTGGAGTTGGCTGAGTGGTTGGTCTAACAGTTGGTTGTGGTGTAGGTGCAATTACTGGTTCAGGAGTAACAACAACAACATTGACCGGCGCTTGCGGCTGCTGTTGCCGTTTTGGAATTGGCGGGACACCTGCAGATGTTGCGGCTGCCGTGTTGCTTCCGGGTTTGTATCCAGCGAAGAACTCTTTCCAATCATCTTCAACAGAGTTGGGATCGGCTAAATAACGTTCATACATTTCATCGACGAGCCACTCATTTGATCCAAATGAGCCGCCGAATTTGTTATCTGGAGTCATGCCCGCCACAGAACGAAAGCCTATCTTCGTTAGAGGAGAGCACTCCACCTGGCCAGAGCGTGATTGGCCACAGTTTCAACCTGCATCTTTGCCGGACCTAGGGCACCCTCGCCCCATGGGATTAGCTTTTGTGACCGGCGCCAGTCGGGGATTGGGCC
>Ga0129336_10001734_pt1 | contig 13327 bp, 9 predicted proteins | sample CPB6_02_DNA_FD_96878 | JGI IMG/M metagenome (GOLD analysis project Ga0129336, IMG submission 96878) | Freshwater to marine salinity gradient microbial communities from Chesapeake Bay, USA - CPBay_Sum_0.6_0.2_DNA | ecosystem: Environmental > Aquatic > Marine > Coastal | place: USA: Chesapeake Bay...
CCGTTCATCATAGCAGAAAAAAGGGGAGGACACCACTCCCCCCCTTGACACTGCGTAAACCGTCCACCACCATAGACGGGTCTTGTTTTCTCAAAGTTACAAAGAAAAACCTCAAGACTTATACAGCATAACACTGAATCTTGAGGTTGTCAACTATTGACGAGGGTGCCTTTATTTGGTTAAAATCACTCTGCTGAGTTTGATGATGAATCTTTATCTAATTCGTTAAGAGCCTCTAATGCTCCTTGGATTTTCAAATATTGCTCTTTCTTTAAATTAAAATCTTGTTCCAACTGAATAAGTTCATTTCTAAGTTCTTCTGCTTTTGCTAGAAGAGTTTCATTCATTGTTTTCGCATCCATGTGTTTATTAATTTAAAATAACTACAAAATTATTTATCAGGTTTTCATAATGAAGCAAAGTGCATAATATGGTGGTCTATTCTCATGTGCTGCGTCACTTCCTGCTGTTGACATGCCATGACTATGGTCTCCAACTGCATTAATTGAAATACTGTGAGAATGTCCACCTCCATCAAGAGTTACATGGTGTGTATGGGGTCCACTTGCTCCTTGAGTTGTAACATTATGAGCATGAGCACCAGCAGCACCAGTTTGTCTTGCTGAAAAGTGTCCACTAGGCCATTGACTTCCACTACCTTGTGCTACTTGATTTCCAACCACATACTCATGAGTATGCAAACCCTGATTATCAGTACTACCAACGTGATAATGATTTGAAGATTCACTTCCAGAACGATTTGAATGGGTATGAGACCCATCTCCACTTGTGGAACCACTATGACTATGACTTCCAGCACCTGATATTGAGTGGGAATGTGATGGCATTTGTGAGGAACTAAGAGTTACAGAATCAGAACCACCAGTTGCATTAGGACTATAATTTCTTCCAGCACCAACGATAAATCTATCTCTTAAATCTGGAGTTCCATTTGATCCATCACATAAAGCCCATCCAGATGGAACACTAGCAGCAGTTCCATTCCACATTACAATTCCTCCACTTGGGAAGAAATTAATAGATGCATCTAATTTTTGTGCAGTGACAGAACGATCTGCAAGCTTTGCAGTTGTTACTTGTAAATTTCCAATTTTATCAGTTAAAATTGCTCCAGATGAAATATCATCTGCTACAATTTTCCCATCTCTGATAATTTCTACTTCGGTTCTTGTCATCGTATAACCTTTTTAGGTATTTATTGAATGGTTAAATTAAATGCAATAGATATTCTGTCCGATTCACTTAGATTTTGTCCAACATAATGTGGCATATAAGAAGGAAATAAAATCATTGAACCTTCTTTAGGAAATATTTCATAACACGGATGTAATCCGTGTTCAACTATATGTTTTTCTTGTGTTTTCATTAAAAAATGAATATCAAATAAATCTGGCATTTCAAAACAAAAAGACCCAGAATTTTCAGGAACTTTTAACCAAAAAACACCAGAAATATTTGAATATGCATGGGTATGCTTTTGGTTATATGCATATTTTGGATTAATATTAATCCACATACTACTAATATTAATATTTAATGGCAAATCAAATTTATATTCTGATATTAAATCAAGTATGGATTTTTGTATAATTTTATAATACTTAGAAAACGATTCTGCTGTATAAAAATTTTTATCTCTATTTTGCCATCCCCCACAATTGCTTTTATAGTCTGATTGTATATTTCTATTTTTATATCTATAAATCCAATCTATTAATTTATCCTGTATTAATTCAAAGTTATCTAGTTCTCCCGAAACTATTTGAGTCGGGAGAAGGAATTCATTTTTGATGTTGTTCATTCAATAATATAATAAGTTCTATTAGTATTTAATCACTGGGAGAAGAGCAACAAATGGAGGTCTATTTTCATGTGCCCCACCACCTCCAGTAGAACCAATTGTATGATTGTGACCACCAGCAGAACTACCAGATACTGTGTGTGTATGATCTCCTGCGCCAGAAATAGAAACATTATGGAAATGATCTCCAGCACCAGTAATAGAATGGCTGTGTGAATTTACTCTACCTGTATGGCTATGACCTCCAGCACCACCAGTGTTTCTACTGTTAGTTTGTGGTGCATAACCAGTTTCTGCCTGTCCAGAATATCTGGCAGCAGAACGAGAACCTTCTTCATTGAAAGAGTGACTATGATCTCCAACAGCATCAATTGTTATTGATGGTGATTCACTTGATAATGAGTGTCCATGACCACCAGTTCCAGTAATAGAAACACTGTGTCCATGACCACCAGTTCCAGTAATCGAAACACTATGATTATGATCTGCTACAGAAGTTGATGTATGGTCGTGAGAAGGCATTTCTGTATTGGATAATGTCACAGTATTTGCACCACCAGTGGCACCAAGAGCATATGAATTTCCAGAACCTGCTGTAAAATAATTTCTCAAATCTGGTAATTTTCCAGCAGCACCATAAGTTGCTGCTAACATTGCATATAGTGGGGCAAAGTTAGCAGTTACTCCTTGTACTGTTCCATTTCCATTTGGAACAGAATCTCCATTACATACTAGATATCCTGTTGGTGCTTGTGATGTTGCAAAGTAGAATACAGCACCAGTTGGAACTCCTGGTGGAATTGCTCTCCAACCAACACCAGTCTGAGATGAAGAGTCTGCAGTTAATACTGCACCATCTGCTCCAATTTCTTGCATTACTGCAGTGTTATCTCTAATTCCAATAGGAATTTGACCTTTTCTATCCCATGCTGGGTCTGAAAGCAATGCACCTTGTCCACCAAGTGCAATAATAAAGCAACTTAATCCAGCAGTTGGTGCAGTAGTGAATCTTATTGTTGAAGTATAAGTACCATCAACATTAGTGGGAATTAGATAGTCGGTATTTCCTTTCTGAATTACACCACCGACAGAAACAATTAAGTTAATTGGTCCGACAGGAACGAATGGAGTGCCACCATCTCTAGTTAAATTGAATATTAGTGTTGAACCATCAAATGAACCTGATATATCATCAAGGAGAACTGAGTTTCCTACAGGATAAGTTGAAACAGTGATTGGAGGACCAGGAACAAATCCCAACGAATCAATAAAATCTTGATTAGTTAAAATACTATCGTTTCCATTAGCCCTCAAGAAATTTGTTGCTCTTGCTGGATTCTTTTTAATGAATGAACGAGCAAAAACATCACCATCAAAGTCTCCCCCACCAGTTACATCAAGACTACCACCAATAAATGTATTCTGAGTAATCGTTGCAATTCCAGAAACACGTAAATTTCCACCAAGTGCTGCATCACTTGCAAGAGATAATTTTCCACCTAAGGTAGTGTCCCCAGTAGCACTTAATGTTCCTTGAATCGATGTATTTCCATGATAACCACCAACATAAAGATTTCCAGCAATTCCAACACCACCCCCAACAACAAGAGCACCAGTTCCAGTGCTATTTGATTGTGTAGTGCCTCTAATAGTCACAGTAGCATTTGAAGCATTGCTTCCCATGCTCAATGTTGTTGCTGCTTGGAAAGCATTTATAATTACGGCATTATTGTTCAACAAACTAAATGTTGGACTTACTGTTGCTAAAGAATTTCCACCAAGAGTTAATGTTCCAGCAATAGTTGTGTCCCCATTTGAAGCAACTTTTAATTTTGTTTCTAGTGGATTTTCAAAATTTTCTAAACCATAAGTAAGAGTTGCTTCTGGATTTGCCAATTTCCACGCAAATGAATCACTTGCGTCAATTCCAGCATACCAACGACGGTTCGCATTATTGTTTGTAATATCCCAAGACATTACAACATCACCAGAACCTGCTTGAGTCAATTTGAAATGATTTCCTTTTAACTCTGTTCCACTATTATCTTGGAAAATAGTTATTGTTCCAGAAGCACCAACACGAACTCTTTCTGTATTTGCAGTTAATATTGATACTTCACTACCAATATCAACGGCATTAATCTTTAATGCTGATACTCCTCTATGTAGAATATCTGTTCCCTCACCAGAAATCAAATTATTTTTTCTGATAATTAAACCACCTAGTGGATAATTTCTATCGTCTCCATGTAAAGATAATTCAGTGGAACCGTCTGTGTTTCCAATTCCAATATCTAAAGTTCTTGCATTATTAAGACGTGCTGTTATTGTTCCTCCAATTGATACTGCATCTCCAGTATTCAATTCTATTTTAGATCCATCAACGATTAAATTATCAATAACTTTTGTCGTTCCAGAATCACTATCAATTGTTAAATCACCAATTACCGTATCAATTGTGTTATCATCACGAACACCTATACGAATATTTCCAAACTTGGCACCAACACCAAAAACGTTTGAATTAAAATCTACTCTTCCAGCAAAAGAAGAAATTCCAGTAACTTCTAAATCATTTAATAATGAAATTCCAGCAAGATGAATTTGAGTATAAGAGGAAGTTAATCCCGTAAGTGGGTCTAATCCAGTTCCAGTGAATACTGCAGTTCTTTGAACAGTTGCATTTTGGAATGTAACATTACCCAAACTTTGTGGTTGAGTAAATACTACTTGTCCGTCTACAATTAAATTCTGTACCTTTGACTCACCACGAACTTCAAATGCAAATGTAGTATCTGCTACTGTATTGACATGTAATTTATCTACTCTTACGTCAAGAGTATCTGGTTGCCTGCTAATTAAACCAAAGGGTCTCCATTCATTATTAACTCTTACATGTCCAACATAACTTGCTGGGTTAGATAATAATGATATATCACCAGAACGAGGGGCAGGAATTGTAAGTGAAGTTGGAGTAGAAATACCGACTGTAATTAGTTTTGATTGTGCTGCTGTTCCCTTTAATAGGAAATTTTTAGTCTCAATTCCAAAATCAGATAGGTTAGTTACTTTTTGTGTAAAGTTTACTGGGCCATAGAATTGTGATGCTTGATTATTATTCTCTCCACCCTCAACAGTAAGTCTTTGACGAACAAGCAATTCATCAAAAATACCACTAGAAACTGTTGCGGACTCTCCTTGAGAATCGTCTCCAGTGTATGTTAGGATTGGTGCTTCAATAACACTTTCTTCACCAGTTGCAGAGCTTAGTTTTTTACTTCCAGAGAAGAATTCACCTAAGTCATTCATTCCAGTATAAACTACTGATCCACCTCTCTGCTCTTTTGCTTGAGATGTCAAAACTTCATCTTCAGAAAGAATTCTATTTTGACGTTGTGGCATACCAGTGGAGTAGTTACCAGGACCAAAACCTAGATACTCAAACGTATGACCAGAAGCTCTCATGAATGAAGGTCTTCTGACTTCTGCTGGAAGTATCTTTATTTTTCTCGCAGCAGTTCCAACAGGTGCTGTTGTCTTAAATGTTCCAAATTGTCCACGAAGAACAGTGAATGGATTAGATGCACTTGCAATTCTAATGATTTCTGAATTTATTTGATAATAGTGTCCTCTCTTTACTGCTCCTGGGTCAGCAAAACTTATAGTATTGCTGCTGCCATCAAAAATCACATTAGTATATACAGTAACCTTATCATAAAAAGTTGCGGCACGAGAACCAAGATTCTCCTCACCTCTACCAACATTCCTTGCATTTGGTGCTATAGTTCTCTTTAATATTATACCAGAGGAAGAGTATGCAGTTTGAGTTAGTCCATAAGAAACAACACTAAATGTATTGATTCCGACTGCTTCTCTAACTACAAATTCACCATTTAGAATATTTGAACCAGTTTGAACTACTCTTACCTTGTTTCCTGGGAGTAATCCGTGTGCAGTTGAAGTTGTATAAGTTATAATTCCAGTTCTAACATCACTGATGACTGAAGAAGTTATACCACAAGATTCACCAGAAACAATTAAGTAAGGCAATTCTCCATTAGTATTTGGTTCATATGTACTAATTCCAGTTGGAGCACCAAGAACAACAGAATTTGAGTCAGGAATAGAAATAATTTTGAATACATTATTCAAGTCTTCCTGAGAAAATCCGTTAAGTTCAATGACAGAATTGGAATTGTCATTAATTGCAGTGATGGTAACAACACTTGCAGTAGAACCACCAGGAATACTTAAAGTATCATTTACTCGATAAGAAGAACCAGCATCAAGCAGTTCTACATTAGAAACATTTCCAGATGGATCTGTTGTTATTTTTACAGTTGCACCATTTCCACTTGAAATTACTGGGAATAGTTGCTTGGAATATAATGTTTGAGATGCGGGGTATCCAGCACCAGAAGTAAATGTAAAACTCTTAATTGAATTTAAATTATGCTGAACATCAGTATTAACTGTTATTGTAGTATTTCCTACTCCACTCAATGCAACATAAGTTAATCCATAACCAACTTTAGTATTTTTTACAAAATAATCTAATGCTTCTCTTGTAATAGAATGCCTCTTATCACTGGTTGTAATTTTTCCAATAGTCTTAAGTTCAGCATAACTTACAGAAGATTTTGGATTTGTATCAAAGTTATCTCTATCTAACTGTGGATAGAGATTTTTTACATCTTGATTAAATTGCTTCTCATTTAGTCTAAATCCAACATTACTTGATGGTGAAACATTAGAACTTAAGCAGATTAAATGATAAATTCCATCTTGCCCATCTGCTCCTGGGATATGTCTCTTTATTTGAGAAACTCTGTAAATGAAGTAAGTATTTTTATATGAATCTCTAGAGAATACTGGTAATGCTTCTCTTTGTTGTCTAGTATTTCTTGAATTAATTTCATTTGAGAATGTTCCAGGATTTGTTGAAACACCACTAATTGTATATTGGAATTGTTTAGAGTTTAAAACTGATTCTACGGAATAAATTCCATTATAAGAGGATACAATTCCAGTTGCATTTGGATTATTTGTGCTTCTTATTTTTTGAATTTTTACTGTATCCCCTGAAATTAATCCATGAGGGAGTTCTGTAGTAATGGTTACTACCTGATTATAATTAATTACTGTTCCTGCAGAAGCATCTACGATTACCTTTTCATTCCTTAAATCTTTAGCACTTAAGAGTGGGTCATTTGTATAAGAAACACTAGTAACCCCAACAGTCTTAGATTCTTGGATTACATATCCTGCCTCTGGTTGCTTTGCACTTTCATATTCTTTTGGAATTACATATCTAATCTTAAAGATTTTATCATCAATAGAACGATTATCTAATTTTCTCTTAATAAATGTTGATGAGGTTTCTGTTCCAATGACAGAAGTGCCAATACCAACGATTGCACTATAAATTTGATTTTTATTGATAAGAGTTGAACCAGTAACATACCAATTATTCTCTACCGTATCAAATTGAATTGGGTGTCCAATTTCACCTGGGAGTTTGTCAGAAACTCTACTTGTTATCGTAAGAACTCCTCCAGTATTAGATAAACCAAGGATTGGAACATTTGCAATAGCATCATTTAATGATTGTGCTAGTTTAATCTGATTTGCACCAACCCCAGTTGTGATTGCGTAATAGATACCTTCATTTTCAAGACCATCTGGAATTTGTCCAGTATCACTAGAAATTCTAACTTTCTCTCCATTAATTAACTGGTGATTTGCAGTAAATGACAAAATATTATTAGTAATATTATTTTGTCCATTTATTCTGGTTACTCTATACTCTTTCTTTGATGAAGTTCCAACACCACCAGAAACAGGCATTAAAATTGGAGAACTGTAAGTTGTTTGTGCAGTTCCAATAGTAATTGTTAAATATAACTCATCTTCTTCTTTTGCTCCAATTCTGTATCCATCTACTTGGAATGCAGGAATAATTTCTACATTATTTGCACCATAAAGATAAAGTTTATCAGGGCTTGGTGAGTTTATTATTTTTAAAGAATCCAGAGATAACCAGGTTACTTCATTCTCCTCAACCACTACCTCTCTTGGAGGAATAATGTGAGTAATATAACCAGTATCATCTCTATCAAAAGATTCTGGTTTAAATCCAGCAGATTCTAAAGATGTATTACCAAAGTTTGAGTTTGAGTTGGTAATTGACATATCTGCACCAGACTCGGTGAGAAAATGTCTAGCAAAACCGATAGCAAATACAGAAACTGCTTGAATAAATGCATTATTTGATGCCTTTATGTGGTAGTTTTCATATGATGGTTTATATATTGCTCTGGAATTTGTATGTAATGGTTTTTCTAGACTATTTGCTGGTAAAGTAGTTTCGTCGTAAAAAATACCATCATCATAAAGAATAAATGCATTATTATCTTTCTGGAGAGAAACTCCAGTGTATTGGGCAACAACTATGGACTTAAATCCAGTTGCTTTATTTCCATCTGCATGAAGACCGTTTAATCCAAAAACAGATCTAAGTGAACAGTTGAAGATATATGGTGAAGCAGAACTTACTGTGTCTGAACCAATAGTTAATGATGCAGTATCAATATCATTGGTATTTGGCAGATATTCTGTAGGAGCAGAATTGGTTACAAATCTAAAAGTATTAATTCCTACAATTTCTTTTACTGTAAAAGAACCATTATAAGATGCAGAATCAATCGTGACACCATTAATCAGGAATGGACTATCCACAAACAAATTATGTGGAGTGGATTCTCCTGTTTGTTTGTTTGAGGTAGTTACAGTAACTACGTTTAGGTCTCCAGTTCCATCACCATTTCCAGCACGAATACTAGAAATTCCCAATGGATTTGGATCTAGAGAACCAACAATTCTAAATTCATCAATAGAAGGTTCAAAATCATTTCCTATTGGGAAATCTACTAATCCTCTTCCAGTTATATCACCATATGCTCTTGCGACCTTGTAATAATACATGTCAAGGTCTGTAATATAAGTTTGGTAGTTACCAAGTCTTACATTATTCACACCATCAGCGTATTCAAAAGCAGTTAATTTGTGGTGAGAATAATTTGGTACTACTTTTGCTGATGTGTAGTCTCTAAATACACTCTTTGTTAGGTCACCATCAAAAATACTGAATGCAGTAAAATAGCAAGTTCCAGTAACATTAAAAATACTAGTTGGTTCAACTGTATCATCTTCTGGATTTGGTACAAATAGTGGACGAATTTTGGTTTTTCTTAAATCTAAACCAATAATTGACGTTCCACGAGGAAGTATTGAACCACCTAAAACAGAGTTATACTTATATAAATCGTTATTTGGGTCTAGGATATCAAAATTTGTCCCAAGACCAAATTGATCTAGAGTAGTTTCTTCCCAGGTAATTGAACTTACTTTTCTTTTATAAACAGCAGTTCCGTTAATTTCTTCAATAGAATAACCAGGTCTATTATCAATATAATGTGTTCCTGGATAAACTAGAATAGTTGTTCTGTCAATTCTATCGTTATTTTGACCTTGTTGATATGAAAATCTTGCTGCTTCAATTAATGCTCTTTGAATAGTTTTGAATGGTCTAGATAAAGAGTTTCCTTGGTTCTCAAAACTATCAGTAGCATCAAAATCTGATGGGTTTACGTAAAGGATATTACCTTCAGCATTTTTGAGAAAATTCTCTAACCTGGAAAGAGGCATTTTATAACTACAGTAACTTAATCTTAAGTTATTTAGCTACCAAAAAAATATTACTACCTCTAGTCACAGGGAAGTTCTTCTGGATTTTCTAAGTCCAATTCAAACATTAATGGATGGCATTCTTCCATAATTAAATAATTTGACCAATAATATAAATCTTCTGCAGTATAATCAAGGTTGCCCTCTGCCTCTACTTGAATATACGGGTCATCTTGCATTACTGTGGGAATATCATCAAATGTGAAAGGAATTCCTTGGATAAAATACATATCCACTATTACCCCTTCATGATAGCAATAGTTTGAGGATATTTTGTATTTCATGATACATCCCACTACAATGTATTTATTTTGAAATTAATACTAAAATATTAATTCACATATGTTGGTGGATGGTATTTCAAATATTCAAGAAATGTCATCTTCATTTCTTTTTGTGTCATTCCGCAATGTTTTGCCGCAGCTGGCAAAGTCATTTTTGAACAGAATAGGGATTCGTTGGCTTCTTTTACGTTTTGCGGGGTTGTTTTCACAGGAATATCTTTAAGGGTTGAATACTCAGATTTTTTATTCATACACAAGTTCTCCCCTGAGTTCTGCAAGTTTTGCTTCTGCAAGACATTGAACACATGTCCAATATGTTTCTCCACTTATTGGGAAATGCTCCTCAGTAAAATGAGATGCGATGTCCTCTTGAATCCCTCGCAATTCGTTAAGACTATCCCTTGAAATTTTCATTGGTTGGTGGTGCTTTCAATCTCTTATTATGATAGCACCATTCCCCAGCAAAGTCAAGATGGGGTGGACAGTATTTTAATTGGCAAAATATGTTACGGTCTCTGCTAAAAAGTCTACAATAACTCTTGAGTGTCGTTGTCCATCAGTTTCAACGTTTGATGATTGGAAATCAATTTGTCTTCTAATTGATTTAGATGCTGGGAATGTATTGGTTGCTGTTGGGTTGCTAAAAGTGTGTGTGGTATTGTTTAAAACCATTTGACCACCTTGATATGCATCCATACTCACAATAACTTCCGATCCAATAACTGCGTTCCAAAAACATCTCAAATCAAATGTAAATGATGTTGCAGATGGAAATGCCTGCAGAAATCTTGTTTTATCTAGATAGATTGATTCAACACCAACTCCTGTATTATCTCCTCCCCAATATGCAAATGTTATACCACTTTTACTAATAACATTATCTCTACCCCATCCTAAAACTGCAGAAGTACCAGTTGGACTCAATAGTGATGCCCTTATATCTAAGTCAGCACCAGTTGTTACCAGATAGTTGAATACAAAAAATGTTCCATATGTTACCCCTGGGTCACGAAATTCCCCAGAACGAAATGCTTTTGCAACACCAAATGAATTAGGCATAATTTATTAAAAATATTAACTAAAGTTGAGAGCAGAGGAACCATAGACTCTTATAGTTCCAGTTGAATCAGTTGCAATTGTGAAACTTAGAATATCTTCGTTGTTAGTTGGAAGAGGTGCAATACCACCACCCCATCTAACACCTCCAGTGATATTAGTTCCGTTTACTGTGCAAGTTTCACCATATCCCAAAAGTGAGTCAGAGTCTATAATCAATGTTACTGTGGTTGCCTTTGATGCTTCGGTATTGACTCCAGTGAATGCCCAAGTAGAAACTGCTTCTGTTAATACTCCAACAATTACAGTTCCAGCATTGACATTGATATTCATTACTCCACTTGTAGATGGAATATTTGTTCCAAAAGTACTGGATATTTTTTCTGTAATTGAACCTTCAAAATGGGTGATTCCATTAAGTCTTCCTTCACCGACAAGTTCAAAAGATGATCTTGGAAGAGTTGTTCCTATTCCAACTCTTCCTGTGCTATCGGCAATAGAAACAATAGTACCAGCAGTTCCGACATGAATTAGTTTAGATGTTATAACTCCAACGTTTAAGAATCCATCATTTATAAATGTAATTCCATCTAAGAATGTATTTCCTTTTACTGTGAACTTATGATTTAACGCACTAGTACCAACACCAACATTTCCGCTCAATCTCCAAATGTTGCTATTTAATTCATTAATTGCCCATCTTGATGCAACATAAAGGTCACCATTTTGATATAATGTTCCAGTGAAGTTTATATCTCCAAGAACATCAACATTGAATGCTGGTGAAGTGCTTCCTATTCCTAGATTATTTGTTGATGAGTTATATACAAGACCATTAGTATCTACATTCAAATAACCAACATCAGAACTAGACGATGAGAAAGTTAGATATTGATTAATGTTTGTATTATCATTTGTTAAGTAAATAGATTGTGCTGCACCAACAGTCACTGCATCTGGGGCACCCCAGACAGGAGGATTTGGTCCTTGTGAAATCAATACTTGACCAGTAATACCTCTACCATTACTTACATAAACTAAATCACTAACTTTAAAGTCTCCTTCAACATGAAGTTTATGTCCAGGTGTTGTTCCTAGTCCAACCCCATTTGCTATAGAATCTACAATTAGGGTATTTGTGTCAACTGTTAAACTTCCACCAATAGAAACATTGGATGTTGTGGTTACTGTGTTTGTATAAACACTTCCAGTTGATGTTAGACCAGAAACTGTTGCATTTGTTGCAAAGAAGTTTGCTATTGTTCCTGCAGTAGAAACATTTGCATACTTTGTTTTTAAGTCATTAGTTGTTGTTATGCCAGAAATAAATGCATCTGCACCCTTTAAAGAAGTTATTTGGGAATTAGTTGCATATATTGTCCCTATAGTTGCAATTCCAATAGTTGCAATTCCAGTAACAACGACATTTGTTGCGGCAAGTCCAACTGTTGTTGTAACTCCAGTTACATTTACACCAGTTGCTTGAATATATCCAAAAGTTGAAATTCCACTTACAGACAAACTTGCTAAACTAGAACCACCACCAATTTGTAGTCCACCATTAGCAATTACAAGTCCATTAAATGTTGATACTCCACTTACAATTAAGTCTGTAAAAGTATTGGGGGCATTTGCAATTGCTGCTTCTATTGTTGCTGTGGTTGTTGCATCAAGAGAAGCAATATTTCTTAATTGTCTATTTGAACTTATTACTTCTGTACTTCCAATCGATAGTCTATTTACTGATGCTAAATCATTAATAAGAATTGTATTGGATGTTACGGAACTAGAAAATAATGTTGTTAATGTAGATACTCCAGTTGCTCTAATTGCACCAGAAACATCTAATGAAACGCCAGGAAGTGTTGAACCAATTCCCACTCTATTTGTAGAATAATCAAATACAAAGTTAGAAGAACCAGCTAGTTGATTATCTGCTCCATGATATTGGACATTTCTTAATGTTCCAGCAGCAGGAGAAGTAATTCTTACAGTTGCAACTCCAGTTTGTTCCCCTGGGTCACCACTGACAAAATCAACAGCAACTCCAGGACCAATAAAGTTAAGAGTCGTAAAACTACTTGCCGCACCAACTAGAACATTTTCATCTCTAATTGTAAATGCTCCAGGTATAACACCCAAACCAAGACCAGAAAGTGCAGATGGTGGGACCCAATATCTATCAGATTTATCAGTTTGAGCAAAAGATGCAAGAATATATGCACCACCATTTGGATATGGCTTTGCACCAATCGAGGATGGTCCAACTAATGGATTTCCTAAATCTGGTTCTGTTTGGTCTAACGACAGATAATCATATCTGGTTGAGGATAAACCAACACCAAACTTCTTCTTAACTCTATTACTTAAATAATCAGCCATTTCTTATTACTGGTTAAATGTTTCAAGGATGCTGGAA
>Ga0129336_10001735_pt1 | contig 13323 bp, 16 predicted proteins | sample CPB6_02_DNA_FD_96878 | JGI IMG/M metagenome (GOLD analysis project Ga0129336, IMG submission 96878) | Freshwater to marine salinity gradient microbial communities from Chesapeake Bay, USA - CPBay_Sum_0.6_0.2_DNA | ecosystem: Environmental > Aquatic > Marine > Coastal | place: USA: Chesapeake...
GAGCCTTACGGATGCGATCCATCATGCTGTAAAGGCGGTCTGCACCAGCATCAGTTGAGCCATTGCCCAAGTGCGACACAACGTCAGCAGGAATGACAAACTCACCATCGGCAAGCCGCGCTTCCTGATCGCCATTGATATTGGCACGGATGTCATCAGACATACCGTCACCGTCGCCGGTTACGAGTTTACCCGCCGCAGCCTTTTGAATAGACCCGCCTTCAGCAAAGCCGAAGATATTTGGTTCGTTACCGCCAAGCATGGGTTGCCCGTATAGGACATCGGAGTTACCAAACCCGAACTGTGGGGCCGTTGCTGCGGTCGAATCCACACCGGTCGTCATTGGAGCCGAGTAAGAAGCTGTTGGCACTTCAAAAGCGGGAGTTGAAAAGTCGTATGATGGCATCTGGAACTGCGGAGCTTGATACGTGGTGCCCAACGCGCCAAGGCCATAGTTACCCATGCTGCCAAAGTCAGTCTGTTGCGGAGCGTAAGCCGCAGCGTCAAACATCGGCGTCTGCATAGCAGGAGCCTGATATGTCGAGCCAAAGTCAGTCGAAAGCGGCTGGAACCCTTGGAACTGTTGCCCATACCCGCCCATGTCGCCCATCTGGAATGGTTGAATAAAGGCGTTGCCCATATCAAAGTTCTGGGTGCCGCCAGCAAAGTCGTAAGACGGATTAGTAAACTGGTCGATACCGGTCAAGTTTCCGGTAGGCGTATTTGGGGTCTGCCCATAATCCGACAATATGCTGGGGTCGAACGTTTCTTCCGAGTACTGCCGGCCTATATACGGGTAGTATATATCCTGTTGCTCAGTCATCGGCGTAGTAACAGTCTGGCTTCCCGGCTGACGGAATCCGCCAGTATCCGGGTCATATACCATTCGTCCGTCCGTTGGACCAAAATCGCCGCCAACATTACGAAATGCGGCGCTAGCAAGATTGCGGAAGTTACCAAAATTAAAATCACGGGGATTAAATACGTCACCCCTATCATTAACCAACTGCCCCAAATCTGGATCCCATCGTAAATTGCCATCGCCGGGGCGATTACCGGGAGGCGTAGTTGGAGGCGGTGGAGGAGCCGCTGGGGGTGAAGGAGGCGCTGGTGGCCTAGGAGGTGGAGCAACCGGCGAAGTCACGTACCGATTTAGTGACTGCATGTAATCAAAAAATGCCGGGTTATAAGCCTGTTGCTGCGGAGCAGACAGAAGACTTTGGTAGTATTGTTCTAGTGATTGCTGCGGGGGCAACGCCTGCGGCTGTTGAGGTTGTAACGTAGGCGAAATGACCGGCCCCGGTTCCAATACAAGGCGAGGATCACCGCCAACCGCGCCCGGAGAAACCCCTACCGGGCCACCGTCTGCAAAAGATTCTTCTCCAGTATAAGTGTCTACGTTTGGACCGTATTCATCTTTATTAGACCGGGAAAGTGGGTAATTAAAATTAGGTCTGGGCATTAAACCGCCGTCAGCATAACCGGGAAAGCCCGGATAGCCTTTGCGCCACTGCCCCTGCCTGAAAGTGCCGGTAATTGGATCGTAGTCCGCGCCTTCGTAATAAGAGTCGTCTATGTTGTAAGCGCCACCCGGCATTTCCATTTCGGGAGGTAGAGCATTAGCAGCAGTGTTGACTAAACCAGCTTGACCAATCATGCCGCCGGGCAGGGCGTTAAACGCTGCGCCGCCAGTACCCATACACCGATACCGCCAAGACCTGCACCGCCGCCAGCAATTTCTCCAATCCCTGCACCGATGTTTTTGAAACTAGCTACGCCTTCGGGCAAGCGGCCAAACATGCTGGTCTTTATCTTGTCTTGAACCGCTTTCTGAGCGGCTTCCTTCATAGCCGCTTGTTTAGCAGCTTCCTTGGCCGCTTCAGTACCTGCCGTTTCTGCCGCCGCAGCCGCACCTTGTTTAGCAATTTCAGCGCCAGCGCCAGAGGCGGCCGCCGCGCCCGTGCCAGCCAAAGCCGTGCTAAGCCCCGCACCGCCATACGCGCCAAGACCGGCCATTAAGCCACGGCCAAGATCACCAGTACGGATAGTTTCAACACCGCCAACCAGCAGACCTGCCGTAAATGGGTTAATAAGACCGCCGGTAAGCGGAGTTAACACCGCCCCAATGATGGTCGGCAGGAGTTTCTTGAGGAAGTTGGCCTCATATAGGCCAGTCTCCGGGTTCAAGGTCAGGCTACCACCGTGAGCTAAGGCAAGACTTTGCAGCCCAGCGACTTCTTCCGGGGCCATGTGAACCAGCATGGTATCCCCGCCTCGACCACGGGAGGCAAGGAGTGACGCGAGACCGGCTTCGGGGGCTTGGTTATACATACTTACTCCAGATCCTATCACTCATTGGACTCGTAATTCGACACCCATACCACAGTCATGATAATGGACGGGATAGCCGGGATATTGCCTGATGCCGCCACGTATGGAATGACTACATCGGTATCAGAGGATTGCCAAGCTAACTCAAAATAGTCGTTGGCCTGCAACACAAGCACAAAGTTCCACGCCGCCACGATCTCGTTGTTGGGGCCGTCAATCACAATCTTGGTAGCCGAATCCGGTAGGTTAACCCCGTTGATCCGGGGCCAGATATACACCGCACTGGCTGAACCGCCCGTCTTGTCAAGCTGGGCTGAAAACTGAAAGTTATAAACGCCTGTCTGGGCGACAAAGACTCTAGATGTAGGTACACCACGAGTAATAGCCTGCTGAGAAACAACCGAGTTGTAAGTAAAAAGATTAACGGCATCGGCTACCGGGTTTGTCTGCGTCGTCGTATCAAAGTACGAGGCGTGTGCAGTGGGTGAATTAACCCGGTTGGTAATCTGACTAAAAAAGAGACGCAGGACGTTACTCAACTGATCCTGATAACGAACCTGATAATCGCTTGGTGCAATCGGCAGATTAGGCGGAACAATGCCACGAGCGACGGTCATCGGCGTCCATCCGGTCTAACGTCAATACGCATCATGCCCATCTGCCACGCAACACCTAAATCAGTCGAGTCCACACGGAACGCCATCTGACGGCCACGCACTCGGGTATAAACCTGACCCGTGTACTGCTGGATCGGAATCACGGACGTGCGTGTAACGGTAGGCTCATCTGCCGTCGTGTAATTACTGCCCGAGTTCTGTCGTGGTTTAACGGTAAGCGTTACAGTCGGGCTTGACCCTGTAGACCCTGTGAAGTTGAGGTCAGGCAGGATGCGCCAGACGTAGCCAAAGTTTTGCCCGTCTTGGATGTCAAAGTCCGACGACTCAATAAAGGCTTCAATCGGCACAGACGGATTGACCGACGCATCATCGTTGCCGACCTCGTGGAACATGACTTGATTGGGTATACCACACGACACCACGGTGTACTGACTATGTGAAGCCGCCGTAGTCTGTTCCGCGCCACGAACACAGCCTGTCAGAGTATTACCATCTCGTCCGGTATACGCGATCTTTTCAGAGTCAATCGTAACAGTGCCGCTATATGGATACGTCGATCCGTCAACCAAAGCAATCGTCGTAACGGATGAGTTAATTGCTGTGGCTAGATAGCTAGTCTGTACGCCAAACGCGCCAAGCGGATACTGCCTAGAATGTTCAGACCACGCGGTACGGCTAATGTTGCCGTAATACCAAATACGTTCTAGGTAGTTATAAATGATGTACCGATTGTTGATTGTGCTATTGGCAGACGGATAGAACCACCAGATCTCGTTAAACCCTTCGTTAGATCCAGTGCAAATTTGATCAAGTTGATCAAGGTTGATGTCGTTGTAAACAAATTGACGAAGGGTGCAAGGCAGCGTCTCAACGCGACCCGTATACATGAAGAACTTATCCTTACCCATCCAGTAGGTTATGTTGTTAACTGTGATGGCAGCGTTCTGTGAGGCAATAGAAATGTCTTGATCCAAAAGTGTGACGTTCCACACAAACGGCGGACCTACATACTGCATCGAGAAAATGGCTGTATCCGTCCAGACCAGAATTTCTTGGCGGGTATTTACGGCAGTAACAATCTCAGACCCGTGCGAGAGCGTCTGCTCACCGGATTGGTTAGTGACTTCAGGTACCCACTCGTATGTGTTGCCTTGGTCTGACCAGCGGATCAGCATCGGGTCAAATGCGGTATTAAAATCAATCGGGCTATAGGGCGTTGCGCCCATACAGATTACAAAGTCGTTTACAGGCGAATTCAAAATCATGTTCGTTTCGTTCGGAACATGACGACCCGCGTAGCTAAACGATACTGCCGTGGCAGTTAAAGAAGACGTCGTTGCCGCAGAAATAGTTACCGATGTAGACCCGTTCCACGCAGTCGTGACGTAAGTTCCCGTAACAATCCCGCTGCCCGAAATAACCGAGCCGGTGTTAATTCCTGTAGCGTCAGCCACCACAATAGTTAATGCACCCGATGCTGCCGTAGCAGTGGTCGCAGTCTTTTCAACTGCATTGGCTTTTTCTTCAAGCGTAACAGCGCGAGGCCACGTGGTTGAATTCAATGTCCAGAAATAAATCTCATTGTTACGTTCGGCAAACATTAAATCGTCGCCGTAATTAAACATCGACCAGAGGCGCATCGGAACGCCTTCCGAAGTCGCAGAACCCCAGCCACCAGCGCCCCAAGGCGGGCCGCCCCAACCCACTGTGTTTGTATAAACTGCATTACCCGCGTCAATATCAAACTTGGCAATGACAAGTGAGCCACCACCTGTCGTCGTAGAACTTGCCGCAGTAGGTACGTAGATTGTGAATTCGTTAGCGTTAGGTACAGATTGAATTTCAAACTGTCCGTTCAAAGTCAGGCTGGCTACCGTGATAGCCCCCGAAAAGTCCACATACGTACCAATAGCCGAGCCGTGGCCCGATGCCGTCACCGTGACAAGCTTGCTGCCTGAAGTGGTCGAGAAAGGATTTAAAGAAAGATTAAGTGAATTACCTAGCGGGGTGATGTCATGAAAGTCGCCGCCCAGTTCTACATAAACTTTCTGGTTGGTGCCGACGCCTAGAAGATTTAAACCTGTGTTGGTAATCCAATTCCACAACGCACGGGCCACACCTTTGTAGGTATACGCCGTATTAATATTCTGCCAACCCCCAATCTTTTCAGCATAGCCAGATCGGAAACGCACCTTGTCCGAGGCGAAGAAACCCCCCTCGTTGGCATAGGAAGTCGATTCACGGTTAACGCCGGGGCGCAGTTCCAATTTTTGAAGTGGCATTAGGCAACCCCCGACAAATACAGCGCACGTTCATCCATACGCCGTTTCACCAATCCCGGCAATACTTTACCACCCGCTTTTGTCCACTTCATAAACTCTTCGGCTGCACTCTCAAATTCACCCCGGTTGGTCTTCATCCGAAGGGAAGAACGTTGGAGATTGCCAAGACCCACGTTGAAGGCAAAAGATACGAGGCTATCAAAGACCCCTTGACTACCAAGAGCAGCAGGGCAAAGTCGGGCCACGCCGCGCTCAAACCGGTTAAGGTCCTGAGCAAGAATAGCGTCAACCTCTCCCATACTGAGGACACGGCTCCAGCCATCGGGTATCGGTAAATTGCGCCTTTCATTCATCGGCACCTTGATGTGAGCAGGATCAATGACGTGACCGACCCCGACCGTCCATAGCAGGGCCGGGCACCGATACGGGCGTGTCCTTACACCCTCGGGGTGCTTGTTCAACTTCAGGGCTTCCGCACTGACTTTCACGACTTTCTAGCAAAAGCCTGAGTGCCGAACCAAAATGCAATGATGCTGGACAGAATCAACATCTCGTCATCGGAGAACACACTGTCCATCGCCACCGCAAACGGAGCGCCCTGCTGCCACGCATAAAAAAGCCCCGTGACATTAAGGATGACAAGTTCTAACACAAAGATATATGTCACGACCGGACGTACACTGGCGCGAAGGTTAACCACCCACTGACTCGCTCCCTCACCAATCTTCATGTCGTGCTGGTACAGGGCTACACGCTCTTCAGCCTGTGTTTGAAGTTGAACTTGTTCGGTCTTAATTTCTTCAATGCGCTCCTGTGCCTGAAAACCTCGTGCAGCTAACTCCAACTCACGCTCTTTCTGCATTTGAAGAATGGCAAGTTCGTGCTTCTTATCTTGCCGGTCCTGAAAAAACTCCAGAATTTTCGGCAGACCTCCCGCGAGGAACGACAGGAACGTAGAAATTAGAGTCATCATGTCAATAAACTCCTATGCCCACGGCAATGGAACAACATGTGGTTGCGGAACTTTCTGTGCATCTATTTGCTCTTGAACCATGCCTTCGTAAACCGCAACGCCTTGAACACCAAGCGCCTCACGAGTCCACTTAATAACGTCTTGCTCTGTCACATCTTGGAACTGCACAAAATGCTGTGCGTCGGGAGGTAGCAGATTGACATTACTTTGCGTTTCTCCTAAAAGCCCATTTTCGTTTTTGCTAACTTTAAAATAGGAAATTACAACAACGTTCTGAAGCGAATCTTCGTTCATCGCTTCAATCTGATAAATAGACCAGACAAAATCTGTCATTGTTCTCTCCTATTAAGTCAGCGCAGCGGTAGCTTTCCATCCGCCGTTATAAACATAGATTTTGTTGTTGGTAGTGTCGTAATACATCGGGACATTGCCAGTCGGGTTAGTGGGGGCACCAGTAGGTGCACCAGCCGCTGCTGGAATATGCGTGAAACCGGTAGTCATACCGGTTGTTCCAGACACTACCTCAACACCACCTGCAAAATAGTTGCGAGCTGTTCCGGCAGAATAAAAACCCCACCGATTCGATGCTGCTGCCATACCGCTATAGAACGCATAATTATTCGTTCCCGCTGTTGGACCGCCGCTGTAAAAACTAACAACACTTGTAACTGTTGATCCAGCGCCTTTGTTTACAGCACCTGCCCAGAAAAAAAGAATTTCGGAAATAACTGCGGAAGCGGCGGTGGTTACAAGTGGAGAAACAACCCCACCTACAACAAGGCTTCCTGTAACAGGAAAAGTAGGCTGAATATCAAGTGCGTAAGATGAGCCACCTTCAGCGGGCAACGTTCCGCCTATAAACATCCTGTCGTAGTTGTTTCTTGTAGCCCCTACACTTAAATTAGTAATGTTCGCAGACGTTGATGTTAGTGTCGTAATGTTGGCTGAAGCGTGAGTTGCCGTTGTGATGTTAGTGCTAGTACCGGTCAGCGTCGTGATATTGGCTGAAGTAGAGGTCAGCGTCGTAATATTGGCTGAAGTAACGGTCAGCGTTGTGATGTTGGCGCTCGCGCCGGACAAATAAGAAACCGCATTCACAACATCAGTGCCGTTTGACACTAGTACAACCTTCTCCCCCGTAGCGACAGATACGCCGGTTTGACCCGAAACTTTGACGGTCACGGCCCCGGTAGAGTTGTTGTATATGAAGTAGAGCTTTTTGTTAGACGGCACGATAAGGTTCGTGCTGGCCCCGCCCGTTCCCGTGAGTTCGATATACATGTTACGGGCCACGCCCGTGGCACCGTTCGGGATCGTGATGGTCGTGTCCGTACCCGTGGCAACCGCTTGGGTGACGTAGCCCGAAATGGCCTGTTCAATCAGGGTTCCGAGGTTAGTATTAGTCGTGTTGCCCCACGTACCGGCTTGGTCGCCCGTGCCGATCAGTTCAAGAGCAAGATTAGTTGAGTATGTACTAGCCATTTTAGTTACCTTACGCGGCTATCCGCGTCCACGTTGTAGTCTGTCCCGGCGCGATACTGTTCCAAGTCGTTGACTGACCTTCATTAATTGGCGTCCAAGGCCCGGTCGGTACCGGCACGATATTACCCCAAACAAGGACCTGTCCCACGACCCCCGTGGCCGAAACTCCCGTAATAGCAACCGTGGACGATCCAGATATCGCAACTGTGCCGACTTGACCTGTGGCCGAAACCCCGGTTGGTTTAACAATAAGCTCAAGAAAGACCGTGATATTGCCAAGCTGACCAGCGGCCTCGACCCCAGTAAGCGTGACGTTAGCCGTCCCCGTAACGACAACAGACCCAAGCTGTCCTGTCGCCTCGACCCCTGTGACAGGAGCTTTGATATCCACAGCAACGGAAACATCGCCAAGTTCCCCGGTAGCCTGAACGCCGGTGAGGATAATTGTGCCTGTACCGGTAACTTGGACCGTGCCTGTCGCGCCAGTCGCTTGCAGCCCAGTAACAGCGGCGTTGGCTTCGCCATAGACGAAGACGGTTCCAATCTGCCCGTTAGCCTCAACCCCATTAACGAGAGTGTTGGCATCAGCAACAACAAGAACGGTTCCAACAAAGCCGGTGCCCTGCACCCCCGTGACAACAATCGCCCCGCCCAGACCCGGCGTGGAAAACGGCGCTGCTGAGAATGGGGTAAAGCCCAACATTGTTAGACGTTAGGCTGCTAGCCCTGAAGCTTCAACCCACGACTGCGTGGCCTCGTCCCACGAGTACATCTTGCCATCATTCGGCATCGGTACCGGGGCTTCCCACTGCGCGGTGTTGCTATTCAGAACCCATGACGGGTACGGCTGCGGCGCTACAAAAGCGTCGATGTCTTCGCGGTAGGTGTAACCAATGCCAGCGTAGTTCTTGCGAATGTTGCCGTGGTAAGAAGTCTGTTTCCAATTACCGCCAAACAACTTCTGGCAGAACGCCACACCGATACTTTCAACCTCGTTGCCATTCGCATCGGCTGTATCCTTATTGGCTACAACGATAACTCGCAGCACCACGTTGTTTGAATCTAATTCAGCAAAATGAGCCATTTTTAACTCTCCAAATACAAAGCGGTGAGGCTTTCTTCTTGTCCCAGATACCCTACAGGAAAAGTGTTAAATGCCAAACTAATCCTAGTATCTTCTGCCTGAACAGGTTCTACCGAATGACCCAGTGAAGACGGGAAAAGCATTAACTTACCAGTTTCAACTGGAAACCACCAAGACGTACTGTTGTAAATGTTGTAATTTTCAGAAGGTACCTCAAACTGTCTGTAACCTTCTCTATAAAAATGAATCTTGTCACTTTGTTTATCGGCATTTATATAAAAAACACCAGAAGCAATGGAATTCCCATGAGAATGTTTATGATGCCACTCTCCCGGTTTGCTGTAATTGAACCACGACTGGGTAATACGAAGTGAAAGAGTATTTTTTGGAGAAAAAATTGTATTAAAATACTGATCGACACACGATTGAACAAAATCAAAAATATCTTTCATTTTTGGATGTTTTAAAACGTATGCGTTATCGCTTCTGATATTCCCAACATTTTTAAAAGTTTGCTGTTCATTTACATAATTAATTTCTTCAGTTGTAAATTCACGACCAAAGTAAAAATTGCAAACGGGAATTGGAAACAAGTTTTGAATTTCCACGACTTTAGTAATCCTTTCCCAATTTTTCTTTAATTAAAGCGTAATCTTGTGCATATTTTTTACGCACAAAGTCAACTACTTTGTCCGTTACTTCTGGATCATCTTCTGGACGCCAAGACTGATTTTCAACAGTTACAGGATGCAAAGACGAATTAGTTGCTTCTGTTATACGGCGCAATTCATATTCAAAATTTTCAAAATCGAGCGCATGTACGTCTGAATCTACAAACCATTTTGATTGAGGATCAAAAGTGTACAAAAACGTACCGGAAATTAAATCTAAATTGTCAACAAATTCTTCGCAACTGAGTTCTTGTAAATTTTCGCTAAAGCCAGCTTCTCTTAAACCTTTACTTAAAGGATACCCAATTTTGTCGTAAAACAAGTTATGTACATGCGGGTAAACATTTCGAGTATGGTGTACCGCGCTAAGAAAACGTACAAGCGGATCTCTTAAAAAACAAAACTTTTTGTACTCAATTAGATTAGGATATTTAGTTTCATAAAATTTTGGAAATTCATGCCAAGGTTTTAGTAGATGCCATCCCAAGCTAGTTAGAAACACCCGCGAAGATGTAGTGCCGTTTTTTGGTGGCAAAAACAAACATAACTTTTTCTCTTTATGAAAAAGCATTACGGAACAACATCAGGAGTTTTAACGCCAACAAAAACCCAGTTATCTTGGTCTGGGTCCCAAACGTATTCATTACCGTCATTTGGAGCGCAAATCCACTGACAGCTATTTTCGTCAAGAATGCAATTTAAGTTTGGATCATCTGGTTTTGGCGGTATGAATGCATCTCGGACAGAATCGTATGTATAACCAATACCGGCATAATTTTTACGAAAATTATCGTTGTAGCTTGTTTGCTTCCAAATAGTGTCTGCGCCAAATAAAGATTGACAAAACTCTATTCCTAAAGGCTCAGATTCTGGAAAAGGAAGATTATTAATAACGGAGTTATTAACTACGATAACTTGTGTTACTAAACTGTTCTCATCAAGTTGTGCAAAATGCGCCATACATCACCACTGGATAGAACCAGAACCATTAAATACGTAAGTTCTAAAACCGCCTGAAACTGTTACGGTAGGCGAACCAGTTGTACTGGCCGCCGCTGCAAAAGTATCCGCATATTTAATAACTACTCGCCCAGAGCCACCCGATCCACCAGCCCTACAGCCTCCACAAGCATTACCGCCACCGCCACCTTTTCCTGTATTAGCTCCTCCAGCAGCGCCTGCAACACAGGGACTACCATTATTACCCGCGCCACCACCCGAATAAGTAACAGAACTTCCACTAATACTATTAGCTGTGCCCGCACCAGCAGTTAGACATCCGCCTGCGCCAGAATGCCCACCACCGCCACCAGCTTGATAATAATCAGAACAATAACCAGCATTGCCGCCGGCGTTGCCTTGAGATGGACTCGTACTGGGCGAATTTCCTGCACCCCCATTTCCATAATTTACGAAGTTAACGGTGTAAGATGGTTCGTTTACGTTAATTTCTACGTCAGCGCCGCCACCAGAACCACCATTTCCACCGTTGATGTCGGAGCTATAAAGACCGCCTCGGCCACCGCCAGTTGAGGTTATTGTGCTAAATACTGAATTAGTGCCATTGGTATAAAGGCCACCGCCGCCGCCGACAGTAACTGTGTAATTAGTTCCTTTAGAAACAGCAAATCCTGAAGCAGTACGATACCCGCCTCCGCCTCCAGCCCCGCCCGGATGACACGGGATGCCAACGCCTGAGCCGTCACAGCAACCACTTACTCCGCCTCCACCACCAGCAACTACCAAATATTCAACGCTAGTTGGCGCAGCAAGCCCGTAAGACAAACCAAATAAAAGTTGTTGAGTGCCCATGTTATACCTTTATTTGACCCTCTTGGTGCGCTTGCTTTCCCCACAATCCGATAGGGCATTCTGAGTTACTTAGCCTAACTTTCCCTTTAATAATGCAACCGCACAATTTACAAACGCCATTCTTTTTGTGTTCGCAAATAGAACACAATTTTTCTCGCTCTATAACTGTTTGTTTAGACGCAATCCCTGTAAACATAGTTTAATCAACTTACATTACCAGAAATGATGCACACCGAGTTGGAGATAAACAAGATTGTCGAAACACCTCTTGTTGCTAGCGTTACGCTTGCTTTATCGGAATCAGTACCTGCGATATACGCCGTTGTAATGGTCAGGCTGATCGTGCGGTTGCCGGTTGTGTTGTTGTAAATAGATACAACATTACCAGTTGAAAAAATACCGTTGGGTACGTCAATACCACCGCCTGTACCGATGCTGACATATTCACCAATATCCGTAATAGCCAACGTATAAACCGATGTCTTATCTGCACCGGCTGAAGGAATGTTACGGACGTTGCCTACGCCATCAAAAAGATTAGTGACGGTCGCGCTAGTGCCGGTCAGCGTTGTGATATTTGCAGAGGTAGAACCCAGCGTCGTAATCGTTCCACTCGTACCATTTAGCGTCGTGATGGTTGCGCTAGTGCCAGTGAGCGTTGTGATATTTGCAGTTTGCCCAGTACCAATTCCAATGGCTGTAACACCACCAGTCTGAATGTTTAACTCAGACGTTGAATCAGCAGTAGATACGATCCCATTTTGAGCATTGATTACGTTAGCCATGTCAGACCCTCAACCCGGTAAGTGACTCGTCTTCGCCTACATAGCCCGCCGGGAATGTGTTAAACGATAATGATATGCGAGTGTCATCGCCCTGCACGGTCTCTACCATGTGAGTCAAACCAGACGGAAACAAAATGAGTTGTCCGGATTCCACACTAAACCACCAACTGTCGCTGTTATGTAAGTTCCAGTTTTCAGTCGGCAGTTTGATTTGCTGGTAACCGTCTTTGTAAAAGTAAATCTTGTCCCGCTCACGCGCGGCTTTCATGTAGAGAACGCCGCTGATAAAACTGTTGGGATGCGAGTGCTTGTGGTGCCACTCACCGGGTTTAGTGTAGTTCAGCCACGACTGCGTTAAGCGCAGCGATACGTCGTGTTTCGGTGCGTAGATTGAGCGCAGGTACTCGCTCACGCTGGCTTCCACAAACGCCTTGAGATTGGCCATCGTGTCGTGACGCAGCACATAATGGTCGTTGCTCGTCGTGTTGCCCATGTTCTTGTGCGTCGGCTGCGCGTCCACAAACGCCATTTCCTCGGCGGTGTAATCCCGTCCAAGTTCAAACTTGGCAACTGCCGTCGGAAATATGCTGTACAGATTCAAGCAGCAAGCCCCTGCTCAATTTGCGCCACATGTTCGTCAAATGCCTTTTGCTGCTCAGGCAACAAAATAGTGTTGATGGATTCTTCAAACAGCCGGATCTTCTCAATGGTCTCAAACACTTCCTCAACGGACGGGCACGGACGAGGATCGTCCCAACGAGTGAAGCCAACTCCACCCGTGAATTCCCATTTCGCACCCGGACGAAGCAAGTGCATCGCCGTATCAATGCCCATCAGTTGATATGCTTTCATTAGTAGTTCACCTTGAGAATGACGATACCGGAGCCGCCTGCGCCGCCTGCGCGTCCCACATTTGGCTGCCCACCACCACCTCCGCCGCCACCGCCTGTGTTAGCAGTAGCCGCTGTTCCAACGGCATTTGCACCGCCTGCTCCGCCACCGCCAGAACCGCCTGTTCCCGCTGTTCCACCGTCGTAAGAAGCGCCACCACCACCGCCAGCGTAAGTGACAGACGAGCCAGAAATAGACGATGCAGTTCCAGCACCGCCATTGCCGCCAACAGTTGAAGTTCCCGCTCCACCAACGGCAGACGCGCCGCCACCGCCCCCAGAACCGTAATTTGGGCCGCCATTAAAGCCTGCTCCACCATTTGAGCCTTGAGCCGGGGATGTGCTTGGAGTGTTTCCCGTACCGCCAGCCTGACTTGCGCCACCGCCGCCGGAACC
>Ga0129336_10001736_pt1 | contig 13318 bp, 10 predicted proteins | sample CPB6_02_DNA_FD_96878 | JGI IMG/M metagenome (GOLD analysis project Ga0129336, IMG submission 96878) | Freshwater to marine salinity gradient microbial communities from Chesapeake Bay, USA - CPBay_Sum_0.6_0.2_DNA | ecosystem: Environmental > Aquatic > Marine > Coastal | place: USA: Chesapeake...
AGCAGGGCGAGTGCTACTGAAGTGATGAGTCTCACCGCTGTGAACGTGCATCACAGCAACATCGGTATGAAACTCAAGAAACTCGGCAGACAACTGCTCTGCCAGGAGGATGCGCGGTGCCACCACGACGATGATGCCAGCATCGTTCTGCTCGAAGTAAGACAGGGAGTCCTGGATCATGGGAAGGGTCTTGCCACCACCCGTAGGGATGACGATCTGACCCTTGGCAAACGCCAGCATGGCATCCAGAGCATCTTGCTGGTGGGGTCGAAGCAACATCACAGATCTCATCGCGTATGGGACTATTATAGCAGAAAGGGGTTCCCGAAGGAACCCCCTGTGCCACTAGAAGAACTGTTCCACCCCCACTGGTTCCCCAAAGGAGTAATCATATGTGAGAGCATCAGCGCAAACATAATGGGGATGTGTGACGTCAACACCAAGATTGGCACACAGTTCTTTATGATTATCTTCCATCATCTCTACCGCATACAGCATATGATTTAGAATATGCTCTTCAGTATGATAATTCAGTAGTTTTTTCTTGAGAGCAATCAAAAAGTTTCCACATCCAGCAGAGTTGTCAATAAAAGTACTCTCTGGATCTTGTAGTAATTCAATATCAATATCATCTACCATACTCTCAACAAGTTCCATCGGTGTGAATACTTCTTGAGTTACTTTAATTCTCTCGTCAGATCTCTCAATCGTAGATCCAACATTCATATTATGTTTATTCTTTGCCATCTCGTTCTTCAATACATTTAATATAAGTTGAGATCAAATCATTCTTTCCAAAATGATATCGACCATTACATTGACCTGCTGCTTCTCTAAACTTATCAGCAAATTCTACCATATTATCAACCACTTTAGGATCTCGTACCTTAATAAAATGGTGTCCCTTGGCATAGTGAGTAAAGTTCTCTGTTTTGACTCTACCACTGGGTCCACAACCATACTCACCAACAAATACATCTGCCTCATCTCTTCTCTCATAAGGAAGAAACTCAAAATCAGGATGCTCTCTCATCATAGGAATCTCACCAACTCCTATTGCAAATCTCGAAGTATTTTTGACTCTCCAGTATTGCTTTACGGCACTAATACCACCAGGAAAAGTAGAAGGATCCAAATCTTCATCAAGATCACAATGAAGATGTCCTACAATCTTATTCAGTGAAGAAGGTTTCCGTACAGAAGTAGGAAGAACAGCACGAATATCATCAGTGTGCTCTGACAACTTATTGAGAAACTTAATAGCAAGATTTCCACCTACACCATAAGGAGGATTAATGATAGCTAAGCTAAATCTCTTCACTGTCTTTCTGACGACCACAAAGGTATTCTAGCAGTATTATGGCACTTATGTCAATCCCACCCCATCTGCCCAAATTCTAAACGCATATGCTGTCCATGGACCATAAAACCCACAATTCAAAACACTATTTCTATCTCTCACTCTTTCTCTAACAATATCAGAATAAGAATGATTTATGCTATACTCGACAACTTCATTAAAATTATTTTCTGGATTAAACGGAAGAGATTTAGCATACTCCCAAAATGAAGTATTAAATTTAGAACCATATTGATAATGCCAAAGAATAAAATTCTCTATCTGTTTCATTTCAAATCTTATTGAAGCATTGCACACTTCTTTATCCACTCCACGAGCAATATGATTCAATGCAACCATAGCAACCTTTTCATAAAAACCTGTGGATGTTGCTTCCAATGGTTCAAGAAAACTTAATCTATTACCATTTAATATCGTTCTTTCTCCTTGAAAACAACTTTTAGCAAGATAATTTTCAAAAGTTAAATGTCCATCCGGAACAACATCAAATCTTTCTATAAAGTCCGCAGTTGCTTTCTCTTTTGTTGTTATTTGATTGTTATACAAATACCCATATGATGTGCTATCAACATTTGGTATTACAAATGTCCATCCATTGGGAGTTGCTACTGTTCTTGTATAGACTAAATCTGGATTAACCTCTTCTTTTCTTGATAAAATAACAGAATTTAATGGATTTATAAGTTGATCATATAAATCCTTTTCCCTATTGTTTCTTCCTCGACAATCAAATATAAAGTCCGAATCTATTTCTTTCTCTGGATCTTCGATATTTTTTTCCACAACTTCAAATACACCAGAATTTAAAACTGCTTGGGAAAACAAATTTGGAATGTAATGAATTGCTAATAAAGATTGTGGAAAAGAATGAAATATTTTTTCGTTTTTCTTACCCCAATTTTCATACATAATACCTTCTTTTCTTGTAGATTTAATCAAATTATGATTTAAAAAATCTAGATGAAAAAATTCATTAACTAAGCTAGCAACACCTGGACTAGTCCCTTGTCCAGTTCTTTCTATGGGAGTATTTGGATCATAATGTATCGTTATTGTGTCTATTTCATCTTTAGCGTACAAATAATAATGCATTGCAGTTATGCAACCAGCATTACCAGCGCCAATGATAGATACTTTTTTCTTTCTATTCACTTATCTTCAGATTTGTCATCGTTGACCTTATCCATAATTTGATTAAGAGTTTCTTCCCATTCAGAACTCATGTCTCTCCACTTATTGAGTGGACAAGAATCAATAATCATTTTTGCTTTTGCTGGAATGTAACATCCACATTCCATACATTTGTTTTCAAGATCATCAAATTTAATACAAGATTTACAAACTGATGTCCTTTCATGATATACCTCATCAGAAACAGTCAGAGGACCACCTCTATTTTTATGAATATATTGTATCAATTCCCAAGAAAACTGGGCAAGATTTTTTGCTTGTTCTCCAAGAGGAGGATAATTTTTTTCTTCAGACATTGTAATAAACCTCAACTTTGGTTATTTATTTAAAAATAATTAAAGTTAATGTTGAATCTACCTAAAAAATCGTCCGTACAGGTTGTACTTTTATGATATATTCCTGGATCAAATAACAAAGCTCTATTCTCGACAGAACCTACGGTAGTTCCGTCTTTGAAAATTGTCTTCCCATTATTACTATTCAAATAAAATAAACAACCTTTACAGGAAATCGGAGTGTCATCTACATCTAAAAAATCCACATGAAAATCATGATGAACAATTTTCGACGTAGTGGGATAAAAGTTTGCTTTAATTCTAATAATGGCGAGCGGATCTAACTTTTTTAAAAGTGGGAACAAAATATTGAAGTTCTCACTTGTTTTTTGAAATTGATTGTAAAACATATGATACAAAAACCAACCATCTGTTCCGCCATTTTCGGCAACACCCATTTTAGTGTTCCATGAAAGGTTTCCACTGTAAATGATGAAATTTTTTAAATTTTTAAATTCTTCATCATTTAAAAAATTATCAACAACTTCATACTTCATTGTCTACTATGCCTTTGATTTAGATCATTGATAAGTTCTGGAGTCATAAAGTTCATATTTACTATTACTCTACTTTTATGGTTCGCTGGAGAATGACCAGTATGTTGTAATAAACCATCAAAAATAAGCAATCTATTTTCAATTGGTTCAACTTCTTGTATTAAATCTTTTCCTTCTCTATCAAAGAGCAATGTATTACCATCACTATTATTGATATAAAAAATAGCGGTCATATGTTCATATGGATAATCTGTATGAATTTCATGGCAATATTCTAATGGATTATACAATGTCATATCAGCTCTTGCCCTTACAATCTGATATGGAGTTTGTGTAAACTCTTGAACTTTTGCTTGCGAAAACAAAAGAAGTCCTTTTGATAACACTCCACAGGAACTATTGACAAAATTTTGATTCCAATGGAGTTTAGTAGTAAATCCAAATGATCCAACGTTATTGTAAGAATCATCATCTGTCAGGTGATCGTTGTAATGCCATTCACACTGTAAAGACAAAAAATGTTCTTGCAAATCTTTCAGGTAAGATGTTGATAAAAAATTATCAATAATTTTAAACATCACGTAAAAAATCTAGTGTCACCTACAGTATGAATAAAAAACGTAAAAGTCATTCTTCCCGTCTCTTTAGAGTCTCCAAATGTATCAGAAAGAGCATGAATTCTAGATCCTTCATATGCAACTAATCTATTGTATTTGTTTTCTATATTAGTAAATTGATTATTTTTTCCATCTAATATAGAAGTACCTGCAGTCTTTGGAGCATTTGGAGTCAAATAAACAACTCCAGCAATTGGTCCATGCGGATCCTTATGAAATCTATCTTGCAAGAAATTAGGATAAGCACTCTTAGTTTCTTCAGTTGTAATATGAAAGTAAGAAGTAATTGTCATTTCTTCTGTTGACTTTTTAGTAAATCCAAAAAAGTCATCACATATATTGAATATCTTAATGGAGTGTTCCATCAAAAATTCATCTGTTGCTGAATAAGAATTGACTTTCTGATTGCAACAGGGACAAATGTAATTTTTTATTTTACGGATCGGAAGTGTTCTTTGACCTCTCCAACCAGAACCATATCCTTCAATTCCGTTATCAATCCTATAATTTGTTAATGAAATCCCTGTTTCTCTAATTAAATCAGGGTTTTCAAAATAATCATCTTTAACTAAAACTTCAATCATTAATTATAAATGAATAAAAATGTATTTATTATTGGTATGATCCTTTGATTGTATCTGAATTAATTGTTCCCGATACAGAATAATTTGATCCAAATATTGCTCTACCAGGACTTCCACCATTTCCTGTGTTATTTGTGTTATCACCAGATACTCCCCAATCTCCACCATCGCCACCAGTTTCTCCCTGATCTCCATTAGATGGAGTAGTAGTATAACTTCCACCATCATAACAAGTTTGTGCAGATCCACCAGCGGCTCCAGTGGCACCATCTAAAGAACCTGATTGATTATTATATCCTCTTCCAGGTCCACCATTCCCACCTTCGCCTCCAGTCCCTCCAGTAACTGAATAATTTTTATAACAAAAATTATACTTGCTGTCACCATTTGATTCCCACCAACAGTCACCCCAACAACCACAAACTTGTCTTCGATCACAGTGGCTTCCATACCTTTGCCCACATCCACCATCTATCCATCCACTAGGGCATCCAGGGCATCCACATCCTCCATTATTTGTAAATGAGTCATAGCATTGACCATTGGAACCATTATCACCTGTTTTACCTTTTTCTCCTCCTCCACCACCAGCATATATTCTTGATCCATTTCTAACTAAAACTATATTATTAGCCCCACTTGATGAAGTCATTTCTAAAGCATCTCCACCCTGTTGACCACTTATAGCAGGTGCTCCACCGCCAGTTCCACCACCTCTACCACTTGCACCCAGAATACTTCCATAATTATCAATCGTTAAATTAAACGCAGTTGCATTTAATGATGCTGCTGTAAGTGTGGCATCGTTTGATCCGCAAGTTCCATCAATAAACAAAAACTTTCTAATGTTTTTATTTAAATTGCTGTTCCAAGATTGAGCATCAATATCAAAGTTTATATCTGTACCAGATTGTGTAATATAATAATACTTAATTGAACCTCTAAATTGAGAACTTTTCCAGTTCGATGATGTAGAAATATTTGCATTTTCTATAGCATCAGGAACAGTTGGATTTGTGTTTGATGTGGATGTAATTCTTCTTAAGTCGGATACTTTTATTGCAGCAGTATCAGTGTTAAAGGTTTCACTTCCGCTAGAAGTTTCTTTCCTCACTTGAGCACGAAAATTAGACCTTAAAGAACTAAACTTAATTTCACCAGAAGAATAATAAGGACCTGCTTTAGATACTGTTGCTGTCATTTATGGTACTCCTTCAATTAATGGAAATCTGTCCAGGCAATTCCAGTATATCCTTGAAATTTTAATGTAGTTGTATTAAAAACAATAGCACCTGATTTACCTGCAGTATCTAATCCTACTGTAGTTGAAACTTTTGGAACCATCATAAAAGATGCTGCTCCACTAGAGATACCTTTACCAGCATCTGAAAAATCAACAGCACATCTTGGTGCTGTTGTTCCTATGCCAATCTTTGTTTTATTATCAGTGGAAACTTCACTAAGATATAGATTAATATAAGACGCTGCGGCACCTGATGATGGATAAATGTCAACATTACCATAAACACCAAATGCACTAGTTGCAGAGATTGCTGTTGTTCCAATTCCTGCTGTGGATGAAAATACACCGCCAGTAACTCTTAACGAAGAACTATCAACTAAAGTTGTATTTCCAATTGAAACTCCACCAAAAATAGCAGTTTTATCTCTAGCATCAATTGCTACAATGGGTGCGGTTGTTCCAATACCAATTGATGATGCCGCAGCAACGGTTATATTAGCATTTGCTTCAATTCTATTGAAAGTTGAAACCCCAGTGGCAGCATAAACATTACCAACTAAAAGTCCTGTAATTGATGGTATATTAATTGTTCCTGCACTTAATGTACCTCTAACAGTTACATTATTTCCAAACCAAGCATTGCTGGTTACAGTTGATGTTCCAACAACGTGAAGGGTTTCGTCTGGATTTGTTTTACCAAGTCCCAGTCTTCCACCATAGGTTAATGACATCAATTGGGCATTGGTTTGCCCATATAACCATTCAAATCTACCTGTTCCAACGCCTGCGATTCCAGCGTGCAGATAAGAATTAATATTACCTGTATCATTGTTGATAATATCTAGAGTTTTATTAGTATCACCAAATCTTAAGACTGCTGTACTTCTACCAACACCAACGGATTGTCCGATACTAATTCTAGAACTTCCAGTTTCAGAAATAACTTCTAGAAGAGATCCAGATGCTTTACGGATTTGAAATTCTGATGTTGGAACTGCTGTACCTACACCAATTCTTCCACCTTCTAGAGCAGAAAATGCAGTCCCACTTGTGCCAACATGAAGTAATTTTGAAACTGTGGTGACACCAGTATTTGGAACCTCTATGAGATCTGCAATCAGTTTAGTTGCAGTGATGATTCCAACTTGAATATTTGGAGTTCCAGTAAGAGATGATGCCGTTGTTGCAGTTCCGGTTACATTACCAGTTAAACTACCAACAAATGTGGTTGCTGTTACAATACCAGAACCGATATTTACTGAAGTTCCTACGTTTAATGTGGTAAAGGTGGAAATCCCAGAATTAATATTTCCAGTAACATTACCAGTTAAACTACCAACAAATGTGGTTGCTGTTATAATACCCGATGCTCTAATATCCCCAGTTGAATTAAATCCAACACCACTTCCTGTATTTGGATTTGCACCAACTTGGAAAGTAAATCTTGGATCTGCTGTTGCAATTCCAACGTTGCCTGCTGCATAAATGCTAGTAAATCCTAATCCAACATCAATATCAACCCATTGAGAAGTTGGAATGTTTACAATACCTCTACCGTCACCATAGAAAGTGACGACACCAGATACCGCAGTAATGATTCCAGAATTAATTGTAACTTTTCCATCAGTTACTGTTCCGAAAGTTCCAACTCCAGATACATTAAGTGCAGGTGTGAAGATATGATTCGCCGTAACTAGACCAACTACTTTAGTCGTTCCTCTAACATCTAAAACTTCGGTTGGAACTGACGTTCCAATTCCAACCAGTCCATTAGAATTAACGATTAGATTATCTTCATCAACCTGAACACCATTTCTGAAGTTGAATGACTTTCTATAATTTGCCATCTTATATGGTTTTTAGTTATTTATCTGTGTTTTTTTCAAGGGCATCTACTTTAGCAGATAATTCCTTGACCGCTTCAATCAGAAGTGGAACCATTTTATGGTAATCAACAGCAAGATATCCATTATCTCTGGTTGTAACCGCTTCAGGTAAAACTTCTAGAATTTCTTGTGCGATTACGCCAACATCATTTCCCTCTTTACCAGATTCTGCATTCCAAGTGTAAGTATTTCCACTGATTGAAAGAACTTTTGCAAGTGGGTCTTCAATTGGAGCAATATTATCTTTTAATCTTTGGTCAGAAGCGTAGAATGCTGTAATGTCTCCAGTTACAGTTAATTCTCCATCAATTGCAGAATTTGCATTGATTGCAACAGTTCCTGAAGCAGAATCTAAAACTAGATTACCACTAGAAGTATCAATTGTATTATCGTTAGTAACTCCTATCCTAATATTTCCAAAACTACCTGCACTTGATACAAGTGTTGAATTAGAAGAAACTACTAAATCACCACCGATGTATAAATTAGATCCAATTCCAACTCCACCTTTAACAGTGAATGCACCCGTAGTTGTACTGTTGGATTGAGTGTTATCGGTAATATTAAATGTTGAGTTCAATTTTAGGGTGCTGTTAAAAGTCACAGCATCATTCATTTTCAACTCTTGGTTGAAAGTAACAGGACCGTCAAACTGTGATAGAACAGTTCCAGAGTTTCCACCCTCCACTAGAAGTCTTTCTTTAACAATAACTTCATCAAATACAACACTTAATCTATTTGGATCTTCACCAGTGATGGTTGAGACTGGAATATCAAAGTTAACTTCTTTACCAGTTGCAGAATTAATCTTTTTGTTACCAATAAAGAAGTCACCAACACTGTTCATACCAGTGTAAACCACAATACCACCAGATCTTTCTTGTGCTTGTGCTAGATAGTCTTCTTTTTCAGTCAGAGTTTTAACTTGGACTTGTGGTAAACCAGTTGAGTAGTTACCTGGACCATATCCAAGATATTCAAAAGTGTGACCAGAAGCACGGACATAAGATGGTCTACGGAACTCAACTGCCTTTGGTTTGATTTTCTTGATTTGTGCTCCAGCGGAATGATTTTCTTTAACTGTACCAAGAGCACCACGAATAACACTAACTTCATTATTGCCAGCTCCTGCAAGGGTGCTGCTGGTAATTCTCATAATCTCATTATCAACTTGGATATAAGATCCAAGTTCAAATCTCTTTGTCGTAGAAATACCGGCATTTGGAACAGTAATATGCAGGGTTGTCCCATTAGTAATATTGGAATCAAGAGTTAAAACTTCATTATCATAGAACGAGAATCCTCTTGCTCCTAGGTTTTCTCCATCAATATCGGAAGTCTTATCATTGGCAGATAAACCATGTTTCAGAATATAAGTTGCTGAAAGTGATTGGTTAGTGACTGCACTGATAGTTGTTGTGGTAATACCAGAAATAATATAATCACCAAGATTTCCGTGAGTTGAATTGAGAACACGAACTTTATTACCGATGACTAAACCATGTGGTCTTGATGTTGTAAAGGTTGATATACCAGTAGCAGATGTATAAGCAGAGGAAGAAACATAAATTTCTGGACCAACATTGATTAGATACTGGTCTTGGACAATTCTTGGGTCACCATTAGTAATTGCAATTGCAACTTGATTCTTTGCAGGAACAGAAGTGATACGATAGTGACCACCAGCAGTAGTACCAATACCCGTAATTTGGACAGTATTACCAATAACTGTGGAGATTCCAGCAGTATTCAGAGTGATTTTTGCAGATGATCCACTTCCAATACGTGTCGTATCAAATTCTAATTGCTCTCCACTTACATATCCTGAACCACCAGCAATGATATCAACATTGGTAACTGCTCCACCAGATACAACAACTTTTGCAGTTGCTCCATCCCAAGTTGATGTTCCGTTATTGAACAGTTTAACGTTATAATATGTTCCGTTTGTATATCCAGAACCTCCCGTAAGGGCACTATAAGTTACAATACCACTCAAGTTATGTTCTCTAGAGAACGTCAGTGTAGCGGTTCCTTCTGTTGCGCTAGCGAATGATGTTGATACCCCAGAAATTGGTAAACCAATGAATAAATCTTTTAAAACTTTATCTGCAGTTTCTCTAGTCAAACTCTTTTTGAGATCACTTGTTACAACTTCACCAACAGGAGATCTCTTGGCAAAAGTCTTACTTGCATTTGGATTATCATTAACATTATCTCGATCTAGTTGTGGATATAGATCAGTTACGTTTTGACTAAATTTTGAAGTTGTGAATTCTGTTGGAATAGCATTAGATGAATTTAAGACATATAGATGATAAACACCATCTTGGACATTATAAATGTATGGAGTGATTACATCACTTCTGTAAATGTAATAATTATTTTTCCAATCATTTCTAGAGAATCTTGGTAAGGAAGTTGTTCTAGAACTGGTATCATTCGTAAATACCCCAGGATTATGAGTAATCCCATTTACATCAGTTGTAGAATATTGGAAAGTCTTGTCATTTGTTACTGCAGTAACTTCAAATGTTCCATTATATCCAATGTCTGCAGTTCCGGAGGTATTATTTGTACTTGTTACTTTACTAACAATGATTTGATCGCCAATATTTAAATCATGGGGCAATTCAGAAATAACAGTAATTGTTGAAGAACTTACTGAACAAGTTGAAATAAATCTTGGATTTCTCTTGTAATCATAATCAGCATCAGAAATTGTAGCAAGAGTGAAATCTGAATTTGATCTTGCTCCAGTAGAACTAGATTCTTGAATAACAAATCCTTCTTCTGGATTTTTAGTATTCTGGAATTCCTTTGGAATTGCAACTCTAAACTTGTAAAGTTTTTCATCTATGCTTCTTGTATCTTCGATTCTCTTAAAGAATGATACATCTGTTCTTGAAGGAACATCTGGAAGACCAAGAGATGCAATGTTAGTGTAAATATCACTATTTGTTTCTGTATGGATATACCACTTGGAATTGGTTGTATCATATTGAATTGGAGATCCAACATCTCCAGCTTCCTTATCAGAAACTCGACTTAAAACACGAAGTTGAGAACCACCATAAATTGTGATTGCAGTTCCATTCTGTGCATTTGTCAGTGATGAAGCGAGTTTAATTTCAGTTGAGGACTGCTTAATTGTATAATAAATTTTGTGAGCGGTAATATTCTCTGGAAGATCGCCAACATCACTAATTAAAACAATTTTTTCTCCAGTTAATAAACCATGTGCACCAATTGTGAGAATATTTGAAGAAACTGAAGTTACTGAATACTCTTTGGCAGAACTAGTTGTTCCATAAACCGCCCCACTTGCAGGGTCGGTATCAGTCATATAAATGGATGCGGAATATGTGACACCTGTTCCAACATTTCTGACATATAATTTATCTGAAACTTTTGCACCAATTCTATATCCTTGAGTTAGAACTGGGGGTGGAACATCGGTGCTAGTAAATCCAAATAGATAAAGATGACTCGAAATACCTACCGATGTTGTTGTATTAACATCGAGTGAAATCCAATCAATATTTGATTCAGATCGTGTAATTGCCTTTGGGGTAATAACCGAAGTGATATATGCTCTATCATCCTTTCTAAATGCTTCTTTTCTGAATCCTGATGAAGATAGAGAAATTTGACCAAAGTTAGAGTTTGAGTTAGTTACACTATAATCTGATCCAGTTCTTGCATCAAAATGTCTTGTAAATCCAATCGCAAAGATAGAAACAATTTGAATAAATGCATCATTAGATGCTTTGATGTGCGATGTTTCCCATCCATGTCTGTAAATTGCATCACTATCTAAATGATAAACACTACTTTCATTGGTAGACGATGAACCACTTGAAAGTGAAGAACCAGTGACTTTAGTGATACTGATTCCTTCATAAAGTCTAGACGAAGGATTGTATTTTACAAATGCTCGGTCATCTTTTTGTAAAGAAACTGCTGTGAATTGTGCAGTAACTAATGAACGGAAACCAGATGCCTTTGCACCATCGGCATGTACACCATTCATACCCCATACGGAACGGAGTGAACAGTTGAAAATGTAAGGGGATGCACCAGTTACCGTATCAGTTTCAATTGTAACTGTTGCTGAAGAAGCACTTGGGGAAGCAGGAAGATTTGATCTAACAAATGGAAGTAAAAAAGTAAATTGAGTTGCGCTACTTACACTTTGAACTTTAGTTGAAACATTATAATCATCTACATCGACACCTTTAACTTTGATTGGTGTTCCCGCAGTTAAACCGTGCTCGGAACTTGTGGTAACTGTGATAATAGAATTTGGAGTAAATCCATCTCCAGAAATAATTGTAGAAATATTTACAGGATCGGAAGCAAATGCACCAACAATTTCCCATTCTGCACGTTGCTTTGCAAATCCTAGTGGAGATGCTGGATACTTTTGATCAATATCTCTTCCAGATGCCTGATTAAAAGCATTTGAAAGTTTACTATAATACATATCCAAGTCAGTTATTGCATAACCACTTGGAACATTAACACCATCAGCGTACTCAAAACAAGTGAGTTTATGGTGAGAAAACGTTGGTTTAGAACGATTATTTGCAGAAAAATCTACAGGGTCGGTATAAACCGTTCCACTTTCATCACCATCTAGAAATGTAAATTGCCAGAAATAGCAGGTTCCAGTTAATCTGAACAGAGCAGTTGGGTCTGCAGCATCATCTGTTGGATTGGGAACATATTTTGGACGAACTTTAGTCTTTCTTAAATCTAGACCAACAAGTGAAACACCCCTAGGTACAACGACACCACCATAGATACTGTTAAATTTATACAGAATATTATTAGACTGATTTAAATCAAAAATTGATGACGTGTTGAGTGTTAGTTCTGTCAATGCTGGTGTCTCTGCACCCGATGGAGATACTGCCGTTGCAGTTCCTCCTACATTTTTAATTGCATAACCAGGTCTGTTATCAACAACGTGTTCACCGGGAAATAATAAAATTGTAGTTTTTTCAATAATATCATTATCACTACCTCTCAAATAAGAGAATCTTGCAGCCTCTATTAACGCTCTCTGAATCGTCTTAAAAGGCTTTGTAAGTGAATTACCTTGATTTTCGATAGCGTCTGTTGCATCAAGGTCACTTGGGTTTACATAAAGAATACGCCCTTCTGTATTCTTAATAAAATTTTCTAACTTATTAAGTGGCATCGGATTATATTCGCCAAAATATTTCTATGTTTTATTTATCAGCCCATTAAATCTTCCTCGTCATACTCAATCACATCGTCTGGCATATCTTCGGGATTTTCTAACTCAATAGGAAAAAAACAAGGATGTACCTCTTCATCTATGAGATAAAAAGAACTTCTGTATAAGTCTTCAGGTTCAAATGATCGATTTTTATCTGCCGCTCTACAAAGATCTTGATCATATAAATGCCCGTCTGGAAGTTCGTCAAATGTAAAAGGAACGTGATTAATAAAATACATCTTCACGATCATACTGCCATTATTGTACCAGCAGTATGCGTGATCGATACGATAAGACATAGGAAACTTCCCATATCTTATATTTATTTTTAATACCCGTGGACAGATTCGAACTGTC
>Ga0129336_10001737_pt1 | contig 13317 bp, 22 predicted proteins | sample CPB6_02_DNA_FD_96878 | JGI IMG/M metagenome (GOLD analysis project Ga0129336, IMG submission 96878) | Freshwater to marine salinity gradient microbial communities from Chesapeake Bay, USA - CPBay_Sum_0.6_0.2_DNA | ecosystem: Environmental > Aquatic > Marine > Coastal | place: USA: Chesapeake...
AGGAAAGCTCTCTGGAATCTCGACTACTGAATCCGATTTTTACGTCTACATAATTCCGAACGCTTCTCTTAAAAATATCATGCTTATTCTTCCTATCTCGGAATTAAAAGAGCTATCGAAAAAGAAAGGAAGAGAAGGAATGATAAAGAGAATGGGAGATAATAATACTTCGGAATCTATTTTAATTCCGATAAAAGATTTATTTAATAACGGAGAAAATCAATGAAGAATATACTTTCACTCGGAGCGGGCGTTCAAAGTAGCACGATGGCACTCATGGCCGCCAAAGGAGAGCTAGGATACGAAGTAGACTGCGCAATTTTTGCCGATACGCAAGCTGAACCGAAAGAAGTTTACGACTGGCTCGAATGGCTTAAAACAGAGCTTCCGTATCCCGTGCATATTGTAAGCAAAGGCGATTTATTCGAAGACGGAATTAAAGTTCACACTAGTAAAGGCGGCAGAAAATATACGCAGGCTAGCGTTCCAGCTTTTACTATTTACCAAGGAAAGAAAGGAATATCAGTAAGACAATGCACTAGCGGCTATAAAATAGAACCAATACAAAAAAAAGTGAAAGAGCTATACGGAAAAACTGAAGTAAGAATGTTAATCGGGATATCTACTGACGAAGCCGCTAGAATGAAGCCTTCAAAAAAAATCAATATCAAGAATACTTATCCTCTAATAGAGAAAGGAATGAATCGACAAGACTGCATAAAATGGTTCGAAAATAATAATTATCCGAAGCCGCCCCGCTCTGCTTGTGTATTTTGCCCTTATCATTCGAATAGAGAGTGGCAAAGATTAAAGACGGAGAGCCCTTCGGAATTCGCTAGAGCCGTAGAGTATGAAAAGAAATTAAAAGAAGCCACCGAAAAGACGGAATATAAAGCGGAATTATTTTTGCACTATTCATGCAAACCACTAGAGACAGTGCAATTTATCGACGAGAAGCAAGTCGATTTATTCAATAATGAATGCGAGGGAATGTGCGGAGTATAGTAATTCCTATTCTGATAATTCGCATATTGCGATAATCATTCTAGGAGATACTATGAGCAAGATAACAGAAGAGAGGAACGCTTTTTTATTTTTGGCTCTTCTCGATTCCTTCGGAGTAAAAAAGCCAGTAAGAGAATACCGATTTCACGAAACTAGAAAATTCCGATTTGATTTCGCATGGATAGAAGAAAAGCTAGCGGTCGAAATAGAAGGAGGAATATGGATAAACGGAGGGCATAATCGTGGAATCGGATATTCGAAAGATATGGAGAAATATAATCTAGCTACTCTTCGAGGGTGGAGAGTTCTTCGATTCGCTCCGAAGGATATAAAGAATGAGAATACGTATGCTATGATAAGGGAGTGCTTAAAATGAAATTTGTAAAGAATTCTAGATACTATTCAGGAATCGTATACGAGTGGAATCTTCCTACAGGTAGCACGTGCCCGTTCGCTCTCGAATGTAAAGTCTCCGTAAATAGAGAGACGGGAAAATTTAATAATGAGAGTAACCAGTATCGCTGCTATGCTGCGAATCCTGAAAGATTCCCCGCCGTTCGTGAGCATCGCTGGAAGAATTTCGAAGGAATGAAAAGAGGAGAAAAGCCGATTATCCCGAAGGAAGCGAAGTCGATAAGAATACACGCAAGCGGTGACTTCTTTAATCAAAAATACTTCGATTTATGGCTCGAAATTTGTCGAGAGAATCCTAGTATAGAATTCTGGGCGTATACGAAGAGTCTCGATTATTGGGTAAATAGGATAAACGATATTCCTAGTAATTTGATTCTTACTGCATCCGAAGGAGGAAGAAGAGACGAGCTGATATCGGAATACGGATTAAAGCACGTAAAGATATTTTCGGATTCTAGTCTCGTTCCTTCGGATATTCCGATAGATACTAACGACGATTATGCTCGTAATAGAGATATAAAAGTCTTCGCTCTTGTTGATAATTTTAAGCAAAAAAAGAAATAGTTTTGCTAGAAGAATAAATTTATTATCATTGCCTATAATTTAGGAGAAGCTATGAGCAAAGTAAAAATTACAGGACAACTGATTGAAAAGTCAAGTCCGCAGCAGTATTCGGATAAGTTTACGAAGTGCGAAGTAATAATCGAAGTCCCTTCCGTAAAGTATTCGGATTATATCAAGCTAGAAGTAGTTAATAATGATATTGCACTGCTAGAAGGAATAAAGACTCTCGACGAAGTAGAAGTCGAGGGATTCCTTACTGGAAGAAAATATCAGGATAAGAAAACAGGCGAAACTAAATACTTAACAAGTATTCGACTACGCTCGATAAAAAAGACTTCCGATAATTCGCGGGCGGCGATAATCGAAGAAGAGTTTACTTTTTAAGAGCGGGTATATCCCGCTTTTTTTATTTATGAGAAAATGATTTACGATTTCAGAAACGAAGAGTTTACAGCTTCTCCGATGCTAGACTGGAGAAGAGTCGGAGATAATTACGAAACGAAAGTAATAAAGAACGGAATTATCTATCTAGCGTATTTAGAGAAGAGAGAAAATTCTTATAAGATGAAACTCGTAAGAGAATCCGATAGAATGATAAGTCTCGAAATACGACTTCGTTCTCTGAATCTAGAAGAGATAATGCCTCGGGCAGAATTTTACATATTCGACGGAATTTAAAAGAATGAAAGATTATAGGAATTATTACGGGCAATCGATTCCAGCTCTGCATGGTAAAGCGATTCAGCTCGTAATTAATAGTATTAAAGGAAATAGGAATATCGAAGTGCCTTGCGTATCTATCGAAGGACTCGGAACGCTATCAGTAAGAGACGAAGCTCTCATAGAAAAGACGATAAAAGATACGGGGCTAAATTGCTCGATAATGAAGAGCGGTTCTTTCGTTTGCTCTGATACCGATTCTTGCACGTGCGATAATACTATTAAAGAAAGAAAGATAGATTTACTTTATATTAATCTCGAAAGTCAAGAAAAGAATTTTATTACTCTCTGGAATAGTTATTCGAATAATTTCGAATCATTCAAAGGAGCGTATATTATTCTTTCCCTGATTAAAGAAAATAGGATAGAAGAAGACGAAGTAAAAAATCTCGGATTCGATATTCTCGATATAGTAAATAATAGCGACGATACTTTATTCGTAGTTACTCTCCGATATTCAGGTAAAAAAGTAATAACGAATAAGAAAACAGAAAATAAAAAAGAAGCTCCTACAAAGGAGATAATTTATAATACTGATAATTCGGAATAAATATGAACGCCTTAAAAACATTCGTTCCCTTATTCTCCCTTGCTATTCTGGCACTCATTGCAACTCTCGGAATAGGAGACGGAGGATTCTCTACATTTGCGGTCGGCTTGACTAAATACGCACTCGCAGTCGGAGCGGCATGGTTCGTAGATTCTTTTTTGATTAAGGAGGTAAATACTCGTGAAATCATTTCTAATAACCCTACTGCTTATGCTCTTTATTTGGCAGCCAATATACTCACTGCAGCCCTCTGCTTCTCGCAGTCGTGAAGTATATTTAATAGCGAAGGGATTCGTCGGAGTAAAAGAAGAAGGAAATAATGGAGGATACTGGGTTTCTCGATTTCTAGCTTCATGCAAATTAAAACCTGGTGCGCAATGGTGCGCAGCATTCGTAAATTTTTGTCTCGATTCAGGAGGAGTAAAAAAACTGCCGTTCACTGGTTCGGGACTCGCAAGGCATTTCGCGACTCGTAATAAAACGATAAAAGCGACGGAAGTAATATCGAAGAATTTAGAGCTTCCTTCGGGAACGATAATAGTATGGAGAAGAGGGAGCACTCCTTTCGGGCATGCTGGTATCGTCGAATCATGGAAGGGGAAAAAGGGAGATACTATCGAAGGAAATACTTCGAGCGGCGTAAAGGGTAGCCAACACGATGGGGACGGAGTATGGAAGAGGAGAAGAGAAATTAATCCGACTTCCTACTTTCGAATAACAGACTTTATAGTCTACTAAAAAAAATACTTTTGCGTGGAATTTAAAAAGTATAGATTTAATCGCAATCTTTAATGTTTGCATTCTGTGTTCTCATGCCTTCTCCGTGGCGGCTTCTTTCGAGAGGCCGCTATTATTACATAAAACAGCAATGGAAATAATAATAGACTCGATAAAGAACGTATTCGCTGTAATCGTCTCTATCGGAACGCTAGCGATAATGTTTAGTAGATTTCTAAATAAGGAAAGACTTCATCATGCTAGGCAGATTTCAGAAATAATCGAGAAGACTGCTCTTCGAGTTTTCTCTACGACTGCTTTGGAGCATAGAGTAAAATTACTAGAAGACTCTGAAAAAGAAAATCAGGAATACATGAGAGAATCATTCTCGCAATTAAATAATAGACTAGACCAGATTTATTCTATTATCGCCGCTTTAAAAAAATGAAATTTAATTTCGGAATACAATACTGGAATGAGCCGACGCCTGCGAAAATTCGTAGAGTATTCGGAGCTTTATCCGCAGCTGGTATATCGGCTTGCGGATTTGCTTATTTAAGAGATAATCATTTCCTAGCTATCGTCTTTCTTTCCTTTGCAGTCGGAGGAGCTTTTATATCGAAGTTATTCTCGGAGAAAGTATAGTATGTCGAGAGATAAATATAATATCGTAATCTACAAAGGAGAGTCTTTCACTACGCAAGTAGAGTTAAAAGACTTTAATAACTCTTCGATAAGTCTAGCGGGTGCGACTCTTACTTCGTCGTGCCGTTCAAAGATAAATAATACTTCGGTTTTCAGCTTTGTATGTTCTGTAATAGCACCAGCTTCGAACGGAGTCTTTACTTTGACTCTTCCTGCGAATACGAGCGCAGGATTAACAGCACAAAAGAATTTATCTTACGACGTTAAAATCGTTTTCGCTGGTGGAGAAACGAAATACTGGCTCGGAGGCGACGTAGAAATTAAAGACACGGTTACGACGTGAGCATCTCTTCTGATATAGTTACGATTATAACACGTCCGCAAGATATTAATATCAATATCGAGCAGGGCGACGTTAATATATCGACCATTCCTGAATATATACAGGTGAAAGTCGGAGCTGTTATTACGACTGCAGCCGGCACTTTTGTAATCGGAGAAAATCCCAACGGAATTATTAACGGCTCGAATGCAATTTTTACGACAGATAATCCTTTCGTTCCTGAATCAGTGCAGGTATTTATTAACGGAATAAACCAAGTTAGTGGAGAGGATTATTTTACGACGGGCACGAATACTGTGAATATGAATGTATCGCCAATCGTCGGAGATAAAATAAGAATTAACTATAAAATAGGATAATAATATCATGGCAGAAACTACAATAGCATCCAGACAGATAAGAGACGGAGCGATAACCAATTCAAAAATTGTCGCAGGCGCAAATATCGATACTAGTAAACTAGCAGACGGAGCAAACTTCTTAAAAAAAGACGGCACGGTCGCATTAACTGGTAATCTAGACTTCAATAATAACAAAGGAACGAATATCGCGACTCCGACTTCGAACGGAGATGCTGCGAATAAGAGTTACGTAGATACGTTAATCGCTTCTCTTCCTAGTGCTTATAAATATAGAAACGTTCACGCGGCTACGACTGTTAATATAAATCTTTCGAATCCTGGCACAGCGGTATTCGATGGGCATACGCTAGTGAACGGAGATAGACTTCTCGTAAAAGACCAATCGACACAGAGCCAAAACGGAATTTATGTTTTCGATTCTTCTTCGACTCCTCTTACGAGAGCTTCGGATTCCGATGCATGGGACGAGCTAGTCGGAACGCTTGTTTACATTGACCAAGGGACTACATTCGGAGAAGCTCGATTCTTTTGCACGTCGAATACTGGAGGAACGCTCGGCTCGACCGCGGTAACTTACGTGCAAGATAATAGTGGGACTCTTTCTCCTTCGAATTTCGTAACGGAAGAAACTCCTAGCGGCTCGATTAATGGCTCGAATGTAACATTCAGTCTAGCGAATACTCCGACTGCAGGAACGCTAAAATTATATTTAAATGGATTAAGATTAAAAAGCGGTGCAGGAAACGATTACACTCTTTCGACGAATATAGTATCTATGACAACGGCTCCGATATCGGGCGATGTTCTTCTAGCAGATTATATGAAGTAAGAGAATTATCTAGTAAGTAATTCAAAGTAATTCATAGATAAAAAATAGAGAGGAGGCATAGAATGCCAGAAACGAGAATCGGGAATAGACAACTTCCTACGACGATACAGAATACGACGATAGATACTTCGAACGATATCGACACTACTCTATCGAAGCTAACTATTACGGGAGGAACGAGCGGACAAGTTCTTTCGACAGACGGCTCTGGGAATTTATCGTGGACTTCTGCCGCTGGTGGCGGTGCTCAAATACAGATAAACGAATATGCATCGAGCGGTACCTATACAAAACCTGCATGGGCAAAAAAATTATTTGTCGCTTGCATTGGTGGTGGCGGTGGTGGTGGCGGTGGTGCAAGGTTTTCGACTGCGACTATCCGTTGCGGTGGCGGTGGTGGTGGTGGCGCTGCAATCTCAATCGCGGAATTTCTTGAATCACAAATACCAAGTTCACCTACGACAGTAGCCGTAACGATTGGAGCGGGTGGGACAGGAGGCACTCCGAATGGTGCCGATAATCGTGCAGGAAATAACGGAAATCTTGGTGGAAATACAACATTCGGAATTTATGTAAAAGCACTTGGCGGCGGTGGTGGAACAGGCGGCTCATCTTCAACAACAGCAAACGGCGGGGCAGGAGGTAGCGGCGGAAATTTTGCTATGAACATTGGAGGAACAGCAGGAACGCAGGGCGAAGCAAACGCGACTCCAAATACAAATAATTCGGCCACAATAAACACGAGAGGCGGTGGTGGTGGAACAGGAGCCGGTGCAGGTAGCACGACAACAAAAAACGGCGGGGGAGGAGGAGGTTTCTCAACAAATAATTACACAGGAAATACGAGCACAATAGCGGGAGGAATCGGTGGCACAAATGGTGGTAACGGTGCAGCCGCGACGACTTCTATGCCTGTCTACAATCTTAATTTAGGAACGGGCGGCGGCGGCGGTTCATACGCAACAGGACAAGCGACTGGTAACGGAGGTAACGGAGCAAGCTACGGAGCAGGCGGCGGGGGAGGTTCGGCTTCCGACAACGGCTTTGCAGCAGGCACAGGCGGGAATGGTTCGGGTGGGTATTGTGTTGTAATTACGATGGGTTAATGTATGAAGAAATATATTATCCTTAACTCTGAAAATAAAATAGAAAATATAGTTTTATGGAATGGAGATTTTGAAGCGTGGCAACCGCCTGAAAATTGCAGAGTAATAGAAGAATCGGAATTCGATTTTTCAGAATACGAATGGGCAAATAATGAAGGATAAAAACCCTCGAAATATCAGAGTAAGAGTAGATAAAGAAGAGTATTCTCTCGTAAGAGATATTCTTAAAAGAAGTAAGAGAGGAAGAATCCCGAAGGTCTCCGAAATAGATTCTCTTACTCCAGAATGGATATCGGAATTTCCAGACGGGCAAGACCTTGTAAAAAATCCGATAAAGCTCGAAGGTAAAACTGCTATTCTTTCTGATATTCATATCGGAGTGCATGATAAACAGGCTCTCGTCGGAGCTTTAATCTATTTAAAGAAAGAGAGATGCGATAATATAATTTTGAACGGAGATATTATCGACTCTTCTTCTATATCGAAGCATCCGAAAAATGCGAATACTCCGAAGTATTTATCCGAAGTCGAATTAACGAAGAGTTTTCTTTCTTCGATTCGAGCTGATTATCCGAATACTCGTATTATTTTCAAAGAAGGTAACCACGACGACAGACTCGGAAGATATATTCAGGAAAATGCAAACGAGCTAGAAGGATTAATTTCACTATCCGAGATTCTAGGATTAAAAGAGAAAGGAATAGAATTCTGTGAGTCTACTCAAATTATGAGAGCGAACGATATTTACGTAATTCATGGGCACGAATTAAAAATTGGAGGAGGGATTAATCCTGCACGTTCTTTACTTCTTAAATCTTTCGAATCTACAATCATGGGGCACGTTCACAGAACGAGCTTCTCTGCAGGGAAGAGTATCGGAGGAAAATTTATAAGAACCTGGACGACTGGATGCCTCTGTAAATTATCGCAGCTTTATATGCCGTATTCTTCTTCAAATCATGGCTTTGCAATCGTAGAGAAGGATAGTACAGTAAGAAATCTTTGGATAAATAACGGAGTAGTAGAATGAAGGAATTACAGAAAATTACAATAGGAGTATCGTTAGCTCTTGCTATCGTATTCATATTTCTATCTATCGAAGTGAAACAATGCTCAAAACCGAGCTATATCGAAAGAGATACTCTTACGAGAGTAGAGATTAAAGAAAGAGAAGTATTTATCCGAGATACTATTCGAATTAAATCGACTGCATGGAAAGTAAAGGATTCTCTTATCTTTATCGAAGGAGATTCTATTCCTTGTGGAGATACTTCTTTCGTGGCACAAGCTGATTCTGTTATTACGACTTCGGGAGATACTCTGAATTTATCGTTCTCTTACTTTAATCGTAAAGGAAACTTCTCTCTTGCTTTCAAGCCGAGACCAGACTCGATAATTACGAGAGAAATAATGATTCCGATAGTAAAAGAGGAGCCATATCCTTACGGAATGATATTCGGAGCCCTCGGAATAGGAACGATTCTCGGAATTTTAATGATTCAGAAGTAAAATCGAGATAAATAGAGTCGTAAATCGCTCTATAGTGCTCGAATTTAGCGTCTAGAATCGATTTTAAGCGACGAAATAGCGAAAAACGATAGAAATATCGACTAAATAGATAAAAAAGCTCTGTAAACGATTTAAGGAGAAGAGTAATGAGAGTAAAAGTATCGAGCTTAAAAGAAAATCCGAATAATCCTAGATTCATTCGAGATTCGAAATTCGAAAAGCTCGTAAAAAGTATTCGAGAATTCCCAGAGATGCTATCAGTAAGGAAGCTCGTAGTTAATAAAGACTATGTAGTCCTCGGTGGGAATATGAGATTAAAAGCGATAAAAGAAGCGGGCGTAAAAGAAGTCGAAGTCGAAGTAGTCGAATGGAGCGAAGAGAAAGAGAAGGAGTTTATCATAAAAGATAATCTCGGATACGGAGAATGGGATTTCGAGATGCTAGCGAACGAATGGGAAGTCGATACTCTTACGGAGTGGGGACTTGATTTCGATATAGATACGCAAATTGATAAAGCAGAGGAAGAAGAAGAAATAGTTTTCGAACAATCGGTGCAACTTGAACCACCAATGGAATATGTTGTAATAATTGCTAACGGAAACAGCGACGAATGGGAAGAGATAAAAGATAGATTAAAGTTAAATATGGTGCGAAAAGGTGGTTATAAAGCGGGGTCTCCTTTCGATGCTATTTCGATAGAAAGAGTAATAAAATGGGAAGACTTTAAAAAGAGAATGGAGTAAGAAAGGAGATGGAGACGGATATTATAACTCGTGGAGAATTGAAATTTTTCGTAAGACCAGAGACTCTAGACGAGTGGATAGTAGATGAAGTCGGAGGAGATGCTGCATATATAAGACCTTTGAAAATAAAAAAAGGGGATATAGTAATAGATATCGGAATGAATATCGGAGTGTTTACAGTTACGGCATCAAAAAAAGGTGCAAAAGTTTTCGGATTCGAGCCAGATTATCAGAATTATAAAATGGCAGAAAAAAATTGCGCAATAAACAATGTTAATGCTAATATAAAAAATGTAGCGGTTTCCGATATCAGTAAAGAAAAATTTTTATATTTAAATGAAAAGAAAAACAGAGGAAATCATTCCTTTACTAAATTTAAAGGACGGAGAGGAGTAAAAGTAGATTGCATCGGAATTAATGATATACTGGAATCAATAAAGCCGAATAAATTAAAAATAGACTGCGAAGGAGAAGAGTACAATATAGTAAAAGCCGTAAATTCATGGGAAGGAATTGAAGCGGTAAGAATGGAATGGCATAGAAGGATATTAAAAGATGAAAAAAATATCAAGTTTGAAGAATTGATTGCAATTATGAAGAACGCTGGTTTTAATATGGTCGGAAAAAAAGACGGAAAAGGATGGACACAAATGATAGGTTTTGTAAAATGTTAATAGCAGTGCCGAGTAAAAATAGAGCAGGAAGGACTACGACGAATAAAGTTCTGCCGAATTATGCGACGTTCTTTGTGCCAGAGAGCGAAGTCCATAATTACAAATACATAAAAAATGTCGTCGGAGTGCCGAAGAATGTAAAAGGAATAACGGAAACGAGAAACTGGATTCTAAAAAATACGGAAGAAAGACTAGTCGTATTTTTGGACGACGATGTAAAAAGTTGCGGATATACGAAACTGGAAAAATACAACGCAAAGCAAATAAAGATAAACGATGAAGGATTCTGGTATGAGGAATTCGTAAAATGCTTTGACACGTGCGAGCAAATAGGTTATAAAATTTGGGGCTTGAAAACTGAATCGAATCCGAAGTCTGTTTATCCTTATAAGCCGTTTCTTTTTAAAACGTATGTAACCGCTAGCTGCATGGGGATTATAAACGATGGAGAATTCTTCTTCGACGAAAGATATAAAGTAAAAGAAGACTACGAAATATGCTTACGACATATAAAGAAATATAATGGAATTCTCGGAGTTCGATATATGCACTGGGAAAACGAACACTGGACGACGGAAGGAGGATGTAGAGACTATAGAACAATACAGCTGGAAAGAGAAGCAATTAAAATGCTTAACAAAGAATATCCTTCCATGATATTGAAGGCGAAAAGGAAGGCAAATGAATTTACGATTACACTTAATCTTTAAAGCGATAAGACGGATAAGAAAGAACGTAAGCAGCGAAGAAATCAGCGAATTAACAAAATATGCCGAATCCTGAAAACATAGTAAACCATAAATGGAAGAAAGGACAGAGCGGAAATCCGAAAGGAAGACCGAAAAAGATTCCAGATTTAAGCAAAGCCCTTGCTCTCGTAATAGGAGAGGAGAAAGAGGAATATAATGCTCTCGAAATGATTCTTCTTAAAATGAGAGCCGAAGCTATGAAGGGAAATATACGTGCAGCTGAATTGCTTTTAAAATATGCTTTTCCGAATGGTATATCGGGATTTCAAGAATCGGAATTGAAGCTAGTATGGGAGAATATCTCGGAAGAGAGGAGAGAGAATGAAAATTCCAATGAGGATACATGAGAAGCAGTTTGAAATTATTCGGAATCGGAATCGCTTTAATGTTGTTAGGTGCGGTCGCCGTTTCGGGAAGTCTTATCTCGCTTTTGGCCTGGCTCTGGAGAAAATGCTCGAAGTTTCTGGAAGCTATGTTCTCTATACGGCTCCGACATATAAAGACCTTAAAAAAAGATATCGAGATGCGAAAAAATTATTCTTACCGCTCGGTGCTACTTGTGTCGAAGGACAGATTAAATTGAATAATTCTTATCTCGAATTCACTGGAGTATGGAGAAGCGAAACGATTCGAGGGAATGCTTATCATAGAGCAATATGCGATGAATGGGCTTATGCTGAAAACGGAGACGAAGCGTGGCAGGATGTTATTATGCCGACTCTAGCAGACTACGAAGGAGATGCTTACTTCTTCTCGACTCCTAGTGGTCGGAATCATTTTTACGATTTAGAGAAAATGGCAGAGACGTTTTCGACGTGGAGGTCTTTTCACTATACGAGCTATGATAATCCTTTCATCAAAAAAACAGAAATCGATATAGCACGAGAGCAGCTTCCTTCTCTAGCTTTTGCACAGGAATATCTAGCAGAATACGTAGATAGAGGAGCTTCGAAAATTAAGAGAGAGTGGATTCGAATTTCCGACGATAAGAAATGTATCGACTATTATATCGGAGTCGATTTAGCTATTTCGCAGAAAGAGACTGCAGACTATACTGCTATCGTGACTATCGGAGTAACTTCCGAGAATGAAGTCGTAATAGTAGATGCTATTCGAGGGAGATGGACTTTTAAAGAGATAGGAGAGAGGATACAGGATATGCACGATAAATGGCAAGCACGAGTCGTAGCAGTCGAATCAGTTCAAGCACAAGCGTGGCTAGTGCAAGAGTTAAAACGGAATACGACTATGAATGTAGTCGGAGTCAAAGCTGATAGAGATAAAGTAATAAGATTCCAGCCAGTCGAAGCTCGATACGAGCATGGAATGATTTTTCACACTTCGTATTTACCGAAGGAATTTACAGAAGAGCTATTAAATTTTACAGGCACTATTCAGGATAAGCATGAGGATTTTGTCGATGCTCTTGCTCATGCCTTCGGTGCAATTCGAAAATCTCCGAGCATTTTTATATGAGTATCTTTACAGACCTTCGAGAACGAATCGCCTACGCTATTCAACCGCAAAGAAATAAGAATCCGAATAGGAGAGGAAAAGCGGAAAGAAATATCGGAGCAGTGCAAACGGGAAACGAGCTAGATGCTTCGCTTCGAGGGACCGTCTTCGCTTGCTTACAGCATAGAGCGAATGCTTTATCGAATCTATCGTTCGAAGTTTATTCAGAGAAAGATTATGAAAAGGAAGAGCTCCCTCGTTCTCATTGGGCAAAGGAATTACTAGCGAATCCGAATCCGTATTTCACACGTTCGCAAGTATTCTCGTATATCGAGAATTGGCTCTCGATTAACGGGAATGCTTTTATATGGACTCCGACAAACGGCTACCGAGTGCCTCTTCAGATGTGGGTTTTAAATCCTACTAGAATGAGAGTAATTAAAGGGTCTGATAATTTCGTCGACGGATATATTTATCAGAGTGCACAAGACGGAAATATATCGATACCAGAAAAAGAAGTTATTCATCTTGCCCGTATATTTCCAGCCGCTAGGCCAGAGGAGATAATCGGCATGAATATGTTTGGAGTCGGACTCGTTTCGGCTGCGATGCAATACGCTTCTATCGATAAGGAAATCTCTTCATATCTTTCGAGATTATTCGCAAATAATACAGTTCCTCCTCTTATCGCTAAATATCCGGAGCGATTCGATTACGACGAATGGGAGAAACTAAAATCTCGGTGGAATGAAGAGCTTCCAGATTACAAGCTCCGAGGCTTGCTCGCAGGTGGTCTCTCTCTCGAATTGCCACCAGAAGGAAAGCTCTCGATTAATTACGACTCTATCTCTTCGGATACACGTTCTCAAATCGCACAAGTATTCGGAGTGCCACCAGGAATGCTAAACGGAGAGTATCAGAATAGAGCAACG
>Ga0129336_10001738_pt1 | contig 13314 bp, 13 predicted proteins | sample CPB6_02_DNA_FD_96878 | JGI IMG/M metagenome (GOLD analysis project Ga0129336, IMG submission 96878) | Freshwater to marine salinity gradient microbial communities from Chesapeake Bay, USA - CPBay_Sum_0.6_0.2_DNA | ecosystem: Environmental > Aquatic > Marine > Coastal | place: USA: Chesapeake...
CCGTTACGTCGAGCGGGCCGAAAACCTCTCGCGCTTTGTCGAAGTGAGCGAGGCCATGGCGCTCGACTGCCCACCTGGCAGCGCCGAGCCCTGGCTGCCGTTGATCGATGCCAGCGGCGACAGGGAGCTGTTTGATGAGCTCTACCCGAATGGCACCCCGAGCGATGTGGTGCGCTTTCTGGTCAATGCAGAAGGCAATCCGAACAGCATCGTCAACTGCATTGCCATCGCGCGCGAAAACGCGCGGCAGATTCGCGAGGTGATCACCACCGAAATGTGGGAGCAGATCAATGGCATGTACTGGACCCTGCAGGACGACAACGACGGCTTCTGGGACCTGCCGCCCCAGGAGCAGCTTCGCGAGATCCGCCGCAGCTGTCAGCTGTTTTATGGCATCACCGACGCCACCTTGAGCCGCGACCTGTCGTGGCAGTTCAGCCGTCTGGGCCGACTGATCGAGCGGGCGGACAAAACCACCCGCATCCTCGACGTCAAATACTTTCTGCTGTTGCCCTCACCCGATGAAGTGGGCGGGGTTCTCGATGAGCTGCAGTGGATCTCGCTGCTGCGCAGCGCAGGCGCGTATCAGATGTTCAGACAGTCGCGCCAGCAGGCGATCGAGCCGAAAGCGGTGGCAGCCTTTCTGCTGCTGAACCCGATCTTTCCCCGCTCGGTGCGCTACTGCCTCGAGCGCATCAATGAGACCCTGGGCATCATTCGCGGCAGCGCGGTGCCCGGCGAACCCGATGCACTGGAGTGTCTGGCCGGTTTGACTCTGGCGCGCTGGAGCTACACCGGCATCGACGCGCTGATCGCCGGTGGGCTGCACGAATCCATCGATGCGCTGCAAAGTGACCTCAACACCCTCCATGGCCTGATCGAAGAGCGATACTTCGTGGCCAGCAATGCCGCTCCCCTCGAGACCTTTCCGGCATGCGCGCTCGCGTAACCCACTCCTTCTCCTACCGCTACAGCGCTCCGGTGCTGCTGGGCCCACACCGCTTCTGCCTGAAGCCGCGTGGCCATGGCTTTCAGCACCTGATCTCCTTTGCTGTGGAGATCTCGCCTGAGCCATCGCGGCTCTACCCGCTGGTGGCCGCCAGCGGCGATGAGATTCTGCGGGGTCGCTTCAGCGGTGAAACCGACCTGTTCACCGTCAAGGCGATCAGCGAGGTGGAAACCCAGAGCGCACCGTTGTTGCAGGCGTGCCTGGAAGAGAACGAACCCCAGTTGCCCTATCCGATCGGGCGGCTCAATGGTGATCTGATGGGCTCGCTGCAGGGTTGGCTGCCCAATGGCCAGCATGATCCGGCTGCGATTGACGTCGCCCAAGAAGCCCTGATGGGCAGCGATCAACGGGCCTTGATGTTCCTGCAGCAACTGGTCGAAATCATTCAGGACCGGGTCAAATACACCCAGCGCCACATCGGCCCGGCCTGGCCAGCTGGACGCACCCTCAAAGAGCGGGTGGGGTCATGCCGTGATCTGGCGATGTTGATGGTCGAAGCCTGCCGTTGTGTCGGGCTGCCGGCGCGCTTTGTGAGCGGTTACCACCTGGTGGAGCCCAAACCGGAGCGTTACGACCTGCATGCCTGGGCCGAGGTTTACCTGCCCGGTGCAGGCTGGCGCGGTTTTGACCCTAGCGGAGCTGGAATTATTGACGACCTCTATATCTCTCTGGCCACCTCATCGTAACCGTACCTCACCGCAGCCATTACAGGTAGCTTCTCGGGCCCTCCCGGCGTTGAGAGCCATTTCGAATGGAGCATTGAGGCCGAGGTGCTGGAGCCCTGCGCGGCCTAGCCACCACGGCTACGTTGAGCAGGCACGACGGGCGGACCCAGGGCTTTGCCGCTTTGCTGTGACGACCACGACCGTTGTCTGGCGCAGCTGAAGCTGCTGCTTGAGCAGAACCACGCTGCTTCGCTGCTGAGCTGTTGCTTTCGCTATTACGAGCAGGTTGAAGCGGTGCACGGCGGCAGTCAGGCAGAACGCCTGTTGAGCGCCGGCCAACAACAGCTGCAAGCGCTCTGCCCAGCCGATGCACAGCTGTGGCGCCTGCACAGCAATGAAGTGGTGATTGCGATCCCTGGCGAACGCTCACTGGCACAGCTCGAAGAGCTAGCCCACCGCTGCGTGGCCAGCTGCGGTGTGGTGCAGCAGGCAGGCGAACCGCCGCTGTTGCTGCATGTGGCGATCGGTGCCGCCCGCGCCCAGGCAGAAGCTGCCAGTAGCAACGAGGATCTGCTCGCCGCCGCCCGCCTGGCGCGCCAGCAGGCCCAGCAACGCCCTGGCAGTCAGGTGTCAATGGCGGCGCCGGCGATTTGGCAGCTGGCCGCACAGCACTATCAGCAGCAAAACAACCTGGCCGCTGCACTTGAGCAGAACGGGCTGATCGCCTACCTGCAACCGATCACAAACCTGAGCGATGGCCAGGTGATCGGCTTTGAGTGTCTGGCCCGCTGGCCGCAGAGCGATGGCCGTGTGCTCAATCCACAGGAGTTTCTGCTGCAGGCCCAGAGCGCTGGCCTGACCGCAGACATCGATCTGCAGGTGCTGGGCTACTGCCTCAAGGCTGCAGGCGAGCTGGCGGCAGCCGCTGGGCCTGAGCGGCGTCTGCTTCTGTCGAGCAACATCTCAGCCCCGCTGCTGGAGAACCCGCGCAAGATCGAAGCGCTACTGCAGCTGATTGAGAACCACCCCCTGCCAGCAACGCTGCACTTGCAACTGGAACTGCTGGAAGAGTCGCTCAACAACGCTGCCTGTGAGCTCGACAACCTGCTCGAGTGGCTGAGCGAGCAGCACGTCTTGATCGCCATCGATGATTTCGGCACGGGCTACTCCTCGCTCAGCCGCCTGCATGAACTGGCGGTCAACACGATCAAGGTTGATCGCAGCTTTGTGGCGCGCAATAACGCACCCAGCAAACCCAGCAACCGCCTGCTGAAGACCTTGGTGGCCATCAGCGACGATCTGGAGATCTCGCTGACCGCCGAAGGTATTGAGACCGAAAGCCAACGCCAATGGCTGCTCGACCAAGGCGTCGAGCATGGTCAGGGGTTCCTGTTCAGTGAACCCCTGAGCCTTACTGCAGCGATCGACTACCTCAGCAGAGCCAACAGCTCTGTGCAGGCTTGATTCACCAGTTGAGTCCGTGCAGCTTGGGCAGCGGCGCGGTTTTGAAGGTGGTGGCAAACAGACGCGGAATGCGGCGGCTGTTATAGACGCGAAACTCGCGCACCACGCTGGCGCCTTCCTCGCGCACCGCCTGGTTCAAAACCACCGAGCCATCGGGATCAGAGACCGAACGGTGGAAGGTGCCTGGCGGAATGCGCAGGATGTCGCCGCCGGTTTCGAGGCGAACAATGTGATACGGATAATTCCACCCGAAATTGACCAAATAGAAGGTGCGGCCGCCATGCAGGGCCAGCAGGTTGTCCTCCTGGTGCGGATGCAAATAAAACTGCCAGGCACCGGTCTTTTCCTCGTCAGGAGGACTCACGGCCGGGCCTGAGTGAATCACCAGATCGCGGGCGTTGGACTCGGCAACGGTGATATCAAAAAAACGAACCGCCGGGGTATCGCGAAACTTCTCATAAGGGATCAGCTCGAACATGGGAGCCCGACCGCTACTGGCGGCGAGCTCAGGCGATCGGCTTTCGCGCGGCAACAGATCCTGGTGAAGCGGGGTGGCAGACATGAGGGTGATGCGGCGCGGGCAAAAGACCGCCGCAAGGCAAAGGGATCGCCCAGTGAACCGGCTGGTCGCACCGGACAACCGTGTCACGAGCTACCGAAACCCGCTTTCCACAGGCCAGTTCGCCAACTGATTGCTCAGCAAGCGCTCAGAACGGGATCGGCATCTCAACAGCCGCGGGCTCAGGCGCGCATGCCGCAACCCGCTGGTTCACCACCTCGCCGATGACCACGATCGAAGGCGAGGCAAAGCCCGCAGCAGCAGCCTGCGCCGCCAGTGCGGCAAGGGGTGCCACCAACTCGCGCTGGCCCTGCACCGTGCCCTGCTGCACCACTGCCGCCGGAGTGGACCCATCGAGTCCGCCGGCGATGAGCTCAGCGCAGATGTGCGCCAGGTTGTGCAGGCCCATGTAAATGACCAGCCCGTCGCTGCAGCGGGCCAGGCCGCGCCAGTCGACCCCGGGGCGGCCCTTGTCGATCTCTTCGTGGCCGGTGACAAAGGTCACCGAGCTGCCGGCGCGCCGGTGTGTCACCGGAATGCCCACATAAGCCGGCGCGGCAATGCCGGCGGTAACGCCTGGCACCACCTCGACCGGCACCCCATGGCGAGCCAGGTGAGCAGCCTCTTCACCGCCACGGCCAAACAAAAACGGATCACCCCCCTTGAGCCGCACCACGCAGCGACAACGCCCCGCCAGCTCCACCAGCACCGCATTGGTGGAGGGTTGGGGCACCGAATGGTGGCCGCGGCGTTTGCCGACAAAGTGCTTTTCGGCGCCCTCTGGCACCAGGGCCAGCACCTCGAGCGGCACCAGCGAGTCGTACACGAGCGCATCGCACTGGCCCAGCAGCCGCTGCGCCTTGACAGTCAGCAGGTCCGGATCGCCAGGGCCGGCGCCCACCAGGTAAACGGTGCCGGGGCCTGCAGAGGCAGCACTCATGGCAGGGCCTCCAACCGCTCCTGCAAGACGGCGCGAAAACGCGGCCGCAACAGCAGCGGTGGCCCGACCCGATCTGCCAACACATCGGTCAGGCGATTGGCCGCCAGGGCCAGGGGCAGTGCTGGGGCGTTGAGGCTCAGCGGAAGCTCAGCTAGCTGATCGGCACTGTATGGAGTGGAGCGCAGGCTGGCGCCGCTCACCTGCGCCAGGTGGTTCAGATAACGATCGGCCAAAGAACCCTCAAGGGGATGGTGGAGCAGCAGCGGCGGCTGTGCGTCAGCAGCTGCAGCCTGAGCCAGCTGCCGAACCTCAGCGCCCAGGGCCTGCTGCCAGCTCGGCCAGGCCCCCACAAACGGCACGCGGCGGATGCCAGCAACGCCGCACAGCCCTCCCCAATGCCGAGCGATCGCGGGGATGTCCTCACGCACATGGGCACCGGGGAGCAGCATCAGCGGCACCAGGGTGAGCGACTGTTCTGCCTGATTGGCCCCTTGCAAGGGCGATGGGGCTGACGGCAACACCGCAGGAAGCGGTGCCGTCAGCGCCTGCAGCCACACCGGTGTGCGGCGCCGGGTGGCCAAGGTGGCCGCCAGCTCATTGAGCTCAGGGGGGATCACTCCGCCTGAGCGTCCGTGCACCACCAGCAGCAAAGGTGTTGCCATCGCAGGCGGTCTTGCCAGGGTGAGGGCAGCAGCGACATGGTCCATCGTGCTCCCTGACCCCATCGCGGCGCGGCGGCAGCAACGGCAACAGCAACTCGGCGCTGATGCCCTGCGCTTCAGGGAACTCATCGCCAAAGTCGGCAGCGGTGAGCGCACCAGCACAGGACTCAGCCGCAGCGAAGCCGCAGAAGCCCTCAGCCGGTTGCTGCAAGGCCAGGCCAGCGACGCCCAGGCCGGAGCCTTTTTGATTGCCCATCGGCTGCGTCGACCCAGTGCTTGCGAGCTGGCGGGCATGGCCGACGCCTACCGGCAGCTGGGGCCCGTGCTCCCATCCACCACACGGCCGACGCTGAGTTTTGGCGTGCCCTTTGATGGCCACACACGCACGGCACCCGTGCTGCCATTGACAGCGCTGGTGCTCAACACCGCCGGGCTGGCAGTGGTGCTGCACGGCGGCGGGCCGATGCCGGTCAAATACGGCGTCAGCCTGGCCGAGCTGCTCGAGGCCCTGGGCCTGCCGCTGAGGCAGCTCGATTGGGCGGCGATGGCCCAATTGTTTCGCGAGCAGGGGCTGGCCCTGATGCACCAGCCCCAGCACTTTCCGCTGGCCGACAGGTTGATCCCCCTGCGGGAGCAGATCGGCAAACGACCGCCCATCGCCACCCTGGAGCTGCTCTGGAGCTGCTGCACCACGCCCGAGCTGCAGGTGAGTGGCTTCGTGCATGCCCCCACCGAGCAGCTCATCGCTGGCGCGTGGACCCAGCTGGGGATCGGCAACGCTTTAACAATCAAGGGGCTTGAGGGCGGCGTTGATCTGCCCACCAGCAGGGTGAGCATCGCTGCCCATTGGCGCTCGCTTGAGCCCGAGCCCGAGCGGCTGATCCTGCAGGCCAGGGACCACAGCCTGCGTGCCGATGAGGTGGAACTCACCTCACTGCAGGCGTGGGGCGTCATGGCCCGCGAAGCATTAGCTGGCCGCGGCCCATTGCAGCAGGCGTTGATCTGGAACAGCGGCTTTTTGCTCTGGCGTTGCCAGAGACAACCGACCCTGGAAGCAGGCATTGCCCAGGCCGCGGCGCTGCTGCACAGCGATCAGGTGCAACGCAACGTCGAAGCCCTGATCCAGGTCGTACGCCGTCAGGCCGGCAAATAGTCCGGCCGAGGCTGCTGAGCGGTGGGCTGGGCGTTGGACTGCTCGATCTTCTCGATCACCACGGCGGTGCCGTAGCAGAGCACCTCAGTGGCACCGCCGCTGCCTGTGGTGACATCGGAGCCGTCGTAGCGAGCACCAACAATGGCGTTGGCCCCCTGCAACACGGCGTGCTCAACCATCTGGTTGAACGCCGCTTCACGGGTCTGCTCACACATCTCGGTGTAGGCGCCGATGCGCCCGCCGATGATCTGCTTGAGACCACCCAAAAAGCCCTGCACCAAGGTTGGCGAGCGCACCACAATGCCGCGCACGATGCCCTTGTACTCGCGAATGGCGTAGCCCTCGATGGTGAAGGTGGTGGTGACAGGAATCAGCTGATGCATCCGTGCACATCGGTCTTTGACGGTTGTAGCCAAGGCTCAGCAAACGGCCCATAAGGTGTGAACCCGTTCCGCTTGAACCCACGTGCGTCACGCTGCCGTGTCGTTGCTGCTCAGCCCACTGACGCTGCTGAGCCTTGCCGCACTGCCCGCCCCCGCCGAGGCAGGCCCCTTGCTGCGGCGGGCCCAAGAACGCAAAGCCTGCCAGGAGTTTGCCGGCAAACTGCAGGCCGCCAGCGGCAACCCCCAGCAGGCCCAAATGATCTATCAGCAGGGTGTGCTCAAGCTGGTTGAAACCTTTGGCGAAAACCCCTGCGGCGACATCACCCCGCCGGTGGCGCCTGCAGCTAACACATCACCTGCCAGCCAATCCGCGCCAAGCAGCAACCCCCAGCAGGCCCAGGCCTGCCAGGAGTTCGCCAGCAAACTGCAGGCCGCCCAGGGCAACCCGAGCCAGGCGCAGCAGATCTATGCGATGGGCACCCAGAAGCTCACGGGCATGTTCGGGCCCAACCCCTGTCCGAACATTGCCAAACCCTGAGGCTGTGCTGTGCGCCTTTCGCGCCCCTCAACGCTGCTGTGCGCCTTTCTCACCCTGCTGAACGATCGGCTTGGTGAAACGCTGATCTTTCCGCTGCTGCCGTTTTTGCTGGCGAGCTTCACCAGCGACGGCCGCGTGCTGGGGCTGCTTACCGGCAGCTACGCGGTAGCGCAGTTTGCGTTTACCCCCTTGATCGGCGCCCTGAGTGATCGCTACGGCCGCAAGCCGGTGATCGCGGTGTGTGTCGGCGGTTCGGTGCTGGGGCTGGCCCTGTTTGCCGCAACGCTGATCCTGCCGTGGCAGGAGCTAGCCCCTGGTGCCAAGGCAGCGGGTCTGCCCCTGGCCCTGTTGTTTGCTGCCCGGCTGATCGATGGCGTCAGCGGCGGCACCGCTGCCACGGCGGCGGCCGTGCTGGCTGACATTTCGCCACCCGAAAAACGCGCCAAAGCCTTCGGTCTGATTGGCGTTGCCTTTGGCCTTGGGTTCATCTTGGGCCCAGCCGCCGGCGGGCTGCTGGGTCGCATCAATGTGACCCTGCCGCTGCTGGTGGCCGTCGGCATCGCTGCGCTCAACCTGCTGCTGGTGCTGACCCTGCTGCCTGAGACCCACCCGATCGAGGCACGCATCGCGCTACCGCGCAAGCGAGACCTGCAGCCGGTCAATCAGCTGGCGGCGGTGTTCGCCAACCCGCGGGTGCGGCGTCTTTGCGCTGCTTTTTTGCTGTTTTTTCTGGCCTTCAACGGCTTCACCGCCATCCTGGTCCTCTATTTCAAACAGCGCTTTGACTGGGGGCCGGGCCTGGCAGGTGCTGCTTTTTTGGTCGTGGGTGTGATCGCCACCGTGGTGCAGGGCGGCCTGATCGGCCCCTTGGTCAAACGCTTCGGCGAATGGCGGCTCACCCTTGCCGGCCTGGGCCTGGTGATAGCCGGTTGTCTGCTGATCCCAGCAGCCACCAAGGACACCGCTCAGAGCGTGGTCTTTCCAGCGGTTTCGCTGCTGGCGCTGGGCACCGGGCTGGTGACCCCCTGCCTGCGCGCACTGGTCTCGCGGCGGCTCGATGGCAGCGGCCAAGGCAGTGCCCTGGGCAGCCTGCAGGGGCTGCAAAGTCTGGGCAGCTTCGTTGGGCCCCCGCTGGCTGGGCTGGTGTACGAAAGCCTGGGCCACCGCAGCCCGTTTTGGCTGGCGGCAGCCCTGCTGCTCGCCGTAGTGCTGCTGGTGGCAGGCGGGGTTCCTGGTGGTGGTGACCCAACCCGTCAAGCAACGGCAACACACTGAGCGCCGCGGCGCTATTGCTACCTTGCCGTCAGAGGGAGCGTTCCGCCGAAGATCCAGGCGGACAGTTGGGGCTGATGGCGATAGATCACAACGAGACCCACGTGCCTCCTGAGCTTTATCTCAATCGGGAACTGAGCTGGATCAATTTCAACTACAGGGTTCTTGCCGAAGCCCTCAACGAGCGCACACCGCTGCTGGAGCAGGCCAAATTCAGCGCGATTTTCTGCAACAACCTCGATGAGTTCTTCATGGTGCGGGTGGCATCACTGAAGTCGCAGCAAGAAGCCGGGATTACCACCCTCAGCGAAGACGGTCTGACGCCGCAGCAGCAACTCGAAGCAATCCAGGCCAAGCTCAGGCCCTTGCTGGAGCTGCAGCAACAGCACTACCGGCACGCACTCAAGCGCCAGCTGCGTGAGTACGGCGTTGATCTGATCGACTACACACGCCTCAACAAAGGTCAGCGCGAGTGGGTCGACAACACGTTCAAGGTGTCGATCTTTCCGGTGCTCACCCCGCTGGCGGTCGATCCGTCGCACCCGTTCCCGTTCATCAGCAACCTCAGCCTCAACGTGGCAGCGCTGGTTCGCGACCCCGAGAGCGGTCAGCAGCAGTTCGCGCGCATCAAGGTTCCGCAGAAAATTCTGCCCCGTTTTTTGCCGATTCCAACTGAGCTCAGCGGTCGCTCCCCCACGCCCGTGTTCACGGCTGTGCCGCTTGAGCAGGTGGTGGCCTTCAACCTCAGCCTGCTGTTCCCAGGCATGGAGGTCGAGGGGCACTACTTCTTCCGCATCACCCGTGACGCCGATCTGGAGCTGCGAGATCTAGAAGCCGACGATCTGATGGAGGCGATCGAAGAGGGCCTACGCAAGCGCAAGCGAGGCGGCGAAGTGGTGCGCCTTGAGGTCGCCGATGAAATGCCTGAAGAGGTGGTGCAACTGCTCATGGACGGCATGAGCGTTGAACCTGAAGACCTGTACCGCATCAACGGCCCCCTAGGTCTCGACGATCTGATGAGCTTGTTGTCCATCCCCCTGCCCAAGCTCAAAGACAAACCCCACAAAGGCCGCACGGTGCCTGCACTAGCCCGGGCGCAAAAAAGCAAGCTGGAAGACGGCTCGCTGAAGCCCGAAGAGTTTGAAAGCATCTTTTCGGTGATCAGGCGCGGCGATGTGCTGCTGCAGCACCCCTACGACCTGTTTTCGACATCTGTGGAGGAATTCCTCAACCAGGCGGCCGATGACCCCTCGGTGCTGGCCATCAAGATGACCCTCTACCGCACCTCCAAAGACTCACCGGTGGTGGCGGCGCTGATCCGAGCTGCCGAGCATGGCAAGCAGGTGATGGCCCTGGTTGAGCTCAAGGCCCGCTTTGATGAAGACAACAACATCCAATGGGCCAAACAGCTCGAAAGCTCAGGCGTACACGTGGTCTATGGGGTTCTCGGGTTGAAGACCCACACCAAAATCGCTCTGGTGGTGCGCCGCGAGAAGAACAGGCTCAACAGTTACGTGCACATCGGCACGGGCAACTACAACTCCAAGACCTCGAACCTTTACACCGACATCGGCCTGCTGACGGCGCGGCCTGAATTTGGCAAAGACCTCGTTGAACTGTTCAACTACCTGACCGGCTTCTCCAAACAGCAGAGCTTCCGCAAACTGCTTGTGGCTCCTGTGACCCTGCGTCATGGCATGGAGGCATTGATCCGCCGCGAGATCGAACACGCCAAAGCTGGTCGGGGCGGACACATCAAGGCCAAGATGAATGCACTGGTCGATCCAGCCATCATCGGTTTGCTCTACGAGGCGTCCCAGGCCGGTGTGCGCATTGAGCTGATCATTCGCGGCATGTGCTCGATCAGGCCACAACTGGTAGGCATCAGTGACAACATCCATGTGGTAAGCGTCATCGGCCGTTTCCTCGAACACTCACGCGTGTTCTGGTTCGCCAATGGCGGTGACAGTGAGCTACTGATCGGCAGTGCCGATTGGATGGGCCGCAATCTGGATCGACGCGTCGAGGCCGTTGCACCGATCGAAGATTTGCAGCTCAAGCAACAACTCGAAAACCTTCTTGACCTTTACCTCAACGACAGTGGCGCCTGGCACATGGACAGTGATGGCAACTTTCAGCAACGACAGCAAGAAGCCGAGCCCACACTGGCGCAACGCGAGTTGATGCAACGCTGGCGCGGTGGGCTAAACGCAGCAGCCTGAGCGCAGCACACAGCAGCCAGGCACACGGTCGTGTGCAACATCACAATTTCACTCGATTCGATACAGGAAAATTTCGCTTTTCTGACGTTGCCATTGCCTGGTCGGTGCTACATTCCGGCCAAATCCATAAGGAGGCTGGGGTGATGGGGACACCTCTGCAATCCGCCCTCGACGTTGCTAACAGCAATGTCTCAGGGCCGAAGCCAGCAAGCCGGGCAACCGGCGCTCGCACTGGCAACAGCAGACTCAGTTCAGATTCAATCGGTTGGTACCTGAGCACCATCGGCCGTGTGCCGCTGCTCACTCCTGCCGAAGAAATCGAACTCGCACACCATGTGCAGGCGGGTAAGCGATTGCAGGAGATTGCTCCTGGCGATCGCACGCCGCAACAGCGCCGTCAGATTCGCATGGGCCAGCGCGCCCGCGATCGCATGATGGCGGCCAACCTGAGACTGGTGGTCTCAGTGGCCAAGAAGTACCAGAACCAAGGGCTTGAACTGCTCGATCTCGTGCAGGAAGGGGCCATCGGTCTCGAGCGCGCCGTCGACAAATTTGATCCAGCCATGGGCTACAAATTTTCGACCTACGCCTACTGGTGGATCCGACAAGGCATGACTCGTGCCATTGACAACAGCGCCCGCACGATTCGCCTGCCGATTCACATCAGCGAAAAACTGTCGAAAATGCGGCGCGTGAGCCGTGAGCTCTCGCATCGTCTTGGTCGTCAGCCCAACCGGCTCGAGCTCTCCCATGCACTCGACATGACGCCCGAGGAGCTCGAAGAGCTCATGGCACAAAGTGCACCCTGCGCCTCGCTGGACGCCCACGCCCGTGGCGAAGAAGACCGCAGCACCCTGGGCGAATTGATCGCCGATCCCAACAGCGGCGAACACTTCGACTCGATGGATCGCCATCTGCAAAAAGAACACCTCGGTGGTTGGCTCTCTCAGCTCAACGATCGCGAGCAGCAGATCCTCAAGTTGCGCTTCGGACTGGAAGGCTCTGAACCCCTCACCCTCGCCGAGATTGGTCGCTTGATCAACGTCTCACGCGAGCGCGTCAGGCAGCTGGAGGCCAAGGCGATCATGAAACTACGGTTGCTGAGCAACACCTCAGGCACGCGTCTGGCGGCTTGAGGTCCATGGGCCTGCTCTCAGGCCAACCCTGGTGGTTGCAACAGACACTGGGCGTCACTGCTGTGGCCCTGTGGCTTGCCTTGCTGATTGTTAGCGCCATGCAACTGCGCAGGCTCAGCCATGAACAGGGCTCTGCCAGTCACAAACGGGAGTGGAGCCGCAAGCTGCTGCACATTGGCACTGGTGCGGTGGTACCGCTGGCCTGGCTGTTAGGCATCGACCGCCTGATCGCCATCCCGGCAGCAGCCGCAATCACCGTTGTGGCTGCGGTCAATCACCGCACCCGGCTGCTACCGGCCATCGAAGATGTGGGCCGCCATAGCTACGGCACAGTCGCCTATGGCGCCTCCATCACCGTGCTGCTTGCGCTGTTCTGGCCCGCACGGGCCGATGCCGTGTGCGCTGGCGTGCTGGTGATGGCCCTTGGCGATGGCTTGGCCGGGGTGATCGGCAGCTGGATCCAATCACCAAGCTGGAGCCTCTTTGGCCATCGCAAATCGATCGCCGGGACTGCGGTGATGGCCACGACCGCATGGCTTGTGCTGATCCTGCTGGCGGCCTTCAGCCAGGGCGCTGGCGCTGTGACAGCCCCTGGGCTGATCTCCCTGCTCGCGATTGCCTTGATCGCGACCCTGCTGGAACAGCTGGCCTGGCTTGGGCTCGACAACCTGACGGTGCCGATCGTGAGCGGATGGCTCTGGGCGAGTTGGCAATGAACCGATTGGCCTCAGGCGAGCAGCAACTGTTCGCAGCGATGCTCCCAATCGTGCTGCGTGCCAAGACCCGCCACCACCAAGTGATCAGCCGGCTCTTCGCGCAGACGCAACTGCCATTGACGAATCAAATCGGCACGCTCGATCCAGGTGTTGAGCACAGCGTTGTGAATGGCTGCCAGATCCCAGTGGCGTTGCTGTGCAGTGAGCTGCGCCCAAGTCAACAGATCATCGAGCTGAAAGGGGCGAAAGCCAGCAAAAGCCGGGCCGCCCGCTTGCACGAGATAAAACAATTGCAGAGGATCACTGACCCCGCAGAACAAAAGGAGATAGCTCATCGACTCCCTCACAAGTTGCAAGTTCAACGTAATCAGAGCCCAATAACAATCTGCTCATACTGAACAGTTCGTCGCATTCAGACAATTAGCACTCGCATCTCTCGAGTGCCAATTTGTACAAATAGCATCGACGATCTCAAGCCACAGCTGGGCTTTTAGCCCTTTGAGCCTGCCCGACAGCCGCTGCCAACTCAACCAGCAGCTCCGAGGTCGTGGCCAGATCAATGCAGGCATCGGTGATGCTCTGGCCATACGTCAGC
>Ga0129336_10001739_pt1 | contig 13309 bp, 14 predicted proteins | sample CPB6_02_DNA_FD_96878 | JGI IMG/M metagenome (GOLD analysis project Ga0129336, IMG submission 96878) | Freshwater to marine salinity gradient microbial communities from Chesapeake Bay, USA - CPBay_Sum_0.6_0.2_DNA | ecosystem: Environmental > Aquatic > Marine > Coastal | place: USA: Chesapeake...
AAACAGCCGAATTGTTACGGCCCGGGTTTACATCACCCCCGCAGACTGGCTCAAATGGTCATTTCGCGACCTGTATTTCTTCCAAGGGCAATACTTCAGGCTGAACAAAATCCAGGACTACCAAGTAGGCGAATCTGAGTTAATCGAATGTGAGTTTCTGAAAATCAAAACGGCAAACGTCTTCACCCCACAGACCGGGGCAGCCGGGGGCGGGTACGACATTAAGGACACTAACAACGATGCTTTCCCCAACATAAGGACGCGGCCCATCGGCAAGAAGAAACGCTTTGCATGGAACACTTTAGGAGGCAGCAACGAAGGCGGGAAAGGGCCTGTGTTCGATTGGACGCAGGGCATTGTGAACCTGACCGCGAAGGACATAGGCACACCCACCACAGGCGATACCTACCGTCCGGCTATTGAATGGACGGGCGCAGATTGGAACATAGTGTTAATTCAGGAAGTTTAAAATGGCAAAAAAGATAGTACAACCAGTTGAGGTGCAGGCCACCGTGAGCGGTGACCAGTCCGTAAAATCGTTTAAGGCGCAGATTCGCGAAGCGCAGCAGGAGGCGTTGAGGCTGGCGGCGGCTTTCGGCGAAACGGACGAGCGCACCCTTGCGGCGGCGAAGCGTGTTGCACATTTGCGCGACCAAATGGAGGATATGAACGCGACAATCGCGGGATTATCACCTAATAAATTTCAAACAATAGCGCGAATTACTGGCACACTCGCAAACGGATTCGCAGCGGCGCAAGGTGCAGCGGCTTTGCTCGGAAGCGAAAGCGAAGACCTGCAAAAAACAATGGCAAAAGTTCAAGGTGCAATGGCTCTTGCGCAGGGCTTGTCTGGCCTTGATGATTTGCAATTCATGTTGGCTGGTGTCAAAAAGACTATTCTTACGGAAGTAATACCCGCTTTCAAAACTTTAGGCGGTGCGCTAATGGCAACAGGCATCGGGGCTTTAATTGTCGCTATTGGTAGCGCACTTGTTTATTTCACAGGGCAATCAAGCAAGGCACGTGAAGAAGGAAAAAAACTTCGTGATGAATTGAAAAAGCAAGAGGATGCTTACAAGGCACTTCGCGAAGAATTGACGGCGCAAGTTTCAAGCGGAACGATCGCAGATGAAATACAACTTTTAAAACAAAGGTTAAGCGGGAAAATTAAAACAGAAGAAGAATTTGAAATTAAGCGGCTGGAGATGCTTGCTGAAATTTATCGCGATCAAGCAGCATTGGAAGCAGCAGGAAGCGATGAAAGAATTGCGTATGTTTTGGCTGCGTCTGATGCAGATTTGAAAATAGAAAAACTTAAACTTGAACAGCAACTTGAAGCACAGGAAAAGGCTGATGAAAAGGCAGAAGAAAATCGAAAGAAACGCATCGAGCGGGAACAGGAGGAAGTAAGAAACAGCCTAATCCGTACAATTACTATGCTTGAACTTGAAGATGATTCTTTGGCTAAGCGCGAAGAATTGACGCGGCTAAGGTTTGAGCAACGCAAGGAGGAATTGACTAAACAAGGATTTACTGAAGTTCAGATGGCTACAATGTTAGCGGATGAACTAAAGAAAGTTCGCGACACATATTACAAGGAACAGGAGGACGCATTAAAGAAACAGCAAGACACGCTGAAGGCACAACGCGAAAAGGCGGCACAGGATGAACTTTCCTTCATCCAGTCTAAATACGATGAAGAAGAACTTGCCGCGATGAAGGCGGCCAAAACGCAAGAAGATTTGCAGAAGGCGCAAACGGAAATCCGAAAGCGCGAACTGCAAAACGAAATCCAAGCGCGGCGCGATTACGGGCAAGCCACCATAGAACAGGAAAAGGAACTTGAAGCTATTCGCCTTGCTAACCTGAAAGATGCGGCTGAAAAAGAAAAGACGATTGAAGAGGCGAAGAAAAGCGTTAAAGAAAAAATCTATGCCGACCTAATGACGGCGAGCAGCGCGGCAATAGACATCATAGGGCAGGAAACGGTTGCAGGAAAAGCGATTGCCCTTGCTCAAATTGCAGCGGATACGGGTATGGCTATTGCAAAAGCGTTGAATGTGAGCCAATCACCAAGCCCCGACAACGTAGCCTCTGGCGGTCTGGCTGGCCTTGCAAAATACGCTGCACTTTCGGCGGCTATCCTTTCTGGTTCATCCCGTGCCATTAAAATAGTGAAGTCTGGGAACATTCAGCAAGGTGCCGGCGGCGGAGGCATGAGCGCAAGCCGTGGCAGCCTTCCAATGCCTTCCATGAACAGCAGTAGCCTTGGAGGCGGAACGCAGCAGGCCGGGCAATGGAGCAATAAGGTATATGTAACTGAAGGCGACATCAGCGCAACGCAGCGGCGCACTCGCAACCTTCGCAAAACGTCTGTGCTATGAACGGGAAACTAACGGCACTTCAGCGGCAGTATCTTTCGCGCCTCGGCAAAGCGGAGGTAGAACAGCCTACCCTTACAGGGGATTTGCTTTCTGACTTGGTGGATGGGTGGGCTAAATATACCACGGAGCGTCTAAAGAACAGCCTGATTACTTCTATCATGCCCGGCAACCCAACTTCAGGACGTGCGAGCATGAGCCTTTACCAGTCAATAGACGCAGCGAAGACCCGCAGGAGGGGCAATGAGGTAATCGGAGCAATCAATGCTAATGACTATTACCTTCAAGTTGATCAAGGACAAAAACCCGGGCAACCTGACGGGCCCCTGTTCCGTGCGCTCGGTGGGGACATGGGCTGGGTTCGGCAAAAGGGGATTATCCTTGGCAATGAGTGGGGTAAGACGGATGTACAGCGGCGGAACAATTTCGCTTACGCCGTGGCGCGGAAAATCAATAAAAAGGGAACAATCGGCAACAAGTTCTTCAGCAAAATCATTAACGACGCAACCTTCGATGAGTTCGCAGAATACCTCGGACGCGCGATGGGGCAGAAGATAGCCCTTTCAATATCCGTGATGGCAAAGCAAGACAAATGACATTTTTCACCATTAGATAAAATGAACGACCCGATTTATTACCTTGAAATTGAAGACGGCGATGGCCTGACGCAAGTCAGCCTTGTGCAGTCACCTGCTATTGAGGAAGATTTCCATTTCTTCAGCGCGGATAAATTCGTCACCCCGACAGCCAACGAAACCGAAGAGGACTTTATCGGGCGGTGTGTTCCTATCCTCATCGGCGAAGGCAAAGACCAGGAACAGGCGGTTGCAATTTGCTATTCCTACTGGGAGGACAAAACGCAAATGGCCAGCTTCAGCGATTATCCCGAGGCAGCAAAGGCCAACGCAGAACGCGGCATCCGACTAAACGAAGAACTCAATAACAAGTGCGCTACTCAGGTCGGCAAGGTTCGGGCCCAGCAGATTGCATCGGGCGAACCGCTGTCGGAACAGACCATCCGTCGCACCTACTCTTACCTTTCCCGCGCTGCTGAGTATTACAACCCAGACGACCCCGAGGCCTGCGGCACTATTTCCTACCTTCTTTGGGGCGGTGAAGAAATGTTGCGTTGGGCAGAGGCGAAGATTAACACCATCGAACGGGAAAAACTTTCCTTCGCGATCCAATCCGAGGAACGCCGCATCATCACAGGGCCTGCAATGATTGCGGAAAAGCCCATCCTTCGCAGGGCTGAAGATGGCACGACCTACTATGTGAAGTTCAGCGCGGCAACCATTCAAAAGGCAGTCAAGCTGTGGGCATTGCAAAACAAGTATAACGCGGTGAACGCAGAACACGCTAACCCCGTGGGAGGGATGCACCTTCTGGAATCATTTATCGTGGACAAGGAACGCGGGATAAACCCTCCGCAGATGTGGGCAGATGCGCCTGAGGGCAGTTGGTTCCTGTCCTACTACGTTGAAGATGATGCGGTATGGCAGAACATTAAAGAGGGTAAGTTCAAAGGCTTTTCCATCGAGGGCTATTTCACGGACAAACCCGCAAGCAGCGAAGAACAGACAATGGCGGCTATTGAAGCTATCCTCACAAAGTACGACAATTCAGAAAATAATCCATTAGATGAAATGAGCGCATTAAACAAAATTAACGAAATCAAGAAGCTGCTCGGCTTTTCGGTAGAAGAGGAAACTCCTGCCGTGAAATTCGCTGAAAGCACTCTTGTAGACGGGACGGTAATCCGTTTCCCGGGCGAAGAAATCGCCATGCTTGGCGTAGGTTCAGTATTGGAAGTACAAACCCCGGACGGCGAGTTTGTTCCCGCACCCGATGGAACACATGAAACCGCTGAAGGCTACCTCGTTACAACCGAGGGCGGCGTGGTAACTCAAATCGTTGAAAAGGCAGAAGTTGAGGAAGTGGTAGAAGTTGAAAGCAGCACAGAGATGGCCAGCGTAAAAGCTGAGTTTGAGGCTAAGTTCAACGAACAGGCAGCCATCATTCAGAAGCTGACCGGACTGGTAGAAAACCTGACCAACGCACAGGCAAAGACCCTGGAAGTAATTGAGCAATTCAGCGCGATTCCCGCTGCTGAACCTGTTAAGAAAGTAAATGGCCTCAAGGGCGAAGCTGCACGCCGTGAGGAGCGTATCGAAAAGTTTGCAGAAGCAATCCGAAAAATTAAAACCCAAAAATAAAAATGGCATTCGTAGTAACTGACCTCGACAACTACGGCAAGGAAGACCGCCTTCCCCTGCTGTACAAAGCCCTCTTTGGAGGCAAAACCGCTGGTATGCTTCAGGCAGCCGGTCAAGTAATCCCCGGAATTAAAACCTCCGACAACCTCAACATCCTCGACAGCGAAGTATTCTTCCAGGCTAACGGTTGCGAACCAACCACCAGCGGAAGCACTACTTTCAGCAAGCGCACTCTGAGCGTGGGGGATATTCAGGTTTATGAAACCTTGTGTCCGAAGACCCTGAAGACCAAGTGGATGCAAACCCAAATGGCTGCTGGCTCACGCGGCGACAATGAACTGCCCTTTGCAGAACAAATCGGAAACGAGAAAATCGCGAAGATTGCTGATGCGTTGGAAAGCGACATCTGGACCGGAACAATCGCTGCCAACCAGTTCGACGGCTACAACACCATCCTGACCGCTCTCGGATTCGGCGGTGCTGGTGACCCCATCGAAGGTAACCCCACCACAGGCGGCGGCTGGACCAAACTCACTTCTTTGACCGTTGCTAACATTGATGATGCCATCCTGAAGATGATTAACCAAGCGCAGGCCAGCACAGATGGAAAGGCTATCCTGAGCAAAGAAGACCGCTTCTTCGCAATGGGTGTTGATACCTTCCTGCTGTACAAACAGCACCTGATCGCTGCCAACAACTACCACTACAACCCGGAAACTGGTGAGCAGTTCATGTGCATCGAGCCTATCACCGGAACAAAGGTGTACGGTCTGCCAGGCTTGAACGGTACTGATAAGATTCACTTCAGCTACTGGAGCAACTACTTCATTGGTACTGACCTGGTTGGCGAAGAGGAGCAGTTCGAGTTCATCAACGACCCGGTGAAAAAGAACGTGGTGTTTAACGCTGAGTTCAAATACGGTGTTCAGGTTGCTTTCCCCACTCAAATCGTTTACTTCAGCCTGTAACAGACAGGTAAACATTAACCGAAGGGGCGGGTGAAATTGCCCGCCCTTTCTTTTTAAACCCAAGAAAAAGACATGAGTTGCATTTTAACAACCGGATTCTCCCACGACTGCAAAGACAGCGTCGGTGGCGTAGACAAAATATGGCTCCTCGAATACGAGGGCGTATCCTCTTACACTTCAGCCTCTGGCGAAGTGTCCGCAATGACCCTGAACGGCGGCAAGGCGTTCTTCAAATACGAACTGCCCAAAGACACCGCTTCTTTCACCAACACCATCACCCCCAGCGTGGAAAATGGCACGGTGTTCAATTCTGCTGAACTGAACATCAAACTGCGCAAGCTGTCCACCGCTAAACGTAATGAGGTAAAGTTGCTGAGCGTTGCCCGTCTGGTGGCCATCGTAAAAACCAATGCAGGCGACTACTGGGCTATGGGATTGGCTCGTGGCATGGACATGACCGCGGGTTCATTCATGACAGGTGTTGCACTTGGTGACATGACCGGGTATGACCTAACCTTTACCCATGCTGAAAAAGAACCTCCGCAAATTGTTCAGAGCGGTGTATTGACTTCGCTCGGAATATCGTAACTTTGAATCGTTTTGTGTTATGGTGTGAAAGGCCGTCCTTCGGGGCGGCTTTTTGCTTTATATTTGTACCACCATGCACGCAAACGTAATTCAATTCTCAGGCGGTCGAACATCGGCCTACATGACGCACAGGCTAATTACAGAACAGCCGGGCGAATACCTTGTTTTGTTTCAGAACACCGGGAAAGAAATGCCTCAGACGTTGGATTTTATCAATGAATGCGATGTACGATGGGGCCTGAACATTGTGTGGTTAGAGTACCGCTACGGAAATAATTTTGAAATTGTGGATTACCACACCGCAAGCCGAAACGGGCGGCCATTTTCAGAACTTATCGCGCACAATAAGCATTTTTTGCCCAATCAAATGATGAGGTATTGCACCAATCAAATGAAAATTCAAACAGCGCGGCGGTATTTGCAGAGCATTGGCGTTCAAGAGTGGGATTCATTCATCGGAATACGGCACGATGAACCACGCCGATGGGGCAAATTGGCGAACCACCCTGAATACATGACACCGATTTACCCTTTGGTGCATTGGCGAGTGTCTAAAAAGGATGTGTTGGAATTTTGGGCGAAGCAGGATTTTAACCTCAACTTGAAAGAACCTTACGGAAACTGCGATTTATGCTTTCTAAAAGGCAAGGGAAAGCTGGCCACCATTGCCCGTGAGCGTCCAGACCTCTTCGCATGGTGGGAACAATTCGAGCAAGGCGGCGCGACATTTAAGAAAGAAATCACCTATCGGCAAATACGCGAAGTTGCGGAAATCAGCCCTCAGCTATTCGATAACGACCCATCGTTTGAATGTTTCTGCAATACTGACTAAAAGTATTCCTCGCGACACTTCGCCCGAAAGTCATTAATCACCCTTGAAACTTCGTTCAGCGCGATGCCCGTCAGGCGGTGGATCTTCCTCATGCTCATTCCCGATAAATACAACTCCATCATCTTCGATTCGTACCACGGCTCACGGCTTTGCACCGCTGCTATGGCGTCCAATTTCTCCTGCACATCAGCTTCTTTCCGTTCCCGCCATTCGTCTTCTTCCTCGGCAACATCCCAACCTTCAATACTATCTGTTCCTATGTTCAGGCTGCCTAAAGTTCCGTTCGGCTTGCAAAGGTTTGCAGCGCATCGAATGTAAAAGAACTCAAAATACCCTGCCTCGTGCGCCCTGGCTGCCTTTTCGCTCAACTCCGTGGCAATAAGTAGGAACAATTCCTGCTGAAGGTCTTTCCAATGCGCGGGGCTATACTTTTTGCAGACCATCGCGGGCCATGTTTCGGAGGCAAGGATTTCAATAGGTGTTTTCATGTCAGTAGAAATAGCCCCTTTTTGTTTACGCGGCTGCAATGCAAGGCAAGTGCCAGCCCGTTCACGCAGTCATCGTGCAGACCTTCAGGCGCATTGTAGCTTATGCCTGTCCTTGTGTGCGTCCATTCAAAGTTCATCAACTCATCTACTATCGGGCCGTCCGGGAAAATGATTTCCCGCCCGTGGATTGCGCCTGCGAGGTCTTCCATGATTTGCTGTTTGCTTATCGAGGTGTATTTGAAACCCTGAATCCTCGGGCAGACGCGCTGCAAGTCTTCAACAATCGGGTCGCCTACTCCCGTGCTATCAATGACAGCAGGCGTGCGCCCGACAATCCGCTGCACCGTGTCGCGTGTTGCCTTCCAGTCCAACCTAAACCGCTCGAAGAAGGCTACCTTTTTGGACTGATTTAGTCCAATTATCACCGTCCAATCTCGGGATTTTGCAAGGTCTATTCCGTACCATTCCACGGGGCCTTGTGCTAAAGGCTCGATGCATGAGCGAATGTGGTCAAGTCCGAAGGGGTTTGAATCATCATCAGCGGGTTCGGCAAGGTAAAGTTCTTTGAACACGTGCGCGGGGAGGTCACGTTCCGCCTGTTCCACTTCCTCGCGTTCCAATATGCCTGCATTTACCGCGTCCCAAGCGGTTATTTTGTGGAATTCGTAATTGTCCTCCCCCTGCCTTGCGCGTTCTGCCAATCGGTAGCCCCAGTTCTTTTTCCCTTTTACGTTCCCGATCAGCTTGCATTGCCCTCGGGTTTTGGTCAGGGTAGAACGAAGGGCAAACCAGGCTTCCTCACGGGCGCGGGTGAACTCATCGAAGACGGCTGCATAAACATCATCACCGTATAAGTTGTCGGGCTTTTCTGCTGACTTAAATTCTATCATGGCCCCCGTTGGCAAGGTCAATCTTAATTTACTTTCGTTGGCGTCAAACAGCCTTTCTGAACATTGCTGCTTAAACCGCCTAAACGCGATTTCAGCCTGGCCATACACGGGCGCAACCCACCAGAATGACTGCCCCTTCTTGCCTTGCAGGGCCTTTTCAAACAGCCAAACAATATGCGAGGCGGTCTTTCCCGCCTTAGTGCTTGCAGCCGTTACGGTATAACGTGCCGTGCTGTCGAGGATAGCGATTTGATAGGGTGCAAGCGGTGGGCGGTTGTACTTTATCTTCATATCAATTCCCCTAAAAGTGCGCTCATGTAGGCCTCATAACTCAGCTTACTTGCCTTGTTCAGCCTGTCGGCGCGTTCTTTGTCAATGGTCTTGAGCATGGCGGCGTAATTGAAGAACTCCATTAGGGGCATTGCCATTACAGCGTCCATTTTTGTTAAGTCCTTCCCTGCCATGCGATAAAACATTCCTAACCAGTCGTTGCCTGCTTCCTCAGCTTCTTCTCCTGCTGCTGGAAATAAACCAGGGAAGCTTTCAATAATTCCGGTAAGAGATTCGAAAAAAAAAGCGCGTATGGGTACGCCTGCCCAACAGGCATTTTTTGACTGACTAATTGCGCTTTACGCTGAAATTCCTGCGCACTGCGTGATTTATCATACCGTACATCGCGCCACCTGAACCACTTGCGCTCCTGTTCTATCATCAGACACGCAATCACCTGAGGCATATTCTGAATGAACTTCCCATCGGCTGCCACTACCTGAAGCGTGGCGTATTCCCCAGCACTCACTTCAGCGGGGTTCGTGACAATTCGATACCATTTGCCGCCCAGTTTGAACCGTCTGCGCTTTGGCTTTTTGGAAGGGTACTCATTCAGGAAGGTTAGTTTGCGATAGGCTGCGATGCGCTCGGTGTGCGGCTGCTTTTCTATTTCTTCGATGTGCTGATTGCTCAACACCGAAAGAATCTGATTCATGATTTCCTCGGGGTCGAGGTCGGTACGCTGCCTGAGCAGGTCCAGTTCATGCAGCTGCGCTAAATTAACTTCGTTCCAGCTTTTGGGATAACGCATAGTCAAAGTTACGACAAAAAGCAACTTTTCCCATTATAGGAAATGCTCATCATTGACACCACGCAACTGAGTACGCTATATGTAACGGCAACCGAAAAGGTAACGCTGAATCCGCCTTATTACTTCCTGCTTTCGCTGAACAACCGCGAAGAACGGGACATAACCTATAACATTTTGGTGACCGATTTAAGCAGCTTCCCCACCCGTTATAACCAGTTCAACATCACCACGGCGCAAAGTTCGACATGGGAGAAAGGCGAATACGAATACACGATTTACGCTCAGTCCAGCGCGGTAAACACAGACCCAACACTTGCTAACCAGTCCGTGGAAACGGGCATTTTAAAGATAAAATGAAAGTAGAATTTCAGCGCATAAATTTTGCCGTTCAACCCCCGCCCAAGTTCAAAGAGGCGCGCGGGCAGGAGTGGTACGAATACGGCCAAAAGAACAACTTCCCTGCGGTTATCCTTGACCTATACAACAGCAGTTCCCTTCATAACGCGATTGTGACGCAAAAGGCGCACTTTATCGCGGGCAAGGAAACTGCTGTGCGTGTGGATGGTACGGTCGGCGAAAAGGTGGGCGCGCAGAAAGCCCTTGATTATGCGAATCCTTACGAATCGTGGCAGGAAATCAAGTTCAAAGCCGCAATGGACAGGGTAAATTTTGGTGGCTATGCTTACCAAGCAATTTGGAACGCACCTGGAACGCGTGTTCTTTATTGGTATCACTTGCCGTTTGACAAATGCCGCGTAAATAAGGATGCGTCTAAAATCTGGTATTGTGAAGATTGGAACGATAAAAAGGCTGACCGCCTGGAGTTCCCAGCGTTTGACCTTCAGAAACCAGGTGGAACGCAAGTTCTCTGGGTAAAAGAATACAGGGCAGGCGAAGGCGTTTACCCTCTTCCTGACTGGTATCCTGCACGGACTTACATCGAAATTGACACGAAGATTTCCGATTTCCACTTTAACAACATTTCAAACGGTTTTTCCCTCGGCAAAATCATTCAGATATTCAAAGGAGAACCAACGGAAGACATCAAAGCGGAGTTTGACCGCAAGTTTAAGGCGAACACCACAGGCACGGAAAACGCAAACGGCGTTCTGATTTCGTGGATGGAAAAGGGCGAAGACCCGCTTCAGGTGGTGGACTTGATGCCCGGGGATTTTGACAAACAATACCTTCAACTTTCCGAAACCGTCCGCGATAACATCTTCTACGCACACCGCGTTACTTCGCCAATGCTGTTTGGCGTGCGCGTGGCTGGGGAACTTGGTGGCCGCAATGAACTGAAACAGGCTTATGAGGTTTTCGACAGGGCATACGTTGCGCCTAAACGGACGCAGATGGACAAAGTGCTGACCACCATGTTTAACGCAACAGGTCAGGAAGGCGAATTGTACACCATTGCCGCCGAACCTGCGGGCGAAGATGCGGTGCAGCTGTTCACAGCGGGAATCATGACGCGCGATGAGGTACGCGAAAGCCTCGGATTGAAGACAGAACAGCCCGTGGCCATGTCTGCCCAAAACCCTTTCGGATGGAATGACGAAGCGGATAAGGCGGTTTTTCAGAAGTACGGACGTAGCGCAGCGGACTTTGAAGAACTGCCGGAAACCTTCGCCGAACTGACCAACCCAGAATTGCGACTTGTGGCCGTCATTCGTGACAATCCAAAGGCAACCCTGGAAGAACTTGCAAAGGGCGCACGGCTGACCACTACGGAGGCTGCAAATATCCTGAAGGTCATGCAGGCAAATCGCCTTATTGAGTGGACAAACACGGAGATAAAAATCACGGACAGCGGGGCGCGTTCAATTTCTGACAGCGGAGGGCTTGACACGGAGATATTCGTCCTGTACAAGTACGGGAAAAACCCAGATGTGGGCGGGCCTTTGCTGCTCGATACCTCACGGGACTTTTGCCGCTTCCTTGTTGAGGAAAACAAACTTTACAGCCGCGAAGAAATCGACGCAATGAGCAGGGAACTTGGTTACAACGTATGGCAGCGGCGCGGCGGATGGCGCACCATTGCCGGCACTAACACTCACGTTCCGCAATGCAGGCACATTTGGGAATCTAAACTTTACAGGAGGACAGTACGATGAGTTTCAAGTATTTCATTGACACGGTGTACATCAAAGAAAACACACCGATACAGGACAATTTAGACCCTAAACTCATTCAAATGTCCTTGCAGGAAGCGCAGGAAGTAACCCTACGCGACACCATTGGCAGCGATCTGTATAACGAGATTTACAGCCAATTTCCAAGCAGCCTCAGCGCGGATAATACCACGCTTCTAAACGACTACATTAAACCTGTTTTGAAGTATTCTGTGCTTTACGAAGCTGTCCTGCCGCTGACCTACAAGTTCATGAATAAATCCATCATGAAGCGTGACGGCGAAAACATGACTTCGATTTCCATGGAAGAAATGGTGAAAATTGAGCAGCGATACGCGCAAAAGCGTGACCACTTCATCGAGCGGATGAACAAATATCTTTGTACTTACCCGGAAAAGTACCCCAAGTGGCAAAACCCTGATCCCGATGCAATCGACAAACCCAATAAATTCGGTCAAAACCTCGGCTTCTATTTTGAAAAGTAAAGCCTGGCGCAAAAAGAACGAAGAAAAGTTAAGGAAATTTTTAGATGACTCTAAACCAGATAATAGCAGCAATCAGGCGGGCAGGTGAAAACCACAAAATGATTCGCTCCGTGGCGTTCGGCCCGGAGTATGACCTTGTGGCGGACGGCGGTAAAGACAACTATCCGCTGCTGTTTGTCATTCCGGACACCACAACGATGCTGTTTGATATGTCCACGGCTGATAAGGAGAAAACCTACTCCTTTGTAATGTCGGTAATGGACAGGCAGTTTGAAGATAGCACGAACCAAATGGAAGTGTTGAGCGATACGCTGCAAATTCTCGAAGACATCATCAGTTCCCTTCAATACATCTACCGCGACAGCCGCGTCAATTTCGCTGTAAATGACGATGCGCTGCCCTTTTACGATGCACACGGTGATGTTGTGGCAGGGTACACGATTAGGATGGAAGTAGGCGTTCCAGCTAACCGGGACTTTTGCAGCGTTCCAAGCAACAACTACGCTTTTCCTAACATTGACCAGGATATTTTGATTATTGACGGCGGGTACTACAACTCCACATACTCGCTAACTATTGACGGAGGTGTTTCATGAGCAATTACATAACGATAAAACTAAGGCGCGGTACGGCGGCGCAATGGACAGCCACGAACCCCGTACTTGCAGAGGGCGAATTCGGCGCGGAAACCGATACCCGGAAGTTCAAGATTGGCAACGGTGTAACGGCGTGGAACTCACTCCAATACTGGGGCAGTAGCGGCGGTGGCGGGGCTGCTGATTTTATTGATCTTGGCGATGTTCCTGCGAGCTACTCAGGGCAAGGCGGAAAATACGTCAAAGTAAAATCCACGGCTGACGGGCTGGAGTTCGGTACGCTGACCATCGCAGCGGGTGATTTGCCCACGGGAATTGACGCGGCGAAGATTGCTAATGGGTCTGTTTCGAATACAGAGTTTCAGTACTTGAACGGCGTTACAGCACCCATTCAGAACGCACTTGATTTCCTAAGCGCAAACAAAGTTCCTTATTCCGGCGCATCCGGTGATGTGAACCTCGGCGAATACGGCGCGCAACTCGGCAACCTGGAATTTGATAACACCCCAACCAACACACCCACCACGGACGGGTCTGTCTTTTGGGATTCAGGCGATGGCACGCTGCAACTCCAGATGAAAGGCGGGGCAATTCAGCAGGTCGGGATGAACCAGTTTGCCCGGGTGTACAACGACACCGCCAGCGCGTTCAC
>Ga0129336_10001740_pt1 | contig 13297 bp, 15 predicted proteins | sample CPB6_02_DNA_FD_96878 | JGI IMG/M metagenome (GOLD analysis project Ga0129336, IMG submission 96878) | Freshwater to marine salinity gradient microbial communities from Chesapeake Bay, USA - CPBay_Sum_0.6_0.2_DNA | ecosystem: Environmental > Aquatic > Marine > Coastal | place: USA: Chesapeake...
AAATAAAAATATATGAGTTTTTTATATAAAAATAATTCAGAGTTCTTATCAACAAGAATAACTCAAAAAGGTAGAAATTCAATAGCTAAAGGTAATTTTGTTATCTCCTATTTTCAAATAGGAGATTCTGAATTTGATTATACTTTACCATTTACAGGATATACAGGGTTAAACGGTGTATTAAGTCAATCTGTATTTTCACCATTAGATAAAGAAAATGGAATAAAATATCCATATTTATTAGATAACACAACAAATGTTACCACTTATGGTGTCCCAGTTCAAATATCCAAAACAGAAACATTACGTAATGTTATGGGTCCCGCTGGATTTGTGACTAACTATAAAGAATATAATCAAAATGATTCTACAGGATCATCAATAAAATCAATAACTCAATATATTTCATTATCGGGAATATCAGGTACATCAAATATAATTGTACCAACTGGTTCAAGTTTTAATAATTGTGAATATATTACATTATCATTTTCAATTTTTAGAGGTACTGATCCGTCACATCCAATTATTTCAGAACAAAAAGCAAGTTTAATTTATAAAATAATAAGTATTAGTGGGAATACCATTACTTTAGATAGAAATTTACCAAATTTTTCTGGATGTACAAAAAACGCACAAGTTTTATGTAATTTTTGTGAAAATGAATATCCGGTAGAATCAGAGGATCCGAACTGTTTACCACCAGATATCGATACAACACAACAATTAAATCCATGGACATTAAATGTTGTTTGGGATAAAAAGCCAATAGGATTTGATGTTCCATCTTCAGATGAAAATTTAACAGGTTTTACATCAAATAGATATGTTTCAACAAAACAATTTTTAGGATACACAACATCTAGTGGACAAACATGTGTAAATGTTAGTGGTACAACAATTACTGGAGTAACATCTTATTATAATTCATTTGATGAAAAAATTATTGTAACACCTGAAGAACAAAGATGTATTGCTATTTTACATTATTCAGAATTAGGAGATTTAAAAAATGATCCTGAAAGATTTTTTAAATATGATGATTATATAAGTACAAATAATATTTTAGAAGATGCTCTATTAATAGATGAAGATGAAAATGAAATCACTGATTTAGATTATTTTGAGGTTTATATTCCTTTTATTCAATATCATAGAAATACCGGTAACACAATTGGTTCTATTTTTAAAATGGATACAATTGATTATTTCATGAAATCATTAAAAAACGCAAATCAATTATTAAAATTTAGGTATCTCTTAGATGAACAAGGATATAAAGTAGGTAAAATTTTTGTAAACAATAAAATAATAGTTTTTGATGACCAAGAAATTGTTGCAACACTCGATTATAAGTCAAATAGAAAATACACTTTACCTGCACCTAAAATTTCATTATTACCTAGCAATACAAGTATAAATGAATCATTTTTTTCCGGTTCAACATCAGGACAAACAATATGGGTAACATATATGTTTAATTATGATGGAGATAATGCACTTAATGGACTACCTTGTAATTATTATTCAAAAATAAAAATTGAGACAAACGATACAGTCTTAAATAGACCGTCTAATTTGTATATCAATTTTGATGATAATAGTTTTCCTTATATGAAAAATGGTAATGTTTGTGATGGTATAACAGAAGGTTTTATTGCGAATAAATTACAGATTTTAATTCAAATAACATCAAATGACCAATTACCAACACATGATGGGTGGAAAAAAATTGATTATACATCATCAATCAATAATCATACTGTAGGTAATTTAATAAATTCATCTAACATTATCAATAATTCTATAGTTATTAATAATTCATTGTATTCAAGTGCTATACCTTTTGATATAGAAACATTCTTAGGAAATATTCCTAATGAACCATCATCTTTACCACAGTTTGGTGATGAACAACCGTTTCCTGGAAGTATTAGTTTAGTTAGATCAACTGATATTGAAAGAATGAGTTTTTTAGTTAACTTACCATCAACACAATTTAATATATCTCAAAATCCAACATATACAAATGGGTTGGATAAAAGAATTACTGAAATTGCTTTATTAAATAGTAATAAAGAAGTTTTAATTATATCTAAAGCTTCTAATCCCATTAAAAGACTAGGAACCCAAGTTTTTTCTATTGATTTAGATTTTTAAGACTTTATTTTTTTTAAAAAATAATTTATCTTTTGATATTAATGAATGTTATTTAATTTATAACATTAAAAAATAAAACATGGATAAAAATTTTTTAAAATTAAAAAATTCAAATAAAATACTAGGACTCGATATAAGCACAAAAGTAATTGGATTTGCTTTATTTGATATTGAATCATCTAAATTATTAGAATTAACACATTTTTCACCAAAAATAAAACCACAACCAGAAAGTAAAATTGAAGAATTGTTAATGAAGGCGGATGGATTTAAAAAACATTTGGAGAATTATAAAAATATAGGAATCACAAAAATAGTAATTGAAGAACCTTTATTACAATCAAATAATATATATACAGTTGGAACTTTGTTAAGATATAATACATTAATACTTAGAGCGTGTGTGGATGTTTTTAATATAATCCCAGATTTTATTTCAACTTATAATGCTAGAAAATATGCTTTTCCTAACTTAGTTGGTAAAAATGAAAAAGGAAAAAGTGTTTTATTTGGAGGATTACCAAAAAATATTGATAAAAAACATATTATTTGGGAAAATATAAATGACGTTTGTCCAGAAGTAGAATGGTTATACAATAAAAATGGACAACTTAAAAAAGAAAATTATGACATGGCAGATGCAATAACTTGCGTTATAGGATATATTAATATGGGAAAAATGGAAATAAAGGATTGATTTTACTATTTTTTTTCTTTATTATTATAATATTATTGTGAATTCTTAAAAGGGATTCACTAATATGACGGAGATTTTGGTGTGGTCTCCGTCTTTTTTTTGCGTATTTTTTTTGTTTTATGATTTTTTTCGTATATTGCGGAACATATTATTAACAACATGGATGAATACGGTTTAATTGTTGAAATTATTCAGGATATTTTTGGTGATTATCGAAGACATAGTACATACAAGTGTCAGATAACTTTTGATTGTCCTGTATGTTCTTATGATATAAAAAGTCTAGATCACGGAGATGGTAAGGGTAATTTAGAAATTAATTATAGACTTGGTGTTTTTAAATGTTGGTCATGTGCCGAAACACATGATACATATGGTACTCTATATAAATTAATAAAAAAATATGGATTACCTAAACATATTAAAAAATATCAACTTTTAAAACCGGATGATGAGAATAACTTACCTATCTATAGAAAAAAAATATCAATTCCTAAAGAATATATTTCTTTTTCAAATGTTAGTAATGGTTTTAAATTGACTCATCATTATAAAAGGGCAATGAATTACCTAAAAAGTAGAAATATTAATGATGAACTAATATCAAAACACAATATTGGTTTTTGTTATGATGGACCATATTCAAATATGATTATAATACCATCTTATAATATTGATAAAGAATTAAATTATTTTATCGCTCGTTCATATTTACCAAAAACAAAAATAAAGTATAAAAATCCAGAAGTACAAAAAGAAACTATTATATGGAACGAACACAATATAGATTGGTCCGAAAAAATATATTTAGTTGAAGGAGTTTTTGATTCTATTTTTCTACCAAATTCTATTCCCATGTTAGGAAAATATTTAAATGATTTATTGTTTAATAAATTATATGATAATGCAAAAAATGTAACGATAGTATTAGACGGAGATGCTTGGGATGATGCTGAAAATTTGTATCATAAATTAAATTGCGGTAAATTAATGGGTAAAATAAACATCATTAAGTTACCAAAAGATAAGGATATCGCTGACATTCAAGGTGATTTAACCAGTTATATAGAATTTAAATTAGATTAAAATGAATTTACAAGAAATTTCACAAGAAATTAAAGAGATAATTGAATTAAAAAGACAAAGTATTCAATTATCATTTATTGAGGAAGACCATGTTTATTTTATGATGGATAAACATGGAAACTTATGTAGTGATTTTCCGTCTGTTTCTAAAGTTTTAAAAAAATTTTATACTCCTTTTGATGCACCAAGAAAAGCATTAGAAATGTCAGAAGGAGATGTTTTTTTACAACAACAACTTTTAAAAGAATGGAAAAAAAGTTCCGAATATTCTACTAATATGGGAAGTAGAGTACATTATTTTTTAGAAATGGAAACAGTAAACAGAAATGGAAATTATAAAAAGGTAAGAGAACCAATTTTTGAATGTGATCAAAGTCAAATTTTGAAAAGCGATATGATGATTGAAGGAGGAAAAAAATTTTTAGACTTAATGCAGGAAAGGAATGCTGTTTTATTGGATACTGAAATGATTTTAGGTGATCCTTATTACGGTTACACCGGACAACCAGATAAAATATGGTTAATAGAGAATAAAAACAAAACTGATGTTGGATTTTTAATAACAGATTGGAAAACAAATCAACCTAAAAATTTTGAAATTCAATCTTATACAGGTAAGATGCTACATCCTTTTAGTAATTATCCTGATACATCTCTTTCTCATTATTATTTACAGTTACCATTGTACGGTAGATTACTTTTAAAAATGTTAGAAGGAACTAAATTTAGTAAAATGAAATTATTTGGATGTATTGTTGTTTTATTAAAAGATGATTCAGATTTTAAAGAATATAGAGTACCTAAAGATTTAATTGATACTATTTTATCAATAAAAATTGAAAATTATACACAAAAAATATGATTAAACGTATTATTCATTTAGCAGATTTACATATTCGAACATATCAATATCACGATATGTATAGAACACAATTTGAATTATTATTAGATGATATAAAAAACCAAATAAATGGTCTTGATTATTCAGAAATAAGGGTAGTAATAGCTGGAGATATCACCCATAATAAAATTAATATTTCAAATGAACAAATGATGTTGACTTCATGGTTTATTAAAGAATTAGCCGATACTATAGGTAGAGTAATCATCATACCAGGAAATCATGATTTTTTAGAAAATAATATAGATAGATTGGATAGTATAACACCTATTGTTGAACTACTTAATCATGACGAAATTAAATATTTCAAAAGTAGTAAAGTTTATAAAGATGAGAATATTCGATGGGTTAGTTATTCACTTTATGAACACAATAAAAAACCAGAATATATTAAAGAAGATGGATTTTATGTCGGGTTATTTCATGGTCCCATTCAAGGTCTGTCAACAGATTTAGGATTTGAGTTTGATAATGCATATTCTCCATTAAATTTTGTTGATTTAGATTTACTTCTTTGTGGTGATATTCATAAAAGACAACAATTTAAATTACCTGGAGGTGGAATTGGTGTTATGATAGGTTCACTTATACAACAAAATTTTGGTGAAACTGTTAATTATCACGGATATGGTATTTATAATCTTGAAACTAATGAATACACCACTCATGATATTGAAAACGAACAACCATTTTTACATTTTTTAATATCAGATATTTCAGACATTGAGAATGAAGAAGACAATCTCCTTAATATTAGATAAGGAATTTATAGAATATTGTGGGATTAATAAAATTGATGATATCGAAAAACTAGCAAAACAAGTTTTTGATAGAGGATTTTCTTTGATAAAATACGGTGAAACACCTTTTGGTTTTAAATCGGATCCAAAAATAATTGAAAAAGAAATCGAAAAAATTGTTGAAATTCCAGTTGAGGTAATTAAGGAAGTGATTGTTGAAAAAATTATTGAAGTCCCTGTTGAGATAATTAAGGAAGTTGTTATTGAAAAAGTCGGGGAAACTAAGGTAGTTACAAGAGAAGTTCCTGTACAAATAACAAAGGAAATCATAAATACCGAAGAAATTGATAGATTAACTAAAGAAAATGAATCATTAAAAGAAAAATTAAATTTAATGACAAAATCAATAGAATCTTTTGGTAGAAAAGGTAAAATGATGAAAAATAGTAATATGTCATCATTATATGATGATTAATTTGATTTATTAAAATATTTTTTTTAACTTTACAAAAAAAATAAAAAAATATGGCAACTTTAGTACTTTGGGGTTTTATTGCATATGGAATGACTTCCATATTAGTTTGGGGTTCAATTTTCGAAAACCAACGTCAGTGGATAAAATCAAAATCAAAATTTTTTGGTGATTTAATTAGTTGTACTTTATGTACTTCGACATGGGTTGGATTTTTCATGTCATTAACACTTGGTGGATTAATGAATTTTTTTGATGTTCATTGGTTACTTGTTATTTTTTACGATGGTATGTTTACCGCTGGTATTGTTTGGTCAATAAATTCTATTGTGGAATTTTTTGAAGAAAATAGAATAAAGTAATAGAATTATGGCAAAAGATCTAGATGATATATTAGTAAAAACTTTTGTTAAAGAATGGTTATACAAAATGACTGGATGTGTTTTTATTTTCCATCCAAATGAAAAATCAATTGATTTAATTGGTGCTAATGATAGTACTTATACTAATTTTGGTGTTGAAGTAGAACGTGGTAGTCATATAGGTGACTTTTGGTCAAATGATTATTACCCTTATTTAAGTAAACTTGGTTTTATGACAGTTAACACACCAATAAGAAAAGCAAAATACTGGTATGATAAACAAGATAACATTTATATTCCAAATAATGGAAAACATTTATTTATACGAACCAATTATGATTTTACTCAAGTGATCATAGTTGGTCCAACATCAATTAAGAATAAAGTTATTTGGACAAGATTTAAAGCTAAAAATGAAGATGATGTGGAAGATTGGTTGTCGTTTAGAAGAGAAGATACTCTAACGTACAATTTAATAGATGGAGAATGGATTTTAGACAAAATAAAATAAACATATATATGTACAATAATCCACATATTAAAGTAACTTGGCAAGATACTTTTGAAAATTTTACTCCTGAAAAAATAAACAGGGTTAAAACATATTTTCAAAAAAAATATAATTCTAAAAATGTAAAGATAGTAACAAGGTTAGTTTCTTATAAAGACCAAGTTAAATTAGAATCATTAGATTTGTCTGAAAATATAACTGATTTTGAATATCAAAAAAAATTGATGAAGGATTTTATTTCAGAAAATAAAATCAATATCAAATGGGATTTAATTGAAAGACTAGATTCTAAAGTAAATGAAATGTTCGTCAATAAAAATGGTACTAAAATTAAATATAATAAATGGTTTTTAGAAAAAGTTGAGTTTTCAAATTTTCTTTCTTATGGTCAAAATAATGAAATTATTTTTTCTGAATTACCTGGAATAACTGTAGTAGAATCTAATCCTAAGAATTTTGGAGGTAAATCAACAGCAACAGTTGATCTTTTAATGTTCTTATTTTTTAATAAAACAACAAAAAGTAAAACAAGTATTGACATTTTTAATAGATTCTCGAACAACGATACTGTTTTTGTTAAAGGATATATAAAAATTGATGGTGAATCGTATATAATCGAAAGAAAAAGCAATAGAAAAAAATCAAAAAGTGGAGATTATAATGTGACCAATTCCTTAGAATTTTATAAAATAAATATAGACGGTACTATTATTAATTTAAATGGGGAGCAACGTAAAGAAACTGAAGCTTTCATCACATCTGCTATCGGTACAGAGGAAGATTTTTTATCTACTATTTTAACAAATGGATATAATTTAGAAGAAATAATAGAATCTAAACCAACCGCAAGAGGACAAATTTTGACTAAATTTTTAGGTTTAGAAAATTTAAAAGAAAAAGAAGAAATTTGTAAGAACATTCAATCCGAATGGAGTAAAACACTTTTGTCTAATCAATACAATATATCTGAATTAGAAAATTTAAATAAAGTTTCAGAAGAACAAATTATTTCATTAAGTAATGATAAAATAAAACAAGAGAATGAATTAGTTCTTTTTGAAAAAAATTTAATAGAATTAGAAAATAAAAAAGAAGAAATTTTAAAAAAACGAAATAATGATATTCAGAATGATTTGATAAAAATTAATCCAGACCAATTAAAGGACGAAATTTTAATTTTAACAAAGGAAAATGAAACATCATTAAATAATTTAAAATTAATTCAAGTAAGAGAACCATCACAATATTATGTTGAGGAAGAACATGATAAGATCAAAAATAAATTGAATGAAGTCAGATTTGACCATAAAATTTTAATTGATGATATTAGTAAAAAAGAGAAATTAATTATCGATCTTGAAAATGGATCATTTTGTCCTTTATGCAAACAACCATTATCTGAAGTCGACCATTCTGAAGAAATCAATAAGATTAAAGAAGAGATAAGTATAAATAAAAATAAAATAACTGATATTGAAAGTGATATTTTAAAAATATCTGATAGAGAAAAATCACTTTCATCTTTAAAGATAGAATTTGATGAATATGAAAAGAATAAAATTAAAAAATCACGTTATGAATTAGACATTGAATTAAAACAAATTAACATTAATAAATTAAACGATATATTAAATGAGTTTAATAGAAATAAAGAAAAATTAAATGAAAATATTCGTATAGACGGTGAACTAATTAGGTTAAAAACACAAATAGAAACTAGTCAAGCAAATATTAAAAAAAATAATATTTCTATAGAACATATTAAAAATAAGATATTAAATTTTAAAGAAAAAATTTCATTAAACAATGAATTAATAAAAAAAATAAAAAAAGAAAATGACACACAAAGTATTTTTAAGATTTATTTAACAATATTTGGAAAGAATGGTATATCAAAAGTTATATTAAAGAATATGATTCCGTTAATTAATCAAGAATTATATCATTTATTAGTTGATAGTTGTTATTTCATTTTAGAATTAAATATAAATGATAAAAATGATGTTGAATTAGTTATGATAGATACGGAAACAAGAGTTGTAAAACCAATTAATTCCGGTTCTGGTTATGAACGAACTATATCATCATTAGCCATGAGAAGTGTTTTGACAAAAATGTCAGCATTACCAAAACCAAATATTATCATAATGGATGAAGTTTTTGGTAAGATCGCAGATGAAAATCTAGAAATGGTTGGAGAATTTTTTAAAAAAATAAAAAAATATTTTGACCATATATTAGTTATTTCTCATAACCCTCTTATTAGAAATTGGTCAGACAATCTGATTATCATAAAAAAGGAAAATAATATATCTTCGATTAAAAATATTTTCCCAAAAATTTCTTAAATCTATAATATTTTTTATCTTTGCTAAAAATAAACACATGAGTGAAAAAATTTCTAAAGATTTCAAATTGTTCGCTAAAGACAGAGGTATTAGTGGGCTTAATTTACATTATTTCAATCAAAGAATTGAGGATAATATGACTCCTTATGTGATTGAAGAGAGACAAATGAATGTTACCCAACTTGATGTTTTCAGTAGATTAATGATGGAACGAATCATTTGGGTTGCCGGTGAAGTAAATGATAGTATGTCTATTGTAGTTCAAGCACAGTTGATGTTTTTAGATAGTATAAATCACAATGACATTACTATGCATATAGATAGTCCTGGAGGTTCGGTAAAATCGGGTCTATCTATGATAGATGTTATGGATTACATTAACTCCGATATAAGAACTGTAAATACAGGGATTGCCGCCTCTATGGGATCAATACTTCTTGGTGGAGGAACTAAAGGAAAAAGATGTTCATTAAGATTTTCACGAACTATGTTACACCAATCTTCAGGGGGATTTAGAGGAAATATACAGGATGCTGAGATAGATATGATGGAATGGAAGAAAGTAAATGATATTTTATTTGAACTTCTTGGATCATATTGTAATAAATCTCCCGAAATTGTTAAAAAAGATTCTACCAGAGATTTATGGTTATCTTCACAAGAAGCCTTAGATTATGGAATTATTGATGAGATTATCACAAAAAAATAAATTTCATTTAATTTTGGACTATTATTTATAATATGGATAATAGTCCATTTTTATTAACCATAAAACGTATTTTATTATGAAAGATTATAAAACTATTCTTTTGTTACTTAGTAATTTATTTATTATATTTTGGTTAATTTTTATCTTAACACCAAGATTAAACATTACACTGGAAAATAAAAATAAAATTGATGAGTTAAATTCTTTGATTTTAAATGCACAAAAATCACAAGAATTATTAAATAATAAAATAGATTCCATTAATATGGATGTCAATAAAATTGATAGAGATATTAATGTATTGAAAAATAAAAAAACAATCGTAAAAGAGATTTATTATGAAAAAATTAATAACATTAATAATTTTAATGAAACTGAACTTGATAGTTTTTTCACAAACAGATACAAGTAAAGTTAAAGACTCTGTCAAGTGTCTAACAACATCAATGTTTAAAAAAATTGCTCAAGATTTAGTTAAAGGAGATTCAGCTTTAGCTATGTTAGAAATTTCAAATCAAGAAATTTTAAAATTAGAGCAAAAGATAGTGTTTAAGGATACTACAATAAATATAATGAAACAAAAAGAAAACAATTACAATGAAATTATAAAAATTAATGAAGATAAAATAAATATTTTACAAAAAGATAACGAAACTTTATCTTCTCATTTGAAAAAAGAGAAGAATAAAAATAAATTTAGAAAATTAATAAGTAATTCCATCATTGTTTCATTAGTTACCTTATTAATATTAAAATAGAGAATGAAGACATTTATATTATTTTTATTTGGTGTTTTTGAAACACATGAAGAGATTGAAAATTTTTGTTTTGATGTATTAGGACGAAGTACAGCAGTTAAAAATCTCAGATTTGTTATAGAAGACGAAAAAAATATCATCGTAATATTTGATAGTGAATTAGGTAGACATCCAATATCTAAAGAATTGCATAGTATTTTAACTACAGATATTATTAAATTTTATTTTTTGTTTGAAAGAGAATCGATTTATAGTGTTAATTTACCAGTTGAAATGAAAGATTTTATTTTCAAACCAAAAGAAAATAATACTTCATTAAAAATTGAATATCTCGACAGTGAAATTAAAAAAAATAAAAATCTAAAATTTGATTTGGACGTGATTTTAGATAAAATTGAAAATTTAGGTATTGATAGTTTGAGTGATGATGAAAAAAAGTTTTTAGATAATTTTGATAAATAAAATATTTTGATTATCTTTACTTTATAAATTTAAAATATTCATGAATAAATCTTATTTAATAAACCCGGAAGAAATACAAAAGTATATAAAAAATATACGTAAAATAAAAGTAATTACTCACGAAAGACAAGATGAAATATTTGAGTTATTAAAAGACAAAAATATTAGTAAAATTCAACGTTCTAAATTATTAGAAGAATTAGTTCTTGGAAATTTACGTTTTGTTATAAGTATTGCTAAATTTTATCAAGGACAAGGATTAGATTTTATGGATTTAATTTCTGAAGGTAATATTGGATTATTAAAAGCAGCTGAAAGATTTGATCCGAATAGTGGTTTTAAATTTATTTCATATGCTGTTTGGTGGGTTAAACAATCAATAATGTTATCTTTAAATGAAAATTCAAGAACAATAAGACTCCCATCAAACATTATTCAAGATAATCACAAAAAACAAAAACGAGAAACTTTGAATAACAATGATTTTTTGGTATCTTATGAAGATAATATTCAATATAATGTTTTACCTTATTGTATTAATTTAAATGAAAAAATTAATGAAGATGGTGACACTTTAATTGATGTAATTGTTAATAATAATTCAGAAAATCCAGAATACATCAATCGAACACCTGAAGAAATTCGTGAAAATATTAATAATATTTTATCGATATTAGATGACAGAGAAAAAATTATTATTGAAAAATCTTATGGATTAACAGGTAATGAAATTAATTTAGAAGAACTAGGTGAAGAATTTGGATGTACTAAAGAAAGAATTCGACAATTACGTGATAAAGCATTAAAAAAGCTTAGAAACGAAAGTTATGGATTTTTAAACTATTTATAAAATAAAAAAAATATGAAAAAGTTTGTTGAAAACAATTTTGTTATGATTGTTCTAGTTATTACTCTATTGGTTTTTTTTAAAAGTTGTGGAGACAGTAGAGAACTCACAAAAATGAGAAAAGAAGTGGAAAATATTAGAACAAACACATACACTAAGGAAGAACTAAATCTTCGTTTACAAATTGAAGGTTTAAAAGCAGAAAAAAGGATGATACAATCTACTGACAGAAGAATTTTAGATGTTAACAGACAAACAGAGATAGACAACGAAATTAGTAAACTAGAAAGTAAATTAAATTAATGAAAAACTGGTTTAATAGGAATTACAGAACGATAATCATATCGACATTTTTGGTACCAATTATTACCGTTGCGGTAGTATCAATATCACATGTCACTAAATGGTACGGTATTTCTAATCCATTTATATGGGCTATTTATTTATCTATTGGAATTGAAATAGCAGCATTGTCCGCACTTGCTGCTATTTCTGCTAATATGGGTAGAAAAGTTTATTTTCCGTTTGGGATTGTAACTTTAATACAATTTATTGGTAATATTTATTATACCTATTATTTTATTGAGATTGATAGTAAATCTTTTATTTCTTGGGTTGAATTAGTTTCACCTTTAATAGAATTTATAGGTGTTGAACCAACAGACTTAATTGGTCATAAAAGATTTTTATCTGTTTTTTCTGGCGGTATGTTACCTTTAATTTCATTATCATTTCTTCATATGTTAGTTAAGTTTACAGAAGAAGATAGATTAAAAATTAATGAAAAAATAAAAGAAGAAAAACCAGTCTCCGATAAAAACGAAGAAATTAATACAATTGAGAGTAAAGAGTTAATGAGTGAAGTTTCTAGAGTTAGATTATCAAAAAATGATTTAGATTATTTAGAAAAACTTTTAAATAAAAAGTTTAAATTAACCCAAAATGAAGATAATAATTCTTCAGACGAGAATATGGCTTATCAATCAGAACTTATCTTAAATCATGATAATATAAATAATATAGAAAGTGTTACAATAAACGAACGACCTGTAGTTGAAGAAGAACCTGTAGTTGAAGAAGAGATTACAGTTAAAGAAGAACCTGTAATTGAAGAAGAACCTGTAATTGAAGAAGAGATTACAGTTGAAGAAGAACCTGTAATTGAAGAAGAACCTGTAGATAAAGAAGAGATTACAGTTGAAGAAGAACCTGTAGATAAAGAAGAGATTACAGTTGAAGAAGAA
>Ga0129336_10001741_pt1 | contig 13294 bp, 12 predicted proteins | sample CPB6_02_DNA_FD_96878 | JGI IMG/M metagenome (GOLD analysis project Ga0129336, IMG submission 96878) | Freshwater to marine salinity gradient microbial communities from Chesapeake Bay, USA - CPBay_Sum_0.6_0.2_DNA | ecosystem: Environmental > Aquatic > Marine > Coastal | place: USA: Chesapeake...
TGACAAAACCTCATCTAATTTATGAGAGATGAAAAGTACTGTTAAACCTTTTTTTACCAACTCACGCAGATTGGCAAATAACTCGTCAACCTCTTGTGGCACTAAAACCGCGGTTGGCTCATCTAAAATTAGAATCTTTGCACCGCGGAATAACACTTTGGCGATCTCTACACGTTGCCTCTCGCCGACCCCCAAATTTGAAAGCTTTTCATCCGGATTTATATCCAGCCCGTAATTTTGGGCAATTTCAATTAGTTTTTCCCGGGCCTCGTCATACTTAACCACGAAACCAAATCTTGTCGGCTCACTACCCAAAATTACATTTTCTAGAACTGTTGCGTTATCCGCCAATTTGAAGTGTTGGTGCACCATGCCCACACCGAGTTCAATAGCATCTTGTGGGGACTTTAAATTTACCTCTTTGCCAAAAATTCTTATCTGTCCAGCATCAGGTTTTATTAGACCATAAAGGGTTTTCATTAATGTTGATTTGCCGGCTCCATTTTCACCAATGATTGCGTGGATGGTTCCAGCTTGAATTTGAATTGAAACATCTCTATTTGCCACGACGCCCGGGTAGCGCTTTTCAACCCCAATCACCTCTAGAACATTTGAGACATTTGACAACTGCATTTCCCTTCTTTTATAAAAGGGTGCGCTACTTTTGGTAGCGCACCCCATCATTATTTACTTATTTATGCGTCGTTTGGATCTGTTGGAACCTTTACAGCTCCAGATGAGATCTTCTTTGCATAGGTGTTGATTACTGAAGTTACATCCTTTAGATATCCACCAGTTGTTGTATATCCAACGCCACCTTGCTTGTAGCCCCAGGTCTTAACTCCTGCGGTCTTCTTGCCAGCTAGCGCCCTTTTCACAAATGCGCGGGTACCTAGATCAACGCGCTTTAGCATTGAGGTAAGGATTGTTGACTTGTAATCCTTGTGAGCTGGGTAGGTTGCTTCGTCAGCATCTACGCCAATGGACCACTTTCCAAGTTCGGAAGCAGCCTTGTGCATTCCAGTTCCAGTTCCACCAGCAGCTGCATAGACGACATCTGCGCCGTTCTCATACATACCTTTGGCAGCCTCGTAACCCTTTGCTGGGTCATTGAAGCCTGAGAAATCTGGGAAGTTGGAGATGTAGGTTGATTGAATTTTGATCTTTGGATTAATCGCTTTTGCACCAGCAATGAAGCCAGCCTCAAACTTTGCGATAAGTGGTGTATTAACTCCACCAATGAATCCGATTCGACCAGATTTTGTTGTCATAGCAGCTGCAAGGCCGACAAGGTATGAACCTTCTTCTTCCTTGAAGACGATGCTCTGAACATTCTTAGCCTTTACTGATGAGTCATCAACGATGCCCCATTGAACCTTTGGATACTCCTTGGCAACTTTGGCAAGCGCGGTTGCATAGGTGAATCCAACAACAACGATTGGATTAGCGCCGCGCTTTGCCATTAGGCGAAGACGCTCTGCACGCTGATCGTCAGTAGCTGTTGGGTTGTCCTGTGATTCAACTAGCTTTAGTGATTTGTCTTTGTCTAGCAATGGCTTTACACCAATGTACGCAAGCTGATTAAAGCCCGGAACATCGCGGCCACCCAAGCTGTAAGCAATACCGATTGTCTTGGTAGCTGCTTGAGCTGGAGCTGCTGCGATAAGTCCTGTAGCAACTAGGGCACCAGCAATTAGTGATGCGCCCAACTTGCGGAGGGTTTTCTTCTGCATTCAGTTATCTCCTTAGTAGTAGTAATTAACTGCTCGTCGAAGAACTCAAGATTTTTTTGTCTGCATCCGTTTTCCTGTAGAGACATGTCGAGCCACAGGACTGGCGGATAACAAGATTGGAATCAACCTTGAGTTGCTTAGGGGGAAATTGGTAACCATCTCTAATCCGCTCCAGCAACGTTGACATCGCCAACGCACCTTGCAGGTGGGCATCTCGCGAGATGACCGTTAGAGGAGGGTCCACCAAATCTGATAGTTCGTGATCATCGAAACCGATGACCGCTATTTCATCTGGCACATTAACCTTTGATTCCTTTAGCGCCTTGAGCGCACCAATTGTCATCAGGTTATTGCCAACAAATACCGCCGTAGGGCGCCTCTTAAGCGCTAGTAATCCCATCATCGCCTGATATCCACCCAGCACAGTGAAATCGGATTCAACATAGTAATCATGATTCTTTTCAATCTTGGCTTTTTTAAGAGCCATTAGATAACCCTCTGTGCGACCCTTTCCTGGTGTTGAAGCAGCTGGCCCAGCAATATGAGCAATCGCTGTATGTCCATGATCTATCAAATGATTTGTGGCCATTGCTGCCCCTGTTTGATTATCAGCTAACACTGAATCAAAACCACGCAGATTGTTGATGACTCTATCGACAAAGACAACTGGAAATGAATAATCCGCAAATTCGGTAATAACATCGGTGTCTTCTTTGGCAGGAACATAAATTAATCCATCAACGCGACCGCTCAATCTACGAATGGCAGCTTCCTCTTTTTCCGGATCATCTCCTGTTGAAATCAGCTGCAACATGTAATCATCGCCAGCGGCAACTTCAGCTCCACGGACTATTGCTGCAAAAAATGGGTTGGTGACATCAGGAACTATGACCGCCACCATTCCGGTTTTTCCTGACTTCAGGTTTCGGGCCATGATGTTGGGCCGGTAATTCAAATCCTTTATCGCTTTTTTAATTGACTCGGAGTTGCGAACTTTAAATCCGCTTAAGTATCGGGAGACGGTTGATTCAGAGACGCCAACTTTCTTGGCTACATCTGAAATCGTCGCATTGGACATTTCTGCTCCCCAAAAGCTAGTAGCTCATTTTTAACAAATTGCTAAAAACGATTGCAGATAACTTATCGCTTGGAGTATCGTCCCGTCTAGAACCCTCCCTCCAGAGAAGTCAGGTGTCTATGTCGCCCATTGATGAGAATTCCACGCCTGAGATTGTGGTAGTAGGCAGCACGATGATCGACATGATCGCCTACTCTCAAAAGATTCCCAGCGCCGGCGAAACTGTGATTGGAGACTCATTTTCTCTCGGATTTGGCGGCAAGGGCGCGAATCAGGCTGTTATGGCTAGCCGATTGGGTGCCAAGGTCTCGATGGTAAACACCTTGGGCGATGATGTTTTTGGGGAAACCACGCTCCAGAACTTCCAAGAGCAGGGAATCGACACCACCTTTGTAGCCCGGGTCTCCGGAGCCAGCGGAGTTGCCCCGATTTGGGTTGAGCCCAGCGGAACTAATCGGATTATCTGCGTTCCGGGTGCTAACAATGCGATGACGGTACAGCAGGCGCAACAGGCAATCTCTGCGCTGCCCCATGCACAGGTGGTTGTTGGACAGCTCGAGATTCCTCAGGAGGTTACTTGCGCCGCATTCCGACAGGCCCGCAGCATGGGAATCACAACAATTTTGAATCCAGCTCCATTTGCTCCATTAACGCCAGAGTTGACCTCTCTTTGCGACTGGATAATTCCAAATGAGACTGAGTTTGCCGGTCTAAATCCTGATGGTAAGCAACCCGATAACGAGGTTGAAATATTGAAAGTGGCAAAACTACTTGGCTGCAACTTCGTGGTCACCTTAGGAGAAAAGGGTGCCGCTTACACCGATAACAATGGAAAAGTAATTTATGTTTCAGCCCCCAAAGTTAATGCTATTGATTCAACCGGCGCGGGAGATTCTTTTGTCGGCGCCTTTGCCTTTGGACTGGCCTCGGGCCTGACGGTAGAAAACTCTGTAAAGCTGGGATGTGCTTGCGCCTCTGACAGCGTTACCCGCAAAGGGACTCAATCTTCATATCCCAGCAAAGCAGAAGCTGCTAACTTAATTAAGAACTTATCTTGATTTCGGGCTAGCTAAAAACTTTTTTACCTCAAGGTTGATTCGGTCTCGTTGAGATTTGCTAAGTGGAGTGGCCATTGTGAATGCAATTCCAGAATTCCTTAAGCTGTACTCCCGACCGTAAATGCCATCTGTTTCATCAATCACATCAATAATCGCCCGCTCCTTTAGGGCGGCGGCCACCAATTGATTGATTGGTCGAGCGAGATTCTTATTTATTGATGCCAGAATAACTTTTTGCGCAGAGTTGAGCTCTGCAAAGTATTGATCCGGCCGCTCTACTATCAATTTGACCTGGTTCGGATAGCTCTCTAGTGTCGCTGAGATAACTGAAGCATCACCATCCCAGGTGGAATAGCCAACGTCAATCTCTCTTAGGCCAACTTTTAAATCCGATACCGAGTCCGGGTAAGGGATGTTTACCACCTTGATTTTCTTGCCGATGGCAGCTGCCCCAGCCTTAAAACCGGCAAACAACTCTGGTTCACTTCCTATAAATCCAATGCTTTTTCGCTTCGTAGATATTGCCGCAATCACTCCAGCCAGGTACGCACCATGATCCTCTCTGAAGTAGATATTTGAAACATTCATCTGTCCTATTGCTTTGTCATTTATCATTGCGAACTGAGTTTGCGGGTACTCCATAGAAACTCTACGCACTGTCTCCCGATATCCAGCTCCCACAGCGATAATCAAGTTATATCCATTGTCAGCCAAAAATCTCAGTCTCGACAAGCGATCAACTGGCGAACCATTAGTTGGTACCTCTCGAACAAATGGCTCAACTAGGTTGTACCTCTTCTTTGCAGCAGTCAACGCCTCATTAACAGCATCGTTAAATGAGTTGTCCCCCAGAAAACCAATGTCATAAGCAACCGCCACCTTGGCACCAGGATTGGCGTAACTGACAGGTGAAAACGCTGACAGAGCCAAAGCAATAGATAAGAGCAGAGACCGTAGCTTCATTTTTAGTGTCTTAATGTGCCGGTGGTACAAGACCCAGTACAGAGTAGGTCTGCGCCAAAGTTTTTGCCGCAACATCTCGGGCCTTTTGACTGCCAACGGCCAGTAACTGCAGCAAGGCGGCCTCATCAGCCAGAAGCTCTTGAGTTTTCTGCCTTACCGGAGCAAAGAAATCGGTAACCACTTCAGCAACCGCTAACTTAAAATCACCATAACCCTTGCCGGCAAACTCATTTTCTAAATCAGGGATGGATTTTCCGCTAAGGGCGGAGTGGACAGTTAAGAGATTTGAGACTCCTGGCTTACTCTTTTCATCGAAAATAACCTCTTTGCCAGCGTCAGTTACCGCACTCTTAATCTTCTTAACATTTACATCAGCTGAATCCAGGATGTCGATCACCCCGGCGTTTGATGCGGCAGATTTACTCATTTTGGCGGTGGGATCTTGTAGATCATTAATTTTCGCCGCGCTCTTCAAAATATGCGCCTCTGGAATTATAAAGGTTTGTCCATAACGAGAGTTGAAACGTTGGCCCAAATCACGGGTTAACTCAATATGTTGTCTTTGATCCTCACCAACTGGAACTAAATTGGCCTGATAGAGCATGATGTCGGCCGCCTGCAAAATCGGATAGGTAAATAAACCAACTACCGTGCGATCCGCACCGCTCTTCTGTGCTTTATCTTTGAACTGTGTCATCCGGCTCGCTTCGCCGAAACCAGCAATGCACTCTAAAACCCAACCAAGTTGATTGTGCTCTGGCACATGAGATTGAATAAATAATGTGCACTTCTCTGGGTCTAGGCCTAATGCGATTAGTTGTGCCGCAGCTATCAAGGTGCGACGACGAAGTACCGCCGGCTCAGTTTCAACTGTCAGCGCATGTAGATCAACTACGCAATAAAAAGCATCATGAGAATTCTGTAACTCGACCCATTGCCGGACCGCGCCCAAATAATTTCCTAGATGGAAAGAATCTGCGGTGGGCTGAATCCCAGATAACACACGCTTCATTGGGTTATCTTCTCAATTATTTTTGGAATCTGTCTGATTTATCTCTGGGTGGTCCTGCTCCCGAGATAACAGCAAAGTTCCCACACGCTTACCCTCCATGCTCAACACCGTCATGCGGGCGCCTTCAACATGGAGTACATCATTGATCTCTGGAATTCGACCCAAAGAGTGCATCACATAACCGCTGAGAGTTTCATAGGGACCCTCCGGAATTTCAACTCCGGTCTGCTCAGCCAAATCCTCTAAAGAAATTAAGCCATCAATCTCATAATCACCAGAGCGAGTTTGATTAGAAACCTCTGCGGTCTGATCATCATATTCATCATGAATATCTCCGATTAGAGTCTCAACCAGATCCTCCATGGTGACGATTCCATCGGTTCCGCCATACTCATCTAGGACGATAGCTATTTGCTGGCGCTGGGTGCGCATCTCAGAGAGCGCGGGCAAAACACCTTTTGTGCCCGGCAAGAAGACAATCTCGCGGACAAAGTTGACGATCGGTTTGTTACTGCCGGCAACCTCTGGATCCATCAAATCTCTAACATGTATAAATCCGATAACCTCATCACTAGTTCCACGAACTACTGGATAACGAGAATGGGCTTTCTCAACCGCAACACGGATCGCCTCAGAAACAGTGAGATTGCCATCTAGAAAATCAACCTCAGTGCGCGGAACCATGACTTCATGCACCTTTCGCTCGCTCGCGTTGAAAACCTCTTCAACAATGTCGCGCTCTTCCTCAGTTAATGCCTTGTGACCAGTTACTAAATCAACTAGCTCCTCTTCAGACATGTCCTCGCGCGAGGCTTTTGGATCAACACCAAAGATACGCAGCACAAAATCCGAGGAGTGAGAAAGAATCCAAATTAGAGGTCGGAAGAGTCGTGCTGTAATTGAAACCGGCGTAGCAACTAAAAGTGCGATCTTCTCGGTTGAATGCAGAGCTAATCGTTTTGGAACAAGTTCGCCAAACACCAAGGAGAAGTATGCGATCACTAAAGTTAATCCGATTAAGGAAAGTGTTTCGCTGACCCCTTGACTTAGGCCCAGCTCAACTAAACGTGGTATTACATAATTTCCCAATCGCTCAGCACCAAAGGCTGCTGATAGAAATCCGCTTAGGGTCACACCTACTTGCACCGCAGCTAGAAAACGGTTTGGGCTAGAGGCCAATGAAGCCACCCGGGCACCTCGCTTGCCGCGCTCGGCTAATGCCTTGACCTGGCCCTCGCGCAGCGAGATCAAGGCGATCTCGGCCGCGACAAATATTGAGGCTAGGAAAATAAAAAAGAGAACAACGCCAAGATCTAGCGCAAAGCCTCCGAGGTTGAAGGCAGGGATGCCGGCTTGAGCACCATCAGGGTCCATAAGGTGCCCTAGGTTATAAGAAGTAGGGCTGTGCTGGCTAAAAAACCCTCCCCACCCCCTTCCCTCACGCTCAACTCACGCGTAGCCTTCGGCGCATCCACAGCGACGTGGACTTACTTCATCCAACGGAACGTCGGGCACGTACCTGCCCGGAGAAGGAAGAGAAAAATGGCATCAGTTGTATTTAAAGATGCATCACGCATCTATCCAGGAACCACAACCCCTGCAGTCGATAAATTGAATCTCACCGTTAATGATGGTGAGTTTTTGGTTTTAGTCGGACCATCTGGTTGCGGTAAATCAACATCACTTCGCATGCTCGCCGGACTCGAGGAGATCGATAACGGTGCAATTTTTATTGGAGATCGTGATGTAACAAATGTTGCACCAAAGGATCGCGATATCGCGATGGTGTTCCAGTCATACGCGCTTTATCCGCACATGACAGTTGCTGAGAATATGGGCTTTGCACTCAAGATTGCTGGCGTTTCAAAGGATGAACGTGATCGCCGAGTTTTAGAGGCGGCAAAATTGCTTGACCTCGAACCATATCTAGAGCGCAAACCAAAGGCGCTATCTGGTGGTCAACGTCAACGTGTAGCTATGGGACGCGCAATTGTTCGCGAGCCACAGGTCTTCTTGATGGATGAACCGCTTTCTAACCTTGATGCCAAATTACGTGTTGCAACCCGTACTCAAATTGCGGCTCTACAACGCCGACTAGGAATTACTACCGTTTATGTAACACATGATCAGGTAGAAGCTATGACAATGGGAGATCGAGTAGCGGTTCTTAAGGATGGTTTACTACAACAGGTCGATACCCCAAGAAATCTTTATGACAACCCTGCCAACGCTTTCGTTGCTGGATTTATTGGCTCCCCTGCGATGAATCTTTTGATCGCTCCAGTATCTGGCGGCAAAGCAAAGCTTGGTGGTCTAGAGATAGATGTTCCAGCCTCAGCGGGATCATCAATAATCGTTGGTATCCGTCCAGAAGGATTTACCCCAGCCTCTAAGGGCTTTGATATTCAGGTTGAGGTTGTTGAAGAGCTTGGTGCCGATGCATTTGTGTATGGCAAGCCAGCTGATTCATCACTGAAGTTTGCTAACGCATCTGATGAAGGTGCACAGGTCATTGTGCGTTGGGATCCAAAGAATCCTCCGAAGTCAGGTCAGACCGTAACCGTCTCTGCAAAGGGCGATGCGGTTCATCTATTCAACGTTGCCGATGGCAAGCGTCTGAAATAAATATAAATCAAAAAAGCCCCCGATTTTTCGGGGGCTTTTTTATTACATTTTTAATTAGATTTTTACTTCATAGCCTTTTGTAGATTCTCATCAATCGCAGATAGGAACTCCTGGGTATTTAGCCAAGGTGCATCCTCGCTGATTAGTAGCGCAAGATCCTTTGTCATTTTTCCACTCTCTACGGTTTCAATGCATACCCGCTCTAGAGTTGCAGCAAACTTTGCCAGCTCTGGGGTGTTGTCCAACTTAGCGCGGTGCTGTAGGCCCTGAGTCCAAGCAAAGATAGATGCGATTGGATTTGTTGAGGTCGCTTTACCGGCTTGGTGATCACGGTAGTGACGGGTAACAGTGCCGTGCGCCGCTTCTGCTTCAACAGTGCGTCCATCTGGAGACATTAAAACTGAGGTCATCAAGCCCAAGGATCCATAACCCTGCGCAACGGTGTCTGATTGAACATCGCCATCGTAATTTTTGCAGGCCCAGATGTAGCCGCCTTCCCAACGCAATGAGGTTGCAACCATGTCATCAATTAAGCGGTGGTCGTACTCCAAACCAAGTTTGTCGAACTCTGCCTTGAACTCATTTTCAAAAATCTCGGCAAAGATATCTTTGAAACGGCCATCATAAGCTTTAAGAATTGTGTTCTTAGTTGATAGATACACCGGATATTTACGTGCTATTCCATAATTAAATGAGGCGCGGGCAAAATCCCTAATTGAGTCATCTAGGTTGTACATCGCCATAGCAACACCGGAGCTCTTGAAATCAAAAACGTTGAACTCCATCGGTTTTGAGCCATCTTCTGGTGTGAAGGTTACGGTTAATTTTCCGGCGCCTGGAACACGGAAATCTGTGGCCCGGTATTGATCACCAAAAGCGTGACGACCAATCACAATCGGCTTGCTCCAGTGTGGAACTAACCTGGGAACATTTTTAATAATAATCGGCTCGCGGAAGATAACTCCACCCAAAATATTGCGGATAGTTCCATTCGGTGACTTCCACATCTGCTTTAGACCAAACTCTTTAACACGTGCCTCATCCGGCGTAATGGTTGCGCACTTAACTCCAACGCCATGCTTTTGAATAGCATGTGCAGAGTCGATTGTTACCTGATCATTTGTAGCGTCGCGGTGTTGAATTCCAAGGTCGTAGTACTCCAGATTGATATCTAGATAAGGCAAAATCAATTGTTTCTTGATGAAATCCCAGATTATTCGGGTCATTTCATCGCCGTCAAGCTCGACGACCGTTCCCTGCACTTTGATCTTGCTCATCTAGGTACCTTTCTCAACTTGTTATTTCTAGAGATCCTTAACATCTGCTTGTTTTGCCCTTACCGCTTCAGCAGCCACCTTAAGTTCCGATAACTCTGATTCAGTGAGATTTCCAGCGACAACTTTTTTAACGCCGGAGCGACCGATCTCCGCCTCTACTCCCAAATAAACACCAGAGATCCCATACTCCCCATCTACCCAAGCACAGACCGGCATTACCTCACCAGTATCTTGAATAACAGCACGTGCCATGCGGGCCGCAGCGGCAGAAGGCGCATAGTAAGCAGAGCCGGTCTTTAACAATGCCACTACCTCTGCCCCGCCATTTCGAGTTCTGGTGACTAACTCTTCAGTCTCTGCGGCACTTAATTTCTCAGAGAGCGGCTTCCCATCAACTGTACAACGACTTGGAACCGGAACCATGGTGTCGCCATGACTTCCCAAAGTGAGAGTTTTAACTGAGGAAACGGGAACATTTAATTTTTCAGCTATAAAGTGAGTGAAGCGTGCAGTGTCTAACATTCCAGCCTGTCCCATAACACGGTGATGCGGGAACTGTGATGCGATTTGTGCCAGCGCTGTCATTTCATCTAACGGGTTTGAAACAACTATGAGCACTGCGTTGGGCGAATGCTTAGCAATATTTTCTGCAACGCCGCGAACAATCCCAGCGTTAACCCCAATCAAATCCATTCTGCTCATACCAGGCTTGCGCGGCAAACCAGCGGTAATTACAACAACATCGGAGTTAGCGGTCGCTTCATAACCTTGTCCATCAGCGGTGGTAGTTGCACCAACTACTTTGGTTTCAAAACCTTCAATAGATCTTGATTGATTAATATCTAAAGCCAAACCCTCTGGCTTACCTTCTACGATGTCGGTCAAGACTACGGTTTCGAAAATGTTGTATTCAGCTAGTCGCAAGGCGGTTGTGGAGCCATAGAAACCAGCGCCAACTACAGTGACTTTTCCAGATCTGCTCATGGCGCGAAACCTACCTTCTAGCGTCGGGGTAGCGCCAATGCGATTGTTATCAGGGACACAAATAACATGGCGGGGATGATTTTTTCGCTGGTCCGCATCTGTCGGAAATCTGGGGCCACAAATAAAGCTAGGGCCGTGGCAATGGCAAGTGCGCCAGCTCTAACCGATACAAATATCCCAATGATGATTCCAGTAACCCCGATTAAGTAGGAAACTCGCTTCACAATTTGGCCTGCGCGATTTGCAAAATATTATTGAGTAACATCGCTCTTGTCATGGGTCCCACTCCGCCTGGCATCGGGGTTATGGCAGAGGCAACCTGCATAACAACTGGGTGAACATCTCCCTGTAAACCACTTTGGGTTCTAGTGATTCCAACATCTACAACTACCGCACCTGCTTTGACCATATCTGCAGTTAGGAAATGAGCTTTTCCAATAGCGGCAATAACAATATCAGCTCTTTTTATATGAGCGGTTAAATCTTTGGTACCCGTATGCAGATTGTTTACCGTCGCATTTATATCTTTGCTGTTTAACATTAAAGACAAAGGACGGCCAACCGTCGTACCTCTGCCAATAATCGCGACATCTTTTCCAGACCAGGAAATGTCGTTGCGTTTTAATAACTCGATGATTCCACTTGGCGTGCAGGGCCTTGGTGCTGGTTGATTGAGGACCAATCTGCCTAAATTAATGGGGTGCAAACCATCGGCATCTTTATCTGGATCTATAGCCTCCAAAATAAAATTGGTATCAATATTGTTAGGCAGTGGCAATTGAACAATGTAGCCAGTGCAATCTTTGGCTTCATTTAAGTCATTTATAGCTTTAAGTACATCATGCTGTGTAGCGCTGGCAGGTAATTCTATTCGAATGGAGTTGATTCCAACTTCTGCACAATCTCTATGCTTTCCATTTACATATGCGTGTGAGCCAGGGTCATCACCAACCAAGACTGTGCCCAACCCCGGTTTATTGGCCAAGCCCTTTACCTGCTGCGCAATCTGAGTCTTTATTGAGTTAGCGCATAACTTGCCATCAAGAGTTCGCGCCATAGTCATAAAGGTAATTTTAGTGTGAGAAATGACGCTGGCCGGTCAAATACATAGTTACTCCGGCGGCTTGGGCAGCGGCAATCACCGCATCATCTTTCAAACTGCCTCCTGGCTGGACAATTGCAGCCACTCCAGAAGCAATTAAGGCTTCAACACCATCTGGAAAAGGAAAGAATCCGTCACTGGCGGCAACGCTGCCTAAAAGCTTTGATTTGTTGAACTCATGAGCTTTAGAAATAGCCAACCGTGCCGCATCCACCCTGCTTACACTGCCCGCGCCAATTCCAATTGCGGCACCATCTTTAACAAGCGCAACCGCATTGCTCCGCGCTTTTCCAGCTATACGCCAGGCCAGAAGTAGATCTGTCGCGGTTTTTTCATCTGCGGTAGCACCAGAAACAAGTTGCCAATTCTCAAATCTATCCCCGGTATTATCAAAACTATCCTGGGTTTGAAATAGGAAACCGCCATCAATCTCCCTAATCGCAAACTTATCATTAGCTTGTCCTGCTAATTTAACAACTCTGAGATTTGGTTTTGCGGAAAATATCTTTAGCGCTTCTTCAGTTATTTCATTTGCAGCGACAACTTCGACAAAACCCTTAATGATTTCTGTTGCGCACTCTTCATCTATCTCTAGCGCAGAAACTACAACTCCCCCAAAAGCTGAAACAGGATCACAGGTCCATGCCGCTTTAAATGCTGTTGCAGAGCTATCAGCTTGGGCTAGGCCAGATGGAATGCCATGTTTGACTATAGCTACCGATTTTTCACAATCACGCGATAACTGCCAAGCTGCCTGCAAATCCAGGTAATTGTTAAATGACATCTCTTTGCCTTGCAGCACCTGATGGTGATTGTTGGTAGCTATGGAACCATCCTGATGTGGATTTTCGCCATAACGCAGCGGTTCGGAGCGTTCCTTTAACAGAGCTAGATCATATTTAGCGGTCAGAAGTAATGCGGATATCGCCCAATCTCTGCGCTGCTCTAAAGATGTTCCAAGCTTTAATGAGTCAATTAACTCTTGATATTGATTGGGAGAGGTTATGACCGCAACATGTTCGGCGTTTTTCGCCGCTGCACTTGCTAAAGCCGGTCCACCTATATCAAATCCAGAGGTGGGATAGAGATTTATGACAAGTAAATCAATTGGGCCAACTCCCTTTAACTCAGCTACTTGTTGGGGATTGTTTTGATCAGCTAGCAAAGCTGCGTGTATCAATGGGTGGAGCGTCTTGACTTTTCCATCCAACAGCTCTGGCGCACCAGTAACTTCAGTAACGGTCTTAACCTCAACACCAGAATCTTTAAGAAAGGAAGCGGTCCCATCGCTAGCGATGATTTCAACCCCATTATTAGCCAACTCTCGAGCTAAGTCAGCAATCCTCTCCTTATCTGAGACCGAGATTAAGGCTCGGGAAATTTTCTTATGCGGCACTTCTAGCATCCTTAACACCTTGCTTAACTTTAGGGATCAAAATCCAAATCAAAATTCCTATTAAAA
>Ga0129336_10001743_pt1 | contig 13287 bp, 13 predicted proteins | sample CPB6_02_DNA_FD_96878 | JGI IMG/M metagenome (GOLD analysis project Ga0129336, IMG submission 96878) | Freshwater to marine salinity gradient microbial communities from Chesapeake Bay, USA - CPBay_Sum_0.6_0.2_DNA | ecosystem: Environmental > Aquatic > Marine > Coastal | place: USA: Chesapeake...
TCGAAAACAGCATCCTCGAGTGGATGAACGACAACCTCGAAAGCCACATCAGTGACGCGATAGACAACATCGATCTGGTAGTCCGGGTCCGATAGCAACAATCAATGGGGCCTCGGCCCCATTTCCGATATAATGTAATCACTGCAGCACGGTGCTGCAGTGAAACCTTAGAAAGGATAGAGATATGAAAACCATCGTAATTGACAGCAACCGTTATGTTCTGCCAGAAAGCATGAGCACTAAAGATGTTCAGGCACTTGCTGGATTCTTGATCACTCTGCAGCGTGTTGAGTATGAGTACATATGGGGCTCTGATGAACACGCCTACTACACTTCCGGCAGCGCAGTGATCAGCCTGGGCGATGTTGAGTTGGTAACCAAAGAGAAGGCCAGAGCAGATAGAGATGCCAGCCGCGCAGCCTATGAAGCAAAGAAGGAAGCAGAGAAGGCAACCTGACCTGGCACTGGGGCAACCGCCCCAGTCGCACAAGCCCAGCGCTCTGCTGGGCTTTTTATTTCCCTGTCCAATCGTATCTTCTTATTGCTGCGCTGACGGCGATAGGCGCTGGCTATCGGGGCGGCTGGCCCCTGCTGCGTCCGCTCAGCGGAGCTGGGCGGGAGACGCAGCAGGGGGAGGGCCATAAACACACCAGTTCCTCTCAGGCTCGGCCCTGGCCCAGTTTTGCGCCTAGGAAAATGTATTTGAAACTTGGACCCCCACCCCCAAAAAGGGCCCCCTTGTTTTCAAAACAGGAAAGTCAGGTTAATATATAAAAAATTCAAAACATATGAACTCTATATCTGCCGACCCCGAAGAGGAAATGCTGCGCCTGGAACTAAGGCAACTCCTCCTTGAAACCCATGACCGCGCAACGTCAAACTTTATAGATTTTGCTAAATACGTGTGGCCCGAAATGATAATCGGGGAACACCATCGGATTATTGCCAAAGCCCTTGATCGGGTAGTCTCGGGCCAATGCAAACGATTAATCGTGGCTATGCCGCCACGGCACGGTAAATCCCAGTTAGCTAGTTACTTGTTCCCTGCCTATTTAATGGGCAAGCGCCCCGATGCAAAATTAATTGTTGGATCACATACTGCTGAATTAGCGCAGCGGTTTGGCCGGATGATTCGTAACCTTGTAGATGACGAGAAGTACAAGGAATTATTTCCGAACATGGCCCTGTCAGCGGACTCCAAGGCCGCCGGTCGCTGGAACACGGCCCAAGGCGGTGAAGCCTTTTTTATTGGTAAGGGCGGAGCCATGACCGGTCGTGGCGGCGATATTATTGTTTTGGACGACATCTTGGATGAGCAGGATGCCAACTCTGAAACGGCTATGCAGCATACCTGGGAGTGGTACGAATCCGGTCCACGTCAGCGTCTGCAACCGGGCGGTGCGATTATCTTGGTCAATACCCGCTGGAAAACGGATGATCCGGCGGGACGGTTACTAAAAATGCAGAGTAATCTGAAGGCCGATCAGTGGGAAGTGTTGGAATTTCCTGCAATCCTGCCCTCTGGCCGTCCCCTTTGGCCGGAGTACTGGAGCACTGATGAGCTTGAAAAGGTCAAGTTTTCTATTGGTTTGAAAAAGTGGAATGCCCAGTGGCAGCAGCAGCCGACGAATGATGAAGGGGCGATTCTGAAGCGCAACTGGTGGCGCAAGTGGCAGTATTCGGAACCCCCGTCGTGTGAATATATATTGCAAACCCTGGACACCGCTTACAGTAAAAAGGAAACGGCGGACTTTTCTGTCATCGCGACGTGGGGCGTGTTCACCCCTGATGCTGACTCGGGCCCTAATCTTATTTTGTTGAATGTCAGAAAAGGTCGCTGGGACTTTCCGGAGTTGAAGCGTGTTGCTAAGGACGAGTATTTATATTGGAAGCCGGATAATGTCCTGATTGAGGCCAAGGCCACCGGAACACCACTCCAGCAGGAACTTCGCCGTATCGGGGTCCCCGTTACGATGTTCTCGCCCGGTGGTCGGAATAAAAATCAGGACAAGATCAGTCGGGCCAATGCTGTTGCTCCGATGTTGGAGTCGGGGATGGTCTGGTATCCGGAGAATAAGGAGTGGGCCGAGGAGCTCGTTGAGGAATGCGCGGCTTTTCCTAATGGAGCCAATGATGATCAGGTTGATGTGACGACAATGGCTTTGGCTAGATTTCGCCAGGGTAATTTTGTTTCTCTGGATTCTGACGATCAAGAGGAGGCGTTGCCACATGCGTTGCATGGCGAAGTGGAATACTATTGATTGTTTTGAAGATTTAGGGATAATATGGGTGGCGCGGTTCGCGCTTATTTGTGTTAGCTACTGTCCCGAGGACCACGGACCATGGCCCAAGATGATTTCCTGAATTTTTCCGAGCGGGTAAAACAAGCAGAATCCCGTGGACGTCGATTTGATGAGAAGAATCGATTGCTGACTTCCCCCAAGGGGGCTCAGGGAGAAATGCAGGTAATGCCCAAGACGCAGAGGGACCCTGGATATGGGGTGACCCCTGCCAGAGATAAATCTCCAGAGGAAATAGCTCGTGTAGGCAGGGATTATTTGCGAGCAATGTTGGATAGGTACGGGGACGAGAAGCTGGCGGCAATTGCATATAACTGGGGTCCGAAGAATGCTGACAAGTGGGTTGCTGCCGGATCGGATTTTTCCAAGTTGCCGAAGGAAACGCGGGATTATGTTAATCGGGTGATGGGTGGAACTGCTCCGGTGGAAGCGAAGGCTCCTGTCGTGGAACCGGTGGAAACTGCTCCGACGCTGGGTTATTCGGCAAAAGCTTCTGTGCCCACGGAAGCTGTTTCACGTGAAACAATGGCAAAGGCTCCGGCAATTTCTGAAGGAGCGCAGGCTAAGTTAGCATCTCTTGGTCCGAGCTATCAGGCGGCGTTGGCGCTGTCGATGTTGTCGGATGAGGGGGAGAAGAAGGATATAGATAGCGAGCCCAGTATTGCAGAGAAGTGGTTAGCGGAGACTGCTTCGGGGCCCTCGGCCCTGGCTGGGTTAGAAGATATTAAGATCAGGTCGCCTTTTATTCAGCCGGTGATGATGGCTGGTGGTGGAGAGGTAGATGCTTATGCTGATCCGAATTTACAAAATAAAGCGCTACTTCGTTCTGGGGTGACGGGAGGGTTGGCTCCTGTGCCGGGGGGCGGGGGATCGGAAAGCGGAAATAGTTCTGGCAGTTCGGGGATTGGTCAGGGGATAAGCGATGCTGCCACTTCGATTGGTTTGGGGCTGATGGGTTATGGGGAAATGGGCCTTGCTCCGGGGTCCATGGCTGCTTCTGCAATAGGCAGTGCACTTGCGGGTAGTCAAGCGGATGCGATGGGGCATGCTGCTGATGCCTTGGGAGCAATTTCTGGCTTGCACGGGCTTGGTTCTTTCTCTGATGCAAATGGAAATATTGGTAGTTTTAGCAACGATGCATCGATTGCTGCTGCGGATGCAGCGGCATTTGGCGATTCCGGCTTTGGTTTTGGCGCGGATGGTGCGGATGCTGGTGCGGATGCTGGTTCGGATGGTGGGGATGGTGGGGATGGTGGGGCGTGGTCCGATGGTGGGGAAGTAAGTTTTGATGAGTTGCCTGCTAAAGAACAGTTACGGTTTTTTAAGCATGGGATGAGCGGCAAGGGCCCGTCTGGTGAAGATGTGCAGAGTTTTATTGCCGGGGCGGAGCTTCCTGTAGGGGATTCGGGGGGCGTGTCGCTTGCTGGGAATTTATCGAAGATGTCGATGGATCAGAAGGAAAATCTGGCCAGATCGATGTTGGCTTCTTTGTATTACAAGGTTGGGGACGGGGAACTGCGGGCGAATGTTATCAAGCCGATGGATGCGGGCGCTGAAGATGTTTTGATGACAAGTTTCGGGGGCAGTTATCCGGTCGGCCAAGGGCGGGCTTCGGTATATAGGAATATGTTATCAGCCCCTGGGTATCAAGGTCCGACTGGGTATTCGGTTGGATACGGTGGGCAGGTCGGTCCGGGGTTCTTGTCAGGTGGTGCGATGATCCCGGAGCAGGGTAGCCCACAATGGCAACTTCGCTATCAGATTCCTGTTGGGCGGGCCGAGGGGTCGCCTGAGCAGGGGGAAGTGACTGCTCCCACTGCTGAAGAGCTTGAAGCGGCGTCAAAACCGGCATTTTTAACGCCAAAATCAGGAATTGGTCGAAAAATAAGCACAAAACCGGGCGAAATTGAAGGGGCAGTGCTTCAAGGGGTATCAGAACTACCGTATAACTTGTTTGGGGCTGCGGCTGATATACCCGCAATGCTTATGCGGCCCTTTGGATACGATGTAAAGGCCCCGGTCTTTAGTTCGGATTGGCTGAAAGAGAAAGCATCACAGTTTGGCGTGCGCCAAGAGCCGCCAACCGACCCAACTACTAAGGCTTTTTACGAAATAGGTCAGGTAGGAAGCAGCTTAATCAATCCAGCTGCCCCGGTCCGTGGTGCAGTAGCTGCGGCTCAGAAGACTGGGGAAGCCGCCAAGATGTTGGCGCGTGATTTTCAGGAATATAACAGGGCTTTGGCTGTTCCTGGGGCAAGTTACGCGGTTCGTATGCCAGGAGAGCCGTTTAGTCTGGAAAAATCAACCCATAATCCGTGGGCTTATGTCCAAGGGGCGGAAGATTTATCCAAGAAATTTTCTACTACGGTTGACGCGGCCACTAACTACGTTCGAGAACTTGCCAATACCAACGACGATGCCCTAAATAACTGGATTACACAAAAACTAGGCATGTACATGCGACGAGATATGGGCACAGAAGCAGACCCATTTGTAAAAGCAGCCGAAGAAGGTCGGCAATTACATTTTGCCCCTAAACCAACAAAGCGCGATCCAGACCCAACTCGTCGAATGCGGGAAGATTTCGAAATTTTCCCTGAAGGCATGGCGTATATGCGGGAACAAAGTGGCTTTCCTCCTCGTGGATTTGCCAAAACGCCATATGGGCAACAAGTAGAGATGATAACAGATGCTTCTGTTTGGCCCACAGAAAAACAAAACTTTAATATAACGCAAGTTCCGGAGTTCATGAAAAACATGCCTCCTGAAACACGGCTTATGCAACTTGGAGCAATTGAAGCCCTTCAGCTAGAAACACTTCGTGACAAAATGTCTACGATGCGGCAAATGGCGGAAGGACCGGGATTTTCTGCATATGGTCAATCCCCGATCAAAATCCCAGATCGGTATAAATTAGATGATAAGACGTTGCTTGGCTTAACTCCAGATCAAGCTTCGGAGCGTGTTGCTCAATTTGATGCCTGGAAAGAAACAAATAGACAGCATATGGCTTCTCAGTCAGCTCTTAAAGACCCGAATTTGAATAGAGTAGAACTCCCAGGTGGAGTTACAGCTGTTCAACTACCGGATTTGAAATCCTCCCCCAATGCGATGCAGTTGGCTAAGGACATGGGCTGTGATGGCGGCTGGTGTACAAATCTGGAAATAAATGCGTTGGACTATGGCAGTGGAGACAATCGTCTGCATATACTTGTTGATAAAAAAGCACGCCCGGTAGCTCAGATCACTCTCACAAGACTTCCTCCATCCAAAAAGCAACTTTTGGATGATCCTTCAGCAGGAGACAGGTTTTCAATAACAGAATTGCTTGCTAGGGATAATACTGATAATTTCCAAAACCTCCAAGCATTGTCTGATATTCAACAGTATGTCAAAACTTTGGATCGTCAATACGGATTGCGTTTTGTAAGTAACCTTGACAAAATAGGCATGACTGAAATTCCTCCTTTAAGTATTGTTTGGGGTACTAACCAATTGTCTAAGCTCCGCCGACAGCAGCTACCTGCTAATATATCGCTTACAGACTATGAAGCATCTCTTAAGCGCGACGCCATTGACTTTGAGAACGCTCTTTATGATATTAATGGGGGCAGCAAATACGTAATAAAAGATCAGATTGATTCACTCATTCATGATGCCCTTGTCCGACTGGCCCCGCCACAGCCTGAAGCTGTGCTGCCAAAGCCAAAAAAATTGAGTACTGGCGGTATGATTGAACGCAATACGGTAGATAACCGCACATACATGTAAGGAACAAACATGCCCATCGAAAAAAACAACGACCTGCCTGCTGGCAATACAGATGTAGAAGTGGAAGACATCGTCACGGAAGACTTGCCTGATATTGAAATCGCTTTTGATCCGGAGACGGGCAGCGTTGATGTGACCCTTGAGGAGGGAGACGATAGCGAAGTTCCATTTGATGCTAACCTTGCAGAAGTCCTCGATCCGGGAGTCTTGCAACAGATCAGCTCTGAACTGCTTCCATTATTTGAGGCAGATCAATCATCCCGTAAAGACTGGGAAGAGCAGTATGGCAAAGGCCTGAAGCTCCTGGGGTTCACGTTTGATGAGCGCACCAAGCCGTTTAAGGGTGCAGCGGCTGCTTCTCATCCCTTGTTGACTGAGGCGATTGTGCAATTCCAGTCACAGGCGCTGAAAGAACTATTACCAGCAGATGGTCCGGTTCGTACACAAGTTCTTGGAAAAGAAACCCGTGAAAAGTTGATGCAGGCAGATCGCGTGCGGGATTTTATGAACTACCAGATCACTACGGTGATGGAGGAGTACACGCCTGATTTTGATCAACTTCTGTTTTATGTCGGATACGGCGGCTCTGCGTTTAAAAAGGTTTATTACGACTTTGACAAAGACCGCATGGTCAGCAAGTTGATTCTGCCCGACAGCTTGTATATCCCTTACAACGGTTCAAGCGTGATGAGCGAGTGTCCTCGTATCACGCACATTGTTCCGATGACTGTGAACGATTACAAGAAAGCCGTGTTGCGTGGTCAGTACTTGGATAACGCTCAGGAGCGGTCCACGGCTGATGTCGGAAACAACATCATTCAGAAAGAAACTGACAGGGTTGTCAAAGTTGTTCCAAATGCTGACGACGACGAGATGGAATTGCTGGAATTCCAGATTGATTACGATCTGCAGGGGTTTGAGCACAAAGATGAGGATGGCGAGGCCACTGGTATCAAGCTGCCATACATCATTACGATTGACCGTACCTCTGGTGCTACAGTAGGCGTTCGACGCAATTGGAAAGAAGGTGACGAGCGGTATCAGCGCAAGCAGTACTATGTTCACTATATGCTTGTCCAAGGCCTTGGTTCGATGGGCTTGGGCTTTTTGCATCTTGTCGGTGGACTGAGCCAAGCTGCAACCGCTGCTCTGCGTCAATTGCTGGATGCCGGTACGTTGGCAAATTTGCCAGCAGGCTTTAAAGCCAAGGGCGCTCGCATCATGAACGATGATGTGCCGCTGCAACCGGGTGAGTTCCGCGATATTGATGCAGGTGGTGTGGAGTTGTCGCAAACCCTGATGCCGCTGCCTTATAAGGAACCGAGCCAGACACTATTTACTCTGCTTGGATTCTGTTCGGATGCTGGACGGCGTCTTGCCAGCGTTACCGACATGCAGGTGGGGGATAGCAACCAGAACGCAGCGGTGGGGACCACCATTGCACTGCTGGAAAAGGGTGGTCAAGTCATGTCCGCCATCCACAAGCGCCTGCATTACGCTCAACGGATTGAATTTAAGCTATTGGCAGAAGGTTTTGCAGAGTATTTGCCGGATGAGTATCCGTATGATGTTCCTGGCGAGTGCCGTTGCATTAAACGCACAGATTTTGATGATCGGGTAGACGTTTTACCGGTTTCTGACCCAAATATCTTCTCTGTGGCTCAGCGCATCACTATGGCGCAGACTCAGTTGCAATTAGCGCAGAGTAATCCGCAAATGCACAATATGTACGAAGCATATCGCCGTATGTATGAAGCAATTGGTGTGCGGGATATTGATCAAATTCTGAATACTCAGAATGTTGATAAGCCCAAAGACCCGGCAAGCGAAAATGCTCAGGCTTTGGATGGGTCACCGCTCAAAGCATTTGCTGGTCAGCAGCATGACGCGCACATTATGTCGCACATCTTGTTTGCGCTGTCCCCAATGATGTCGGCAATGCCTCAAATTGCGGTAAATGTTCAGAAACATATTTTTGAACACATCCGAATCAAGGCAGAAGAGCAAGTTGAAGCAGAGTTGTTCCAGCAATATGGAACTGACCCTGAAAGCATGGTGTCTGCCCTGCAGCGAGAAGCCATGGTTGCTATTAAAACCGTTGAGTACTACCAAGAGGCCAAGCAGTTGCAAACACAGCTTATGGGCCCGCAGGACGATCCGTTGGTCAAGGTCAAAGAAAAGGAAATTCAGGCAAACGCTGCCGCCGATCAGGCCAAAGATCAAAACGAAAAGGCTCGTATTCAAATCGAACAGCAAAAGGCTCAGGCAGGTATTCAGCTTGATCAAGCTAAATTAATGCTGGATTCGCAAAAACTACGTCAACAAGGAGCTAAAGATGTCAGCCAAGCAGCTCAAAATGCTCAAAATGCCCGACTCCAAGCGCTTGCCCGATCCCAAAAAACGGGTAATTCAGGCAGCAGAACCTAAAAAAACATATGTTTATCGTAAAGATGCGTTCAAAAAGGTATTGATTACGTAAAATATAAGTGCATAATATGCACGTAGCCTTCAGACAAGGGCAAATTTGTCTGCCTCATCGGAGCGATCCATGCTTGAATTTACTGAAAAACTGCAAGTGGCAATTAGATCATTACGTCGTCAGACGGAAGAACTTATTGTTGGTGGCAGCGTTAAGGATATGGAGCACTACCGCTTTTTAATGGGGCGGCTTGAAGGCTATAAGTTTGTTGAGTTGGAAATACAACACATACTCAACAAAAACAAAGATGACCTTTAAGGAGCTTTAATGTCCGAAATGACTGCGCTGGAGAAAAAATGGGCCGAAGAAGCCGAGGCTCATGTACCTGTTTTGGACGATGCTTATGACAAAGAGGGTAGCCTTGATGTCAAAAAGATCGAACAAAGCGTCATGGATAGAATGCCAGCCCCCACGGGGTGGCGCATTTTAATCCTGCCCTACCGAGGGGCTGAAAAATCCAAAGGTGGTATCGTAATCGCAGAACAAACCCGCTCGCGTGAGCAAGTGGCAACGGTTTGCGGCTATGTGCTGTCTGTGGGTCCACTTGCCTATGCGGATGATGGAAAATTTCCCACCGGTCCGTGGTGCAAGAAAGGTGATTGGATTGTCTTTGGCCGTTATGCTGGCGCTCGTTTGCCAATTGACGGTGGGGAAATCCGAATCATTAATGACGACGAGGTACTGGCAACCATCCAGAGCCCAGAAGACATTCTTCACATGTGAGGTAAATCATGTCCACTGCACTAGATAATGACCAATTAGAGTTTGATTTAGGGGAAGGGGAAAAAGCCACTACGGTTGCCCTGGAAGCCCCTGAAGAAACCAAAGAAGCCCCGGTTTTAGAAGAAACCAAGCCGGAAGTAAAAGTTGAACAAGAAGACCACGCCGATGAGCTGAATACCGTTAATGAAGCGGTACAAAAGCGAATTGCAAAGCTGACCGCAAAAATGCGGGAAGCCGAGCGCCGTGAACAGGCGGCCTTGGAATATGCTCGTGGAGTTCAAAATCAAGCAAATGATCTTCAGCAGCGCTTGGTAAATACTGATTACCACCGACTGAATGAGGCTAAAGCTCGACTAGAGACTCAACAGACTCAACTTCGTCAGATTATTCAAAAAGCCCGTGAAGAAGGCGATATTACGACAGAGATTGAGGCCCAAGAGCGTTTAAGCGGCTTATTGCAGGAAAAAGGGCAAGTTTCTCAATGGCTGCAGCAGCAAGATAATGCCCGGAAACAACCGGTGCAACAAGTCGTTGCGCCACAGCAGCCTCGCCCTCAGGCCCCGCCTAAGCCTGATCCACGGGCAGAGGACTGGGCTTCACGAAATGAATGGTTTGGTCAAAATAGGGCCATGACTTACGCTGCATGGGGAATCCATCAGGATTTAATTGAAAGCGAAGGTATTGACCCAAATTCTGATGAATACTATACTGAACTAGATCGAAGAATTAGGGACCAGTTCCCTAAAAACTTTGCGGGTGATAATATATCGCCTCAAAATACCAGACAACAGCGTTCCGCGCCTGCTGTTGCACCTGCTTCCCGGAGTTCCGGAATTAATAGTGCGCGCCGAACTGTCCGGCTATCACCGAGTCAGGTTGCTATTGCTAAAAAGCTGGGTGTACCTCTCGAAGAGTATGCCAAATATGTTAAGGAGTAAGTCATGAGCGAAAAAGTTACTATCGACCGAGCCAGCCGTTCCGCCGAAAGCCGGGACAAAGAAGCCCGTCGCAAGCCGTGGCGTCCGCCTTCACGTTTGGATGCACCTCCTGCCCCTGAAGGATTCAAATATCGTTGGATTCGTGCAGAAGTCAACGGTAATTTGGACAATCAGAACGTGTACAGCAAATTGCGTGAGGGATACGAACTTGTTCGTCCCGAAAACATCCCAGAAGAATATCGTGGGCTTCTGCCTACGATGGACGATGGCAAACATGCCGGAGTTGTTTCTGTGGGTGGCCTTTTGCTGGCAAAGATTCCGCTTGAAACTGTGGAAGAGCGTAATACCTACTTCCGCCAAAAGGCACAGGAACAGCTACAGGCAGTGGACAACGAGATGATGCGTGAAAACGCTCACTCTTCAATGCGACTTCAAGCTCCCGAGCGAAGCTCGCGCACTACATTCCGTCAACCGTAAGGTTGATATCCTCTATCCTTTAGGAGATTCAAATGGCAAACGTAAATAAGCCTTTTGGTCTGCGTCCGTCAGGTAATCTTTCTGCTACCGGTGCTCAAAAGCAATACGGTTATCAGATTGCTGACAACCAGGCTGGGGCAATTTTCCAGGGCGACCTGGTTGTCGTCTATGACGGCTACATCATTAAGTATGACGCATCCACCCACGCTGCCCCAACTGGCGTGTTCAATGGCTGCCAGTACAACGATCCTACTCGTGCTAACAAGCCGACTTGGAAAAACTACTACCCTGGCTCAATTAATATTGAAATCGGTCAGATTGACTGCGAAGTGCTTGATGACCCCAGCCAGACATTCTTGGTGCAGGCCGATGGCAATGTCACGCAAGCCAACCTTGGTAAAAATGCTGATCCCACCGCTTCCACTACTGGTAGCACGGTGAACGGTATTTCTGCCGGTTCGTTGTCTTCTGCGTCGATTGCCAAAACTGCGGCATTGACTTTCAAAATCCTTGGCCTCTACCAAGCGCCCGGTAATGATCTGGGCAATTACGCAGTGGTCGTTGTCAAACTTAATCAACATCAATACGGAAGTGTTGGCGTTGCTTCTGATGGAGCATAATCATGGCAATTACCCGTTCACAACTCGTTAAAGAACTGGAGCCAGGGCTAAACGCGCTGTTTGGTCTGGAATATAAGCGTTACGAAAACGAACATGAAGAAATCTTCTCTGTGGAGACTTCTGACCGTGCGTTTGAAGAAGAGGTCATGCTGACCGGCTTCAGTACCGCTCCAGTGAAAACTGAAGGTGCTGGCGTAACATACGACAACGCTGTCGAATCGTTTACCGCCCGCTATACGCACGAAACCATTGCAATGGCCTTCGCGTTGACCGAAGAGGCCGTAGAGGACAACCTCTATGACCGTCTGTCTGCTCGTTATACCAAGGCTCTGGCTCGTTCTATGGCAAACACCAAGCAGGTCAAGGGTGCTTCCGTGCTGAACAACGCCTTTACTGGCGGTCAGTATGCTGGTGGCGACGGTGTTGCTCTGTGCTCTACCGCTCACCCGACCGCTATGGGTCCTGACTTCGCTAACCGCCCCGCTGTTGGTGCTGACTTGAACGAGACTTCCCTCGAACAAGGCATTATCGATATCGCAGCGTTTATCGATGAGCGTGGCCTGAAGGTTGCCTTGACCGCACGCAAAATGGTTGTTCCTAAAGAACTGCAGTTCACTGCAGAGCGTCTGATGAAGAGCACCCTGCGTACTGCAACGGCTGACAACGACATCAATGCAATCAAGTCCATGGGCCTGATTCCTGAAGGTTACGCCGTCAACCACTACCTGACCGACACCGACGCTTGGTTCCTGATTACCGATGCACCTAACGGTATGAAGATGTTCCAGCGTTCACCGATCAAAACCGCTTTTGAAGGCGATTTTGATACCGGTAACGTGCGGTACAAGGCCCGTGAGCGTTACAGCTTTGGCTGGAGCGATCCTCGCGGTATCTATGGTTCTCCTGGCGCTTAATTGCGGTAAGAAAAACCATAAAAAGGGGCCTTGTGCCCCTTTTATTTTTAGTGTATATTGACATCATTCCGGGGTTTTCCGGTATATCTGACAGTCCCGGCTGACGACATGCAGACAGATATACCTCAACTCGCATGTGAGGTTCAAAATGGCCCAAACTACTTTCTCTGGCCCCGTTGTTTCTGATAATGGTTTTGTTGGTGACGTTGCTGGCAACGTTGTTGCCGAAACTTTGACCACTACTTCTGATGTAATCATGCTCGATCTGCCAACAGCCGATCCTGAAGTTGTTGGTCAGTTGTGGAACGACGCTGGTACTCTCAAAGTTTCCGCCGGTTAATTAGGAGGCTCAAATGGGCTTTCAATATGACGTAAAAGCGAAGACGATGACCGCCACTGGGGCTACCAGTGTTGGTCAACCTCGCGCTCGCATTAAAGCGGTCTACTTTGTGAATGGTGGTTCTGCAGGATCGGTATCTTTTAAAGATGGCGGATCAGGTGGTACTGAACTATTAAAGTTTGATACGCCTGCAAATACAACTGGGACAGGCTGTATGTATGTCTTGATCCCAAATGACGGGGTGCTATTTCAAGCTGACCCATATGTGACGCTTACTAACGTCACGTCTATCACATTTTTCTACGGCTAAGGAGTCCAAAATGGGACGTGCAGCAAAAATGGCTATTGACCAGTATCAGGGTGAAGTTCAGTCCGGAGCAAACAAGCAGGATATGTCTAAGGGAGGCCCTCGCCAGACCCCTCGTAAAGACTATCAAAAGCCGTTTGCAGCGCCTTCTCCTCGTGGAGTTGGACAAGCTCGGAACAAGCCTTGCAAAATGTACTGACATGGCTAAATCCCCCGCATGGCAGCGCAAGGAAGGGAAGAATCCGAACGGTGGGCTAAACGCCAAAGGTCGTGCCTCTGCGAAGAAGCAAGGGATGAACTTGAAACCACCGCAACCGGAGGGCGGCAAACGCCGCGACTCTTTCTGCGCCCGTATGGAGGGGATGAAAAAGAAGCTAACGAGCGCAAAAACCGCAAAAGACCCGGATTCGAGGATTAA
>Ga0129336_10001744_pt1 | contig 13286 bp, 16 predicted proteins | sample CPB6_02_DNA_FD_96878 | JGI IMG/M metagenome (GOLD analysis project Ga0129336, IMG submission 96878) | Freshwater to marine salinity gradient microbial communities from Chesapeake Bay, USA - CPBay_Sum_0.6_0.2_DNA | ecosystem: Environmental > Aquatic > Marine > Coastal | place: USA: Chesapeake...
ATTGTCCTCCACCAGCATCTTGCGACCGACCGCAAGCGGATCATTGCTTTGCGCCTGCGCTAGCGCGCCCGCAGCAAGTAATGCGGCCGCGGCAACACCGAGCGACAGTGTTCTTTGCCATTTCATCATGATGACTCCTCCTATGCAGCTTGTTCTTCTGGAGGGCGCGCAGGGCGCGCGCCCGGATACTGCGTCCGGCGTGGCAATCAACCGCCGGAGACGCTGACTTCGTCGGTGCGTTTGTCGCCCTTGTTATCGGTCCAGATGACGGTGACCTTGTCTCCGGCTTTGGCGCCCTTGATACGCATGCCGAGGAAAGGGTCGCGCGAGATGGCCTGACTCCATTCGGCATCGAGCACGACTTTGCCATTGTGCTGCACGGTGACATTCTGGATGAAGTGGAGAGGGACGACACCGGACGCGGTTTTACGCGTGCCGGTTTCCATCGGGTGACGCATCAGGATACGGACATCGGCAACGTCGCCTTTCAGCGTTGCGCGGATTCTCATCGGTTCAGCCATGATTCTTTCCTTGAATGGGGTGGACAGTGGTGCAACGTCAGCAGTGTTGCGGTCAGCCGCAGCCGCCGACGGTGACCTTCACTTCCTTGACGGCCGTATAGAACTTGCCGTCGGCCTTGACGATGGCGCGGACGTTGGAGGTCTGTCCCATTTTCACGCGAACCGACACGTAAGCGTCGCTGCCTCCGGATACATTGAAATTGGCGGCCAGCGGGAAGGGATTCTTTTCGGCAATGATCGCGATGCTTTGGGTATTCGGAATCTTGCTGGTGACGGCGATCGGCACGATGGCACCGTTTTCGGCGATGTCCGGTGCGGTGATTGCGATGTCGCCGCTATCGGTCGGGTTGGAGACACCCAAGCTTTTCATAATATCCGCGACGGCTTTCGATTCGAATGCGGATTTGTTCCAGGCTGCCCTTGCCATTCCGGACCAGAGGCCCGTGGCAACCAAGGTGCCGGCAACGCCGGAGTACTTCAAAAAGTGACGACGCAAATGTTTCATCGTGAACCTCCTCTGTGCAAAGCGTGATTCGATTTATTGGATTCGGGCGCCGCTCCGCTGCTACAGGCCAGCGCACAGGATGCCGCGATTATCAGTCAATGCTGAATCTCGGGTCATCCTAGTCAAGACCCGTGTGCTTGTCCATAGTACCGGCCCGATTTTCCATCTTGGGGGGGCGATAAAACTTGTGTATCTACCGATTAACCGGGGTCGGGGTTAGGACCGGGATTCTGGCCCTCGGCGTGCTCCGGTGGCCAGCCACGTGCCGGATTTGCCGCCACGCTTTTCCAGCAAAGCGACCTGCTCGATGGACATGCCTCGGTCCACCGCCTTGCACATGTCGTAGACGGTGAGCAGGGCCACGCTGACCGCGGTTAGCGCTTCCATTTCGACGCCGGTGCGACCGGTGGTCTCCACTGTTGCGGTGCACTCCACCGCAGCGGGTTGCCGTCGAATGGTTAAATCCAGGGATACTTTTGTCAGCGCCAGCGGATGACACAGAGGAATCAGATTAGCCGTCTGCTTCGCGGCCAGTATTCCAGCGATGCGCGCGATGCCCAGTACGTCACCTTTTCGCGCTGTGCCGGCTTCGATCTGGCGCAGCGTTGCCGGTTTCATCCGGATGCGTCCGCCGGCACGTGCCAGACGACGGGTAATGTCTTTGTCGCCGACATCAACCATCCAGGCCTGACCGGCCGCATCGAAGTGCGTCAGACCGGTCTGGCCATTGCGCGGGCGCGGTGCTGTAACAGATTGTTTTTTCACTAGGAAACTCCTGCGGACGGGATTTATCATAGCATCATGAAGCCAAGATTCTGGATCCTTGCCGCGTTGCTGCTGGTCTGTGGCGCCTATGCCCAAAACCTCCCCGATCTCGGCGATTCGTCATCATCAGCCTTGTCGTCGATCGACGAACAGCGGCTGGGTGAGAGCATCATGCTGGATATCCGCCGGGATCCGGCCTATCTGGATGACCCGGAGGTGGCTGATTACGTCAACCGGCTCGGCGGCCGGTTGACGACGGCCAGTGACAGTGCGCGGCAGTCCTTCGAGTTTTTCGTGGTCAACGACCCGCAGATCAACGCTTTCGCGCTACCGGGCGGGTATATCGGGCTCAACACCGGCTTGCTCCTCGCAGCGCAGAGTGAGTCCGAGGTTGCCGGGGTGGTCGGACATGAGATCGCTCACGTCACGCAGAAGCACATTGCACGGATGGTGAACCAGCAAAGTGCGACGCAACTGGTGCCGCTGGCGGCACTGGCTGTGGCCATACTGGCGGCGCGTTCGAATTCCCAGGTCGGGGAGGCGGCGATGGCATTCGGCACGGCCAGTGCCGTGCAGAGTCAACTCAATTTCACGCGGGCGGCGGAGCAGGAGGCGGATCGCGTCGGCCTGCAACTGGTCACGGCGGCAGGCTTTGATCCGCAGGGGATGGCTAATTTTTTCGGTCGCCTGCAGCGCGCCACACGTGCGTACGACGGCGGTGCGCCGTCCTATCTGCGAACGCATCCGTTGACTACGGACCGGATCGCCGACATCGAGAACCGCATTCATAACCTGCCGTATCGGCAGGTGCCCGATACCCTCGAGTTCCAGCTGGTCCGTGCAAAGCTGCGCGCCACCGGACACAACGCCCGCGAAGCCATCGCGTTTTTCGAGGAAGGACTGAGGGAAAAGAAATATCTTTCGGAAGCGGCGGGGCGGTATGGCCTGACGGTGGCCTTTCTCCGGGAAAAACAGTTTGACAAGGCAAAGGCACAGCTCAAGCAGCTCGCGGCGATCGAGCACCCGATGGTCGAGTCGCTGAAATGCCGTATGGTCGAGTCCGCCGGACAAGGGGGGGCAGCGGCGGATTGTTACCGGACGGCACTCGGGCGCTACCCGGATTCCCGTGCCTTGTTCTATGGTCTTGCTGACAGTTTGCTGAAGTCCGGGCAGGCGGCGGCTGCCCTGGCATTGATTGAACCGCGTCTGCGCCTGCAGACCGCTGATCTACGGCTCTACCGGATGAAGGCCGAGGCGCATGCGGCGCTGGGGCAGGTGCTTCCGCAGTACCGTGCGCTGGCCGAGGCGCATGTGCGCAGCGGACAACTGGCGCTGGCGGTGGAACAGCTGCAGATCGGACTCAAATCCGGAAAAGGGGATTTCTACGAGATGTCTGCTGCCGAGGCGCGCTTGCGCGAATTGCGCAAGCGCCTCGCCGAGCAGCTGCGCAGTCGCGAGTCGTTGCGGTGATATATTCAACTTAAATATTTGATTTTATTAAATAATGTATTATTCTCTTTTGGCGCCTGCGCGGTGAACTCATGAATCCCGGTTGCGTGTCCGCAGATTTTCGCGACGCCGGCGCCACGGTGATAGCTTCCGTGTATGAGTGATATCCCCGATCAGGAATCTTCGCAGTCAGCAGCACCGGCAGCGGAGGCCGATGGAGGCACCCGCATCGGCAAGTACGAGATTCTTCAGGAACTGGGCCGGGGCGCCACCAGTGTGGTTTACAAGGCCTACGATCCATTCCAGAACCGTCAGGTTGCGATCAAATCGGTGTTTCCGGATGTTCTCGGCGACAGCGAGAACGGCGGGCGCTACCGCAAGCTGTTCGTGACCGAGGCTTCACTCGCGGGTAAGCTTTCCCACCCGCATATCGCCGCGATCTATGATGCCGTCGCCGCCGAGGAAGGCAGCTACATCGTCATGGAGTATGTGGATGGCACGACGCTGGAAAAACATGCCCGTGTCGACAATCTTCTGCCGGTGTCGCGCATTCTTGAAATCGTTTATAAGTGCGCGCGTGCCCTGGACTATGCTGCCCGAGAGGGTGTCATTCATCGCGACATCAAGCCGGCAAACATCCTCCTGTCGTCCGAGTCGGACATCAAGATTTCGGATTTCGGCGCGGCCTTGAATGTCTCCAGTGAATCCACGCAGATCTCCGGCGTTGGCTCACCAGCCTATATGTCGCCGGAACAGGTGCGCGAACAGTCGCTGACGTATCAGACGGACATTTTTTCGCTGGGCGTGGTCTTTTACCAGTTGCTGACCGGCCGGCTCCCCTTTCTGGGCACCAACAATTACAGCATCATTTACCAGATCATCAACGTCGAGCCCTCTCCCCCGAGCAAGTTCCGCAATGATGTGCCCGCGGCCGTCGATGCCATCGTGCTGAAAATGCTGTGCAAGGATACGGCGGAGCGTTATCAGACCTGGAGTGATGTGGCGGGAGACCTGATTGGCGTAATCAGCGGCAGCCCTGCGCAGGCAAAAAGCGGTATACCGGAGGCCGAGAAATTCAACACCTTGCGAAATCTGGCGTTCTTCCGCCAGTTTTCCGATGTGGAGCTCTGGGAGGTATTGCGGCTGGGCAGTTGGCACCGTCTGCCCAAGGGAACGGTGCTGATTCAGGAGGGGGATATCGGTTCGTCTTTTTATATCCTGACCGGTGGCGAAGTGCAGGTGAAAAAGCAGGATCTCGTCCTGAATGTCCTCAGAACCGGGGAATGCTTCGGTGAGATGGCTTATTTGGGCAAACAAAAGTTCCAGCGGTCCGCCAGCGTGACCGCGCTCACCGAGGTTACCGTGCTGGAAATCCGGGCGGAGACGCTGCCCAAGGCCTCGGAACTGTGCCGCCATCACTTCAACGGCGCATTTCTTGAACTGCTCGTTGATCGTCTCTCGGCCGCGAACCTGCGGCTGTCGCAGTTGCTGACCGACAGAAACGTCAGCGTCTATTGAAGGAGTTGCAGACGCTGTCGATTACTTCCCGCGGGCCGGGGATGACGCGTAGTGCGCCATTTCGTTGCGGCTGCGCCAGACTTTCTCGTCAAGCATGGCGGCAGGGGTGTAGCGGCGCTGGGATTCCGGAACGGCCTCTGCCGCTACGATCCGCTCCACGTCCTCATAGGCGAGCTTTCGCAGTAAACCGTCGGCCCCGGTGGCGCGCACGATCATGAACTGATCGTAGGTTCGGTGGACATAGAACGAAAGCGGAACGGTTTTTCCCGAAGGATTGCGCCACGCAACCGTGTAACGGTGTTCAGTTGCAAACGAAGCCTTGTCCATCACTAAGCCTTTGAAGTAACGGGTAAACAAATACCGCAGGCAGCGAAGTGGTCTTTCTGCCTGACATGATGACTATAATCGACCCATTCGCGATGCTCCATGCGCCGGTCATGACGACGCGACTGCGACATGAAAGCGCTTGCTTGAATATTAGCGAATGCTGTTATACTAAATTACCCAAAAGGAGCTTGCAATGCAGTTTGACAAAGAACTCGACGCACGCGGCTTGAATTGTCCGCTGCCGATCCTGCGCACCAAGAAGTCCCTCAATGAAATGACTTCGGGACAGGTGCTGAAGATCATGGCGACAGATCCGGGTGCCGTCAAAGACTTTCAGGCATTCGCCAAGCAGACCGGCAACGAGCTGCTGTCCTCCGCTGAAGCCGAGAAGATCTTTACCTTTTTCATCAAGAAGAAGTAGATTCCGGGAGCACTGAGATCATGGCCACGTATGCAGAGATGCGCGAGGTATTCGAGGATATCAAAAGCGATTTCCGCTACGACCATGAGCTGAACGGTTGCCTGAACTGCGGTATCTGTACCGCGACCTGCCCTTCCGCGCAGTTCTATGACTACAGCCCGCGCGAGATCGTACAGTTGCTGTGGACAGAAAACGTCGAACAGATCTACGACGCGATGCAGGAGAAGATCTGGGCCTGTGCCCAGTGCATGACCTGTGCCGCGCGCTGCCCGTTCAAGAATTCGCCTGGCGGCCTGGTTGCCATCATGCGCGAGGTGGCGATCAAGCACGGCTTCCAGTCGGCCAAGGATGTGTTGCGGCCTTTCGGTCGCGTGATGCTGAAGCTCATCACCACCGGGAACCAGCTGTCCCCGGACATGATCCAGCCCGATCATTTCCCGGACTGGGGCCCCAACATCCAGAAGGTCGAGGGCAACCTGAAGACGCTGCGCAAGGCGATTCCGGTGCGCACCCTGCAGACGACAGACACTGCCTGGGAAGTTTCCCTCAAGACCTCGGTCGAGATGTATACGATCTGGGAGATGACCGGCGTGCTGGACGCTCTCGAGACCATGGACGAGAATCTCTTCGACGTCATTCAGGATTTCATTGACGAGAAGCGCGAGGAATACGAGGAAATGCTGGAGGATGCCAAGGACGATTGAGTGGTCCTGGTATTGCAGTAAGCGTCCGGCGCGGGCCGCGGCGGAATACGGAAATACGGTGCGGTAGAAAACCGGCGGCAGGCAGCCGGCAGGATGTCAACAATTTCGGCTTCGAACCGGCGCGTGCCCGCGTCGCGGACCGAGGAGGATGCAATGAGCGCAGAACAGTATCCGAGTGACGGCACTGGCATTGCCGGCCACGGTGCATTTTTTCAGCCGACCAATCTCTCACCCGAGGACGCTGCGAAAGCCACGGCCTGGGTGGAAAAGCGCGTGGATCGCCGAACCATGGATCTGGCCGACCGCATGGATGACGTGCGGGAGCACATGTGGCAGCTCGAGAAAGAAGGCGAGATCATTGTTCACCGTATCAGCGACGCCCACCGGCCGGTGGATGTGAAAACCCTGTTCGGCTGGAACAAGCGCATCCCGACGTCTCAGCTGTGGCATCACAAGTCCTGCGGTCAATGCGGCAATATTCCAGGTTATCCGACCGCGCTGCTGTGGACCATGAACAAACTTGGCATGGTGCCGGGCCGCGATTACCTCGACGAAACCGACCAGACCTCGTGCACGGCATGGAACTACCATGGTTCGGGCATCGGCAATATCGAATCGCTTGCGGCCGTCTTTTTGCGTAATTTCCACCAGGCCTATGTGTCGGGCAAGAATCATGGCCATGACACCGGGCATTTTTATCCGCTGGTGCATTGCGGGACTTCCTACGGGAACTACAAAGAGGTACGAAAGTATCTGATCGAATCACCGCAGCTGCGCGAGAAAGTGAAAAAGATCCTCGGCAAGCTCGGCCGTCTGGTCGACGGCAAGCTGGTGATTCCGGAAGAAATCGTGCACTACTCCGAGTGGGTCCACGTCATGCGCAACCGCATCGCCTCGGAACTGCAGACGATTGATGTGTCGAAGGTGCGGGTGACCGTTCATACCGCCTGCCACTATTACAAGATGGTGCACGAGGATGCCATTTACGATCCTTCGGTGCTGGGGGGGAACCGCACGGCAGTGGGCACTTCGGTAGCCGAGGCGCTTGGCGCGCAGGTCATTGATTATTCAACCTGGTATGACTGCTGCGGCTTCGGCTTCCGTCACATCATCTCGGAGCGTGAATTCACGCGTTCCTTCACGATAGACCGCAAGATCAAGGTGGCGCGTGAGGAAGCCAACGCGGATGTCATGCTCGGCATAGATACCGGCTGCATCACGACCATGGACAAGAATCAGTGGATCGGCAAGGCGCACGACAAGAATTATTCGGTGCCGATCATGGCGGATATCCAGTTCGCGGCCCTCGCCTGCGGAGCCGACCCCTTCAAGATTGTCCAGTTGCAGTGGCATGCAAGTCCCTGCGAGGAGGTAGTCGAGAAACTGGGTATTTCCTGGGATGAGTCCAAACGCAATTTCGAGGCCTATCTCAAGGAGGTGGAGGCAGGCCGGATCGAGTATCTCTATAACCCTGAACTGGCGATCAGCCGCTGAACTCTGACAGGAAAGTGCGGGTACATTCATGAATGACACGGTTTTGGTGGTGGGTGCCGGTCCGACCGGCTTGTCGGCCGCTGCGGCGGCAGCCTCGGTCGGCAAGAAGGTGGTGCTGGTGGAAAAGGAAAACCGTCTTGGCGGTGCGCCGATCCTGTCCGGGTATGCGAAGCTGGTCCCTTCCGGCGAATGGGCGAAGGATGCGATCGGGCGCATGATCAAGCGCGTCGAGGATGATGCGCGAATCGCCGTGCACAAGGGAACGACGGTGACCCGCCTCGACGGTGATTTCGGTGATTTCACGGCGACGCTGGGTAACGGGCAAACCGTGCATGCCGGAGCGGTGATTCTTGGTACCGGTTTTACGCACTTTGACTCGATCAACAAGCCGGAGTGGGGCTTCGGTACCTACGAAGATGTTGTTACGACCACGCAGGTTGAGCAGATGGTCACCGCCGGCAAGATTGCCTGCCCCTCCGACGGCCGCGTGCCCGAGCGCGTATGCATTCTGCTATGCGTCGGCTCCCGCGATCGCCAGATCGGGCGCGAATGGTGTTCCAAGATCTGCTGCACCGTATCGACCAATCTGGCCATGGAAATCAAGGAGTTGTCGCCAAAGACCGATGTCTATATTTATTACATGGACATTCGCACCTTCGGGCTGTACGAGGACAAGTTTTACTGGCGGTCGCAGGAGGAATTCCGCACCAAGTTCGTCAAGGCGCGCATTGCCGAGGTGACACGGGCTCCGGATGGAAAGCTGCTCGTCAAGGGCGAGGACACGCTGGTCAAGCGGCCGATCGTGATCCCTTTCGATATGGTTGTGCACGCGATCGGCATGGACCCCAATCTGGACAATCCGGAGATCGCGAAGGTCTTCGGCATTGATCTGGAGCGCCATGGTTTTCTGGAGCGCAGCGAGCACTACACCTCGACATTCGGCAGTTCGCGCCGCGGCATCTACGTGGGCGGCGCTGCGCTGGGCCCTGAGGACATCGATACGTGCATCTCTCACGGGCTGGGCATGGCGGTGCGGGCGGTTGGTGACCTGACCGCAGCCGGTCAGAAGGCGGCCTGAGCCCCGGTCACATGTTCGGCCTGCGAAGCCATCACGTGAGCCATGATCCCGGCGACCTGCGTATCGCACCGGCGGCACTGCCGCTGCCGCTCGATACCGCATTGTTCCGGCATCATTTCGAGGGATTGCTCGACATGATGGAGAGGACCGGCGGCGCTGACGCGCATCTGGCGTCGCTTTCCGCCAAGCGGCGTCATGTGGAATGGTTTTTTTCGGAGCTCGCCTCCGGTGCGGCCGGTGAGGGGGCGCTGGAGAGCGTATTGGCGATGATGTTCACCGCCCGCCGCCGTCTGTTTCCGGCGCTGTGCGGCCTCGGTACGGATTCGGTCATCGGTGCGTTAGGCGATTTGCGTGAAGGCCGGACGGATCCCGGTGCGGCCCTGCAGGCGTTTGTCGACCGGATGCCCGGTGCCGCTGATTCGAATCGTCAATCCATCCGTCAGTCAGCAAAGTTGCGCCGCGCAGCCTGGGATTTTGCAGCGGAGTTGCTGCACTTTTCCGACCCTGACGGAATGCCGCTGATGACGCGGTGGGTCTGGGACCAAGGGACGCAAAGCGGTGCACTCAGGGAGTTTATCCGCGGCAATGACAGCCTGCGGGAAGTGCCATTTACCAATGATCCCGGCCTGTTTGAAGGGGCGCGTCACTGGCTCAACGAGCAATTGCGCGGGGAGGGCGTTTATCGGGATTTGCCCTTGTGGGTGGATCTGGTGCTGGCGCAGGCCTATCTCGGCTACTTCCGCTCGATGACCGAAGGCAGTCTCGGTGCGGATTTCGGACGCGGCGTGCCGCCACATGAACAACTGCGCCGCCTGCTTGGCATAGACGCCGAGCCGGGAACGCGCCATGAACGTGTAAAGAAGACATTTGGCAGTGCTCAATCGGGAACACATTGATGGCCATACATGAGAAATCGCTGATCGCCCCCGGCGACCTGGTGACCGCAGAAAAACTGGTGGTGGATGGAGTGGATGTTTCGGGACACTGGAACACCATGATGAAGCCTCGCTACGTCAGCGACTACGACCCCGACTTTTCATCGCTCATACAGTCCTACCCCGGCGGTGAAAACGTGCACCGCTGCTGGCAGTGCGGTTCCTGCACCAATTCCTGCACCATGTATGCCGTCAACACGGATTTCAATCCGCGCTACTGGATTTACCTGGTCAACCTCGGTCTGAAGAGCGAGTTGCTCAAGGACAAGGACATCATCTGGCAGTGCGTGTCCTGCAACAAATGCACGAACATCTGCCCCAAGGACGTCAAGCCTGAGTCGGTGATGAAGGCATTACAGCACTGGATGGAAGACGAAGGGCATGTCCCGAAATCGAATTCGACCGTGTTTGATGAGGAATTTACCCGGCAGTGTCTCGAGCGCGGTCGCATCGAGGACACGGAGGTGATGCACAACTTTTTCGGCAAGACCGGCCAGGATATGGTTGAGCTCGTGAAGAACGGCTGGCTCGGCATCATGATTGCGCGCATGAATAAATGGCCTCTGTTGCGGGATGGCAAGATCGGTAAATTCCTTGCGCGCATGCCGGTTGCGGGGCCGCTCAAGATGGCGCTGGCCATGGTATTCAAGCCCAGGACGAAGTCCTGGGGGCGCACCGGCGTGGTGCTGCGTGAGTATGTCGAACAACAGAAATCGAAGATGGGGGCGCATCGCACATGAGCAAGGTTGCCTACTACCCTGGCTGCGCACTGGAAGGTTCTGGCGGCCCCTATGACCGTTCGACGCGCGCGCTGGTGGATGCGCTGGATCTGGAGATGGAGACGCTGCAGGACTGGAACTGTTGCGGTGCCATGGAAGTGAAGAATGTCCACCCGATGCTGCAGACCTATATGTCGGCGCGCAACATGGCGATCGCGGCGGAGAAGATGGGGGTAAAAAAGGTGATGGCGCCCTGCAACGGCTGCTACCACAACCTCAAAAAGGCCGAGTACGAGTGCTCTACCTCGTCCGAGACCATGCAGACGGTACAGGATCTTGCGCGCAAGGCCGATGATCCCGTGTATCAGGGCGATGTCCGGACAGTTCATCTGCTTGAGTGGCTGATGGAGGAACTCGGTCCTGATGGCATCAAGGCGCGCTTGCGCAAGAATCTCAACGGACTCAAGATCGCCAACTACTACGGCTGCATGTATACACGTCCGCGGCAGATATTCCCGGAGAAGGACAAGGGGCCGGGGTCCGAATCCACGCACAAGCCGCATTTCATGGATGATCTGCTCAAGGCGGCTGGCGCGGAGAACGTGGATTTTCCCCTCAAGACAGCCTGTTGCGGCGGCGCGCATACGCTGTCGGATTCTGATACTTCCACTCAGCTGGTGCTCAACCTGCTGCAGGCAGCAGAGGAGTCCGGCGCCGATGTGATTGCGACCGAATGTCCGACCTGTCACTCGGGTCTGGAGATGCATCAGGTCCGCGCGGAGACCCAGTTCGGCATCAAGACCGGGGTGAAGATCGTCTATTTCACCCAGCTGCTGGGGCTGGCACTGGGGCTGTCACCGCGAAAACTGGCGATACATGAAAATATCAGTGATTCGCTGGACCTGTTGCACGAGAAGGGCGTGATCTGACCCGGCGTCGGCCACAGGCGCTACACTCGCGACATGGAATGCAATGGATGCGAATTCCGCAGCGAACTGTATTACGACGCCGACTACCAGATCTGGGTGCGTGCGGAGGAGGATGGCATGCTGGCCGTTGGCATGACCGATATTTCGCAGTCCATCGCAGGGAAAATTCTGCATGTGCGCGTGCGCAAGCCCGGCACCCGGCGCCCCGCCGGCAAGCCGGTGGCGACCATCGAGAGCGGCAAATGGGCAGGTCCGGTGCCCAATCTGTTTGACTGTAGCATCGTTGACGGCAATATCACGGTGCTGGAAGACCCCTCCTTACTCAATCGACAGCCCTATATGTCCTGGATTGCGCGTGTCGCGCCGGAAGGAACGGTGGAACAGGCGCTGTCGGTGCTGGTAACCGGCGACGTTGCCTGGGCCGGTTATCAGGCGCGCTGCCGGCGGGATGGCATCCAGTGCAAGAGGCTGCCGGCGTGAGCGACAGCCGTCATTATCTCGACAACGATGAGAAATCCGTTGTCATTGTCATGACCAGCGGTCCATCACAGCGCCATCGTTGTGCGACCCCGTTCTACATCGGAGCCATCATGGCATCGATGGACGCCGACGTGAAAATCTTTTTCACCATGGAAGGGGTCCGGCTGTGCCAAAAAGGCGTGCCGGAGCAATTGACGGCGCTCGACGGGGGCAAGACAATTATCGAGTTCATGCGGGATGCCAAGGCGGCCGGGGTCCGGTTCTATATGTGCCGTCCCGCCATGCCGGGGTACGAAATCGAAGTGGATGACGTGATCCCCGAAGTCGACGAAATGTCCAGCGGCGGCGAATTGGCAGACCTGATTTTGAGTTCAGACAAGGCATTATTCTTTTAGCCGGGAAAAAGGAGAGAGGCACATGGCATCAGTCAAAGGTTGCAACATCCCCGATGATCTGTATTACAACGTCGAGAGCAATGTGTGGGCGCGCAAGGAAGGCGACGGCACGATTACGATCGGCATGACGGCTTACGCGGCGGCGCTGGCGGGACAGGTCGTATCCTGCACGCCCAAGAAGGTCGGGCGCAGCGTGGAACAGAACAAATCCGCGGCGACGGTGGAGTCCGGCAAATGGGTCGGTCCGGTGAAAGCCCCGGTATCCGGCGAAGTGGTCGCGATCAACGATGCCATCGCATCGGCACCCGGCGCGATCAACAGCGACCCCTACGGCTCGGGCTGGCTGGTCAAGCTCAAGCCTGCTGACTGGGATGGTGAGTCGGGCGGGTTGATCACCGGTGCGGCGGTAGCGACAGCTTTCGAGGCTAAGATGAACGCCGAGGGTTTCGCCGGCTGCGGCGCCTGATCGCCGGTACGCAGCAGGAATCCTGCAGTGAACCCGTCCTGGCACGATATTGCCGCTTCGATCGAGATGCTCGACGGAGTCGCGCTAGACCGCGCTCTCGTCGACTCGGTCGAGCATAGCGATATCGGCAGCCAGCCGCGCATCAATTTCTACACGCCGACGTTCAAGGCCTACGCCACGTCGGAACTGGCCGGATGCGGGAAGAGCGCATGGCCTGCCGTGTCGATTACCGGCGGCGAGTGTGCGCTGGCCTGTGACCACTGCAAGGCAAAGATTCTTGAGCCGATGATTCCGGCGCGGTCGCCGGAAGCGTTGTGGGCGGTAGTCAACGAGCAGATTGCGCGCGGTGCGCAGGGCATGCTGCTGACCGGTGGTTCCAACCACCGCAACGAGGTTGAATACGATACGTACTATCCGGTGGTACGGCGGATAAAGAATGCCTTTCCCGCGTTCAAGATCGCCATGCATACCGCATTGGTGGACAGCGATATCGCGCGGCGAATGGAAGATGCCGGTATCGACGCGGCGATGATGGATGTGATTGGCGCGCAGGACACCATTTCGCAGGTTTACCACCTCA
>Ga0129336_10001745_pt1 | contig 13285 bp, 23 predicted proteins | sample CPB6_02_DNA_FD_96878 | JGI IMG/M metagenome (GOLD analysis project Ga0129336, IMG submission 96878) | Freshwater to marine salinity gradient microbial communities from Chesapeake Bay, USA - CPBay_Sum_0.6_0.2_DNA | ecosystem: Environmental > Aquatic > Marine > Coastal | place: USA: Chesapeake...
GAGCGCGACTCGCTGCTCCGGCCACGCGTAGTCAAAGCGCCAGCGTCGAACCGGGTGGAACCGATGCTCCCGCACCGGCGCAGGCAGGCCGACGGAGCGCAGGATCCGCTCGAACCGCGAGACCGGGACGGTGGGAGGCTCCGGCGCCACAGGCTCCCGCACGAGAGAGACGGTGCGCGGCCGCGGCATCTGGCCCAGTTCCGCGCGGACTTGCTCGCGGTAGCGCGGCGAGAGATCGGCCAAGGTCGGCTTGCTCACGGGACCAGCCTCCGATCAATGCCGCGCCGATCAGCCAGCAGTTCGCGCTCGGCCCGGGTCACCGGGATGCGGAGCATCGTAAGCCTCCGCGCGGCTGAGTTTACCGACCTCTCGCCTATCTTGAGCATCGCGCGAATCTCCTTCCACGGGCGCATTTCAAGGAGCGCGCGGTCGATCTCGTCGGACTTCGGATGTCGGGGATGGCTCACAGCGCCACCCCCTTCCGCGCCGCGATGATTCGCAGACGCTCCTCGTCGGTGATGTAGCCGCGCCGCATCCCGCGGAGGCGGTAGTGGTAGTGCGCGTGCGAGTTGCTGATGCCGAGCAAGTGCGCGGTCGTCTTCGGGTCGTGCATTTCGCGGATGCATTGCTCGAGCTTCGCGTCGTGCTTGGCCCATTCTTCCTTGGTCAGTTTGCGGTTCATTTAGTTTTTTCCTTAAAGCGGCCGAGTCGGTCGCGCTTGAGCTTGTCCTGATCGATGGCTCGGAAGAACGAGTCGAGCCACTCCTTGTCTCGGCCGAGGCGCTCGCCCTCGCGGACGCCCCAGAAGTAGCCGCCGAGGAGCCCGGTGATCAGCGCGAGGGCGATGCCGCAAACGATCTCGGCGTTACTCATCGTCGTGCCTCCCGTCATCGTTCTGCGCGGTCAGCAGCGCGTAAGCCACGACGGCCACGAGCAGCAGGGTGAAGGCGAGGAAGTTGCTCATCGCGCACCTCCCGCGTACCACTTAGGCAGGCCGAGCTCGGTGACCTCCGGCTCGATGTTCGGCCAGACGTTAGTCTCGCGGCAGATCTTGAGCCTCCGCAGATCAGCGAGCGACTCGTCTTGTCCCGTCGCGACGGCCTCGTCGGTCAGGCGGAAGACCGCGACGCCGTATGGCGCCTGCTTCTCCACCGCGATGAAGAAGAAGTCTGTGACGGGCGCGCCGATGATCTCGGTGATCAGCGGCAGGTAAAAGCCCGCTTGCCTGTGGTAGCCGAACTGAAAGCACGCCCGCTCGAAGCTGCGGAAGGCGTCCGCGTCGAGCGAGTCGATGGTCTTGAGGTCGGCGACGTAGGGCCGCCCGTTCGTCAGCGCGCAGCCGATGTGCGCGAACCAGTCGGTCCGGCATTGCAGCGGGATCGCGCCCGTCTCGACGCGCCACGAGAGCTCGGGCGTGCCCTGCGCGAGCAGCTGGCCCGCGAGCGGGTTGCAGCGGACTGCGTTCATCATCGCGCAGATCTGCGCCCACTCCTCGCCGTCAATGAACTCCTTGCCGACATTCTGCGCGGTGAAGGATTCCCACGCGGCCCGTCCCTCCTTCGTCCGCCGGTCGATGCCCTCCGGCCGCTGCGCGTACAGGGTAGGGAACTTCTCCGGCTCGAGGACGGCGCAATGCGTCGCGGACCCGAGGCGGAAGGCCGCGGTCGGCTCCGGCGCGGGTAGCTCCTTGGTGACGTAGCGCATCTGATAGAGGCGCGGGCGGCGGCGGAAGACCTCGAGCTTTGAGTGCGACACGGCCGGGTTGCCGTGGTACTGGGCGTGCGTTTCGATGATCATCGGGCGCCCTCCTTCTCGAGATCTGCGGCGGCGCGCAGGAGCTCGCGCGCTTGGTCGCGGAGCTTTGCCGCCTTGAGATCCGGCGACGGGAAGTGATCGGTGCAGAGCCGCTCGGCCGCCTCGTCTGGCGTCGAGCCCTCGCCGAACTGGTAGCTGTAGCGGTCGCTTCCTCGCGTGCCGAAGCCCCAGACGCGGGCGCCTTTGGTGGTCATCAAGAGCGAGATGCCGTCGAGGTCGGCTTTGAACTTGTCCTTGAGGCGCACTTCCTCGGCCGCAAGAAACGCGCAAATGTCGTCGATCTTCACGCCGCACCTCCCTCGAGCCCGAGCTTGGACTGGAGCGGATCGACCTCCTGCTCCGACTCATCCTTGAACCGCGCCGACCAGCCGAGGCGGACGGTCACCTTCGGCGCCTGCGCGAGCGCGTCGAACTCGATGCTCGCGGTGACCTTGGCGCGCGGCTCGCTGGCCGCGTCGTCCTCGATGAATGACTCGGTCGCGGCCTTGCGGATGGCGTCGTAATGACTCTCAAAGAGCGAGCGGAATTGCTCCGCGGCGCTGGCGATGACTGCTGCCTTCACTTCGTTGGTGCTCATAGGTTGTTGATCAGAGGTTGGTGCTCAGTCCTCCCGCGACCTTGTCGGCCAGAGGCGTCACGTTGACCGGCTCGGCCGGGATGTCGCGCGCCTCCTCGACCGTCCGCAAGCCCTTCAAAACATCCCCAAAGAGATCGCGCAGAACGTAGCCGCGAGCGCGGAACCGCAGCATCCGTTTGGGATACTCCGACCACGGGCCGGGCTTGCCAACGAGCTTGGCGCGCTTCGCGTCGGCGAGCGTGAACGTCTCGACCGTCGTCTGGTCGCCGCGGCTGGCCGTCACGCGGTAGCCGTGCGCGTCGCTGCCGGGCTCGCCGATCTCCTCCTCCTTGTAACTAGTCAGCAGGCCGGACGCGCGGACCAGCGCGAGCGCCGCGTCGCCGTAGATGGCGGGGCGTCCGTTGATGACGGCGGTATTCTGGAGCGCGGCCATCGGCGTCAGCCCGAGCTCGGCGCCCAACTGGATCGCGACCAGCACGGCCTCGGGCTTCTCCATTCCCTTAGGCGCGAAGCCGGAGGCGCAGATTGCGTTGGCGAAACGGTAAGCGTCCTCGAGGCTGGCAAGCTGCACGCCCTGCTGGCCGAAGTTGATCGGCGAGCGCGCTGCGGTTTTGGTGATGGCGGTCGAGCCCGTGACGGTCTCGGCAGTTTTGACTTCGTCGGTATTCATTGTTCGGTCGTTGTTTTCGGGTTGTTGTTGTTCACACGCCCGGCGCTGGGATTTCTCGGCGCCGGGCAAAGTCTTTAGAAGGGGACGTTCTCGTCGATGTCCGGCGCCGCGGAGCCCGGCGCGAAGTTCATCTCGGCGACTGGCGGTTTTCCGACGAGCGTGCCGCGCTTCTGGTGATAGAGTTGCCGCGCTGCGTTCGCGAGCGCCTCGTCCGCGGGCCGCGGAGGGAACGGCTTGCCGTTGTTGCCGAGCCTCGGCTCTTTCGGCGTCGCGTACCACTCAACCGACTTGTCGCCGAGCGACGAGAGCGGCTGGCCGTCGTTCTTGCCGAAGTGGACGCAGACCGCGCCGGGATCGGCAACCAGCTGCGACGGCTGCGGGATTGCTACTTGCCCTGCGGGCGCAGGCGCAGCAGGACGAGCGGCCGGAGGCGCAGCAATGGCGCGCTCGAGCAGCTGACGGATCGTGATTAACTCAGCGAGGATTTGATCGTTCATTGGTGGGAAGCTTTGGACTTGGCCTTGCGCTCGGCGACCTCGGCCGTCTGGCGCGAGTCGAAGGATGGGAGGTAGTGCCCGGCGATTGCCCGGCGGGCGATGAACTCGCGGTGGCCGCGTGCCACGTCGCGAGCAATGTCGGCCCAGCGCAGCCAGCCTTCGCCGCGGATGTACACGTACTGCCCGCTACGCTCGGCCACGCCGTGCGTGCCCGTGTAGCGCGCCGCGGAGTGCCCGCCGCCAGTCGTGTTCTTCATCACGCCTTGCGGGCGCTTCGGCTTGTTGGTCACCGCTTGCCCTCCATCGCCGTTCGCACCTTCGCCGCATAAGGCAGCGTCGCAGCCTTGCGCGCGCCCGCCGGGCCTCCGTTGTGAACCCGCGCCAGCGTCTCGACATCGCCAGCGGCCCACGCCTTCGGCGCGTACCGGCGCAAGTAAGCCTCGGCCACGCGGCGCGAATAGGCGAGGTCGGCGCAGCGCGCGTAGTCGCCAGCCACGCGCGAGTCGGCGTGATAGACGCGATGGATCTGAAGCGGGCCGAGCGCCTTGCCGCCGTCGCCGAGGATCGGCCCAACGCGGCCGGAGGTCTCGACCTGATGCAAAGCCCGCCAGAACGCCTCCGGCGGCGCAGCGTGCGCGGCCGAGGCGAGAACGAGGAGGAGAGCGGCGCGGATCACGACGCGCCCTCCTGCTCGCCGTCGTCTTCGTCTTCCTCGCAAGGCTCGTCCGCGCACGCAGCTTGAAAGGCAGCGTAAACCGCGTGCTCGGCAGCACGCTTCGCAGCCCATCTCGCCTCGTCGGCAGCGGTCCACGGGTTCTGCTCGGCGTGCCGCGCGCTCATCTGGGCGAACGCATCGCGGGCGGAAATCGGTTGCTGACTCACGACTGGTTCTCCTGTTTAGCCAACGTTGATCACGGCTGCGGTCAGCGGGTACTGCGCCGGATTTGCCAGCATCAGTTCCGCCTTGCTGGCGAGCGAGCGAGCTTGATTGCGGGCGAAATCCCGCTCGTAAGTGCTGCGAGAGGTGCGCGATTTCTCCTCCCACGCGGCGGCAATCGAAAAAAGCCGGGAGATAAGCTGGACGTTGGTCAGGCTGGTTTTGTTGTTCACGGCGCAGACCCTACCAGAGCCGTGACAAAACAAAAGCTCAATCCGCACTTTCTCCACGGCCACGCCGCAAGGCGCGCGCGGGCAAGGACTTATGCGGAATCTTTTTTGAGCTAAAGCTGCACGCGGTTGAGCATCTCGCGCCGCTTGGCGCAGCCTCCGCACGACTTGATCTGCGTCCCAGCCACGCGGTCGATGGCGCCCGCGATGGGCTGCGCGACTGCGGCGACGAGGTCGCCGAGGCCGTAGGTCTTGCAGCGGCCGTACTGCGTCCAGCGCCGCGGCGTCAGCGGGCACTCGGCGCACGGGTCCGCGTGGTTGATCGTCGCGGCCTGCGCGCACGGCGTCGGACACTTGCGGCAGAGCGCGAGGCGGACCTCGATGACGTGCGATGGCAGCGCGCGGGTCACGAGCAGGAGCAGCTGGCGACGATGGCAGTCACGGCAACCGAGCCCTGCGTCGTCGGCGGGTTGATTGTGTAGATAGGCGTTTCCGTGTCGCTGCCGTTCCAGAGGTACGACTTCGACGTAGTGACAACGCTGCCGGACTCGGGCGTGAAGACCTCGGCCCAGTCGAGCTTGTAGCAGCTGGCGCGAATCGCCGTGAGCGACTGCGTCCATTGCAGCTTGTACTGCACGCCGCGCTTCGTGCAAGTGACCTCGTCGCTTGAGAGATCAAAAAGCGCCGTTGAGGTTCCGGCATTGAAGGCTCCGCTGAAGGCCGGAAGCGCAGCATCGACGAAGCCCTCGAGCATCAGCGTGGTGTACTCGCTGGAAAGCGTATTGGTCGCGGTGCCCGTGAATCTCTCATCGGTCAGGCATCCGTCTCCCGTCGAGGTATGCACCGTCGATGAGTAGGAGTCAGTGAATCCGGGCACGCCCTCAAAGACATCGCCAGCGGGAACTGTAGCGGAGGTCGTGAGGTTGTCGCAGTCGTTGTCGTACTGGTCGACCTGCACTTGGCCCGTCTCGCTGACGACTGTGCAGGATGGCGCCGTGTAGCTCGTGCCTCCCGACCAAGTGTAGACGATCTTTGTATTGCACGTCACGCAGTCGGTCGTCGTCTGCTCGGCGGTCTGCGTGCCCGCAAGCGTGTTGATCAAGTAGTACTTGGGCGGCGTGCTTTCGTAACCCGGCCACTCCGTATGCCCGCACTTACTTAGCGTAGCCTCGACGGTGCGAAAGACCGGCAGCGCATCCTGCGCCCCGCTGCAAGGGTCGGCGCCGCATCCGCAGCAGCGATTCGCGGCATCGCCCGTGCCTAGAATCACGATTGCCATTGCGATCAGTAAAGCTGACTAGCGAGGATCAGCATCTTCTTCGCGACGCCATTCTCGCAGACATCGATCTCGCGCAGCTGGATCGCGCCGCTGACCGCAGAGAACGGGATCGAGACGGAACCGGTGGAAGTGACCATCAGAAACCCGATTGTCGTTGCTGCGAAACTGTTCGTCCCGTCAGTCCATTGCACGCCCGCATCTCCGAATCTTGCTAGCACCGCTGGGTCAGAATAGCGGAGACCAGTCGAGCTTATGCCCCACGCGCTTGAGGCATTAGTCCAAGCAATGCCCAGCTCATCGACCGTGATCTCATTGGTCCCGTTGTCCTCGATCCGAAGGCCATTTGCCCCAAGCACGGCCGTGATCGATGCGTCCTCGTACTCGAACCCGGTCGCGCTCACGATGGCCTCCTGCGTTCCGTTCGAGAACGCGACCTTGTTGACCGCGTAGGTCGCGACGAGCGTCGTCGATTCCAGCGTCAGGTTGCCAGCGCCGAGCGTGCCGGTCGCGCTGCCGTTCGTGAACGTGAACCCGTCGCTGTCGATGTAGGCCGTGACCGCGCCGTTGCGCCAAGTCAGGCCGAGCTCGTCGATCAGCATCCGGTTCGTTCCGTTGTCCTCGATGCTGAGGCCGGAGGCGCCAAGGACGGCGGTGATCGATGCGTCCTCGTAGGTAAAGCCCGCCGTCGTCACGTCCGCGGCCAGCGCGCCGGACGCAATGTAGAAGCCCGTATCGTTGACGGTCGCCGACGCGGTGCTGGTTTGGTAGTAGATGCCGCTGGCATCTGCGACGAACGTCGCCGAGGCCGTGCGGTAATTGACCGACGATCCGTCCGCCGTAAAGGTGACCGAGGCATTGCGCCAGCGCAGGCGCGAGCTCGAGAGCTCGGCCGTGACGCTTGAGCCATCGTAGAAGAAACCCGCAGGATTGGCGCGGAAACCGTCCGAGCCGCGCAGGTAAGTCACGCCGTAGCCTGCCGCCGCCAGCGTCGCGTTCGCGTCCTCGTAGCCGAAGCCCGCGACGTTCATCGAGGCCGTGACGGAGCCGTTGACGATGGCGAGGTTGGTCGGATAGGTCGTCGGCGTCGCCCACGTCGAGTGCTTCGGCACCGTGTTCAGCAGGCCGGTCGAGCCGACGACTTGAATCGGATCGCCTTCGGTCCCGCCGCCTCCAGTCACCGAGATGCCGCTGCCGTCGATGATGACATTGGCATCCGAGACCTTGACCGAAATCCCGCCAGCGCCGGACATCGACTTCACAACATTGACGAGCGCGTTGTGCTTCTCGCCTATGGCCGCAAAGGCGCTCGGGACTTGGTCGATCTTTAGCGCGGACATATTAACGAGCCACGACGAACCGCGTCGTCCGTTCGTAAATGTTGCCGAGCCAACGGCGACGGACGGAATCCTGCGCGACTAGCTGCGTGTTGGTGTTGATCATCGCCGCGTAAGCTGCCGCGGTCGGCTTGGTCGAGGTGTTGAGATTCGTGGTGTCGGCGCCCGTCGCGTCGACTGGCGTGAACTCATCGATGATCGGAAGGTTAGCTTCAAGCGCCGTCGTGCTAGTCAGCGCGTAGTCGTGGACGATCTGGCTTGGCACGAGGTCCGTCTTCTGCGTCGTGCGAGCTGGCGCCTCCTTTGTGATCACACCAGCGACAGACGAGAACGTGCCTGTGCCGGGGAAGATGCCGGGCACTAGCGCGTTAGTTCCGCTGGTGCCTCCGATAATTCGCACGTACTGGCCGACGAAATACGTGATCGAGTCGCGCACGTAGCTGACCGAGATGTGTACTTGATCGCCGGTCGTGAACGACAGCCCGCTAGATACCAAGTAATTCGATCCAGAGTCTTGAATGTTGGTGATTGTGTTATCCGTGCCGTAGCTCGCGCTCGCGATGAACGCCGGGAACGTGTACGCGAACTCCTCGCCCTCGCTCCACGATGTCGGGACACGCGCGTACACTCGGTCCCATTGCATCATCCCGCCGCCTAGGTCGGTCTGGTTGTCCTCGGAAACGAGGTAGTAGGTCGGCGAGGACGGCACGCCGTAGCTGCCCGCGGCCGGATAGACGGTATCAAGCGCCAGCGGCGCATAGCTCGCCGCGGTCTGCACGAACGTCTGCCGGAAAACCGTCTTCTCGTTGAGCGCCGGAATCGGATTCTCCCAGACCGGCAGGCTCGAGGTGACCGCGACGTTGAAGGCCGGTTGCGCGGATGCCTTGTAGTAGGTGACGCTCATTGGATCTTGGCCGGAATGAGGTTGTTATTAATCTTGTTCAACGCATCGACCGCTTCCTTTAGCCTCCCGCCAAGTTGACTCGCAAGCTCGGGAGAAACGCCAGAAGCCGCGCGAGCCTGCATCGCGCCGGCCTTGACGTAATCCGAGGCAGCGGCCCTCGCGCGATTTGCAACGCGAACCGAGTCCCCCTTTGCCAGCGCATCGACCGCCTGCGCCTCGTTCATTGCCGCTCGATCTGCGATGCGCTCCGACTCGGTACGGCCTCGAGGACGAAGCGCAGGCGCTCTCGTAGCCATCCCTTGTCCCAATGCAGCCGCCGCCTGCACGGCTTCCTCGCGCGCCTTCTTTTCTTCCTTGGCACGAATACGCGCCAGTTCCGTCAGCCGATCAGTTAGGACGGATTGCTCCTCGACCAGCCGATTTGTCTCGGCAGTTGAGATCTCTCCGTTTTCTCGCAACCGCGTAAGCTCCCGCTGAACTTGATAAAGGCGCAGCGTTGATGTGCTGATCTCGCGAATCGTGTCATTCTCCTCATCGAGCAGCGAGAGCTCGAGCTTCCGCATATCCTCGCGCTCAAGCGATGCGCGCGCCCACTCATCGGTACGACGATTGGTCAACGAGATCTCCGTCCGCAGCTGGGCATCCGCCTTCGCCGCTTCTACGCGCAGACGCGAGAGCTCATCCTTTGCCTCCTTAACCCGATTGCGTCCATCCTCGGTAATAAGGTTAAGCGGGTTTGCATCCAACTCCTTGACTATTCTTTCTTGAACTTCGATGTCCTTGTTTAGATCAGCGACGATTCTTTTCTGAATCTCGAAGCGGCGCGACTGACCAGCCGTCGCCAACTGCTGCTGGCGCATAATGTCGAGCATCGACTTCGACTCGTTTGCCATCCGTTCGGCGTCTTCAGCTCCCCTCCGAAATGTCGATGTGATCGTGTCGACGATAGCTTGCACGCTGCCGATGCCGATGCCCTGCAAGAGCCCGCGAAACACGTCGCCCGCGCCGAACGCGCGCCGCAACTTGCCGCCCATATCGTTCGCGGCCTTGCCGACGTCGGCCTGCGCTTTCGTCAGCCCGCGCGAGAATGGCGTGGTATCTAGTCCCAATCGGGCGCGAACTTCTGCGACGAAAGCCATAGGTCAGGCGGTTTGCTTGTTGAGCTCGTCAAGGAACTCAGACGTGAGGCGGTCACTCGGCGACGAGTCGATGAACTTCTTCCCATCCTCGCGGGCGCGGATCGCTTTCTGATACTGGAACAAGCGCGGCAGCGGCGTGCCGAGGATCTCGTGCTGCGACCATCCGGTCTCGACCGCGAGGTTGACAACCAGCGGCGCGAGGAAGCAAGTGCCCAGCGGGCGCCGCTCCTTCGATGATTCGCCACCGCCGGGCGCATCTTGGAACATCTCCTCGACGTAGCCATTGCAGGCGCGCACGAGCTCCTCGTAATTCTGCGGCGCCAGTCGGCGGATCATCTTGTACCGACGGCGCCGGTTGAGCCAGCCGAGCGAGCCGTCGTTCTCGACGTGCAGCGCCCAGATGAAAAGCGCCACTTGCTCGGGCGAGTCCGCGCCGCCGCAGACGAACGGGCACTCGGCTCCGTTCAACAGCAGCAGATCGCGCGGCGTCATTGCCCGCACCTCCTCGCCGCCGATGATGATCGGTAGATCGAGAAACGCCTGCTCGCGGCGCGCCTCTTCGCGGGCGCGCTCCTCGGCGAAACGGTGGGCGAACTTCGACGCCCAGAGCTCCTCTGGGGTCACGGCGAGGAGCCTCAAACCTCCTCGCGGAGGGTCAGGTTCTGCTTCTTGGCCTCGCGGTTCGCCTCGGGATATCCGGCCTCGGTCACGACGAAGGTGACGCTGGTGCCGTTCTTGATCGAGATGTTCGCGTAGTCGCCGCGGGAGATGTAGGTCGTCGAGGTCGTCGCTAGCTGGGCGACCGCGCTGCCGGTGCGAGGCTCGGAGATCAGCACAAAACCGTTAGGCGCGCCGAGCTCGTTTTGACGGTTAACCTCGGTCGTCGGTTCGGTCACCTCGAAGGACTCGAGGATCACCGAGCCGGTGCCCCCGCCGCTGAAGGTGAAGGTGACGACCCGCGATCCGTACGGGAAGGTGGTCGGGTAGACGTAAGGGATGGGCATAGCTTAGGAGGTTCTTTAGTTGTCCAAATCGTCAAAGGGTTGGCACCGCGGTCGGTAGCACGCCGTATTCAATGCGGAACCGGAGCGAGGTAGTGTCCTCGCGGTCGCCCTCGGGATCGCGTACGGTGACGCCGCTGCCGGTCTCCTCGATGTCGAGCGTGACGTAATTGGTCACGACCGGAGAGACGAAGCTCTGCGCCTCGCGCGACATCAGATAGCGCACGCGCCCGCGGACGGTGCCGTGGTTCTGCGCGACTGGCGCGGTGCGGTTGGTCGTCACGTCCACGCGAACAGTCGCCGAGCGGTGCGAGTAATACCATTGCCCGTTGGCGTAGGCCATCTGCTCCGAGGCACGCGCGACCTCCTCGACCTCGACCTCGATGCGCGGCGAGGAGTAGAAGCTGACCGACTGCGCCGGAAGGATGTTTGCGGTCGGCACGCCGGTGCCGCCTCCGGCCAGCACCGAGACCACGGCCGAAACCCAGTTGCCCTCCTCGTTCCAGAACGTTGCTAGGCTCATAAGGTCAGGATGAAGGCGCGCCCGTAGCCGTGCCAGCAAACGAACCGCGGCGACTCTTGCCACCCCGCAGCAGGCGATTGAGCTCGGACTTGATCGAGTTTACGCGGCGCTTGGTCGCGGCCGCAACGGTGCGGTCGTAGTTCGGGATCTTCGACGAGCGGTTGATGCTCTCGATCACAAGCTTCTGCGGCGTCGGCGCGATATATTGGCCGGGCGCGTTGCCCGCGTGTCGCGTGACGAAGTTCGGCAGCTTGAGCCCGACGCCCTCCGCGGCCCGAATCCAGCCAGCCTTGGCAAACCCGACGCGGTCCTGCACTTCGCGCGTGTACTTTCGCCAGACGGACAGCAGCGCCATATTGTTCTTGTCGCTTCTGACCCGACCGTAGCGCGTGCGGTTTCGGCGATGCTCGGCGCGGATATCCTCGGTCGTCTGAAGCAGGCGGCGGCGATGGAAGAATCCGCCCTTAATGTTGTCCGCGAATTTCTGGATCGCCTCGACATCGCGCTTGCGGACTAGTTCCGCCATTCGCGGGATCTTGATCTTCTGCGCGTCGAGCGGCGCGGCGTTCCTGCGGAGGTCCGCATCGACCGCCTTTCGCCCCTGCGCCATCGTCTTCGGCGGCGTGAAGCTGACGACGTCGCGGAGCAGAAGCCGCATTTCCTCCTTGAGCAACAGCTGGCCGTCCGCGTTCAGCCGGTACACGAACTGGTTAAGCGCGTTACGATACCCGGCCTCGTCGATGTCGAACTTAAACATCAGGGGAACTGCCGACGCAGCGTGTAGTCGTGCCATTGCTCGTCGGTGTCCGGCTTGACCACTTGGTAGGTCGTCGAGTCGAACACGCGGAACAAGAGCGCATTTGCCGGGATGCCAGCCGTCAGGGACACGCGGGGGAAGCAGAGTTGCAGCTGGCGCTCGTCGGCGAATCCTGCAGCCTCCATTATCACCTGCCGGTCGAGCTGGTTGAACACGCCGTAATAGGTGACGCCCGCGTAGGTGAACGCCTCGCTCGCCTGCCCGTCCGGCCCGCCAATCGCGAGCGCGTCGTTGGCGAGTTGCGTGATGTCAAAGTCCTTGAGCGCCATACCTAATCGCGAATTGTCACAACCTGCGACGCCTCGCTGAACTGGTCATCCTGCGCGATGCCGGAGGGGACGTGCCAGAAGTGCTTGCGGACTGCGCCCGCGATGATGCACGGCGCGGAGTTGACCGTGAAGAAGTCGGCGGCATCGCGGATCAGTCGCGGTAGGTGGGCGGGCGAGCGGGCGCAGAGCATATCCCGATTTGGCACGCCCTGATCGCGAAGGTGGCCTAGCTGCAAGGCGTCCACGAGAAAGACGATCCGGTGCTGCGTTAGTTCGGCGCAGGCGTCCAGCAGCGCGCCCAGCGAGTGCTGGCGTCCCTGCGAGTAGCCCATCGGGGCGAACAAGCAGACCGGCTCGCGGATGCCGTATTCGGCCAGCATCGGCTGTTCTCCGATCAGATCGAAGACCGGCCGCCGGTCGAGGCCCGCAAGCTCGGGATGCAGGCCGAAGACGAAGTCGGACCACGGCTTGCCGCTCCGGCGGTAGTCCTCGTACCGATGCGGCCAGACTTGTAGGTCTATCACGCGCCCGTACTTCATCGCCTCGCGGTCCTCCGGCCGGGCGGGGCGCGCGTAGCTGACGCAATTGAAAAGCCCCCAGTAGGGCTCGAGGCACTCGACGTACACGGTGTGCCCTTGGCTCGTGAGGCACCGCGCAATCGGCAGGATGCGGATGATGTCGCCCAGCCGCATATGGTAGACGAGGCAGATCTTCATCGGCGGAAAACCATCGTCAGGATGTTCGGCCCCTGCGCGTCCGGCTCCGGCTTGCGGACGGCGTCCTCGGGATTGCCGACGTACACGGCCCGCATCCCGGCGCGATTGAATAGCCGCGCCAACGTCTCGGGCGTGAAGTGCCAGAGATGCTCGCCCGGCCTGCGGTGCTTCCAGCGGGCGAACCACTCCGGCCCGAGGTACGGATGATACCACGGGAGCGAGACCACGACGGTCTTCGCGCGCAGGAGCTTGATGCACGTGAGGTCGTCGAAGTGCTCAAGGCTGTCGAAGAACGTGACCGCATCCCACTCGCTCGTGAACCAGCCCGGCGTGACTTTGCGGATGAAGTCCGGCAGCGGGTACGGCGAGACATCGTGCCCGTAGAGCTTAGCGTTCGGCTGCATCGCCCGCATCGCCTCGAGGAAAGCGCCGGTCCCGCAGCCTACGTCGAGCACGCTGCTCGCGTCCGGCGCCCAGCGATTGACCAGTTCGGCGCGGATGCGTGAGAGCTCGGCCTGCGGGTACTTCTCGTACCGCGCCACGTAGGCGTGATCGTAAACGGCCGTGATGCGCCGATCCGCGGCGCAGAGCGCGCCCGTGTCCCAGTCCAAGTGATAGCCTTCGGGGATCATTGCGC
>Ga0129336_10001746_pt1 | contig 13284 bp, 14 predicted proteins | sample CPB6_02_DNA_FD_96878 | JGI IMG/M metagenome (GOLD analysis project Ga0129336, IMG submission 96878) | Freshwater to marine salinity gradient microbial communities from Chesapeake Bay, USA - CPBay_Sum_0.6_0.2_DNA | ecosystem: Environmental > Aquatic > Marine > Coastal | place: USA: Chesapeake...
AACCGCGGAGCCGCGGTGCTGAATCGGGAAAAGTTCGCCGGCATCAGCAACTGGGATCCCACCGAGTTCCAAGCCGTCGGTTGGATGCGAACGCTCATGCAGTATGGGCGCCCCGGTCAAACGGTCGCCGAAGCCATTCAGCTGAACACGCGTCAGGTGATGGCGGAAGTGAACTACAGCAGTGGTGCGGTGCTTCCTTTTCAATTTCCGGCGTTCGGAGATCTTTCGCCGCAAGCCCAGCGTCAGATTACCACTCAAGTTCTGTCGAAGTTGGCGCCTGATCTGGCTGAAACCGTCGGAGGATCCGCACGTATTTCAAAGATCGAAGAGGGTCAGGGACGTTTTGGTGGAACCAATTCGCCGACAGTGGCGATTTCGGTCTTTGGTTCGGAAGCCACGAGCGACATTTTCCGAGACGCCTTGGGGTATGTCACTGATCAGGCCGCTACGATGAGCTGGAAAGCTGGTTCCGGCGGCAAGAATAGCCGAGCCATTGTGATTCGCCGGGGGGACGGAAACGACTTTTCAGAAGCTGATCTCAACCGGCTGTCCAAGGATGCTGGACTCAGCGGCTACACGTTGCTTCCGGCGCCTACGGGGAAGAACATGCTGCTCCTTACGGATGCGGATGAAAACTTCACTCCAAAGGCGTTCACGGAATCCAAGGCGCGCATCCTATCCAACGAACTACTTCAATGGGCAAATCGTCCGGAAAACCGTGATCTACCACTCGACATTTCCAACGAGCCGGGAGTAATCAAAAGCCATGCAAACAACTGGGACAACAATCCGGATGGGAAGCAGTACCTTGAGAACATTGTCCGAGCAGGAGGCGGAACGCGAATCGCCAAGCTCGTGGGCCTACGCTTGGGGTATGCGGAAAAATATCTCGAACCCGCCTTCGCTGAACATTCTCCCCAGCTCCTTGAGCAATTTAGATCCGAAAGGGCTGATGCAAAAGGCCGCTGGCTCCCTGACGATCTTGCCCGACGAGCTTTTCACGACGCGATCCAAAAAGCCGCTGACAGCCACCCCGCCGGAAAAGCGGTAACGGTAAAAACCCCCGCGGAATACGCGGACAAGGGCGTCAAACTTTACCTTTCGCCAGATCGCACCGCGGGAGTTGCGGTCACGGCCGACGGCGATCTGGTCAGCGTCTTCAAGAAGTATGGATCCAAAACTGATGTTGATGCCTTGCTGGAGTACGCCTCCAAGCGTGCGGTCAAATTGGACGCTTACGCCAGCGGCGATGGTTACCTGATCAACAAGTACGGCAAGTACGGTTTCCGTCCGGTTGCCCGGGTTCCGTTCAATCGCGATTTTGCTCCAGAAGGTTGGCCTTATGAACGGTTGGGTGAACCGGACGTGGTCTACATGGTTAAGGATCCGGAAGGGATCACTGGCGCTCCGAAAGTCGAGGGCAACTACAAGCAGATCGAGTCCCAGATCCCGGTAAAATCCTTTGACGATGCGGTACTAACCCAAGTCAAGGCGGTCGATGATGTCCGCAGTACGAACGCAGTCAGCAATCGCGAGCGTGGCGCCATCAACTTCGCCGTCCTGAACTACCTCGGTCAGACTGCCCTTGGAGCGGCGGGTGGGTACTTCTACGGATACAACAAAGAGCCCGATGCGCCGCTTGATCAGCGCGTTTCGCTTGGTCTGCAGTGGGCGTTGTTCGGCATGGCGGCGGGTAACCCGTCGATCCGTAACGCCATCATCAAGGGCGTCTACAACGCCAAGATCCCGACCAAGTACCTCGGCGAAACCATCAAGCGTGGACTTGGTGGCATGGACAACTTCGTCATCTTCACCCAGTCGGCGTTGGGCGAGGTCTACGATGCCATCAAGGGCGAGGCTCCGCAGGCTGCCGCCCTGAAGAACAAGGCGGCAAAAGCACTTGAAACTCTGGAAGGGCTGCGGGCAAAGGCCGATCCCACCGATTGGTTCTCGGCCATGGACGCATTGTCCAACAACGGAGACTTTAATCGGATCCTTGATCCCAAGTTACGGGCCGCGACTTTGATAGTTCGTTCCACCATCGACGACTTTACCATCGACATGATCGGCAGCGGGCTTGTTCGACCCGGTAGCGATCTGGAGTCAATGATGGATAGGAATCGCGGGAAGTACCTTACCCGCACGTATGAGGTCTTCACCAATCCCGACTTCCAGTACGATCCGGTCAAACAGCAGCGCGCAATCGCCGAGTATGTTCGCCAGATGCAGTTGGATGGTAGCACCAAGTCCGTCGGTGAACTGCAGCAGGAAGGTCTGGAACTAACGCTGTTTCAGTTGGCTAGATCGCAAGGTACGGCGCTAGCTCCGAATGCCCGGTCCTTTGCGAACGGCAATGGCATTGCCCGCGTCGATGGTTCCATTCTCAAGCCTCGCAAGGAGCTGTCCGAGGCATGGCGCGAGATGCTGGGTCAGATCAAGGATCCCGTCCGGGCTGCCACGCTGACCGTCGACCGCATGGCGGACATCGTTGCCGCGGAGATGACGCAGCTGAAGATGGCGGAAGTCGGGCTGCAGTCGGGACTCTTTACCCGCAATGCGGATGCGACGCACACGATCCCCCTCGTCAACGTCCAGAACGAGAACACGTACGGACCGTTGAACAGGTTGTGGACCACGCCAGCTGTAGCCGACGGGTTGCGCACCATGCAGGCGTACCGTTCGCACAGCATGCCGTTCCGGGCGCTGGCGATGATCACCGGCACGATCAAGGTCGGTAAGACGGTGTTCCATCCCATCTCCTACGCGCCCAACTTTTTGAGTTCGTTGTCCCAACCGTTGGTACAAGGTCACGCGCTTCAGATGGTCTTCAATCCGAAGAACTATCGCGACGCGTTCAGCGTGGTGTTCGACTCTCCGTTCCCCTCCAATGCTGCCCGCGTCGAGGCTGACATCCCGATGCTGATCAAGGAGGGATTGCTTCGCCAGAGCGTGAACATGAACGATTTGGTGGAGACGGCCAAGGCTGCCGGTCTGAATAAGTTCGGCCAGCGGGTTGTCACGTGGTTGCCCAAGCCGATTGGCAAACCCATCAAGGCAGTGGCTGAAGGGGCGCTATCCATTTACGGTAAGGCCGAGGAGTTCCCCCGCCTGATCGGATTCTACGCGGAAGTTGGTCGCTACGCCAAAGCCTTGTTCGGCAAATCGCTTGATGACTTGTCCACCGCAGAGCAGGCGGTTGTGTACGACCGGGCGATCAAGGTCAGCAAGCAGGTGTACCCCAATTCGCAGGCGGTGCCGGAAGTGGTGAAGAAGTTGTCAGTATCCGGGGTCTTGGAGCCCTTCGTGGCGTTTAAGTACGAGACCTTGTTCCGCACGCCGTACAACACGATGCGCGTCGGCCTTGCTGACATCCGCGAGGGCGTTGAAACTAATAATCCACGTTTGGTAGGGACCGGCATGAACCGTGTTTCCTCCTTGGTCGGCGCCATGTACGGCGCGTTCGCGTTGTACGAAGCATTCAACCAGTTGCGTGGAATGTCTGGCGAACAGGACAAGGCGCTGCGTCGCCGGCTACCGGATTGGGACCGCACGGGTCTGCTCTTGGTCACCGAGTTCAAGCCGGATGAGGTGGCGTACGCCAACCAGAGCTACATCATGCCGCAGGCGTTGCCTGCTGCAGCGATCAAGGCGGCGCTCGAAGGAATGAACCCGGTCGAAGCCGCGGCGCTCTTTGCCAAGGAAACCGCCGGCGGTATGGTCTCCGATGGTGGGTTGTTCATCAAGCCGGTCATGGAAGTGGCGACCGGGTTCAACGAATACGGTCGGCGCATCTTCCCACGGGATGGCGGCAAGTACGTCGATGTCTCCAACATCGAGTCCGAAGCGGTCCGCAACTTCGCGACGCAGGGTCAGAACCTTGTGGCCGGCGTGCAGCATGTCCTCAAGACTGCTGCTCCGGGCTTCATGACCGAGAGCATGAAGTGGTACAAGGCCGCCAATGAAGAGGTTGGTCCGGATGGTCAGGTGTACAAGACGGGCGATCTGCTGCAGCGGTTGGCGGGTGTTCGCGTGCAACGCATCAATCTGCCGCTGCAGTTCGAGCGTCAGGCCGGCGAACTGTTCAGCCGGATGAACGAGGCGAACACTGCATTCGGTCGCGCCCGTAACCGCAAGGATGCCACGCCGGAATCCATCGATACCGCCTACCAGATGCTGGAGCAATCCCGCCGGATCATCTGGCGTGATGTCGTGCAGCATCTGCGTGATGGCGAACTGCTGAACCAGCCGAAGGATAAGATCCTAAAGAACCTTCGCGAGTCGGGCATCCCATCTGACTTCCTGCTGGGAGCGATGAACGGCTTCTACGTTCCCGGCAAACGGGACCGTGGAGTGACCCCCCGCGAGCAGTTTCAAGTGATGCTGTCCCTGCCGGCGGCGGAAGCTGATGCCATGTGGGCGCGCATCGTATCCACAGATCCCAACATGGCGAAGGCCATGCGGCCGATGTTCCGTGAAGTTGCAATCGGACGTACCGAGGAGGAGCGCATGATCCTTGCCATGGATGCCAACGACGGCACGCGGGCCAAGGTCATCGCGCAGGCGATCCTCAATCTACCCGATGACAATGTCCGCAAGATGAAATTGGCGGAATGGTCTGAGCGAGGATTAATCCGGGGACAGACGGCCAACTTGTTGTACGGTGATCCGATTGAGGCGGCCAAGGTTTGGGCCGAGGCTCGGGTTCGTCAGCAGATGGGCACCCCGCCAATGCCCCCACGTGAGCCGAATTCCACGCCTCCGACAAACCCGGGTGCCACGATGCGTCGTCCTGCACCGGTAGCTCCGCCGCCAGCTGCTCCGGCTCCGCGTCCGTCACCCCTGACCCAGTTCAAGGAAGGCGCCTACTATCAGGACCCGACCACCAAGGAGGTCCGCCAGTACGTCAACGGACGCTTCGTGAAGGTTCAGCCCTAACGGAAGCGGGCCGTCTTCTTGGCGACCGACTCGGGCTGCTTCACGAACTGCTTGCCGGCGCGCATGCCCTTCTTCTTCGCCGCGTTGGTGGCGGCGCGTTCGGAGGGTGACAAGGATTTCCAAGCGGCGGCAGGCAGGTAGCGTTCACCGGTCTTCAGCGATGGCTTGCCGCTGTAGGTGCGCCACATCTGCTCGCCCCACTCGACCAAGGACTTCTGCTGCTTCTTCATTTGGAGGTCTTGTAGCCGCCGCCGGCGCTGCGATACGCGACCGCCAGCAACTGGGCCTTGCGGGCCGACCACTGGCCGGGCTTGCCGCCCTTGCTGCCGGACATGATGCGCTGGAAGATGCTCTTTCGCAGGGCGGGCTTGGTGTACACGCCGGCCTCGTTCACGCGGGATTTGGATTTCATGGGTAAATCAACGCTTCGCCACGTCCCATTGACGCGGCTTGTTCTGCAGTTCCTCCAGTTGGGTCTGCTTGCAGGTCCAGTTGCGCTGGCAGATGGTGCAGTGCAGCAGATGGGTCGACACGTTGGCACCACCACCCACCGGTTCGCCCTTCCGATTGTAGACGATGGGGCTATGCAGGCAGCTGGTGTTGCGGATTCCGTCGATGAACAGGCAGTCATCGCGGTCTTCGGGACATTTCGGGTATTTGCTCATGGTGGAAGGTGACGCTTCACCTTTTCCCAGTACGGGCTTGGGTCCGGCCGCTTCCATCCTTGTGGTCCGTGCCTCCATATCAGGGCATAATCACGGAGTGTGGGCTCGCGGCCAAGACGTTTTTCGGTGGCGTAATGATTGAGGTAGACAAGGGCTATCTCACAAGCGGTCTTCCGGTTGAAAGCATCCGCGTCGGTGAAGGTGCGACCGGTGATACGTTCCACGTCGCGGAGCAGGATCGGACGGATCTGCAGTGGACCCATCTCACCCTCGCGGCCGGTGGCGCGGTCATTGCCTCCGCTCTCCACCATGATGAGCGCCATCAACAGCGCGTAGGGTATGACGCTCACCGACCCTCCGTTATCTTCTGGTAGCTGGACATAATCCGAAGCATGGCCGCCTGACCATCGCCCTTTTCCCGCAGCGACTCGACCACGACGTCGTCCATGGTCGCCGGCACCAGCAGGCGGTACACCCGTGGCACCTGCTGCTGGCCCTTGCGGGCGACGCGGGCGTTAAACTGGTCGTACAGTTCTCGGCTCCACGTGGGGCTGAACCAGATGACGTTGCGCCCACCCTGCTGCAGGTTGAGCCCGTGACCAAGGCTGCGGGGATCCGCCACGAGGTACTTGATGCGGCCGGAGTTCCACTCGTCCTCAAGGTTGCCCTTCACCTGCGTCGAATGCACGGCCCCGGGGATCAGGTTGCAGATGCGCTTCGCCTCGTGGATGTAGGAACAGGCGATCAGGGCCGGCTCGTTCAGGCTCTTCAGCAGCACCTTCAGTTCGAGGATCTTGTCCTCATGCACCACCTGCACCGAGCGGTCCTCGGCATAGATGGCACCGCTGCAAACCTGCAACAGCTTGTTCACGAGGACCGCCGCATTGGCCGCCGTGATGTCCCGTCCCTTGATGACGGCGATGAACTCCTTCTCCAACCGGCTGTACACCTTCCACGCGGAATCACTCATGCTGACGGGCACGTCGATCACCTCGGTGTCGGCCACGTCGAGGTAGTCGCTGCTGCGCAGCGTGAGCGTGATGTCCTGAATCTTGGAATAGATCAGTTCCTCCGATCCCGGACGCGGCTCCCAGTTGTACCGCATGTAGTCGGTCGGGTAGAAATACCGGTCACGGAATGAATGGTATCTGGACCCCAGTCTTTCCCCATCGTCGAGCAACCGGACCTGCCCGAATAACTCCATGATGCTGTTCGGACGAGGCGTGCCGGTCAGACCCCATCGGCGATGCCGTTTCTTCAGGAGCGGATGCAGGGCTTTGATCCGCCGCGAAGCGTGATTCTTCGCCCGTGTGATCTCGTCGAAGACGACGACGTCGCAGAAGTCGAGGGTCGTCAGCTTCTGCAGCCGCTCGTAGTTGATGAGGTACAGCTGCGCGTCGCTCTTCGGTTCCCCATCCATCAGGTGTTCGATGTCCATCCACTGGAACTGGTCCCACTTGCGGACCTCGTTCGGCCAAGTGATCCTCGCCACCCGCAGCGGCGCCACGATCAGCGCGGAACGGATGGCCCCGTCACGGAACAACTCGTTCAACGCGGATAGCGTGGTGGCGGTCTTGCCCAGCCCCAGCCCGACGGTGCAGTACGCCCGCGGACTGCTGGTCAGGAAGTCCCGCATCATCAGCTGGTAGGGTTCGAGCGACAGGATCATGCGAGGAAGAAGCGTCTCTTGATCTGCTCGACGGCCCAGTCGTAGGAGTCAGCCCATGCCGCCTCGATGTGGATGCCGCCGTGCAGGTTGATCCGGCCGATCTCATGCTCCTGCAAAGGCGTGGGCTTCTTGCCCGGCTGCTTCAATTCAAGGAACATGACTCGATCCCGACCGATGATGATGCGGTCCGGCACCCCGCGGGATGACGGCGAAACGAACTTGTACGTGAGCAACCCGTTCCTCTTGCAGTACGCCGCGACCTTGCGCTCGATGTCTGACTCCTTCATCCCAGCACCCGATTGATGCGTTGCATGGTCTCCTGCCGCTGGAGCTTGGCGATCCGACCCAGCAGGCGGGTGAGGATGAAGCGTCGACCGTTGCCGATCAGCTCCAAGATCACCAGCCGGCGCAGGTCCTCGACGTTCACGCCCAGCAGCAGGATCTCATGCAGTCGCCTCCAGTTCGACAGGTGAACCTGCAAGCGTTCAGCGTCCTTGTCAGTCAACAGGACCTCGTTCTCGAAGATCTGGAAGCGACTCGGGATTCTCATTTGTTCAGCTGCTTGATGAGCATGTCGGCGTGTTCGACCGCCAAGCGGCAGGAGCATTCGAGGCAGGACTCGCCCTTCATACGCTTGTTCTGGCCATTTTCATTCTCGGACTCCTCGCCCTCTTCCATCTCTTCATCCTCTTCCATCTCCTCGTCTTCGCCCTCCATCTCCACCTCTTCGGGGTTTCCGAGGATGCCCTGCAGGGCCATGGCGGCGAAGTACTCACGCTTGGTGAGGCCGGCGTTGTTGGAATCGGGGAATGCGGGATCGTTACCTTCGGTGTTCATTTGCTGTAGTAGTCTGCGAGTTTTGCCTCCGCCTTGAGAGGGAGTCCGTTCGCCCACGGCGGAAGCTGCTGAAGGGCGCTGGCGAACTCGCCGGGTGACCGGTCGCCATCATTCATGGCCAAGGCTTGGTCATGGATCAAGGCGAACGGGATCATCCATTGCTCCTCCGCCTTCCTCGCCCCGTAGGACATCAGGTCGGCAGCCACAGCCTGACAGATGTTCTCGAAAGCCTTGGCTCCGTACAACTTGATGCGCCCCCACTGCTGGGACATGGGGATCTGGCCGAGGTAGGTGAACTGCGTGGCCCCCTCGCGCTTCTCGTCGGGCATCAGCATCGGGCCGGGATAACTGAGTCTGCGACCGGATGGCAGTTGGATCTGCACGTACTGGATCCAAGACGATAGGTTCGAGATAACCCCAATTTGATTGGTGATTGTCGTATTAGACAAGTGCGCTGGATGGACGGCTCTTTTCAGCGCGGCATCGATTGAATTCCACATCCCCACCATTTTGTAATGCTTGGAACGGAAAGTATTCTTCGCTCGTTCGGCCAATTCCATGCTGATGTTGATGCCCTTCATCTGACAACTGGTTCGGAACTTCTCCGCTCCCATGCCGTACGACAGACCAAGGATCGCCTGTTTCCCCAGATCACGTTGGTCGGGGCTAACGTTCCATTCGCTGACGTTGAAGATCAGCGCAGCCATGCGGCGGTAACGGTCCACGCCCTTGCGGTATTCCTCCAGCGCCTCGGTATCACTGGATAGCCAACAGGCGATGCGTGCCTCGATGGCGTTGTAATCCGCATCCAACATCTTGGCATCCGGTTTATGGATGAAGTGCCGGATGCAGGAGGAGATGACCTCGACGGGGTTGCCGTACACCGAGTCGATCTCCTCGGCCGAAGCCCCGTGGCAGATCGCGGCATACGCCTCCTTGGTCACGGGACGCATCTCCACGCTGGGCTTCTTCGCGTTCTGGATCTGCGGACCACCGGCTGACCAGCGTCCGGTGCCGGTGCCATGGAACTTGAACACGCCACGCATGCGCTCGTCAGGCATGGCCCATTGCAGCATGGTCCCCACCTTCTTCGCGGCGGCGAACGACAGCTGCGAGTACAACTCGATGGCGCGTGCAGCCTGCGGGGAGATGATGTCCTTCGGCACCGACAGCAGGGTCTCACCCTGCATGTCGTCCAACCCTACGCCATTCGACTGCAGCCATTGGCGCACCTTCTCCCGCTGCGTGATCCGCAAACCGGTCAACTAGAAGAACTCCTCGCCGGCGTTGCGGTTCACCTCGTCGAGGATCGCCTGTGCGTTGCGCAGCGCGGTCACGTTGACGGGGATGCCGAGGTCGTTCATCCGCAGCGTCAGTTGCCACGTGTCCCAGTTGATACCCTCGATCCTGAAGGCATTCAACCGGTGCCAGATTCCACGCTCCACCGTCACGTCGGTGCGGCAGTACTCACAGAATTGTCCCCACTCTTCTGGAAAATCAATCGGCTCGTTGAATGAACCGTCCTCGTTCGGGATGCTGAACCGGCGGATCAAGGACTTGCCCTTGGCATCCTTCGCCACCGGCAACCCCAGCATCGCGGCGCACTTCTCCAAGCTCTCGGCCACGCCCGCGATCCGCGCCATGGCTTGCGTGCAGTGCCAGCGATCCAATGGGATCCACGGGAACTGATCGCGCTTGTTATCAAGGACGGCGATCTCGAACGGCGCGTTGTGCGCGACAAACTTGGTGCCGGATTCCAGCAGCTTCAGCGCCCCGGGATCCGACTTCACCCCCGCTGACTCGTACTTGGGATTCACCCAAAGCCGGACCGGCTGCGACACGTCCTCCGTCGCGACGCCCATCAGCATCACTTCGGTGGACGGGTCGCAGCCGTAGCGGTACGCACCGACCTCGGGGAGATCGGCGCGTGACCGCGTTTCAATGTCCAGCAGGATGGTCACTCGTCCTTCTTCAGATCGACCTGCAGGTATTCCAGCAGGTCCTCGTCCTTGAGGTCCAGTAACTCGATCAGTTCAGCCACGGAGATGAACTCCTTGATCTGACTGGTCGCGATGCGGTCATCCCGCAACTGACGCGCCAGATCACGGGCCACGTACATCGGGTTCATCAGATCACGTCCTCTTCATCGAGAGGCTTGAACTCCTTGTTCACGTCGACGGCGCTGTCACCAAACTCGTCGCCGTCCTTCACGAACTGGACCGCACGCAGCTGGGCGTTGATGCGCTTGCCGTACTGGTTGTCCTGCGCCCACAGGCGGATCGACGCGTTGACGTAGCAACCGGCGTACGGCTTGCCGTCGGACTCGGCGAGCTGCTCCATCTTGCGACCGATCACGTGGGGACGCTTGTCGCTGCGGCTGTTGATGAACATCACGGTCTCGCCGTAGCCATCGACATCGGGCTTCTCCGCTCCAACACGCAGCGCGATCTTGGGCGGCTGCTTGCCCTTGAAGGAATCCTTCACGATGGCGGCGATGGCCGCCTTCACCGCGGCGATTTCCGCGGCGTTGTCCTTTTTGTCTAGGATGAAGGCCGCTTGGTACGCGGGCTTCGACGTTGCATCAGGTCCCTTGCGCGGCTCCCACAGGGCGGGAAACGAAAGGCGAACATTATTGAGGGTGATATTCATCGGATTTATCTCGGATTAATCTAACGGTTTCAGGCCATTATCGGGTTGGAACGAGAGAGTGGGACGAGGATCGTCCTCCAAGACCAACGTGGGCTTGCCCTCGGGTTTAGTGATCAGCGAAGTCAGCTTGTTGCGGAACTTCGTTGAAAGTTCGGAGCCCTTCAGCAGCCGTTCGGCCGCCGCGGGCGATAGGAGATCGGAGCGCGGACGCATCTCGTCCATGGACAGATGATTCGACAGCAGCCGCTGGGCCGCATCGACATCCCTCCACTGACGGTTGGTCTTACCCTCGACCAGCTTGAGGCCGGCGGGTTCGGCACCCGCCATGAGGTCGGCCACCTCCTGATTCTCGACCGCCTCCAGCCATTGGTTCAGGACCTTCTTCGCCTTCAGCACCTGAACACGTTGCTCACGTGACAGGGCACCGGGGTTCGGAAGGCTGATGACCCGTGCATCCTCGGGCAGAGCGACCAGTCCGCGCCGGGCGTAGGCGGCACAGAGCCCCTTCGCCGGACAGAACTGGCACGCCTTGTCGTCGGGCACGAACTCACCCTTGCCGGCCAAGGCGATGGCCGCCTTGTCCTTCAGGTTCTCCGCCAGTTCGGCCAGCTGCTTACGGGTCAGACTCCACGTACGCACCGCTTCCGAATTGTTCCGGTCACGGGGCTGCACGATGGTCATCTCCACGGTGAGGTCGTCGGAGAACTCGGTGATCTGTTCCCATGATTGGATCAGGGACTCGGCATAGATCGCCATCTGGGTATTGCCCTCGGCTTCCACGCTGACTCCCTGTCCATACTTGAGGTCAAAGATCTGGACCTTGTTCGGTTCAAGGACCGCCGCATCGACGATGCCGTTGCGATGCGGCAGGTAGAACAGGCCGACCGGTTGCTCGATCAGGAGCGTGCCGGATCCCTTGCGCTGCGCGACATGGTCCACGTACGTACGCACGTGGGTCAGCATGTCGGCGCCAATGGGACCAGTGTCTTCACTGGACAACATCTTGGCCGCAAGGGCGTGGGCGACCGTACCCTCGTCGGCGAAGACGCTCTTGTCCGGTGGCAACTTGTCCGCCTGTTCGACGATGAACGCGGGCGAGGCAGTGCATACCGACCAACGGCCGGACGCGGAGGGTCCGACGTCGATCTGTTTAGGATTTCGCGGCATCGGCAAGGGCGGCGTTGAGGGACGCGAACACCGCCTCGTACTTCTCCTCCGGGCACTCGGTGATCCGGCGGATCCCATGCTCCTTGTTGATGCGCAGGATGTCGGGCAGTCGCTTCTGGGCGAGCAGCTTGCCGGCGGCGTCACGGAGATCGGCCTGCGTCACCTTGGACGTGGGCACGAACTCGGCGTTGGTGCCGGCGGGAGGAAGCTCCTCGACCACGGGGGCGGGAGCGGCTTCAGCCTTGGCGGCCTTGGCCTTGGGCTTCTCGTCCTTCGGGGCAGGGGCGGCGGCCGCGGCGGGAGCAGCGGCGGCGCGGTTGTTCAAGGCAACGGTCAGTTCCTTGATTGCGGCGGTCAGTTCTTGGATGGTGGTTTCGATCATAGGTCAAATGTCCTCTGCGGTGGGAAGTGCGCCGCCGGCCTCGAGGTCGTAAGTCACCATGTCCTTGGTGATCGGATACGCGGCGTTGCCGATGTGCGGCAAGATGCCCATCCCTAGGTCGACGAAGATGCGGAAGCCGGCACGACGCGCCTCGCGGGAGAAGTAGTAGTCCTCACCAAGCAGACGGCCGGGCTCACGCACGCCGTTCGCTATCTCCTCAACCTGTTCGAGCGTCAGCTTGCGGGCAGCCAGTCCGTGGCGGATGGCATCGAGCCGACCTTCGGCCGTGCCCGGGCCGACCGGCCCCATCGGGAACCAGTCGAAGCGGATGGAAGTCGGGTCACCCTCATGAGCCTTGGCGGCGAAACGGCGGTCAGGGTTCGCCTCCATCATCTCCCGCAGCACGCGGACCTTGGTGCGGAGGAAGCCGGTCGCCACACCGTTCACCTCCAACAGACCATCCGGTTGCACGGTTGCGCCGGGCTTGGGCGTGAAGAGCCACGCTGGTTTGCCCAGCTTCTTCTTGCAGTACACGCCGGCCACGATGTCCACATCATGGGACATGAGCCGAGGCAGGTAGCGTTCCCACAGCATCAGGTCCTCGTCGATCTGGACCAGTTCATCGAAGCCTTCGCTGAACGCATGGAAGGCGATCTCGTTGCGGGCGAAGTTCACGCTCGGCCCGCTGATGAACAGCGTGTGGATGTCGTAACCGGGCACGCCCCGTTGAATCAGGGGCACCAGTTCCTTGACGTAGTTGGACGACGCACCTTCACGGAGCGGAGTCGCGATGAGCAGACGGGGAAGTTTCATTTGCGTTTGAGAATTGCGAACGGACCAATCTCTTCCATGACCATGCTCGCCTCATGCTTGTAGCGCAGCACGGCATGGAAGACGCCCTCGTGACTGCGAAAGTCGTCGCAGATCATGACGCCATTGGGGGCAAGGATCTCGCCGTAATGCTGGCAATCGGCGAACAC
>Ga0129336_10001747_pt1 | contig 13274 bp, 21 predicted proteins | sample CPB6_02_DNA_FD_96878 | JGI IMG/M metagenome (GOLD analysis project Ga0129336, IMG submission 96878) | Freshwater to marine salinity gradient microbial communities from Chesapeake Bay, USA - CPBay_Sum_0.6_0.2_DNA | ecosystem: Environmental > Aquatic > Marine > Coastal | place: USA: Chesapeake...
GAGCCTTCCCACTGCATAATCAAAGCCAAAAAATTCACAATTCAACGGGGTGAGTTACTTCGTTCGATGCAGACCTTATCACGCAGGTGGGATTGCTCAGTGTCGAAGGTTAGGACGTTCCTGCTGATGCTTGAAGAAGACGGGATGGTGAAGGTTACAAGCGAAAAAATTGCCACACGCATAAAAATCGCTAACTACGAGGACTATCAAGGGTTTGAGGAAAAACAAGAAACGCAAAAAAATCGCAAAAAAAACGTAGAAAAAATGCAAAAAAACACATTAGAAGAAAGAAAGAAAGTATTTAGAGATATGCTCTCATCCTTCGTAACTGACAACAACAGGGAAATGTGCAATGACTTCTTTAGGTACTGGACTGAAACTTCCCTGAAAAGCGATAAAATGCGCTTCGAAATGGAGAAGGTATTCGATGTAGGCAGACGCCTGTCAACATGGGCGCGAAATGAAAAAAAATTCACTCCACCTGTGGCAGAATCTTCCAACGATTTGTACAACAATGTAATGAGGCAAATCAATGGTACAGGTTCAAGGTAATGCAACGGACTACCTGTTAGACGTACGCAATGGGCGTATCAAACAGGGGTTAGGTATTGGTTGCACCTTAGACGACCATATTCGTTTCAAACCTTCCCAACTGAATATCATTTTAGGACACGATAATGTCGGCAAATCGTACTTCGTTTTTTGGTATTTTTTGACACTGGCTTTGACTCATAATCTCAGGTTTATCCTGTGGGCAGGTGAGAATCATAAAGGGCAAATACTTAGGGACATGATTCAAATGTATCGGGGTGTAAAGTTCACCGAATTGACCGAGCAGGAGATAGTGTCGTCTGCAGCGTATATCGAACAATACTTCGAGTTCGTTGACAACAAGACCCTTTACAAACCTGATGCGCTTTTACGGATATTCGAGCAATCCGAGGCAAACGCCTGTTTAATTGACCCATTCACAGGACTTGACCGAGATATGACCTACGAGGGTAATTACCGATTCCTAAACTTAGCGCGAGACTTCTGCAATCGTACTGGAAAAACAATCTACATCAATACGCACCCGAATAGCGAATCAGGAAGGAGCGGAAACCTGTACCACGATGGCGATTGGAAGGGACATTTGAAGCCCCCACTAAAAGACCATATCGAAGGTGGCAAAGCGTTCCTGAACAGGTGTGATGATATGTTTGTCATCCATCGCTTAGTGAAGCACGAAGGCATGAGGTACTACACGATGTTCTCAGCCGAGAAGATTAAGGATGTCGAAACTGGAGGACAAATCAATCGCCTGAATGAGCCAATCCTATGCGAGTTCAATTACGGGTTGGGCTTCTTAGTTCATGGCGTTGATTCCCTCGCACCCGTAAGACCGAAAAAATCAACTAACAAAAATTTGTTCCATGGACTATGAATTGTACCTGTTACGGATTAGGCTTCAAGCCAACACCCTGTTCTTGAAAATAAAGTTAAGCAGGGAGGAAATCGAGCAAAAGCATCCGCACCGAAATGACCTTATCAAATCCATGAAGGAAGGGGAGCAGATGGCACTGGAAAGTTACGAGTTTATACGATTGGCTCAGGATGAGATTAGCAGCCTTCGTAAGACACTCAATGCTTCCCACTTTACCAATCTGAAATTGGAGGCGGAAGTGCGAGAGTTACGACAAAAAAATGCAATTTTACTGTCAAAAGTAGAATTATGAAGCGATGTAGGATATGCAAAAATCCATTTCAGCCCCGTTTCAGCCGTTTAGAGCGAGTTTGTTGGGATGTAGAATGTAAGTCGTCAGAAGCAATGGCGAAACTTCAGCAAATCAAAGATATAGAAGCCAAAAATCAACGGAAGCGACTGAAATCAATGAAATCTGACCTGATGACCACTCAGCAATGGGTGACCAAGGCGCAACTATATTTCAATAAATTCATTCGGCTTAGAGACGAGGGGAAGGGATGCGTATCCTGTGGGGCTTCCCTGCGTGGTAAAAAGTTCGATGCAGGACATTTTTACAACGCTAATAATCATTGGGGGCTACGCTTCCACGAATCCAATGTACATGGTCAATGCGTTAGGTGTAACCGAGACCTTCACGGCAACCTGTTAGAGTACAGGAAAAGAATAACGGAACGCATCGGGACTGATGGATTGGAGGCACTGGAAAACTCAGCCAACGATACTCGAAAATTTACTCGAGATGAATTGATAGAAATCTACGCTAAATATAAGGCGAGGTGTAGATTATATCAAAAAAATGATTAAATTTACAATAATTAAAAATCACTAAAAATTACTCAAAATGAGCAGAACAAAGCAACAAGTAGAGAGGGTAATGGAGCATGACCCTGCGCAAGAGGTGGCAGTGCCATTCATCGAGCAAACGGCTCCAACTAACATCAAACAGGCTATTGCAGCATTCCAACAGGAATGTCCTGTAATCCTGCAACAAACAAAAGGATTCGGTTATACCTATGCCGACCTTCCAACAATCTTCAATATCATCAATCCCCTGTTAGCGAAGCATCGTTTAGGCTTCTCTCAGCCATTGGACGGAGACAAGGTCAAGACGATTGTTTTTCACATCGACACTGGAGAGGTAATTGAAAGTTCAATAAGCATCCCTCAGGGCGTAATGCTCAAGGGCATGAATGACTTTCAAGTTTTGGGCAGTGCCATTTCTTACCTGCGCAGGTACTCCATCAGTTCAATTTTGGGTATCGTCAGCGACAAGGATACGGACGCTTCAGGACAACAGGTTTCCAAGCCGTCTAAACGCACTCTAAACGACAATGAGTTCATTCGTTTATGTGGGGCTATCAATGCAGGTAATATGACTTCTGAATCTGCACAGGCAACATACGCCTTGACTCCTACTCAAATCGCAACTATCGACTCATTATGATAGGGCATCAATGGTTGGTCAGAGCCTCTCAGGTTGGGGGGCTTATGACCAAAGGACGTGGCAAGGAGGAATGGGGTGCAACTGCACTTCAGGTAATCAAAGATGCAGTCCTTTTCAACGAATACGGGGTAGACAAATTTGTTACTTCCAAGCACATCGAAAAAGGCATAATCAACGAAGCCGAATCACTGGAAATGGTGAAGCGTGTAACGGGGTGGGCACTCGACCTTGATAAGCCCAAACAACGCCTTGTAAACAATTGGGTAATCGGTGAGCCTGATGTACTTTGTAACGGGCATTTAATCGATGTAAAGAACTCATGGGATGGCACTACTTTTCCATGGTTTGACACCGAGGTTGCAAATAATTCTTACTATTACCAATTGCAGACGTACATGTGGCTTAGTGGCTACAAATCATCGTACCTAATTTACACCCTTACTTCTGCACCTGAACACATGGTATTCAAAGAGGGTGAACGATTGGCGTACAATCTGCATCCACTTCCTAAATACATCGGCAAGTCGTTTGATGAAATGCTCGAAATCGGGGAGAAATTAGCAAGGCAGCAATTGGTATTCGACCATATCGATGAAAGTCGCAGAGTCAAGATGTTCAGAATCGAGCGAAACGATGATGTAATCGAGCAAATTCGTCTGAGGGTGGAAGCAGGTCGGGAAATCTACGACACATACTTAAAACAATTAAAAACACAAATATGAAAGCATTCGAGGCATACGATGATGCGTTCACTATTCAATTCCCAAACGGATGTTTAATATCGGTTTCGTGGGATGCAGGAACGTATTGTGATGGGGGCAAATCCACAGTGGAGGTTGCTTGTTTTTCAAGCAATGCAAAATGGATGGTATTCGACTTCAAGACGAAGCAATGGCATACACTTGAAAATGGCACTGAGGTAATGAGAGACCTGTCAGCACTGGAAGTAACTGAACTAATGAATCAACTATCAAAATTATGAAAGCAAAGGTAGAAACATGGCTCGAACAAATTAGGACGGGCGCAATCAAATCAAATATTGTACGGGTGCTGAAACACATCCAAGATGCAGGAGCGCATGGAACTTCAATCTACGATATGAGGGACAAATTGGGGATGACTCACCAATCCCTCACTGCAGTGGTTTCCATGTTGGCAGACGAAGGGCTTCTATTCGAGGCAGGTGTATTCCAAGTCAAGACCTCATGGTACACAATCTACGTTTATGTATCCAACGCGGAAGCCCGAAAGGAAATAGCGTTCAAGCGTAAGGCAGAGAAGTTTCATCAGTGGCTTCAACGGGGGTGCGATGAGTACTTAGATTTCATGTCGCCACAACTTCGACTGGAAGTATTAACCGACCATCATGGAGGTCATAATCACTTAGGAGTATGAGATACTTAATCATTTCCCTGAGTGCATTCGTCATCGAAATATGCTCTACCTTCTACATATCCTACGTTGCTTCTGAGAACGCAATAGGGATGATAATCTTTGCAGGAATAGCACCATACTTAGGACTTCCATTCATTGGTTACATGGTGGAGTCAAAAGATTGGTACGAGAGGTGGAGAATGGCGATGGCTTTATCGGCAGGGTACATGGCAGGTAGTTTATTTGTAATCTTTTTAATTCAATAATATGGAACAAAAACAAAACACAGGAGCAATCTTCAAAAACGATAAGAAGACCTCGCAGAATCACCCTGACTACAAGGGTAAAATTAACGTGGAAGGCAAGGACTTCGATGTTGCTTTATGGCTTAAAGAATCGTCAAAAGGCATGAAGTATTTTAGCGTATCGGTTTCCGAGCCGTATGTACAAAATAATCTCGCAGGGGCTTCCAATCAGGCTCAGCCTGTTCAATCACCTGTGGCAAACAATGATGATGACTTACCCTTCTAACGATGACGAAAAAAGAATTAGCAAATATCAATCAAATCGTTAGGGATAAGATTCTCAAACACCTTGAACTGAACGACATGACGCTTAATGCATTCGCAAAAGAGGCAGGAGTCCATCAGAATCAACTTTGGCTTTACCTGTACTCAGGAAATGAATCCAAGGGACTGCATTCATCGACACTGGAGAAAATTGGGCGATATTTAAGTGAGAATGGACGTTAATCGGAATGGGGGGCAGATGCCTCCCATTTATTGTATACAGGTATATGCAATTAAATTTTTTACTTTCTTTGTAGAATGAATCGCGAGTACGAGAACGGGTATCCAACTCAGCGCATGGTGTTTAAACTTGCTGAGGTGTTAGGGGTGAATCGCCATGCCATAACATTCAACGATGGCTATGGGGTATCGAAATCCGTAATCTACTACAAATCATCAATAGCAAATCGGAGCATAGAGACCTTCTGCAAATTCCTTATGTACAACAAGGTCGATGTTGACTCCATCGTTGAAAACAAAATCACAATTAAACAATCGAAAAAATGAAACAAGGTTTTTTTGTAGGGTTAACTATCGTTGCCCTTCCATTACTTATGGCAATCTATTTTGCTGATAGATTCGTATCTATCCTTCTTCCCTTAGCGGATGTATCTCCATTGCACAAATGGATGTTCGATGCTCAGGCTATGACGAAATCAATAATTCGGGTATGCACTGCAGGTATCGTTTATTGTTTCTACCTGTTAATCAGATACGTAATCCTCGCATAATCAAAACAAACTCCATGGAACTAATATCAATCAAAAAAATCAAACCAAATCCAAAGAATCCGAGAACAATCAGCCCTAAGAAATTTAAGGCACTTGTAGATTCCGTTCGTGAATTTCCTGAAATGCTTGAGGTACGCCCAATCGTAGTGGACGAAAACATGGTAATCTTAGGGGGCAATATGCGATTCAAAGCAATCGTAGAAGCAGGTTTCAAAGAGGTGTATATTATTCGCGCTGAGAATCTTTCTGAGGCGCAGAAGGACGAATTCATCATCAAGGACAACGCCAACTATGGTGATTGGGATTGGGATGTCTTAGCCAACGAATTCAAGCAGGACAATTTACTCCATTGGGGTATGGATGTATGGCAGCAGGAGGAGTACACCAAATATGAATCCGAGGACATAATTGATGATGGGGAAGACGAATCCCATCCAACAGGCTCAGCCGTTGAAGTTCACAAACCTGTTATCATCCAACTGGAATTCGAAATAGGCGACTACCAACACGCACAGGAATTAGTTAAACGGGCTAAGGCGCAAGGTCATAACATCGGTAGCCTTCTTATTCATTCAATGCAAAAATCATTAGGACATGGAATCAATTGACATCAACTTACTCATCCCACATGAGCATAATCCACGCACAATCTCAGCGCGGAAATTCGAATACCTGAAACAATCCATCAAGGACTTTCCTGAAATGCTTCAAATAAGACCGATTATAGTCGATATGACGAATCGAATCCTATGTGGCAATATGAGGTTCCAAGCATGTCGAGATATTGGCTTAGAGACAATCTATATCAATCGAGTGGACTTACCTGAGGAACGGGCTAAAGAACTGATGGTGAAGGACAACTTATCCTACGGGGATTGGGACATGGATTCACTGGAGTTCGGTTGGGATATGGAAATGGTCGAGAAGTGGTTAGGTAAGGAGAACGTAGATTACTCAGCCCTTGATGACTACGAGGATGTCTTAGCAGGTGTTGACGACCTCTATAACGGAGTCAAGAAGGCAATCCAAATCGAAGTGGGGGCAAAGTACGAAGAAGCCAAGGAACTGGAGAAGCAATGCCGAGAGGCAGGTATCTATATTGGTGGCGAATTCATTCAATACCTTCAAGACGTGGTTAAATGAAAACAATCGAACTAATACGGGTAGAGCATTCCAAGAAGGTTGGGGATACCTGTGGGGATATTCTTCCCAATGTAACTGAGGATTGCATACTAACTTCAGATGGTGTACCTGTGGGCTTCTACTTACGGGATGTCCGCAATCATTCAGAGAAGTTAGGCAAGTTCTTAGACATCGCCAATGCTGAATTCAGGTCAAAGCGTGTACCCAAATCGGTAATGACTCGAAGCAGCGCACTGAACGCACGTAGGGAGGGCGGTAAGGGCGTAGAACAGTACTCTACAATAATTGGCTCAGTCCCACCGAAACCACACATGAGAAGACCTTATCCAACGCGGAGCAGCGTTCACTCAGTGAAGTCCGCAGAGATATTCGTCAAGTCGATGTTACTCGCAGCACTGGAAAGCGAAGAACTAATCAAAAAGTATACGCCTGAAATCTACGAAACTCAGATTAAGACCATTGCCGAAAATGTACCAAAAGAATGGCGATTCGCAAATGGGTTTACTTCCTCTATTTCAAATTTCAATATTGCAGCAGCCTACCATATTGACACTGCAAATTTAGTTCCATGCGTAAACGTAATTCTGTCAAAAAAGGAAAATGCATACGGGGGTGATTTGAGCGTTCCTGATTATGACGCGGTATTTTTTTCGGGCGATTATTCGATGGTAGTTTACCCTGCGTGGAGGTCACTTCATGGGGTGACTCCAATCGTTCCAACGGCTCTAAATGGGTATCGAAATTCGTTCGTTTTTTACCCTCTCAAAGCGTTCAAATATGATGAAATTAAGGGCGAAAATTAGGTGAAAAAAGGGCAAAAATTGGAAAAACACAAAATCGCGTGAGGCACAATTAGAGCCGTTTAGAGCGAGTTTACCTATTCGATGGGATGGTAGTATTAAAAAAAAAAGATATGCAAAACGCCCTCTGAGACAGGGATACCAAAGGGGTTAAAAAATTATCAGTTATGTGTGGAATCGTTGGATATTGTACAAAAAACAGGGACGAAAATGACGCTTTTCGGGTGTTCAAATTGATACGTCAATCACGCATTCGGGGGCTTCACTCATTCGGTTTTTCGTGGTATGAAAATGGACAAATTTTGTCCAAAAAGTACTTTCAAAAAGAGTTCAAAGATTTGAAAATTCCTGACTCAGATACCCTCATTTTTCATAATCGCTATTCGACCTCAGGCGACTTTCGTGACCATAAAAATAATCAACCAATCGATATTGGCGACCTCTCATTAGCGTTCAACGGGGTGATTGATATGCGGACGAAAAAAGAAATGGAAGACCATTACGGCATCAAAATGGAAACCGATAATGACGGGGAAATAGTCCTAAGGGTATCCAAAGGCGACCCCGAGGAAATGGTAAAATTCATATCCAACAAAGGAAGTTTTTCGGGAATCCTTCTCCAAGGTGGCGACCTTTATGCGTTCACAAATGGGCGCAGACCTCTATACCGAGCAATCTTAGGTCAATCGACCTTCGTGGCTTCCACCAAAGATATATTTCATCGGGCTTTGGAAATCAATCCTGAGCCAATACCAATCAATACCCTAATCAAATGCAGTTAATTATCACAAGTGCAACGGAACAGGATGCCGATTGGATAAAAGCAATCTACAAGCAGGAAAAAGAGCATTTAGGCTCATTCAATCTTTATCAGGTATGGGACAATTACCTGTCAGGCACTGGAAACAATCGTTTTTCCAAAATTGAAGATTTCGCCTTCTGCAATTGGGGGTACTCACCCCGTAAGAAATGCTATGTTATTCATGACATCGGAATCCATGCCGACCACAAAGGGAAGGGAATAGGCAAATTCTTTGTTTACTCCATCGCTGAAGTGGCAAGGCGAAAACAATCTTACCTGATGCTGAAATGCAACGTAACGAACGCAAACGGCAATAAGTTCTACGAGGCTATCGGAATGCAACAAAAGGGCGTGAATTACACTAAGAACGGACAAGAACAAAACGTATGGATACTTACCTGAAAGAATATTTACAATACCACATGAACTCATCGCGATGTAGGGACATTGACCCTGCGAACGATACCCTGCGCTATATCTGCAATCGATTCGAACTGAATCTCGAACAACGATATTGGTTAGCCTTCCTGTATGCCTGTACCTATTCCCCTACCACCACTTACTACATTTACAATGAATTTCCTGACTTCGAGAATGTCGATGTAAATCGGCTTCAACGATGGTGGGACTCAAAGAAATCCGCACTCATTTTTCAAACTGATAGATTACGAGTGAAGACCTCAAATCAATTCGTCAATTCGTTCAAATCCTATCGGGACTTAATTGGCTTTGGAACTCAAGATGATTTCTTTTCTTCCCTGTGTACTGGAAACAACGATTCAAACTACGATAGGGTGTACAAAGCAACGGGAGAGATATTCACGTTCGGACGTTTTACCCTGTTCATTTATTTGGAGATGCTGAACGTACTTACCGACCTTCCCATTGAGCCGACTATACTGGATTTGTCTGAGGCAGAATCATGTCGCAATGGGGTGGCATTCGCCTTCAATCGTAGACACTTGAACACGCATGGCAAAGACAAGAAACTGACAAAGCAGGAAATACTTCTACTCCAAAACGACTTCAGCGAAATAATGGAAATCGTACAGGAACTGGACATAGAACACAAATCAATATGGAACGTGGAGACGACCTTATGCGCCTACAAGAAATTTCGGTTAGGCAAAAGGTACGTAGGCTTCTACATCGAAAGGGCAGGGAAGGAAATAGAGAAGATGCAACAGGCTATTACTGAGGGTGTTGACTGGACGCCTCTATGGGAGTTCAGGAAGGAAACCTACAATCACTCATTACTCAAGGAACTATGGTAAGAATCATTCTTTTAATCGGTGTTCAGGGGAGTGGCAAAACGTGGGTATTCAAGCAACTGATTGAGCGATACCTGTGCAACTCAAAGAAGAAGATAGGCACCATTCGATACCACACCAATGGGGAGTTAGTCATCGCAGGTAAATACGACAATTCCATGTTTGAAGGTAGCGACAAATTGAGCATGGCAGTGATGTCTGATTACGACCTGTTCATGCAACTGAACGCACACAACATAATCCTTCTCGAAGGAGACCGATTCACCAATAGCAAGGTAATCGAAAATGAACTCTATCCACCATGGGTAATCCGAATCAATAACGATGGCAAATGGGGAAGGGAACATCGAGGTTCAAAGCAATCGGAGGCGGTAATTCAAAGGATGCAAACAAGGGTAAACAACATAACGCCTAACATGGAGGTGGCTGACTCCAACGAGGCTTTGAAAGTAATAACAAATCTAATCGACCAATATGAAATTCGTTAAGAACACCAAGTACTACACAGGCGTGGTATATGAATGGAATCTTCCAACGGGACACACCTGCCCATTCGCACTGGAATGCTTAGTCAAGGTAAACAGGGAGACAGGGAAGTTTGAAAACAAATCAAACGCATACCGATGTTACGCAGCATCCCCCGAAAGATTTCCTGCAGTGCGCGAACACCGATGGGCTAACTTCGAGTGGGTGAAGAACGGAAACAAACCAATCATACCAAAGGGGTGCAAGGCAATCCGAATCCACGCTTCAGGGGACTTCTTCAGCCAAGCATACTTCGATATGTGGCTTGAAATCGCAAGAGAGAATCCGAATGTAGAAATGTGGGCATACACCAAGAGCCTCAACTATTGGGTAAGGCGCATTAGTTCCATTCCTGCTAACTTGACCTTAACGGCTTCAATGGGTGGAAGGCATGACCAACTAATCGCGGAATATGGATTGAAACACGCAATAGTAGTAAAGAACAAATCCGAAGCCCTTCTACCTATCGACTACAATGATGACTATGCAAGAATACCAAATCAGTCATTTTACCTGCTCGATAACTTCAAGAGCAAATAATCAACGAGAAGGCGTCTAACATTCGTTCTAAGGCACTAATGTATATCGTAACAAGGAATAAGTTAACTTTGTAAAGAAACACACTGAGAAACAAACTATAACAATCAAATGTATGGGAGCCTCTAAGACACAAACGGACACACAAAAAAAAGCGATGATTCAAGCGATGGAGAAATCATTGGGAATTGTCACCACTGCATGTCGTAACGTGGGGATTGCAAGGGACACTCACTACCGATGGATGAGGGACGATGACTCCTACCGAGCCTCGATTGAATCCATTGAGGGAATGACACTGGACTTAGCCGAATCGAAACTTCATGAGGAAATCCTGCAGGGCAATACGGCAGCGATTATATTCTTCCTAAAGACCAAAGGCAAGAAGCGAGGGTACGTTGAAAAGCAGGAGGTAGAGACCACCATCAAGACGCCTGACTTCAGCGGAATCTCAACGGACGAACTCATGCAACTTCTGAATGACTGAGGCAATGGCGATGAAGGTGTCACCGAGGGAGAAGGAATACCTACGGCAGTTACTTCGGAGGGAGTTAGCAAGGCGTTCCCTGTGGCAGTTTTGTCTTTACATTGATGCTGAGTTCTTCAGGTCAAGACCATTCCTTCAGGAAGTGGCAGAAGCACTGGAGATGATTGACTCAGGGCAACTGAAATCGCTATCAGTGTCGATGCCCCCAAGGGCAGGAAAGTCCTACATCACTTCCCTCTTTTGCGCATGGACGTTGGGGCGCAATCCTTCTGAGTCAGTTATGCGTAACACCTGTACTGCAACACTCTATGTGAAGTTTTCCTACGATGTTCGGGCAGTGATTCAATCCACCAAGTACAAGGAGGTTTTTCCTGAGGTCAGGCTCAGCGATGACAAGAAGAATCTACAAGGGTGGAACACCAACTCATCGAGGCAGGTCGGTTACTTTGGTGCAGGGGTTGGGGGTACTATCATCGGCTTTGGTGCAACCAAGGTGGCTATAACCGATGACCTTTACCGAGGGATTGAGGATGCCCTCAGCGATACAGTCAACGACAGGATTCACCAATGGAAGCAATCCACTCATGACTCACGCTTCGAAACTGGATGCGCACGGGTTGACATCGGGACTCGATGGTCGCTTAACGATGTCATTGGCAGGAACATGGAGCAGGGCGTATACGAAAGGTCAATCATCATTCCTGCGCTGAACGACAACGGGGAATCCTTTTGTGAAGCCGTAATGACCACTGAGGAGTTCATGGAGAAGCGGAGAAGGACTTCACCTGAGATATGGAGTGCTGAGTACATGCAGTCGCCTGTGGACATCAAAGGACGTCTATTCAGCGAACTTCAATACCTTGATGAATCCGAGTTCAATGCGCTGACCGAACAACACGAGGTGGCAGGTGCAATAGCCTACATCGATGTGGCTGACCAAGGGGCTGACTATACGGCAATGGCAGTGGCGGTGTTGGTCAACAATCGGTGGTTCGTATGCGACTACGTGTACACGCGAGACAATACCGACATCACGCTTCCCATGTGCGCTTCCCTGTTGAACAAATGGCAGGTTAAATACTGCAGGGTTGAATCCAACTCCATGGGGGCGATGTTCAGCCGACAACTACAAACGCTGACCGAGTGCAAGATACTGCAGGTGGCGAATCAGGTCAACAAGGTTACCCGAATCATAATGCAATCGGTGTTCATTCAGAATCGACTGACCTTCATCCGAAAGGAGCAGGACTCGATGGCAATCCAATTCGTGCAGAATGTACTATCCTTCTCAAAGGAGGGGAAGAACAAGCACGATGACGCACCCGACTGCATGGCAGGACTTTCTATTTTTCTGCAATCGTTATTCAAAAATCTTTAACTTTACATAATGAAACTTTCTAACACATGGACTTAATAAATTTTTGGCAATCTTTTTTCGGTGTCAACTTCAATCCAATGGGGCGATACATTGACCAAATGCGGACTATCTTCCCTGTCAACCAATCGCAGATTTGGGGGAAGAAGGAAGCCGTATGGGTGGACGTGAATGACGCATGGAAACTCTACATTGAGATACCTGAACTCAGAGCCGTAATCGACAAACGGGCGCAAATGATGTCAAGCAATGAGCCATGCCTCTACGACTCCAAAGGGGAGAAGGTTGAGAAACATTGGGTACTGGACTTAATCGACAAGCCGAACGCCATTCAATCATGGTCAGACGTGGTGTATTCTTTGAGCGTTCAGGATGGCTTATACAACAACGCCTTCGCTTATGCACCTGCGCGAATGGGAGGCATTCGAAACCTGATTGTACCCCTTCCTGCTGACAAGGTCAAGATGCACCTCAGCGGAAAGAAACTCAAGCAAATGGATGCCGAGGATATGGTTGACAAATTCACCTTTGTGTACGACACTGGAGACAAGGAGTCAATCGAGTGGGTGGATATGCTCTACTTCACAACTGACGATGGGATGAACATCATCAAACCTGTCAGCCGAGTGGAGACCTTACGCTTCCCTCTTTCAAACATCCGAGCGCAATACCACAAGCGCAATGTACTACTCGAAAACATTGGAGCAATTGGCATCCTGTCGTCTGAGAATAGCGACATGGCAGGGGC
>Ga0129336_10001749_pt1 | contig 13268 bp, 10 predicted proteins | sample CPB6_02_DNA_FD_96878 | JGI IMG/M metagenome (GOLD analysis project Ga0129336, IMG submission 96878) | Freshwater to marine salinity gradient microbial communities from Chesapeake Bay, USA - CPBay_Sum_0.6_0.2_DNA | ecosystem: Environmental > Aquatic > Marine > Coastal | place: USA: Chesapeake...
CTCGTCGCTGGCCGACAGCGGGCGCACGATCTCGACGAGGGGCATGGCGGTGGCCGGGTTGAAGAAGTGGATACCGCAGACCAACTCGGGGCGACCGGTGCTCATGGCCAACTCGATCACCGGAAGAGTGGACGTGTTGGTGGCAATGATCGCTCCGGCCTTGACGACCTTGTCGAGTTCGGCGAACAGCGACTTTTTCGTCTCGAGATCCTCGACGACGCTCTCGATGACCAGATCACAGTCGGCCAACTTCGACAGATCGCTCACCGCGGTGATGCGACCGAGAATGGCACCCTTCTCGTCCTCGGTGAGTCGACCCTTCTCCACCTGCTTGCTGAGGCCCTTGCCCACCGAGGCGACCATCGCATCGGCGGTGGCCTGACTGCGCGAACGGACGATGACGTTCATGCCCCCGCGAGCGATGACTTCGGCGAGACCCGAACCCATGATTCCGGATCCGACAACTCCGACGGTCGTGATGGCCATGTGCGTGCTCCTTGAGTGGGGGACGAGATCCCGCGTTGGATGAAGGATAGTTACCGTTTGGTAACCCGGACAAAGCCCGACGTTCAGGACCGCCGGTTACGATCCGATGAGTGATCGACCACCCCGACCGCCTCGTTCCGCTGACGGCGGTGCACAACTTCCGTGACATCGGTGGATACGCCACCGGCGATGGCCGGCGGGTCGCGTGGCGAAAGGTCTTTCGCGCCGATGGTTTGTATCGGCTGACCGCCGACGACCTGGAAGTGCTGCGTCCGCTCGGCTTGCGAACCGTGATCGATCTGCGCACGGCCGAGGAACTGGAGGAGCGCGGGACGTTCCCCGTCGATCGTTATCCCGTGGACTTTCATCATTTCTCGATCATCGATCGCACCTGGGACATGGAAGAGGCTCGCAAGTGGTCCGAGCACCAGAGTGAGTTCCTGCGCGAGAAGTACCACTTGATGCTCGAGCAAGGGGGCGACTTCGTCGGTGCCGCATTGCGGGTGATCGCCGATTCGGAGAACTCGCCGGTGGTGTTCCACTGCGCCGCGGGCAAGGATCGCACGGGCCTGGTGGCCGGGTTGCTTCTGTCGGGCTTGGGCGTGGACGACGCCACGGTGGCCGCTGATTACGGGCTCAGTCACGAAGCCGGAGAACGCACGCGGCAATGGGCGGTCACGGCGGCGCCGGAATTGGCCGAACGTTTCACCACGATGCCCGCGGTGTTCCGAGCCGCGCATCCGGATTCGATCGCCGGCGTGTTGAGCGACCTGCGCGCCGCCCACGGTGACATTCGCGCGTTCTGCTCGACCATCGGTGTCACCGACGATCATTGGCGCTCGTTGGAGGCGCACCTGCTCGAACCGGTGTGATGGCGTACGCTCGCGACATGGGCGACTCCACCGACAAGGGCATCATCGTTTTCCAAGGCGGGGGCGCGTTCACCGCTCATGACGAACTCGATCGGCGGCTGCTCGGCGAGGTGAAGGCGAAGAAGGTGGTGGTACTTCCCACCGCCGACGCGTTCGAACGTCCGGAGGTTCTCGTGGCCGCGGCCATGTCGTGGGGCGAACGACTCGGAGTCGAGATCGACGCGTTGATGGTGATGCGACGCATCGAGGCGATGGAAACCGATGCCGCCGACGCGGTGCGCAAGGCGGATGCCGTCTGGTTGGTCGGCGACAACCCCATTCATCTGCGCAGTGTCATCAAGGACACTCCCATCTTCGATGCGTTGCATCACGTGTTGAAAGAAGGTGGTGTGGTCGTGGGATCGGGTGCACCCGCCTCGGCACTGTGCGACCCGATGATCGACCCGCGCGGTGGTGCCTTGGCCTTGGGCCTCGGACTGGTGACCGGTATGGCGGTGGTCGCGCAGGCCGAGAAAGTCACCCCCGATCGTCACGTGCGCACGAAGAAGTTGGCGAACGTGCCGGTGGTGTTCCTGCCGTCGGAGTCGGCGCTGGTTCGTCGTCGAGGCGAATGGGAAGCCGTCGGTCCGAACGAGACCGTCGGCACTCTGCCGAACTGATCAGCCTTCCGGCGAGACGGGCACGAAGTCGGGGTCGACCGAGAACGCGACGGCGAAGAAGCGGTCACCGAGGTCGGTGAAGTCGGCCAGGAACATCGCGGGTTCGGAGTCCGTCGTGATCCGCACGGCCATCAAGCCGCTGTAGGTCTCGCCGGTGTTCAGCGTGGCCTCGCCGAAGCGCGCGATGTCACCCACGGCCTCGGGTGTGTACGACTTCCCGTCGACCGTGTACACGCGGAACATGTCCGGCGTGATGGTGAAGGGCTCGAGCGCACCACTCTTCACCCACACGTCGAGGAGGAACACGTCCTCATCGACCACCGGCGGCTCCGCCACCAATTGCATGCGGACGTCGGCGTTGCCGGCCGCGGCCACGGCTCCCACGGTGAAGGGAATGGCGTTCACCTCCGATGGAATCGGCGGATTTGGCATTCCCACTTCGGGTGTCGTGCTGTCCGGGGCGGCGTCGTCGCCGGAGCACGCCGAGATTCCCCCGAGGGACACGAGCGCGACGACGATGAGGGAGACGGACCGACGGATCATCAGGAGGGGGACCCTACTGCTTCACCGACGGACGCAGGCGTCCGGCGACGATCGGAGGACCGACCGCGATGCCCAGGATGAGCACGACGATGAGCAGGTAGATGAAGGGCGATGTGCCGGAGCCTTCCGTGTCGATCTCGACGCTGGTGGCCATGGCCACGCCCGGTGTGGCGATGACGGCGTCGCCACCGGTGGCATCGGAGACTTCTCCATCGGTCGTTTCATCGTCTTGCGTCACCGGTTCTCCGACGGCACCGGGAACGGTCGTCGCGCCGGGAATCGTGGTGCCCGTCGTGGAGGCACCGCCGTTGCCGCTGTTGCCGCCGCTGGCACCAGAGGGTGCGGCAGTGGCGGTCGGATTGGCCGATGGAGTGGTGGCCGGTGCGGTGGCCGGTGCGGTGGTGGCCTTGGGAACCAAGAAGCCTCCCGTGATGGTGGGGTTCGAGCACGAATCGATGGTCGGTGCCGCCACCGCACCGGGAATTCGGGCCACAGCCTCGAATCCGAACTCGACGAGATTGCGGGGCAACGGGGCGTATCCGAGTTGCTCGGCCTTCTGTTGGCCCGCGCACAGGAAGTAGAAGATGTACTCCGACAGGCTCTGGCCCTTGGACGCGTTGAACGGTGCCGCTTCGGTGGTGGGCACGATCATGTACGAGTAGCTCGAGATCGGGTAGGCACGAGAATCGGAGTTGCGATACACGCCTCCGAGCACCTGTGTGCCGTCGCTGTTGATGCGGGCTCCCTGCAGTGCCACGGAAACGTTCACCGCGGTCGGTTGCGTGTAGTTGCCCGAGGCGTTCTTCACCGAGGCCACCGGGAATCCGCGTTCCTTGGCGTATCCGTATTCGACGTAGGTGATGGCACCGTCGTTGTACTGGGCCGCCACGAAGTTGGCCACGCCGTCGGAGAACTGCTGAGCGGCGAATCCGGAGTTGGGGAAGTCCGGGTAGAGAGAGGTCGCCGGACACGACGAGCCGAGGTTCGCGCGTTGACAGAGAACGTTCCAGTCGGAGGTGGTCTCATCGGCCATGAACGCGGTGAACTGTGCGGTGGTGCCCGAGCCGTCGGAACGGATGACCGGCTTGATGCGCGTGGCGGGCATGACCCGTTGCGGGTTGTCCGCGGCGATCAACGGGTCGTTCCACATGGTGATCTGACCGGTGAAGATCTTGGCCGCGGTGGTGGGGGACAACTTCAGGTCGGTCACCCGCTGGCCGTTGGCCTTGAGGTTGTACATGAACGCCGTGCCACCGGCGACGATGGGCAGGTAGGCATACGGACGCGACGCTGCCAGTTGCGTTTCATCGGCCAGCAGGTTGCCTTGCCGGTCGTATTGGGCCGATTGGAACGGAATCTCGCTCACGGCGAAGTCGACCTGCGCTTGGTAGTACGCCACGCGACCGGCCGTGGAGCCGACACCCTGGTAGTTGACGACCAACCCTTGGCGGGCCACGTCGGCGCGCCACTGGTCCACGGCGATCTGGCTCCACGTGGAGCCGGCACCGTCGACGGGATCGGAGGCCGAGGCCACCGAGGTTCCGGTCGACACGACGAGAGATGCGACGAGTGCCGAGGCGATCGTCCAGCGGGAGATGAGTTTCATCCGAATCGTCCGTTCACGTAGTCCTCCGTGCGCGAGTCGCGCGGATTGGTGAAGATGTCCTTGGTGGGGCCTTCCTCGATGATGCGACCCGGTTCGTTCTCGGCGGCGAGGAAGAAGGCGCAACGATCGGAGACGCGTTGGGCCTGTTGCATGTTGTGGGTCACGATCACGATGGTCACCGACTCCGAGATCTCGCTGATGGTCTGCTCGATGCGACGGGTCGACGTGGGGTCGAGGGCCGAACACGGTTCGTCCATCAACAGCACCTGGGGGCTGACGGCGAGTGAACGGGCGATGCACAGACGCTGCTGCTGTCCACCGGACAGGGCGCGGCCCGGATCACCGAGTCGGTTCTTGACCTCGTTCCACAGTCCGGCCTTGGAGAGACACGACTCGATCAGATCGTCACGTTCGGACTTGGTGACCTTCATGCCGGAGAGTTTGAGACCCGACACCACGTTCTCGGCCACGGTCATGGCCGGGAACGGGTTCGGCTTCTGGAACACCATGCCGATACGTCGACGGACGTCGGTGACCGGGATGGCACCGCGATAGATGTCGACACCGTTGATGAGGATTTCGCCCCCCAACGTCGCGCCGGGCACGAGTTCGTGCATGCGGTTGAGGGTGCGCAAGAACGTGCTCTTACCGCAACCGGAGGGTCCGATCAGCGCGGTCACCTGGCCGGGCGCCATGTCGAGGCTCACGCCCTCGAGCACCTTCTTCGCGCCGAACCAGCACGCCACGTTGTTGGCGGTGAGCCCGGCTGCGCCTCGGGTGTCGTCTGCGAGAACCGCGGTGGACGAAGCCACCGTGGGAATCGGAGTGGTGATCTGCAGGTTGGTCATGCCAGACCCTTTCTCTGAAGGCGCCATTTCTTGAAGCGGCCGATGTGATCGGGACCTCGTCCTCCGATCGCACGGGCGACGACGAAGAGGACGAGCACGAGAATCATGAGCACGAGGGCGCCGGTCCACGCGCGCGCGATCTGCGACTCCTGGGGGAAACGGATGAGGCGGAACACGAAGAACGGCAACGAGTCCTGCTTGCCCGAGAGGGGATTCCAGTTCATGATGAAGGCGCCACCGACGGTGAGGATGAGCGGTGCGGTCTCGCCGATGACGCGGGCCACGCCGAGGATCACGGCCGTCACCAGACCGGAACGCGAGGTGGGCAACACCACGCGCGACGTGGTGCGCCATTCGGTGCCGCCGAGGGCCAGTGATGCCTCACGAAGTCCGCCGGGCACCAGTCGTAGCACCACTTCGGCGGTTCGCGTGACGGTGGGGAGGAAGAGCACCGAGAGAGCGAGCGATCCGGCCAGACCGGTCTGCTGATTGCCGAGGGCCAGGATCCAGGCGGCGTAGATGAACAGACCAGCCACGATCGAGGGAACCGCACTCATCGCATCCACCACCGTTCGCAGTGGCTTGGCCAAGCGGCCCTTCACCTCGTTGAGGTACACCGCGGTGGTGATGCCGAGCGGAACGGCGATGAGGCTGGCGATACCCACTTGCTGGATGGTGCCGATGATGGCGTGAGCACCACCACCTTCGGTGGCATCACTCAGTGCGCCGACGTAACGCTGATCTTCGGCGAAGAATTGGGGTCGTAGTGCGTGGTAACCCTTTCCGACCACGTACAGCACGATGAGGATCAAAGGAACGATGGCCATCGAAGCACCACTCCACACGACCACTCGGGCCAGGTGATCCTTGGCGCGCACGTTCCCGCGAAGCTCGCGCACGGCGATCCAGGAGACGGCGAGGAACAGCACGTACCAGACCACGACGTATCCGAGAGCGCCCGAGAGGGGCAGGAACGTCTCGTACAGGAGTTGGGACAGGGCGAACGAAGCGATCGCCGAACCGATCATCACCGTCACGTCGATGGACTCGACCGATCGGATGCGGATCTTCTCGTCGGCAACGGCTTCGGTGACGTTTCGACGACGACGCAGTGTGAGAGCCATGGCGGTCAGATCTCCGTTGCCGAGCCGGAACGTGAACGATTGACGACGCTCGAGGCCGCGGTGTTCACGATGAGGGTGATGACGAAGAGCGCCAAGCCCGCGGCCATGAGCGCGCTGATTCCGGTCTCGGTGGACTCGGAGAACTTCAACGCGATCAAGGCGGCGATGCTGTTGGAGCCCTGTTCCACGATCGACCACTTGGCGTCGAACGACGGCGAAATGATGAGCGTCACTGCGATCGTCTCACCCAGCGCGCGACCGAGTCCGAGCATCGACCCGCCGATGATGCCTCCACGACCGAAGGGCAGCACGACGTCGCGTACCACGCCCCATCGGGTGCCGCCCAGGGCCATGGCGCCCTCACGCTCACCGGGAGGGGCCTGACCGAACACCTCGCGCATCACCGAGGTGCAAATGGGAATCACCATCAACGACACGATGACACCGGCCACGAACGTCGACGACGGGAACACTCCCAACGAGGTGCCGAAGTCCTCGTTCACCTCGAAAAAAGGGATGAAGCCGAGGTTGTCGGCGAGCCACTTCGACAAGGTGATGAGTCGGGGCTGCAGATAGAAGAGCCCCCAAAGGCCGTAGATGAGGCTGGGCACCGCGGCCAGAAGGTCGATGGTGGCGGTGAGGAAGCGACGAAGTCGTCGCGGGGCGTATTCGGTGATGAACAGCGCGGTGGCGACGGAGATCGGGACGGCAAGGAACAACGCGACCAGCGCAATGGAGATCGTGTAGGGGAGAACCGCCGCGATACCGAACGCTCCACCCATGTCGGGGGCCCACTGGCTTTCGGTGATGAACCCCCATCCGGAGATGCGCAGCGCATCGATGCCGCGGTACAGAAGGAAGCCGCCGATGAGCGCCATGACGACGAACACGATGGAGCCCGACAACGTGGCCACGGCGCGGTAGGCCCGGTCCACCTTGCTGCGACGAACGACGGGGGAGACCCGGGTCTCGTCGACGAGATTCACTTCGCTCACGTCGGCCACACTGGTCACGTGATCAGCCTTGATGCGTCATCTGACGGTCCTCTGACCGGAAGGTGAACGGGAGTTGAACATCGTGCCAAGTCATTCCCGCCCCACTTTCGTGGATGGAACTCGGGTTCTAGTTTCGAGTCGTCCCCGCCAACGAGCCGATGCTCGAACGACAGGAACCTTTCGCCGTGTCCGAGTCACCCTCATCCTCTCCGCGAATCACCGACCGACTGCGTCGCACCTTCGCGCTGCTCTTGGCGGCGTTCTCGGTGTCGACGTTGGCCACCGCCGGCCAAGGTGGAACCGCATTGGCCGAGCCGGCCCCTCGTGCGCCCGTGACAGCTTCGGGTCCCGGTGGTCGTACGGCCTCGGTCAGCCCCGGCGTCGACCTGACGAACGAGGTGGTGAACGTGTCATGGTCGGGCTTCCGGCCCACCACTCAAGCCAACGTGTACACGCTGATCATCCTGCAGTGTCGGGCCAATCCGACGTCCCTCGACGATTGCTACACGGCTCAGCCGTTCCCGGATCTGGCGAACGGAAATCGTTTGTTGGACGTGACGGCGTCCGATGGCACGGGTTCGGCCCAGTTCGAAGTGCGCCCGGCCAGCAACCTGCCCCAGTTGGCGTGTTCGGCCTCCAACCCATGTTCGATTCTGGTGTACGAGAACGATGCCCAGCCGATTCCCCCCGGCACCCTGCCGGCGGCGCACGTGGTGATTCCGATCAGTTTCGCGCCCTCGCAGGCGGATTGTCCGAACATCACCGACTTCGACGTGCGCGTCGACGGATCGGCCACGTCGGCCGGTCTGTTCTATTCGTGGGCGGCGCGGATCTGTCAGGGGTCGGATCCGGTGGTCGTCGATTACACCGAGACCTCCAGCACCACCGGGCGCGAGAACTTCTTGGCGGGCTTGGTCGACATTGGGGTCACTGCGATGCCGGCCACCGAGGACGAGTTGTCCCACCATCCGGACCACCGGGAGTTCTCGTACGCTCCGGTGGCCGCCAGTGCGATGGTGGTGGCGTACAACATGACCGACCCGTTCACGGGACAGCGCATCGAGAACCTGGTGTTGTCCCCGCGGTTGGTGGCCCGTTTGGTCACCAACACCTCCATCGAGACGTTCGTTCGCGATCGTGAGTTGTTGAACCTGAACCCGACCGTTCGTTTCCCGACCAATGGCGTCAATCGCATTCTCGTTCGTGCCGAACGCGCGGCGTCGGCCTCGATTCTGACCGCGTGGTTCGCGGCCGATCCCGAGGCTCAGAAGTTCCTCGCGAATAACGACACGTGGCGAGTGAATCTGAATGCGCCGTATCTGGGCTACACGTATCCGCGCGATGCCTTCGAACTGGTCGACACCGATCCCTTCTATTTGCCGCGTCAGGGGCAGAAGAGCATCGCGCTGAGACTCTTCTACGGTGTGTCTCCGACGGCGTCGCAATCCGAACCCACCAGCGTTCGCGGAGTCATCGGAATCGTCGACCTTCCCACCGCCAAGCGTTTCGGCTTGCAGGTGGCAGGTTTGTCGAAGCCCGATGGTTCCGTCGTTCTGCCCACCGAGGATGCGATCGCTCGTGGTGTGGCCGACGCTGACGTGTCGCCGTCGGGCGTGTTGATCGCCGACCCTACGCCGGAGGATCCCTTGGCGTATCCGATGGTCAAGGTCGACTACGCGATGGTGCCCAAGACGTTCGAGTCGCCCGCGAAGATCGCCGACGTGAAGCGCGTGTTGAACTACGCGGTCGACGAGGGACAGGGTCTGTTGCCGTCGGGCTACGTGTCTCTTCCCGAGGCAATGAGAGCGGCCACTCGTGACGTCGTTGCGGCCATCGGAGTGCCAGCCTCCACGACCACGACCACGACCACCGAGGTTCCTCCCGCTCCGACCACCTCCCGCCCGCGGTACCGACCGTCAGCGACGGTCGCCGCGGTGGAGGCGACGACCACCACCACGAGCACGACGACGTCGACGACCATCGCTCGGTCCACGACCACCGAGCTGGCCCCGATCACCGTTCCCGAACCCCGCTTCGAGGCAGCGATGGGCGCGACCAGCGGATCGTCGGCGTTGATGTTGGGGTTGGGCGGACTGTCCGGAGCGGCGATTCTCGGCACGGCCCCGTGGCGGAGATGGTTGCGGCGACGCGAGAAGGGCGAATCATGAGCGACATCGACACCCGTGAGTGGACGTTGGAGGAGAACGTGTTCGGTGACGACGTCGTCGACTCCATTTCGGTCGCGGAACCAGAGACGAAGCCCGTGGTTCGCCTGGCACGACGTCTGGCCGTGGCTTTGTTCGCTCTTTCGGTGGGTTCACTCGTGTTCGGGTCGGTGTTCGCTCCGCTCATTCACGATCGGCAGTCCGAAATGCTGGAGGATCGACTGGCGTACGACCTGATCAACGGCTTGGCTCCGGTGTCGAATCCCATCGCCGTGGGTGCACCGGTGGGACTGATCGACATCCCGGAACGTGACATTCGCACCGTGGTGATCGAAGGAACACGGGCGCGCGAATTGTCGAAGGCCGCGGGGCATCTGGTCGGTTCCGCGTTGCCTGGACAGCCGGGTGTGTCGGCCGTTCTCGGCCGAAGTCGTGATCACGGCGCCGAATTCGCGAACCTGGATCAGGTGGAGGTGGGCGACGAGATCACCGCCACCACCGGGCAGGGCGTTCACACCTACGAGGTGATCGACATCACCGTTCGGGCCTCGCGCGACATGGCCGCGTTTCAGGGCGAGGGGCACATGCTGATCCTGGCCACCGTGGTGGACGGCAACGATCGGTTGGTCGTTCGGGCGTCGTTGACGTCACCGGTGTTCCCGGGGGGCGAACCCGCCGTCCATTCGACGTCGGTCGACGAACTCGGACTGGCCGGTGATGCGTCATCGTGGTCATCCGTGGCGGCGTGGATGTTCCTGGCGACCATCGTGGCGTTCTCGTATCCGCTGATCGTGCGTCAGGTCGGACGACGCGTGGCCTGGATGATCGTGGTGCCGGTGGGCATGTGGATCGCGGTCGAGGCGTGGGCGGCACTGTCGTTGACCGGTCCCGCGGCCCTCTGAACCGGTCCGAGTCCGTTTCCAAACGCACAGACACTGTTCACTTTCCGGACAGGTGGCTCTGGTCCTCGGTTCACGTTGCTGTTTCAGGATGAGGCGTCGAAATCGTTCGACATTTCCTCACCCTTAGGAGACACACGTGAAGAAGCTGCTCGGTTCAGCAGTGGGCATCGCATCGGTACTGAGTCTGTGCGCCCTGCCCTCGCAAGTGAACGCCGGTGCCGACGGAAGCCAGAAGGACATTCTGGGCATCGCTGGTTCGGACACCACGACGTTCGTGATGGAGGCCCTGTCGGCCGCCCACAACACGAACTCTCGCTACAACCCCAACAAGGACCGTGCGGTGAACATCCCGCCGCTGTTGGCCGCGAACCCCAGCGTCGAAACGGGCGAGTCCACGGCCGTGTCCGCCAACAAGGCGTGGCTGGCCGACGCCCGCTCCACGTGGCCCGGCGGAATCGTTCTGCCGGCCGACAACGACTGCAAGGTGAACCTGGTGTTCGGCGGTTACGGCTCGCGCGACCTGAACACCGACGGCGACACCGGTGACGGTGCGGTTGGTACCCCCGCCTCGTGGGAGGGCGCGACGATCGCCACCGCGGACTTGAACGCCGACACCGACACGAACGACGTCGGCGAGACCTGGTACCTCGGACTCGTGCCGCCGAACGGATCCGGCAACGGCCGTGGCGCCGTCGAAGGAACCTCGCAGAACGGTTTGGTCTACAACGGAGCCACCGGGCCTGGCGGCACCGCTGGTTCGGCGTGCATCGACATCGCCCGTTCGTCATCGCGTTCCACCAGCACGAAGTTGGAAGGATGGGCGTTCGCTCTCGACGCCATCGACTGGACCTACTTCAGTGGCAACGACCATGGCGTGGCTCAGACCGGCTTGACCAAGACACAGCTCGGAAAGATCTACACGTGTTACTCGGGTACCCGCGTCGATCCGAACAGCAGTGGCACCGCCGACCAGGTGGGCGACCGTATCCCGGGTTACCCCGAGTTCTCGTTGTGGGGTGACGTCACCGGCAACACGACCGACACCGACCCGATTCGCGCCTACCGCGTGCAGTTGGGTTCGGGAACCGGTACCGACGTGGCGACCACGTTGATCGGTAAGGCTTCGAACAACGACTCCGACTTCCTCGCCAACTGCGATGGTTTCGGTGGAGTGGATAGGGACGGAAACCCTTCGACCAGCTTCACTCCGTTCACCCAGGTTCAGGAGCACGACTGTCGCAACGTCTCGGACGCCAACAAGCCCGATGCCATCTGCTTCTACGGCTACAGCCGTTGGGTGATCCAGGCCAAGGCCCTCGAGACCGACAAGCGCAACGGCGCGGTCTTCGGCAAGTTCGCCAACACCGGCGACCTGAAGCGTCCGTCGTTCAGCAGCATCAACGAGACCACCGCACGTTTCGAGGGTACCCGTCTGGTGTACAACTACGTCGGCCTCACCTCGACGACCGGCACCTTGTACCCGCGCATCGAGGACTCGCGTCGTTTCGTCGGCGTGTCGGCACAGCCCGCTGGCTGCAGCGATGGTGTCGAGGGCGGCACCGATGACTGCAACTTCGACGGCGACACGGTCGACACGGGTGTTGCCGTTGGCGGTGTTCCCGGCTTCATCTGCGGTGACCTCACGGCGCGCAAGATCATCGCCGCCTACGGCTTGAAGCCGCTGCCCCTGGCCGCGACCGATCCGACCAACGGTGCGTTGGGCCAGTCCTACTGCCGCTTGAACAAGGCGCTCTGACCGATCAGTTCGATCATCAATCTCAAGGAGGACTGATGAAGAAGAGTTTGAGTTATCTCATCCTGGGTGGACTGGTTGCCTCGCTCGGGGCGGGTGCGGTGGGGTCCGCGCCCGCCTCGGCGGCCACCTTGGCCAACGCGACTCGCCTGGTGCTCGACACCGGTGGTGGCGATCCCAACGGTGGAGTCGGTGAAGCAGGTGTCGGTGAAGCCGGTGGTGTGTCCACCACACTCACCTCGGCGGGCACGCGTTGGACGGCTTTCGAGTCCCTGTCGAGCGACTTGGTCGCTGGTGACACCAACGGTGCCGTCGACGTGTTCGTCACCAATGGAACCACCGTGACGCGTCTCAGCGTGGCGGCCAATGGTTCGGAAGGTGGTTCAGGTCTGAACAGCTACGACCCCGATATCTGCTCGACTGGTCGCAGGGTCGCCTACGTGACCGAGAACGAGTTCGACATAGCGGATGCCAACGGTGCCCCGGACGTGTACGTGATCGACCGTGACGCCGACGCCGACGGCACGTTCGACGAATTCGGCCAGTCCGGGGCGGTCACGGTCAGCGTGGTGAGCGTCTCGTACGACACCGAGTTGGCGGAGTCCATTCCGGCGAGCAATGGCGCGTACTCACCGAAATTCAGCAGTGACTGCACGAAGATCGCGTTCGTCACGGACGAGTACTTCAACGCCGACGACCTGAATTTCGGACCCGACGTGTACATGAACACCCTCGGAAGTACCAGCACTCCTGCGGTGTGGGTGAGCACCTTCGCCTCGGGCGGAGCGGTCGGTGGTGGCTACCTGCCCGCGATCAGCTCCGACGGCAGCAAGGTGACCTTCGTGACCGACGAGATCGATGTCGTCAGTTCGTCGGGAACGGTCGGTGGTCTGGTGATCAGCGCCGTCGGTGCGTCGTCGGTGACGGCGGCCGCGTACGCCAGCGTGAAACCCAACGGGGCGCCATCGACGTCGGCCCTGATCGACACCGAGTACGCCCCGGCCATCTCGGCCGACGGCAGGTGCATCGCCTTCAAGGCCAATTCGGGCTTCGATTTGCTGGCCGGAAACGCCGGTCCGGCCGAAGGCATCTACTTGTGGGACAACCGCGGCGCGAGCCCGGTGGTGAGCCTGATCAGCAGGATCACCACCGGTCAGGCGGCCACCTCGGCCACTGCTCCGCGGATCTCGGCCGACTGTCGCTTCATCGCGTACGAGTCGAACGACGACTTCATCTCGGCGAACGACAGCAACAATCGTCTCGACGTGTTCCTGTACGACACGGTGTTGCGCACGACCCAGTTGATCTCGTCGAA